>Ga0070714_100002275_pt1 | contig 14114 bp, 10 predicted proteins | sample LARL83metaG_FD_65450 | JGI IMG/M metagenome (GOLD analysis project Ga0070714, IMG submission 65450) | Corn, switchgrass and miscanthus rhizosphere microbial communities from Kellogg Biological Station, Michigan, USA - LAR L8-3 metaG | ecosystem: Host-associated > Plants > Roots > Rhizosphere ...
CGACATCCCCGGACGGGGCCTGGCGCTGTGCGAGATCGCGTGCCGTACCGGCGGCGGCAACACCAACCTGATCGCCCAGCAGGTGCTGGCCCTCGATCTGGAGCGGGCCGCTTGCCTCGCACAGGCCGGCCTCCCCGTGGACGTGCCGCTAGCCAGCGCGCGTCCGGGCACGATCATGGGTGACATGCTGGTGCCGCATCCGGGGCGGCCGCTCGCGGCGCCTGTGCCGCCGTGCCCGGTCCCGGGCGTGCTGAGCGTTACCGTGAACCAGGAGATTGCCGCCTCGTCTAGCAGGGCGTCCAGGATGTCACAGTACGTGATCGACGCGTTGTTCGAGGCGGATGACCACGCAGGCTTGCAGCGGGTTTACGCGCAGTTCGAGGACTGGTTGCGCCAGGTGCTCGTGTGGCGCTGAGGCAGCTACCTGGCCCGCGGCTTGCCTCGTGTCCGCAATAGCACCGCAGGCTCAATAAAGTACAGAAGCGACAAACGGGAGATATGTGGATCTCGGACTGGCCGGACGCAGTTACCTGGTGACTGGCGGCAGCCAGGGCGTTGGACGGGAGATTGCCAGGCTGCTGCTCGCGGAGGGCGCCCGGGTGGCCGTCTTGGCCAGGGACAAGCCACGGCTGGAGGAACTGCGGCGGAGCCTTCCGGCCGGCCAGGAACAACGATTTGCCGCCTGGTCAGCCGACGTGCGTGACGCGCAGGCCATGAGCGAGGCGGTCGGCGGGGTGACGGCAGCCTTCGGGGGCCTTGACGGCGTGGTAGCCAGCGCCGGGGCGGGCGCGACCGGCGGGGTGCTGAACACCCCTTATGCCGTCTGGCAGGAGCAGTTCGAGATCAAGATCGGCGGCACGCTCCATGCGGTCCTGCCCGCGATCCCCGCGCTGACCCGGTCCGGCGCGGGCAGCATCCTGCTCATCAACGGTGTCACGGCGCACGCGCCAGAACCTGGCATGGCCGCCGTCAGTTCCCTGCGCGCGGCGCTGGCCAACCTCATCCGCACGCTCGCCACCGAACTCGGTCCCGCGGGAGTACGGGTCAACGCGATCAACCTCGGGATGATCATGACCGAGCGGCAGTCTGCCCGTCACGCGGCGAGCGGCACCAGCCATACGCTCGCGCAATGGTGCGCCGAGGAGGTGAACAGGCGCGGCGTGCTGCTCGGGCGCCCCGGCCGGCCGGAGGAAGTAGCTCCGGTCGCCGCCTTGCTGCTCTCGCCGCTGTGCTCCTACGTCACAGGGACCTCGATCGACGTGTCTGGCGGCAGCGGTGGGCGTACCTGAGCACGAGCTGATCCTGGTCCGGGCCGGGCTGCCCGCCGTACGATCCGAACGGCTGATGAGTGCCGCGGTCCTCGTCAGCACCATAGGCAACGGCCTGTATGTCACGGGCGGGGTGTTGTTCTTCACCCGGTCGGTCGGGCTGCCGCCGGTAACGGTAGGTCTTGGCCTGACCATCGCCGGGCTTGCCGGGCTGGCGGCAGGCATCCCGCTGGGCCGCCTGGCGGACAGGTGCGGGCCCCGGGAGATATACATTGCCATCTTGGCCGCCGAGGCCGTGGCTATGGCCGGTTTCGCCCTGGTGCGGACCTATGGCTCCTTCCTCGTGGTGGCCTGCCTGGTCGGCCTCGCCGATCAAGGCAGCCGCGCGGTGCGCGGTGCGCTGATCGCGACCGTCGGCGGCCCAGGGAAGGTGCGGTTCCGCGCCTACCTGCGCTCGGTGACCAACGTGGGGATGAGCCTGGGCATGGCCGTGGCAGGCTTTGCCATCCACGTGGACACCCGTCCCGCCTACCTGTGCCTGATCGTCGGGGACGCGGTCAGCTTCGGTATCGCCGCGGCGATCATCTCGCTGCTCCCACGCGTGGCGCCGCAGCACGGCAGGACAGGGAAACCCGGATGGATCGCCTTGCGCGACCGCCCGTACCTGGTGGTGACCGCCCTGTCTGGCGTGATGTCGCTCCAGTATGAGGTGCTGACCGTAGCGCTGCCCCTATGGATCCTGGATCACACGTCCTGTCAGCGGTGGATCGTGTCGCCGCTGCTGATCCTCAATACCGTTCTCGTCGTGTTCTTCCAGGTACGGGCAAGCCGCAGCGTGGATGGGGTCGAGTCGGGTGCCACGGTCACCCGGCGAGCGGGCGGGGTCTTCGCCCTGAGCTGTGCCATGTTCGCGGTGACCGCGGTCACCCGGAGCTGGGTCACGCCATTCCTGCTGGTCATCGGGGTCGCCGTGCATACTATCGGGGAGATGTGGCAAGCCGCCGGGCAGTTCGAACTCGGCTTCACGCTAGCCTCACCGCATGCGCAGGGCCAGTACCAGGGAGTGTTCAACCTCGGTACTGGCGGCTGCATCGCCCTCGCGCCGTTGATCCTGACCACCCTGTGCATTGCCTGGGGATGGCCGGGCTGGCTGGTGCTTGGCCCGGTGTTCCTGCTCAGCGGGGCGCTAACCATCCCCGCGGCACGCTGGGCCGAACGGACAAGGAACACGGCGGCTTGACCTGCCGAGGCCTACAGTGCACAGTTTTTCCAGTGCCCTGGAATTACCCATTCCCGCTCCGGCCTGACCGGCTGGCCGCTTTCCTGCGGCTTTTCCATGATCGCGAAGACTTTTTAGTCTGCAGGGACTATAAATCCTTCGCGATCATGAAACTCCTGGTCCGGGCGCCATGCCTGGAAGTCACATCCGCCTCCGCTGGCTCATTTCCCCCCGCATTCCGGGCCAAGTTGGTGCCGAAAACGTCCATAGAGTACATGAAACCGCTGCACGGACCCAGCTTGGTCTTGCGCGGCAGCTCACCCGCTAGGTTTGTGGGGCTCCCCATGAAGTTCAGCTGCAGCAAGAACAATCTGCGATCCGTCGCTACCACTGCACGGTCGTTGTACTGCATTAAGGGCCGCTTGGCCAGGAAGACGGCCTGGATTTGCTCTCCTGGTTCCAGATACTGGACTGCCCCCTTCCTGAGCTTGTCGCGAATTGCCATCCCAAACCCCCTCTGTCCCGGACCAGCCATGCCCAGGTGATGCAGCAATATCACCCGTTCCCGGCCCAGTCGGCCATGGCCGTCGGCGGTGATCCCTGCAGGGCATCCCCGTTTGCCGCGCGGCGCTATGGCAACACTGATGCCACGCTGGAAGCGGTGTCAACGGGCCGCATTCCCCGGCCCCTGGCCGCCCCGCGGTGGCAGGCTGGCCTTATCTAGCGGACGGGGCGGCAAGCAGCCGCGCGCGGGCGGGCGGGACACGCCCAGAACCCGGCTCGGCGGGCTGGCGGCGATCGCTGCGCACCAGGCTGGTGAGCTCGTGGCCCGGCTCGACGCCGAGCTCGCGCCCGATGAGGTCGCGGTACCGCGTGTAGGACCGGCGCGCTTCCACCAGGTTCCCCTCGGCGAGGTGCGCCTCCACCAGGATCCGGTTCGCGGTCTCGCGCAGCGGGTCAGCGCTCACCGCGACGATCGCCGCTTCTACCGCCTCGGCGAAACGGCACTCGGCAAGGAGGTGCCGGGACAGCGCCTCAAGCGCGTGCAGCAGCCGTTGCCTGATGCGCTCGCGCTCGAAGATGACCCAGTCGTCGTACCACCCTGGCAGCAGGTCCATGGCCACGGTGCGCCAGGTCACCGCGCGCAGGTCGGCGCGGGTGACCGATCCCTCGGCCAGGCGTTCAGTCCAGTCCGAGACCACCGTCACGTCGACCAGCGTCCCTGGCCGCAGCCACAGGAACTGCTTGTCGCTCTCGACGACGTCGATGCCGGAACACCGCAGGCGCCAGAGGGCGGAGCGGAGGTTGCCTGCCGCCCGCTCGTCATTGCCGTCGGGCCACAGCGACCCGGCCGCGTGACGGCGGTCTACCTTGGCGTCGGCCAGGGCGATGAGGACCAGCAGGCGCTTGCCGCCTTCCGGCACATCCAGCCGGGTGCCGCCGTGCATGACGCTCGGGCCGCCGAACAGCAAGACGGCTGGCGTGTCACCGAGGCCGCGGTGCGAAATCAGGTACCTGACCAGATCTTGCGTCATTCGGCCCCCCACTCCGGTGCCCACCTGCGCATGCTACGGCGGGCTCGTCACTCAACCGTCACTCGTATAGGAGGAGTCAGCAATGCTCTCAGCAGATACCAGGATCCGGCAGATTAATTCTCGCCTGGCAGTCGCGGAGGAAATCGCTGATAACCGAAAGCGCTGCGTCAGGATCAGTAAGCCGTCGCGTCGTTTCCTGCTCGGAATTGGTTATATCTGGCGCGGTTGTCACGGTAATCAGGACACCATTAGTACCACGAGCCTCGACGCGCAACACGCACATCCCGACTATGGGCTGCCCAGCCATGATCGCAGTATGCCGCGCCCGGTGTCACCGTGGCGTTACTTGGTCGTTACTGCGCTACTACGCCACCCGGCCTTCCGGTTGTCTCCGGTGACGTACCGGTGACGCGGATTGCCGACAATGACGCACGTCTGGAGGATCAATGCGCGCACTCGGCCCGGTGGCAAGGTCCCAGCGGACGGATTTCCGCGCTTCCCGCGGGAAGGCCGCCGGCGGCGAGCCGAGCGCGGCATCGGCGGTGCTCCCTGAGGTCCCGCGCATCGCCAATGGCAGTGACTTCAGCCAAGTGGCGGTATCGCCGGCCGCCAGCCAGGGACTGGCGCTCGGGGCCGTCGGCGATGACCGGGAGCGTGAGGCCGAGCGCATGGCCAGCCGGGTGCTTGGCGGACCCGTTCCGGCACCGCAGGGCGGGAGCGGCGCGCCGTCTGGCCTGCCCGTGCCGCCGGTTGTCCAGGAGGCTCTGCGAGAGGGTCACCGGCCGCTGGACGCGGCCACCCGGGCGGTGCTTGAGCCGCGCTTTGGCCACGACCTGAGCCGGGTGCGCGTGCACGCCGGCGACCTCGCGGCGCGATCAGCCTCGGCCGTCGGTGCCGAGGCCTATACGGTGGGGCAGCACGTTGTCTTCGGTGCGGGCCACTACAGCCCGCATACCCCGGCCGGGCGCAGGCTGCTGGCGCACGAGATCGCGCACACGCTCCAGCCGGACGCGGTGGCGATAGTGCGCCGCCAGCCGGCGGCCACGGCGCGGGAGCAGGCGGCCTGGAAGTACTTCCACGTCACGATTCCAGCCGACGTGTCCACCACCCAGCAATTCCTCCGGTTCGCAGAGGTGCGGATATTCGGCCGGGTCACCGACCTGGCGTGGGACCTGTCTGGCGCGCCCGCGGTAGCCAGCCCATCCCGGCACGTCGGCGAGCAGGTCACGTTCCGGATACCGGAAACGACCCTGGCGGGTTATGCACAACGCCCCGCTCTCCCGGCGATCGCTGCCGCGCAGGCCACCGCCACGGCCCCCAAGGCGGGCGGGGCCGGCGCGAAGGCGGTCAACGCGGAGGCCGACCGCCGCTTCTACCAGGCGACCGGGATCACGCCGGGAACCAGGATCAAGCCGGGTGAGGCCGGCCGGGCCGCGATCTGGAACAGCCTCCAGCGGCAGGTACTGAACGAGCGTGCCACCTTGGCCCAGCTTCCGGAGGCGGTCAGGGACATGCTCGGGCCGGCCAGCTTCACCCCGGAGCACTACCAGATCCTCGTCCAGCTGGGCAGCACGCTGTCGCAGCTGACCGGCGAGGAGCTTAAGGGCTTCTTCCAGGCCACTCCCGATGCCTCGGCGTTCACCCCGGACGACTACGCCAAGCTGCTCGCCGCGGCGCGGCGGCTGACCGCGCTCCCGCCCGAGGCCAGGAAGGATTACCTGAGCCGGGTCAGCGCCGCCACCGGGTCGCTGAGCGAGCTGGCCGCCGCGCTCGACCGGTATGCGCGGTTCCTGGAGGCGCGCCAGGCGCAGGCCACAGCCCATGAGACAGCGTCCCGGCCCTTGCTGGCCAGTGATGAGGCCTACTCGGCATACCGTGATTACCTGGCTGCCCAGCGTGAAGTCGCCCAGGTTGTGGGGCATCGCGAGCTAGCCGAGGAGTTGCGCAGCTACCGGCGCGGAAAGCTCGCTGAGGCCCAGGCGAGGCTGCTCGCGGTCCTGCGGCGGCAGAACTTCGACTCGATCGAGGCGTTCCAGGCCGCGGCAGAGTCCTACCGGCTCGCCTTCCGCACCCAGGCAGTGAACCTCGCGCTCGACGCGCTCGACCGCTACGAGCACATGCTGTTCACCGAGCGCGCCAAGCTCGCCGCTGGCGGTGCCGCGGGCATCGCGCGGGGCATCGCCGCATCGGGCGCGGCCGGCCACTTCGCCGAGTCCCGGCGCCAAAGCCTCAACGCGTTCATGCTCAGCGTGGGCGCCAGCGAAAATGACACGACGCTGGCCGACCAGGCGTGGGAGTCCAGGACCGCGGCGGCCGCTGCCCGCCAGCAGGGCGAGGCCGCGGTGCGCCAGGGAGCGGGAAATGACCCGCTGGTGAGCGCGCGCGGAACGGACCTGGAGAAGCTGGCCGGACTGGACGAGGCAGGAACGAAGGCCTACCTCACCCAGCTCATCGGCGAGCGCGAGGAGGAGATTGCGGCCGCCCGCCACGATTTCGCCGCTGACCCTGAACGCGTCTTCAGCCATCCCGACCTCGTGATGGCGGCCGAGTCGGCGCTGGGCATCGACGCGGGCACCGTCTACGGCCGGATCATCCATGACTACATCGCCGATGAGTCCAGCAGGCACGTGTTCTCGCGGCTGGCGCTCTTGGCGCTGGCCGTCGCGGTGGCGGTCCTGGTGCCTGGCGGCGGCTGGCTCGCCGCTGCCGCGCTGGTCACCCAGGCCGGGGTGAGTACCTATCAGGTATATGAGGCGTACCAGGAATACCAGGAGAACAAACGCGACTGGGATCTCGGCTTCCTGGCCGACGAGCCGTCGCTGCTGTGGGTCGGCGTGGCCATCGCCGGGGCCGCGCTCGACATCGGCCCGGCGGCGAGCGCGGTCATCCGGGCATCCGCGCCGGCGCTGCGGGCGCTGCGGGCGTCGCTCCTGGAATTCTCCGCGGCCGCCGGCGACCTGGAGGCGCTGCTCGACCAGATCAAGGCAGCCCGCGGCCTTGATCCCAGGATCCAGCAGGCCCTGATCCGTGAGGCGACGACGATCGCCGCCCGCACCGTGGGCCGTGAGGCGACGTCCACCGCCGCCCAGGCCCGGCAGGCCTGGCGGGGTGCTTTCGCGGCGGCCGGCCGGCTCAACACGTTCACCGGCACCCTCGATCCGGCCTTGGTGCGGGATCTCGGCCGCGCCCTCTATTACTCGGTCAAGCGCGGGGTGACCAGTGTCGTCCGGCTCAGCGCGGAGGCGCGGTTCCTCGCGGTCACCAGCGAGCTGGCCAGGATGACCGGGGCGGAGCGCGCCGGGCTGGAGGCGGCCTTCGAGGAGATGAAGCAGCTAGTCGCGGCCGGCCAGGCCAAGGGGATGGATGAGGAGGCACTGCTCGGCTTCGTCGACCGATGGGCAGCTGGCCGGGGTAAGCCCGGCTTGCCCGCCAAGCTGGCCGAGGAGATCAGGGCGTGGCGGCCGCCCACCCCGGAGCAGCGCCGGGTCCTCAGCGCGCTGAAACAGCAGAAAAAGGCGGTCGCCGAGCTTTACGAAGAACGGGCAAGGTCGCTGGCGGAACTGCTAGAGCTGCGAGCGAAGGCAGCGCGGACAGGGCTGACCTCCGAGGAGATAGCCGGGAAGGCCGAGCTCGAGGCAAGGCTCTCCGAACTTGACCCGTCCGCGCTCCCGCGCCGCGAAGGGGAACTCAGGTACGGCAAGGGCGAGATCCATGAGGAGGAGTACAACCTCAGCCTGCGGGAAAAAGAGGCGGCCAAGGCCGAGCTGACGCTATATGACCGGCTGCGGGTAGTGAGCCCATCTGACAAGGCCAGGGACCAGGTGCTGAAGGGCGTCCGCGTCGATCGGGTCGGGAGGCTCAAGACCCTGCCCACGGAGCTAACCGTCGATCACATCGTGTCCGTGCGGGAGATCACAGAAACCAAGGGGTTCTCCGACCTCCTCTGGGAGGACCAGAAGGCGATCGTCGACATGCGGGAGAACCTCATCCCCATGGATGGGGCGGCCAACTTCTCCAAGAGCGACTGGACGTGGCGGACATGGCCGCAGGCGTCGCGGTTCTACGACCCGGAGGCCATCGTGAAGATGGCAGCCCGCGAGGACACGGCGCGCGCCCTGATCGCGCGGGAGATCGAGAAACGGCTGGCCGCGATGCGGGCCAGGGCGCGGCCGTAAGACCGGCCGTAAGAGGTGACGCCGTCGCGACGGCTGGGTGACGCGGGCGGCTGAGACTGGCGATCGCGAGCAGTCCTCGCTCGCGAGCAGAGCCAGCGGCGAGCGCACGTGCGGAAGGAAGCGCCAGATGCCGATCAGCCCGACCTACCCCGGCGTGTACATCGATGAGCTGCCTAGCGCGGTCCACACGATCACCGGGGTGCCCACCTCCGTCGCCGCCTTCGTCGGCGCGACCTCCCGCGGGCCTACCGATGGCCCCGTCCACGTCGGCAGCCTGGCCGACTACCAGCGCGTGTTCGGCGGGGTCGCCGGCGACAGCCCGGTGAGCTACGCGGTCTACCAGTTCTTCCTGAACGGGGGCAGTGACGCCGAGATCGTCCGGCTGGCGCACAATGACGCGAAGCAGGCCACGATCAAGCTGGGCGACACCGTCGCGGTCGTCGCGATCGGGCCTGGCACCTGGGGCAACAACCTGCGGATCCGGGTTGACTACAGCACGAAGGACGGTCCGCCTGCCGACGGGCACGAGGCCACCTCGTACAACCTGTCGGTGCTTGACGCCGGCACGGGCACGCAAGAGCGGTACCTGAACATCAGCACCGACAAGGCCAGCGCGCAGTCGCTGGACAAGGTCCTCAAGGGGTCCTCGCTGCTCGCGCTGCCGGCCAGCCCGGTGCTGGACAAGGCGCCGCCGAAGAACGACGACATCGACCCGAACGTCCCGGATCAGAACCCGTTCTCCAACGCCTACCCCAAGCGCTACTACCAGGTCGACCCGGGCAGCGCCACCGCCCAGGGAACGGCAGGCAGCGTGCTCGACCTTGGCGACTACCAGGGCGGCGCGACCGGCTTTGCCGACAAGAAGGGCATCTACCAGCTCTACAAGACGAACATCTTCAACCTGCTCTGCCTGCCCGGCGCGCCGGCTACCGTGCTCGCCCCCGCTGCCGCCCTGTGCGCCGACCGGCGCGCCATCTTGCTCGTCGACCCGCCCTCCAGCTGGGTAACGGTGGCCGAAGCCGTGAAAGGCATGACCGCCAGCCAGCCGGTCAGCGGCGACGCGGCCAAGAACGCGGCCGTCTACTTCCCGAACATCGTCATCGCCGACCCGGCCAACAACGGCGCCCCGCTCGCGCTGCCGCCCTGCGGGACGATGGCGGGCGTGGCCGCCAGGACCGACGTCGAGCGCGGCGTATGGAAGGCCCCGGCCGGGACCAGCGCGTCGCTGGCCGGCGTCACCGGGCTGGCCGGCGCCACCGGCTCGTCCTGGCAGCAGCTGGCGCTGACCGACGCCGACAGCGGCCAGCTGAACCCGCTCGGGGTGAACGTCCTGCGCGACTTCCCCGTCATCGGCCCGGTCTCCTGGGGCGCCCGCACCCTGGCCGGGGCCGACGTCCTGGCCGACCAGTGGAAGTACCTGCCGGTCAGGCGCCTGGCGCTGTTCATCGAGGAGAGCCTGTTCCGCGGCACGAAATGGACCGTCTTCGAGCCGAACGCCGAACCGCTATGGGGAGCGATCCGGCTGAACGTCGGCGTTTTCATGAACAACCTTTTCCGTCTGGGGGCGTTCGCCGGGGCAGCCGCGAAGGACGCCTACCTGGTCAAGTGCGACGCCGAGAACAACCCGCAAAACGACATTGACCTGGGCATCGTCAACATCGTCGTCGGCTTCGCCCCGCTCAAGCCCGCCGAGTTCGTGATCATCCACATCGAGCAGCTCGCCGGCCAGCTGCAGACCTGAGGAGACGGGAAGCAATGCCAAGTACCACCCGCGTCGACCCGTACAAGAACTTCCGGTTCCGGGTCTCATTCAGCGGCGGCCTCCAGCCGATCGTCGGGGTGAGCAAGATCACCGGCCTGAAGCGGACCACTGAGGTGATCAAGCACCGCGACGGCGGGGATCCGGCGACAAGCTTCAAGCTGCCCGGACGGACCGAGTACGACCCGATCATCCTCGAGCGCGGGGTCACCGCGAACGCCACGGAGTTCGAGGACTGGGCCAACAGCGTGTGGAACTTCAGCAACGCGGCCAGCGGCCTGGAGACGTCACTGGCGGATTTCCGCCGCGACCTGGTCATCAGCGTCTACGACGAGGCCGGCCAGAAGGTACTCGCCTACCAGGTCTTCAACTGCTGGGTCTCGGAGTACCAGCCGGCGTCGGACTTCGACGCGAACGCGAACGCGGTCTCCATCGAGCACATCCGCATTGAGAACGAGGGCTGGGTGCGCGACACCAGCCTCCCGGCCCCGAAGCCGTGACCGTGCCCGTGCCCGTGCCCGTGCCCGTGCCCGTGACTGTGACCGTGCCGACCATTACGGAGCTGGCGCTGCTGGCGGCGTGGGAGGCCGGGTACGGCCGGACGACCGCAGGCCGCGCCGTCGTGCTGGCGGCGCTGTCGAGCGGGCTGCCCGCCGATGAGGTCGCGGACTTGCCCCTCGGCCAGTGCGACCTGCTGGTGCTGCGGCTGCGGGAGCTGAGCTTCGGCTCCCGCATGGACGCGCTCGCCGAGTGCCCGGGGTGCGGGGCCGAGCTCGACGTCGTGGTCGACACATCAGAACTTATCTGCCGAACGACGATGGCCTGTCACCCGGCCGCCCGCCACCCGCTTGAGGTGGGCGACCGCGCCGTGGTGGTGCGCCCGCTGACCGTCGGTGACCTGCTGGCGGGTAGCGCGGACCGGGCCGGCCTGCTCGCCCGGTGCGTCACCGCCAGCCCGGCGGCGGAGGCCGCCCAGCCGGTCCCGTTGCCAGCGGAACTCCTCGCCGAGCCGGCCTTTCTCGACGCGATCGAGGCCGAGCTCGACCTCCTGGATCCGCAGGCGGCCGCCGGGATCGACCTGGACTGCCCGGACTGCGGCGCGAGCTGGCAGGCGGCCGCGGACGTCACCGAGTTCGTCTGGAGCGAGGTCGACCGGTTCGCCCGGCGGCTGCTGCTCGACGTGCACGCGCTCGCCAGCGCGTACGGGTGGACCGAGGCCGATGTCCTGGCGGTCAGCCCGGCCCGGCGGCGCTTCTACCTCCAGGAGTGCGCGCCGTGAGCCGGATCCTGGCCCGGGCGACGGGCGCCTGGGCAGGCCAGCCGACGCTTCGCCCCCGGCTGCCGCTGCTCTTCGAGCCCGGCCTGGACGTCCGGGCGCCGGGGAGTGACGGCGAGCCGGCCGCCGAGTGGGCGGCCACCAGCACCTGGGCCGGCCCGCCGGGTACCGCCGACGCAGAGCCAGACCGCGAGGGCCCGGACCGCGAGGGGGCGGCCGGCGGACCGCCCGCCGACCAGGGCGCGGCTGGTCCGGGCGGGCCCGGTCCTGCCTGGCCGGATAGGGACGGGCCAGGGCCGGAGCGGCGGACGGCCGCGGTCCTGGCCGCGCAGTCGGCGATGGCGCCCCGCGACCTAGCCCGGCCCGCCGGCTCGCCCCGGCTGCGCGACATGGCGGCGACCGTGGCGGCGATCGGGACGGGAGCCGGCGTCCAGGCGACGGGGCCGGCGCGGGCGCCCGTGACGTGGCCGGACACCGCGCGCCCAGCCAGCGCGGCCAGCTTCAAGCCCGTCGGCCGCGGGGCGGCCGGCCAGGGGCCGCGGCCCGGCGATGACCAGACCGCAGCGGGCCCGGGCGGGCGCCGGCGGTCATACCCGGTCCGTCCGCTGCCGCACGAGGACGGCCCGGGCCCGGCTCCCGCCGCCTCGGACCTGCCGCACGCTCCCGCCTCAGCGGACATGCCTGCCGCGTCCGCCTGGCCCGTCGGGCCAGCGGCGGCCGCCATGAGCGCCGCTACGCCCGGCCCGTCAGCCGCGCCCGTCGTCCGGATCGAGATAGGGCGGGTGGAGATCCGCGCGGAGCCCGCGCCCGGCCGCCCGGCGGCAGCAGCTCAGCCAGCGCGCCCCGCGAGCCGCCGTCGGCCCGCCCCGGACCTGGCCGAGTACCTGAAGCGGCGGGACGGGCGGCCATGAGCGACGCCCGGGCCATCGAGGCGGTGACCGAGACGCTGCGCACGATCGTGGACGCGGGGGTGAAGCGCGTGGCGGGGGCCGGTGCGCACGCGATCACGCTCCCGCCGCACGAGGTCACCGCGTCAAACGACCTGAGGATCAATGTCTTCCTGTACCAGGCCGAGATCGACGGGGCGCTGCGCAATACCGACCCGATCAGCGCGGTTCCCGGCGAGCAAGGCCAGCCTTCCCTGCCGCTGATCCTGCACTACCTGATCACCCCGTACGCGCCCAACGCCGACGACATCCAGGCGCACCGGCTGCTCGGCGGCGCGCTGCAGGCGCTGCACTCCCATCCCGAGCTCACCCCGGCCGACCTGGCCGACGCCGCGCCCTACAGCGACATATCGCGCCAGGTCGAGTCGGTCCGCGTCTGCTGGCAGCCGCTGGAGGAAAAGGACATCTACTCGCTGTGGTCCACCTTCCAGGCGCCCTACCGCGTCTCCACTGCCTTCGAGTTGCGGGTGGTGCTCATCGACTCCGCTACCGCCGGGCAGGCGGCGCTGCCGGTGCTGCGCCGGGGCAGTGACGGGCGCGGCCCGGTCGTCAGCGCGACGGTCGGCTACCCGGAGATCGCCGAGGTGCTCCCTCCGCGCGGCCAGCCCAGTGCCCTCACCGGAGACCAGGTGCGGCTGGCCGGCACCGGGCTCGGGGCCCCGGCCGTCACCGTGCTGCTGAACCATCCGAGGCTGGCCGCACCGCTGCGCGTCCCGCCCGACACCGCGACCGGCACGGAGGTGGCCTTCACCGTCCCGGCGGCCATGCCCGCCGGCCTGGGCACGGTGGCGCTGGCGCTCAGCACGCCCGCGACGGGCGAGCAGGTCAGCAATGAGGCCGCGATCGCAGTCGGCCCGCAGATCACCAGCCCCCTGCCGGCCACGGTACCGGCCGCGTCCCACCCCCCGGCCACCCTCACGCTCACCTGCCGGCCGAACGTGCGCGCGGGTCAGCACGCGGTCCTCCTGGTCGGCGGCACGCCGGTAGCGGCGCCGCCGGTGACCGCCGACACCAGCAGCCTGACGTTCACCGTCGGGCCGCTGGCCGCCGGCCGGTACCCGCTGCGGCTGCGCGTCGACGGAGTCGATAGCAGGCTCATCGCCGACCGGACCACAGTGCCGCCGGCCTACGACCCCACCCAAGCGGTGACAGTGACATGACCGAGCCCCCGCCCCCGCCCCCGCCTCCGCCGCCGCTCCCGTCGGCCCGCGCCGAGTGGCTGACCGCCAACGGGCAGTTCCTGGCTGCATCCGTCGGCTGGGTCCGCGAAGTCCTGCGGCAGCACGCGCCGGCTGCCAGGGACGGCGCGGCCGGCAAGCCGCAAGCCCCGCAGGCCCCGCCGGACGCCGCCGCGCGGGCGCTGCGCCACGCGGACGACCTGGCGGCCACGGTGCCGCCGCCGGCCCTGGTGACCCTGGGCCAGCGGGCGGCCCTGACCCGCTTCGAGCGGGACATCCTGCTGATGTGCGCCGCCGCCGAGCTCGACCCGTCGATCCGCGGGCTATGCGCCGCGGCGCAGGGGAACCCGGCCATGACCTATCCGACGTTCGCGCTCGCGATGACGGTCCTCCCGGCTCCGGCGTGGGACGCGCTGGCGCCCGGCGGGCGGCTGCGCGACCTGCGGCTGATCGAGGTCAACCGCCCGTGGGGGGAGTCGCTGATCAGCTCGCCGCTGCGCACCGACGAGCGGATCGTCAACTACCTGAAAGGCCTGGATCACCTCGACGCCCGCCTGTCCGCGCTGGCGCGCCCGGTGCCCGAGTCGGACGAGCACCTGCTGCCGCCGTCCCACCTGGCCGCGGTCACGGCGATCGCCGTGCACCTCGCGGTCGGTGCCGGGGTGGTGCAGCTAACCGGCGCGGACCAGGCCAGCGCGCTGACGGTGGCGAGCGCGGCCACCGCGCGCGCGGGGCTGCGGCTGCTGCGGATGCCGGC
>Ga0070714_100002277_pt1 | contig 14109 bp, 16 predicted proteins | sample LARL83metaG_FD_65450 | JGI IMG/M metagenome (GOLD analysis project Ga0070714, IMG submission 65450) | Corn, switchgrass and miscanthus rhizosphere microbial communities from Kellogg Biological Station, Michigan, USA - LAR L8-3 metaG | ecosystem: Host-associated > Plants > Roots > Rhizosphere ...
GCCAGCGCCGCCGTCCGCCCGCCGCGGCCGCTGCATCCACGGCATCGCCAGGCAGATCCGGTGACGCCGGCCGCCCAGACGGTCGCTGCTGACGTGGCCCTCGTCTCGACCAGCGCGCCTGCAAGGCCGGCGCCAAAACGGCCCAACACGGCGGTCAGACACGCCAAGCCGACACCGCCGGCGAAGCCACCCGGGCAGCAGAAGCCGCATCCAGGGCAGGGGCCGACACCGCCGAAGCCGCCGAAGCCGGCAAAGCCGAAGAAACCGCACGGGCCGAAACCCCCGAAGCCTCCAAAGCCTCCGAAGAAGCACAACGATCCGCCACGGCAGCCGAAGCACCACGATCCCCACAAGCCGCACGGGCCGAAGCCGCCCAAGCCCCCGAAGCCGCCGAAGCCGCACGGCTCGACACTTCTCTAGCCGGCACGCCGCGTCACGGTATGCTCGGCACGAGGACGTCGAGTGACGCAGGATCCCGACCGAAATCTCGCGCTCGAGCTCGTCCGGGTGACCGAGGCCGCCGCGCTGGCAGCGGCGCGCTGGGTCGGCCTGGGCGACAAGATCGCTGCCGACCAGGCGGCAGTCGATGCCATGCGGCACATGCTGCAGTCTGTGGAGATGGAGGGCACGGTGGTGATCGGCGAGGGGGAGAAGGACGAGGCGCCGATGCTCTTCAACGGCGAGCAGATCGGCACCGGCCACGGCGTCCTCGTCGACGTCGCCGTTGATCCGCTGGAGGGCACCGAGCTGTGCGCGAAGGGGCAGCCGAACGCGCTCGCCGTGATCGCCGCCTCCGACCGGGAGACGATGTTCGACCCCGGGCCGTGCGTGTACATGGAGAAGCTGGCGGTCGGGCCCGATGTGGACGAGGAGATCGACATCACGGCACCGATCGAGGAGACGCTGGAGCTGGTGGCGCGCGCGAAGCGGGTGCGGCCGCGCGACCTGATGCTGGTGGTGCTCGACAGGCCGCGGCACGAGGAGATGGTTGCCCGGGTGCGGGCGGTCGGCACGCGCATCCGCTTCATTCCGCACGGCGACGTCTCGGGCGCCTTGATGGCCGCCAGCCCGGACGCCGGCGTCGACATCCTGTGGGGGATCGGCGGGACACCGGAGGGCGTGCTCTCGGCGGCGGCGTTCAAGTGCCTGGGTGGGCAGTTCCAGGGACGGCTGTGGCCGCGAAACGATGAGGAACGGGCCGAGGCCGAGGCCGCCGGCTACGACGTCGACCGGGTGCTCACGCTGGACGACCTGTGCCAGGGCGACAACACGTTCTTTGCGGCCACAGGTGTCACCGACGGCGACTTGCTGCGCGGCGTTCGCTTCACCTCGGGCGGCGCGCGCACGCACTCGCTGGTCATGCGCTCGCGCTCGGGCACGGTGCGCACCCTGCAGGCGACGCATAGCATGGACAAGCTGGCCGACCTCAGCGGCGGCCGCTACTCCTGACCGGCGCGGGACAAAGGGGCCAGGCCCCCTTGTCCCACGAGGGCGGATCGTTGCGGTGCTGTGACCGGTCGTTGCGGTCCTAGGCGGTGAGGTCGGCCAGAGTGGCGGCTGTCAACACCACCAGGTCGGCCGCGGCCAGCTCGACGATGACGCCGCGCCCGCCGCCGTTCACGTATACCCGCGGGTACGCGATCGCCGTCTGCTCGACGAAGACGGGAAGCCGCCGCCGCGACCCGAGCGGACTGATGCCGCCGACCTGGTAGCCGGTCGCGCGCTCGGCGTCGGCCTGCGGGGCCATGACCGCCGACTTGCTGCCCGCGGCTGCCGCCAGCTTCTTCAGCGACAGCTCACCGGAGACCGGCACCAGGGCGAAGACCAGGCCGTCGCCGGCCCGAGCGACCAGGCTCTTCAGCATCCGCTCTGGCTCTACCTCGAGCACGCGCGCCGCGTCGTCGCCGGCGCTGCCGCCGGGGCGGTAGGCGTAGCTCAGGACCCGGTGCTCGACCCCGGCCCTGCGCAGCTCGGTCGTCCCTCTCGTCGCCGCCATCGCTAAGATCTGCGCAACCCGTCCGAGGAGCAGCGCCTTGCCAGAGTACACGTCGGAGTACGAGACCTACCGGGACGATGCGATCGCCATCCTGAACGGCGTCGCCATCACCATCGCCGTCATCGGCACCTGGACGAGGCCGGCCTTCATGGGCCCGATCGCGCTCGTGATCGCGGTGCTCACGTACTTCATGAACCCGCGCAGCAAGGGCGGCACAGTGCTGGCAGTGCTCATCATCACCTTCATCGCCCTGCTCGAGACGGCCGCGCTCGGGCACCAGCTCGCGTAGCCGCCTCAGTCACGCGCGTCGGGCAGGATCTCCAGCCCGCTCGCGACGTGGCCACGGCCGTTTGCCTGATAGGCGACGTCGACCACGTGCTCGGCCCTGTATCGGCCCCAGAAGAGCCCCCGCAGCAGCGAGCGCGGGGTCTCCGGCGGCGGCGGAATCAGCTCGCGATCGAAGAGCAGCAGGTCGCCGCGCACCTGGTAATCGCGGCCCGGCTCCTGGACCACGCCGTTGATGAACACGTCGAACGGCGGGTGCACACCGGCCGGGAGCCGAACACGCGTGCCCTGGGACTCCGCCATGGCGAAAGCGTACCCCCGCGCACTGGTAGGTTTCAGGCATGGCAGACGCCGATCCCTTCTCCGCCCGGGACACGCTTTCGACGGGTGAGGTGATCTACCGGATCGACCGCCTGGTCGACCCGCTGAAGCTGCCCTACACGATCTGCGTGCTGCTCGAGAACCTGCTTCGCCGGGCCGGCAGCGAGCACGTCTCGGAGGCCGACGTGCGCGCGCTCGCCGCCTGGCCGGCCGACCCCGGCGACGCCCAGCTGGCGTTCATGCCCGCCCGCGTGATCATGCAGGATCTGACCGGCGTCCCGGCCGTGGTCGACCTGGCCGCGATGCGCTCAGCGGTCGACCGCCGCGGCGGCGACGCATCGCGGGTCGACCCGCTGGTGCCTGTCGACCTGGTGATCGACCACTCGGTGCAGGTGGATGCCTTTGGCTCGGGGATGGCCTACGAGCGCAACATCGACCGGGAGTACGAGCGAAACGGCGAGCGCTACGCACTCCTGCGCTGGGCACAGGAGGCGTTCCGGAACTTCCAGGTAGTGCCGCCCGGGATGGGGATCGTGCACCAGGTGAACCTGGAGTACCTGGGCCGCGTCGTCCAGGTCCAGGATGGGGTCGCGGTGCCCGACACGCTGGTCGGCACCGACTCGCACACGACCATGATCAACGCCCTCGGGGTGTTCGGGTTCGGGGTCGGCGGCATCGAGGCCGAGGCGGTCATGCTGGGCCAGCCGATGTACCTGACCAAGCCCCGCGTCGCCGGCATCCGCATGTCCGGCGAGCTCGCCACCGGTGTCACGGCCACCGACCTGGTGCTGACCCTGACCGAGCGCCTGCGCGAGCACGGCGTCGTCGGGTCGTTCGTCGAGTTCTTCGGCCGCGGCGTCGGCCGCCTGACGCTGGCCGACCGGGCGACCCTGTCGAACATGTCGCCGGAGTTCGGGGCCACCTCGGCGATGTTCCCGATCGACTCCGAGACGCTGCGCTACCTGCGCGACACCGGCCGGCCAGCGGAGCTGGTGGCGTTGGTCGAGGAGTACACGAAGGCGCAGGGCCTGTTCCGCACCGGCGACGAGCCCGACCCGACCTACGACGAAGTGCTCGACTTCGACCTGACCGCGGTCGAGCCGAGCGTTGCCGGCCCGCGGCGTCCACAGGACCGGGTGTCGCTGCCCGGCGTGGGCGCGAGCTTCAGCTCGGCCTTCGGCGAGTCGACCAACGGCTCCCGCCTGGGGAACGGCTCGGTGGCGATCGCTGCCATCACCTCCTGCACCAACACGTCGAACCCGGCGCTGATGCTGGCCGCAGGGTTGGTCGCCCAGAAGGCGGTGGAGCGCGGTCTGCGCTCGAAGCCATGGGTGAAGACCAGCCTCGCGCCAGGGTCGCGGGTGGTCATCGACTACCTGGAGCGGGCCGGTCTGATCGAGCCGCTGAACGCGCTCGGCTTCAACCTGGTCGGCTACGGCTGCACCACCTGTATCGGCAACTCCGGCCCGCTCCCGGACGAGACGACCAGGGCGATCGAGGAGGACGGTCTGGCGGTCGCCGCCGTGCTCTCCGGGAACCGCAATTTCGAGGCCCGGATCCACCCACTGGTGCGGGCGAACTACCTCGCCTCGCCGCCGCTGGTGGTCGCCTTCGCGCTGGCCGGGAGCGTGGCGGCCGATCTGACCAGCGACCCGCTCGGCGAGGGCGACGACGGCCCGGTCTACCTGCGCGACGTCTGGCCCACCGGCGAGGAGGTGGAGCAGGCCCTGCTGCGCTCGATCTCGCCCGAGCTCTTCACGACCGAGTACGGGCGGATCTTCGACGGCGACGAGCGGTGGCGGGCGCTGCCGGTCCCCACCGGCAGCGAGCTCTTCCAGTGGGATCCCAACTCGACCTACGTCCGCGAGGCGAGTTTCTTCGAGCACGACGCCGACCTCTCGGACATCGTCGATGCCCGCGTGCTCGCGCTGCTCGGCGACTCGGTGACCACCGACCACATCTCGCCGGCAGGCGCCTTCGCGCCCTCCAGCCCGGCCGGCGCCTACCTGGTCGAGCACGGCGTCGAGCCGCGTGACTTCAACAGCTATGGCGCCCGCCGCGGCAACCACGAGGTGATGGTGCGCGGGACGTTCGCCAACATCCGTCTGCGCAACAACCTGCTTGACGGCGTCGAGGGCGGCTACACGCTCCACCTCCCCGACGGTGAGCAGATGACGATCTTCGAGGCGTCCAACCGCTACCGGCAGGAGGGCGTGCCGCTGGTCGTGATCGCCGGCCGCGAATACGGCTCCGGCAGCTCCCGCGACTGGGCGGCCAAGGGCTCGGCGCTGCTCGGTGTGCGAGCGGTGCTGGTGGAGTCGTTCGAGCGGATCCACCGCTCCAACCTCGTCGCCCTGGGCGTCCTGCCGCTGCAGTTCCTGCCCGGCGAATCGGCGGACAGCCTGGGCCTGACCGGACGCGAGACGTACACGATCCGCGGTCTCGCCGAGCTCGACGTGGGCTCGACCGTGACTGTCGAGGTGGACGGCGGCGCCGGCAGCTTCCAGGCGCTGGCGCGGCTGGATATCCCCGCCGACGTCAGCGTCTACCGTGCCGGCGGCCTGCTGCAGGGGATGATGCAGCAGTTGACGGCCTGATCGATGAGCCTGGCCGGCGACCTCTCGTCCGCCCTGCCGGCGGGGTCGGTGATCGTCGAGGAGGCGCAGCTTCGCACCTACGAGTCGGATGCCCTGACCGGGTGGCGGGCGACCCCGCAGGCGGTCGTCCTGCCCGCAAGCACCGCCGAGGTGGCTGTCGCGGTCGGTATCTGCCGGGCGCACGGGGCGCCATTCGTCGCCCGCGGCGCCGGAACCGGCCTCTCCGGCGGCGCTGTGCCGGTGGCCGAGGGGATCGTGATTGGCCTGGCGCGGATGAACCGCGTCCTCGACGTCGACGCCGCCAACCGCCGGGCGCGCCTGCAGCCCGGGGTGACCAACCTCGACGTCAGCCGCGCCGCGGCGCCACACGGCCTCTACTACGCGCCCGACCCGTCCAGCCAGCAGGTGTGCACGATCGGCGGCAACGTGGCCGAGAACTCCGGCGGTGCGCACTGCTTGAAGCACGGGTTCACCACCCACCATGTCCTCGAGCTGGAGCTGGTCACAGCCGAAGGAACGGTCGAACGGCTCGACCGCCTGGGCCGGCTCGACCTGGTCAGCGGAGTCGTCGGGTCGGAGGGGACGCTGGGCATCGTCACCGAGGTGGTCGTCCGCCTGCTGCCCCTCCCGGAGCGGGTGGAGACGCTGCTGGCGGCGTTCGATTCCACCGATGCGGCCGGCGAGGCGGTGTCGGCGATCATCGCCGCCGGCATCCTGCCGAGCGCGATCGAGATGATGGACCGGCTGGCCATCGAGGCCGCCGAGGCGGCGGTCGCCGCCGGCCTGCCGGACGCCGGAGCGGTGCTCCTGGTCGAGCTCGATGGCCCGGCCGAGGAGGTGGCGCACTGGTCGCGGCGGGTGCGCGAGTGCTGTGCCGTCCACGGCGCCGGCGAGTTGCGTGCGGCCGACGATCCGGAGCGGCGGGCGGCCCTCTGGCGGGGCCGCAAGTCGGCCTTTGCCGCGGTCGGCCGGATCAGCCCCGACTACTACGTGCAGGACGGCGTGGTCCCGCGCACAGCGCTTCCCGGGACGCTGCGGCGGATCGAGGAGCTCTCGCGGGAGTACGGGCTGCGGGTGGCCAACGTGTTCCATGCCGGCGACGGCAACCTGCACCCGCTCGTCCTCTACGACGCCGCCGCCGGCGAGGCGGAGCGGGCGGAGCGGCTGGCGACCGACATCCTGGCCGCCTGCATCGAGGCCGGCGGCTCGCTCAGCGGCGAGCACGGGATCGGCCTCGACAAGGCCTGCGACATGCCGCGGATGTTCGGCGACCAGGACATGGCGGCGATGCTCAGGCTGCGCCACGCGTTCGACCCGGAAGGCCTGTGCAACCCCGGCAAGGCGTTCCCGACGCCGAGGTTGTGCGGCGAGGTGCCGGGGCCGTACCGCGCCCACCCGGTCGAGCGGGAGGGAGTGGAGCGGCTGTGATCGATCACCGCCCCGGCGATCTCGTCTGCACGGCGTCCGCGGGCATCCGGCTGGCCGATCTGAACCGCGAGCTGGCATCGGCCGGACAGATGCTGGCCCTCGACCCGCCAGGCGCGGAGCGGCTGACACTGGCAGAGATCTTCGACGGCAACCTGGCGGGCCCGCTCGCGCACCGCTTCGGCGAGCCGCGCGACCTGGTGCTGGGGATGCGGGTGCGGCTGAGCGACGGTACCCCGGTGCGGTTCGGCGGCAGCGTGGTCAAGAACGTCGCCGGCCTCGACCTGAGCCGCGTCCTGACCGGCGCCGGCGGCGCCCTGGGCGCGATCGAGGAGGTGACGGTGCGCCTGCATCCGCTGCCCGAGGCGACCTGCACGCTGGTCACGGGCGCGGTCGAGGACGCGGCGATCGACCGGCTGGCGCCGGCCTGCGTCGAGTACGCCTGGCCGCCTGGACAGACGCTCGTCCGCTTCGCGAGCCCCGTGGCCGGCGCGCTCGCCCGGCGGGCGCTGGCGGTCGCCGGCGGCGACCTGGTCGAGGACGACGCGGCGCTCTGGGCCGAGCACCGGGAGCGCGCCGCCGGCATGCACCGCCACCGCTGCCTGCCCGCCGACTGCCCGCAGACGATCGAGCGGCTGCGCGCTGCCGGTGCGACCGTCGTGGTGGGGCGGCTCCTTGCCGGCGACCTCTGGTCGGACGCGGCGGCGCCGGAGCCGGCTCCGCCCAGCCGGCTCGAGCAGCGGGTGCTGGAGGCGTATGCCTGAGGCCGCCACCCGGGCGCTCCTGGACGCCTGCGTCCACTGCGGGTTCTGCCTGCCCGCCTGCCCGACGTACGATCTGTGGGGCGAGGAGATGGACTCGCCGCGGGGACGGATCCACCTGATGAACCTGCTCGAGTCGGGCGAGATCGAGTGGAGCGCCACGGTGGCGGGCCACTTCGACCGCTGCCTGGGCTGCCTGGCCTGCGTCCCCGCCTGCCCCAGCGGCGTCCGCTATGACCTGCTGATCGAGCGGACACGGGGCGCCCGCCGCGTGCAGGCGCCGCAGCCGCTGCGACGGCGCCTGGCGGAGGCGGCCGCGCTGGCCGTGCTGCCGCGGCCGGGGCTGCTGCGGGTGCTCGCCTGGCCGCTCGCCCTGGGCCTTCGGCCGCACCCGCTGGCGCCCCGCCCACGCCGGGACGATCTATCCGCTCGGCCGCCCGCGGAGACGCCGGCCAACGGCGCTTCGCGACTGACCGCCGGGCTGCTCGCCGGCTGCGTGCAACGGGTGTTCTTCGGCCGGGTGAACGTGGCGGCTGCGCGTGTCCTTGCCGGTGACGGCTGTGACGTCGTCGTGCCCCGTGGCCAGGGCTGCTGCGGCGCCCTCGACCTGCATGGCGGCCGCGAGGAGGCGGCCCGGCGCCGGGCGCGCGAGACGATGCGGGCGTTCGCCGGCATCGACCGCGTTGTGGCGACGGCGGCCGGCTGCGGCTCGGCGATGAAGTCGTACGGAGACCTCCTGGACACGTCCGAGGCGCGCGCGTTCTCGGCCCGCGTCCGCGATGTCACCGAGCTGCTGGCCGACCTCGGCCCGCGGGCGGAGCGGCGGCCGCTGGAGCCGCTGCGCGTCGTCTACCAGGACGCCTGCCACCTGCGCCATGCCCAGGGTGTGGCCGACCAGCCGCGGTCGCTGCTCGCCGCCGTCCCCGGCCTGGAGCTGGTCGAGATCGAGCGGCCGGACATGTGCTGCGGGTCGGCGGGCACCTACAACCTGCTCGAGCCGCGGGCCGCCCGTGAGCTGGGGGAGCGCAAGGCGCGCTCGATCATGGCGGTCGAACCAGACGTCGTGGCGACGGCGAATCCGGGCTGTGCCCTCCAGCTGGCGGCGGCATTTCGGCGAGCCGGCCGGCCCGACCTGGAGGTGCTGCACCCGGTCGAGCTGGTCGGCCGGTCGCTCTACTCCTCGACGTAGCCGAGGACGAACGCGACCGTGGCCAGGATGGCCGCTCCGATCAGACCCACCCACTCATGCGGCCACCCGGAGACGCCGTTGGTCGCCAGCACCACGGTCACGGAGAGGGCGATGCCTCCGGCGATGATCCACATCGCTGCTCGACCGGCGCTCATGCGGGGCGGACGATATCAGGGCGGATCATCCGAGGTCGGCGTAGCGGCGGCCGCCGAATTGGGCCACCAGGTCGTCGTCCGTCTGGTCGGCGATGCTCGAAACCAGGTCGACGACTGCATCGAACTCGACCTTGTCCAGGTCGTCCCCCAGGATGACGTGCTGGAACCACACCTCGCGCCGTGCCGGCAGGTAGAGGAAGCTGCCGAACGGCTCGCGGCTGGACAGCTCCAGCAGGTGCAGCGCCAGCTCGTCGGTTAGGTCGACGTCGGACACGACCGGCGCCGATGCGCGCACTGCCGTCGAGTCGTCGAGCACCGGCAAGACGTCGACGAAGACGTGGGCGCTGCCGAAGCTGGCGTGGAACCCCCAGTCGGGATGCTCCTGGAAGCCGCCGTAGTCGCTGTCCAGCAGGTAGTGCACCCGCTCGGTGGTCAGCCGCACGTGGTCGGCGGCGTCACGCAGGCGGGCAGCCGGCGTCTCCGGCGGCGGCGGGGGCGGCGTCTTCTCGGCCAGGAGCGAGCGCAGCCGAGGCGAGAACGCCTCGGCGCCCCAGCCGACCGCCCAGACGGTCGCCTGCACCTCGACGGCGGCCATCGTCGTGCCGGCCAGGATGGAGTGCTCGATGCGGATCATCCCGTCCCGCCAGGCGAAGCGGCCGAGCACCAGCTCCGACGCTTCGACGGCCAGCGTCCGGGCGACCAGCCCGTCACAGCGCGGCGCATCGACGACGTCGGCCCAGGCGTGGACGTACGGCGGCTGGGCGCCGTGCGGCACGACGTCGACGGTGACCACCGGCCCGCCGATGACGATGTGGCCGCGCCAGGCGTGGCCGGCCGGGTCGATGCCGGTGAAGGAGCGGGCGAGCGATCGCCGCACCTCCAGGGCGTTGACGTCGATGTGGCGGTCTTGCATAGCGCCCGAACGATAGCCGGGTAGCATGTGCCGGATGCGCTTCCGCAGCCTGCCGCGCGACATCTGGGTGCCGACGACCGTGCTGATCGGGATCGTCCTCGGAGCGCTGGCCGATCATGACGCGGGAATCTGGCGCCAGCGCGGGGTCGGCGTGGTCATCTGGATCCTGCTCTTCTCGCTGCTGCGCGGCGAGTCGCGGCGGGTGCGCGCCCAGGTGGCGGTGGTGATCATCTTCGCGACCATGGTCGAATACACGGCATCGCCGCTCCTGGGCGTCTACACGTATCGGCTGCACAACGTGCCGCTGTACGTGCCGCCCGGGCACGGCATCGTCTACCTGGCGGCGCTCAGCATCGGCCGCTCCGAGCTGGCTGGGCGCTACCGGCGCCCGTTCACGCTGGGGGTGCTCGCGATCTGCGGCGCGTGGGCGCTCTGGGGCATCACCCTGGCGCCGCGAAAGGACGCCCTGGGAGCGATCCTCTTCCTGTTCCTGGTGCGCTTCGTCCTGGTCGGGCGCCAGCCGCTGGTGTATGCCGGCGCCTTCGTGGTCTGCACGTTCCTCGAGCTGGTCGGCACGAGTGCGGGAGCGTGGACATGGGCAACGCATGGTCCGATGGGCGTCGTCTCGCAGGGAAACCCGCCCAGCGGCATCCCCGGCGGCTACTGCTTCCTGGATGCGGCCGGGATGATGATGGCGCCGCGCCTGCTCGATCTCGTCGACCGGCTGCCGCGGCTGCGCGTGGAGCCTGCGCTGGAGCATGAAGCGGCCTGAGCTGGAGCAGCTGCTGGAGGCGGCCGACGCCGTCGAGGATTTGCGCTCGGCGCTGGGACGGGCGCGGGCGCTGGAGAACGAGCTCGACCGCGACGCCGCGATCGAGCGCGACCTGCCGCGGATGGTGGATGCGCTGGGCGAGCAGCGGGCGGCGATCGCCGGCGTGACCCGGGAGCTGGAGCGCGAGTGGGTGGCGCAGGGGCCGATGCTCTCGGTGTGGCAGCGGGCTGTCGACCTGGCCGAGCAGGCCGAGGCCGCCGGGGCGGACTCATCCGAGTACCGGCAGGAGGCGGATCGGGCGCGCGCCCGCCTGGAGGCCGCCCGCCTGGAGACCCGCGACCGGCGGGAGGCGCTGGTGGCGGTCCGCGCCCAGCTCGTCGATCTCCTGCTCGCGCTGCCGGTCGAGGTGGAGCTGCCGGCGCCGGTGCGCGACGACGGCCGGCCGGAGGCGGTTCGCCGCGATGCGCTGGACTACGACGAGCTGGCCGGCAGGGCGGCCGGAGAGGCAGAGGAGGCGGCCCGCCAGGCGCGGGATCGGATGATCGAGGCGCAGGCCGAGCTCGAGCGTCTGGGGCGGCCATCTGCGCTCGAGAAACGGCTGCAGGCTGCAGAGCGTGAGCTACCGGCCGAGGTGGAGCTGCCGCCGTCGGCGCCGCCTTCGGCGGAGCGCCGGCTGGGCCGGGCCGGGATCGCCGTCGTCCGCAGCGGCGACGAGTGAGCGAGGCGCCGGTCGCGGTCGCCGGAGGCCTGCTGCCACCGCCGGCCGGACTGGCGCTCGACGAGGCGCTCGTCCGCTGCGCGACCGAGCGGCCGCAGCTGGCGATCTGGCGGACGCGGCCGGCCGTCGTCGTCGGCCGCTTCCAGCGGCCGGACTGGGAGGTCGAGCCGGGTGCCTGCCGTGCGGCCGGCGCGCGTATCTGGCGGCGCTTCTCGGGTGGCGGCGCCGTCTATCTGGACGAGGGCGTGGTCTGCGCCACCCTGATCCTGCCCTCCGACGATCCGGCAATGGCGGCCGGGATCCCCGCCATGTACCAACCGTTCCTGTGCGGAGTGGCTACCGCCTGCCGGGCGCTCGGAGTGGACCCCTCGGTCGACGAGCGGACGGTGCGGGTGGGCGACCGAAAGGTGACCGGGATCGCCGCCCATCGCGGTCGGCAGGTGACCATGGTGCACGGGACGCTGCTCGTCGATGCCGACCTGGGGGCGCTTCGCGCCTGCCTGGCCGGGCCGCGTGGCGGCGACCTGCAGGGCGCTCCCCAGCCGACGATGAGCCGGCCCGACCACGTGGCCAACATCGGCGGCCCGGTGGAGCGCGCCGAGGCGGCGTTGGCGGACGCCTTCGACGCCGACCTGGCCACGGCGCCGGCGCCGTCGGTCGTGGTCGACGCGCGCGCCTCGGCGCTCCAGCGGGAGCGCTATCTCGACCGCGCCTGGCACGCCGGGCCGTGGTCGGAAGTGTGCGATCCGCGCGTCTCGGCACTGCTGGGACCAACGATCTAGTCTTGCCGCATGGAGACCCGGGCGTTCACCTACGCGGCCGACCTGGAGTGGGTGGGCAACCGCGAGGCGCGTATGACTGCGGGGCCGCGGCCGCCGCTCGCCGTCACGCCGCCGCAGGAGTTCCCCGACGGCGACGACGTTCGCTGGAGCCCGGAGCACCTCTATCTGTCGGCGATCGCGAGCTGCACGATGCTCTCGTTCATCGCCCACTGCGGCCACAACGGGCTGGAGCTGGTCGCCTACGAATCACACGTCGAGGGCCGCCTTGCCCGCGGCGACGACGACCGCCGCTACGCCTTCCAGCGAGTTGACCTGGTGGTCATGGCGCGGATGGCCGGTGGGCACGCCGGGCCCGCCCGCGAACTGACCGCCAAGGCCGAGCGGGACTGCTTCATCTCTGCCTCGACGACCGCCGATGTGGTCGTCGACTGGCGGATCATCGAGTAGGCGCCTCGACGGCGACGAACCATCGGCCGGCGTGCAGCACGCTGCCGGCGCCGAGCTCGTCGGCCAGCCCGGGGCCGCTGAAGTAGCGCTTGTAGACGCGGTGGTCGGAGCCGTCGGAGAGCCGGCGCGTCTGCCACTGCTCCGGGGCGACCCCATCCCGCAGGGCCGAGTCGACGACCACCAGCCGGTCGGCCACCCGACCAGCCTCGGCCAGGAAGGCGGCTCGCTCCGGCTCCAGCAGGTGGCCGTAGAAGTGGCCCGTGAACACGCGGTCGAACGACCGGTCGGCGAACGGCAGCGGGACGGCGTCGCCGTGGACGATGCGCGCGCCAGGTGCGGCGGCGGCGGCGATGTCGACCATGGCCGGGCTCTGGTCGAGGCCCGTGACGTCGCCGCGCAGGTGGCAGGTCAGGAAGCCCGTGCCGCAGGCGACGTCGAGCACCCGGGCCGCCGGCAGGCCGGCCACCACCTCGACCAGCCGCTCGACCTCGTCGTCCCACCCCGGTCGGTCGAGCTCGGCGTACAGGCCGCGGCCCAGCCACCAGTCGTCGTACTCCGGCGCCCGCCGGTCGTAGTACCCGCGCATCTCGGAGTCGACGACCACCTGCCTAGGCGAGGCCTTGACGGGCCTCCCGCACCAGCGTCACCGCCTCCGGGAAGATCAGGCGGATCGCGTTTCGCACCTGCATCGCCTGCTCGTCGGCCGTGCCGGCCAGGTCGAGACGGCCGATCGCCGCCACGGTGATGCCGACTGCGAGGTTGATCGCCTGGTCGGCGAAGGCCACCTTCTGGCTCTGCTGGGCCTGCTCCATGAACTCCGCCATCTGGCGCTGCAGGTCCTCGGGATCGCCGAACATTCCGAACGGGAATTCGCCGCTCATTCTGCGTACACCCCCTCAAGGACGGTAACCGGATCGGGCTGCGGGCACGCCTCTGCCTCGGCGACACCCTGGTCGATCCAGGCGTGGATCTCGGATTCGATCTCCTGGAGTTCGGACTCCGGGACGTCCACGTTGATCTGGAGCCAGGCACCGAATCGCTCCAGCGGGTCGCGGGCGGTGAACTCGGCCAGGAGCTCGCGCGGGACGTAGGACGCGTCGTCGTGGACGGCGTGGCCCTCCATGCGCAGGGTGACCAGTTCGAGCAGCGTCGGCCCGTCCCCCTCGCGCGCCTTCTCGATCGCCCGGCGCGCCTCGCGGTAGACCGTGAGGACGTCCGTGCCGTCGACCACGATCCCCTCGAAGCCGTAGGCGGGGCCGCGGTCGGCCAGGTGGCTGCAGGCGAACGAGAGCCGGTTGGGGGTCGAGTAGGCGTACTGGTTGTTGTCGATGATGTAGACGATGGGCAGCCTGCGGACGCCGGCCAGGTTCATCGACTCGTGCATGTCGCCGCGGGCGGCGGCGCCGTCGCCGCACCAGCCGATCGCCACCCGCGGCTCATGCCGCAGCTGGAAGGCGAGCGCGATGCCGGTGATCACCGGGATCATGGCCGGCAGGTGGCTGACGCCTGCGAGCAGGCCGGCGCCGGCCGAGAAGTCGTTCGAGCGCAGGTTCGAGTCGCGGCCATGGGTGGCGCCGCCGTCACGCCCCATGAACTGGCAGAAGATGGCCGCCGGCGGGATGCCGCGGGTGACGTGGACGCCCAGGTTGCGATGCAGCGGCGAGGCGACGTCGAGCTCGCCCATGGCCGTTGCCACGCCGATCGATGCGGCCTCGTTGCCGCGGCCGGTGTAGTAGGAGCCGGGCAGC
>Ga0070714_100002278_pt1 | contig 14109 bp, 6 predicted proteins | sample LARL83metaG_FD_65450 | JGI IMG/M metagenome (GOLD analysis project Ga0070714, IMG submission 65450) | Corn, switchgrass and miscanthus rhizosphere microbial communities from Kellogg Biological Station, Michigan, USA - LAR L8-3 metaG | ecosystem: Host-associated > Plants > Roots > Rhizosphere ...
CCACGGCGTCGAGTTCGAGTCTGTGGAGGGTACGCGGCCGATTGACCTTCTCGCCGCGAACAAGGACATTACATCCTTTCATTTGAATATTGGTTTGTGTCTGCAGGGGGGCGGCGATCCGATCGCATTTGTCGAACAATGCCCGGGACGCATCCAGTCGCTGTTGGTTCAGGACTACAAAGGCCAGGCGCGCTGGAAAGAGATCTTCAGCGCAGCGGAGAAGACGGGCCGGCTTCAGTTTTATCTGCTCCAGAGAACCGACGGTTTATTCTTGGTCCAGCGCGAGGGCGACGACCTGCTTGATTTTGCTGCGAAGGACCTGCAATACTTCCGGCAGCTGCATGGCTGAGGGAGAAAGATTATGAAGAAGCTAGTTTTGGCAGGGATGTTTTTAGCATCTTTGGGATGGACCCAACAGCGGCCGCGCCTGGTCGGTTTATCGCATATCGCCGTGCGCGTGAAGGACCTGAATGCCGCGCGCCATTTCTACGGCGATCTTCTGGGCTACCAGGAGGCGATTACCATTCGCAAGGACAACAGCGCGATGGTGGGCGGCAGCCTGGCGCAGGATCAGGTCCAGGCGGTTTTTTTTAAGGTCAACAACCGGCAGTATATCGTGGTGATGCCCGAGACGACGCCGGGCCAGCCGCGCTACGTGGGTGCCGCCATTGAGACGGACAACGCCGAGGGGATGCGGGCGTACCTCAAATCGATGGGCTTTTCAGTACCTGACAAGGTCGACAAGACGCCCACCTTCGATCTCGCGTTCCACGTCCAGGATCCGGACGGCAACTTGTACGAGATCATGCAATACACGCCGGAGAGCCTGAGTGTGCAGACCTTCGGGAAGTTTCTGAGCGACGACCGCGCTTCTACGCGAATTCTGCATGTCGGGATTTCAATAACCAAACAGCAGAGTGCGGACTTCTATCTGAAGGCATTCTCGCTGCGCGAGTTCTGGCGTGCCGATCCCACCATGACGGCGCCGGGTAGGCCCAGGGCCGAGTCCACGGGCGGGCCCGTGCTGGCCAACCTCTCCAATTTGAAGCTGCCGGAAGCCGACGATTACATCGAGTGGAGCCTGCAGCATGCCCGGCCGGCTGGCGCTGCGCCGGCCAACAATGCAAACACCGGGGGCAGGGGCGCCGGTGACCGTGTACTGGTCGGACACATCGCGCTGATCGTGCCGGATATGGCCAAAGCAGTCGAGTTCGTCAAGGCTAAACCGGCCTGGAAGGATTACGCGCGGGCGGCCCAACAGGAGAGCCACGTTGGCGTGAACCACAAATGGCAGGGAAACTTCTTTGATCCCGATGGCACGCGCTCGGAATTTATGGAGGCTGACACGGCTGACGGCCTGCCATCGCCCATGTCGCGCGCCGCCTATTACCAGTAGGCCGCAAGGCTTCACGCACCAATTGACAGAAACTGGAATCCCGGATATAGTTGTCAGAACGATAGCGGTAAAGGGGAGGGCTTAGGATGTATCCGAAGAGGTTTTCAGCCACCGTTTTGTCTGTTTTTGCGGCCTTGTTGCTGCCCGTTTCGCCTGCCTTAGGACAGACCCTCAAAGGCACCATTCTCGGTACCGTTACCGACGCCACCCATGCGGTCATTCCCGCAGTGGCCGTCAACATCATCGAGGTCAACACCAACTTCCGCCGCACGGAAACCAGCAACGATAGCGGCTTCTACGCGTTTGCCAATCTCGATCCGGGTACGTATCGCATTGAGATCGAGCACACCGGATTCCGGAAGATCGTCCGGAACGGCGTCGCGTTGGACGCCAACACTACGGTGCGTGTCGATTTAGAGCTCGCGCCGGGCGACGTCACGCAGACGGTGGAGGTCATGTCAGAGGCGTCCGTCCTGAAAACCGACCGCGCCGATACGGGCGGCACGATCGAAAGCCAGCAACTGAACTCGCTGCCGATGATGAACAACCGGAATTATCAGAACACGATCATGCTGGTCCCGGGCGCAGCGGCGGGCTATCGCTCCAATTCGCCCTTCTTCAACTCGCAGGAGTCCTTGCAGGTCCCGGTCAACGGGTTGGACCGGTTGAATAACTTCATGATCGAAGGGCTCGACAACAACATCGAGCAGAACAACAATCTCACGGCCATCGTGCTGCCGGCCGATGCGATTGCCGCGGTCGACGTCAGCACTTCCGCCTACGATCCCGAACTGGGGCGTGCCGGCGGCGCCACGGTCAACGTGATCATGAAGTCCGGTACCAACGCGTTTCATGGGAGCCTGTTCGAGTACCACAACGACAGCGCGCTGCAATCGCGCAACTTCTTCGCCACCTCCCCCGCTCCTCACGCCGTACACAACCAGTACGGCGCGTCCGCCGGAGGGCATATCAAACGGGACTCGTTGTTTTACTTCGCGGATTTCCAAGGCAGCCGCGACCTGGTTGGCCAGCTCGCGCAGCCGACCATCCCCACCATGGCGATGCGCCAAGGAGACTTCACCGCGTCGCCGACGATTATCTTCGACCCGAAGACCGGAAATACCGCGACCGGCGCGGGCCGCACACCCTTCCCCAACCAACGAATTCCAGGGGATCGAATCAGCTCGATTTTTCAGCAGTATATGACGTTTCTTCCGCCTCCTACGCTTTCCACGTTAAGCAACAACCTGCAGGTGGCCACCGACCAGCGCAAAGACATCGACGCTTTCGATGTCAAAATCGATTACCTGCTGAGCACCAAGAACAAGTTTTTCGTCCGATACAGCCTCTCGCACATCAACGTGACCAATCCCGGATTGTACGGTCCGGGACTGGGTATCTATGGAGGGCCATCGAACAATGGGTTTGATGCCACTGGACCGTCGCTCAATCAAAGTCCCGGTATCAATTACAGCCACATCTTCAATCCCACGTTCATTACCGAATTTCGGGCCGGCGTGGTGCGCAATCGCAACGACGCCACCAACGTGGATACGGGTCAGGATCTTTCGAAGAAGCTCAATATCCCCAATGGCAATCTGGGGGACAAATGGAGCAGCGGCTTGGCCGAGGTATTTGTCAATGGCTACGATACACCCATGATCGGCGTCAATGGCTGTCTGCCCTGGCGTCGTTCCTCGACGAATTTCGAGATCGCAAATAACTGGAACAAAATCAAAGGTAACCATATCATCAAGTGGGGCTTCGACGGCCGCCTGGAGCAGTATTTCCTATTGCAGACCGCTACCTACAGCCCGCGCGGCCGTTTTACCTTCACTCAGGGCACGACGGCGCTCAGCGCCGCAGGCGCGCCCGCCAATGGATTCGCTAATGCGTTCGCATCCTTCGTGCTCGATCTGCCAAACAGTGTCGGCCGCGACCTGGCGGTGATCGAACCAACTCGCCGTGACAAAGTTTACGGCTTGTTCTTCCAGGACAAGTGGCAGGTGAATCAAAAATTGACGCTCGACCTGGGCGCGCGTTGGGAGTACTGGCCGGCATCATATCCGCAATTCCCGGGTGGATCCGTCAATTACGATCCCAACACAAACAGTGTGTTGTTGGCTGGTTATGGCAGCACTCCGATGGATCTCGGCGTGAAGAATTACCCGAGGAACATCTATCCGAGAATCGGTATCGCGTATCGGCTAAACGAGAAGACCGTCATTCGGACCGGCTTCGGCATGAGCAATTTCTACCGGTACACCACGAACTGGGAGTACCCTGTGCGACAGGTGCAGCAACTTGTGCCGCCGAACTCCTTTGTCGCCGCCGGATCGATGGCTATGGGCTTTCCCACCCCTGTGGCAGTCGTGATTCCGTCCAACGGCATCATCACCCCGGCGCCCAACCAGACTTTCACAATCACGCCGACAAAGGTTCCCGTACCATATGTCGAGACCTGGAATTTCGCGCTGCAGCGTTCCCTGCCGGGTAGTCTTTCTCTGGAGCTGGCGTACGTGGGTAACCATGCCATCGGTCTTAGCAACACGAACGTAAATAGCGGAATGATCAACATCAATGCTGCAACGAGAGCGAATACAGGCACAGCCAGTGAGCCGCTGAATATTCAATTTGGCCGTACGGCCAATACCAATTATCCGTGGTTCGAAGGCTCCCATTACCACGCGCTTCAATTGAAGCTGAATCGCCGCTTCTCGAACGGTTTTCTGATGAACACCTCTTACGCGTTTGGTAAGTCGATCGACTATTCCGGATACAACGAGCTTGGGTTCGTCAACTACAAGGGCCTGACGAAGTACGACCGGCGCCATATTTTTACATACAGCGCAACTTACGAACTGCCATTCGGCGCCGGTAAGAAGATGGCAACCAGCGGCATCGGGAAGGCAATATTGGGTGGCTGGCAGCTCAACGGTCTGTGGACCTGGGAGAGCGGATTGCCGCTACTGTTCGACGGTGCGCCCACCGCGAGCTTGAACGCTCCCGGCAACAAACAATGGCCTCAGCAGGTGGCCCCCGTGCAGATCCTGGGCAATGCCGCTCCCGGCTACTGGTTTACAACCGCGTCTTTTGCACCAGCGCCGACTGGGGCCATCGGCAATGTCGGACGCAACATCCTGAATGGGCCGCGGCTGTTCGCGATCAATGGCTCCGTGTTCCGCCGGTTCAGCCTTACGGAGCGATTCAAACTGGAATTCCGCGCAGAGTCGTTCAACCTCACCAACACCAAGCAACTTGATCCACCCGGCACGACTCTGGGCGACCCCACCTTTGGTTTGGTCACGACGGCCCAGGGCACCCAGGCTGTCAAAATCAACCCCAACCGCTTGTACCAGGGCAGCTTGAGGATTACCTTCTGACGTTGTGCGGGAACTCCGCCGCAACCATGGAGCGCTAAATTGGAGCGATGGTCCCGCCGGCGTTTTCTTCGATCCAGCGCCGGAATCCCTTTTTCGGCGCTGGCTCTTGCCGCCGATGAAGAGCTGGTTCCGTTCAGCGACTACTCGCCCGAGTTTCGTGCCGATGCTCAAAGCGAGAATCCCCGAGTGAAGGCTTTCGACTTGCGCAAGCTGACCTCTCTGACGACTCCCAAAGAGGATTTTTTTGCGTTCCACCAAACCAAGATGGTTGAGGCGGATGCGGCTACATGGCGGCTGAGGATAGGTGGGCTGGTGAAGCGTCCGCTCGAGCTTTCCCTCGACGATCTGCGGGGACGTGCCGGCCGGCGGGAGCTGGCGTCCACGATAGAATGCTCGGGAAACTCGGGCGATGCGCGTTTAATGAATGGGCTGGTAAGCACTGCCGTCTGGTCGGGAGTCGGGCTGGCGGACGTGCTGAAGGATGTCGCAGTGCTGCCGGAGGCGCGCGAGGCCGTCTTCCTGGGGATGGATGTGGAAGAGGACAAGAAGTGGGAGGCGGGCAACGCTAGCTATCTCTCGCCGCACGGCTGGAGCCTCTATGTGCAGGACGCGTTGGCTGCGGACAATCTGCTGGCCTTCGCGATGAACGGGGCGCCGCTGCCCCCGGAGCATGGCTTTCCGCTGCGGCTGGTCATGCCGGGCTGGTACGGCATGTCGCAGATCAAATGGCTGACGCGGATTGAATTGATCGACCGGCCTTATGAGGGGCGGCACATGGCGCGAAACTACCAGAGTCTTCGTGCGGTGAAATCGCCCGAGGGGACTGTCTGGCTGGACAGCTCCATCTCGCGGAATAATCTGAAATCGGTGATCGCGCGCGTGACGCGGCGGACCGTAGGTAAGCGCGTAGAGTACAAGATTGCGGGGGCGGCCTGGGGAGGTCCGGCGAAGATCGCCGCCATTGAGGTGCAGATTGACGGCAAAGCGTGGGTAAGTGCGAATATAGACCAACGAGCGGGCGAAGCCGCCTGGGTGCTGTGGTCGACTCCCTGGAGAGAGTCTGCGGCCGGAGAACATGTCCTCGTTTCGAGGGCGACCAACACCCGCGGAGACGTTCAACCGACGCGTGATGAGATGCGGGAGAAGCTCGTCAGCAATCGCGAGGACAACTCGCAATGGCCGCGCCGAATAGTCATTGATTCGCGGCCGTGAGCGCCGCGCGAAACATTTGTGCTGTAGATGGTATATACTGGCTGGAACGCACGCAACAGGAATTCTGGGTCCTTGAACCGGTCTGAAAGAGGGAGCAAATGAAAAATCGTCTTCTGATGACGCCATGGGCGTTGCTCATTGTCGTTGGATTGTTAGCCGCCGGCCAATGCGCGGCTCAGCTGATCACCGCCGACATACTGGGTACAGTCACCGATGCCGCCGGCGCCGTGGTGCCCAACGCAAAGGTCACGGTTGTGAACACCGCTACGTCCGCTACACGAACCCTGCAGACGAACGGTTCTGGCGACTATGTCTTCAATCTTCTGCCGCCTGGCGCATACACCGTAACAGTGGAATCGCCGAGCTTCAAGAAATCGGTCTCCAATGTGACGTTGGTCGCCGGTGATCGCGCCCGCGTCGACGCCCTGCTACAAGTCGGTGAGACGAATCAGGTGGTCGAGGTGACGGCTACGACCCCCGCCCTTCAGACCGACAGTTCCACGGTGCGAGATACCGTGTCCGCGCAGTCGGTCCAGGATCTTCCGCTGAACGGCCGCAATTACATTACGCTGGTTGAGACCGCGCCCGGCGCCGCTGCCGGACCGTCCAACTCGATTATCAGCGGCACGCGCCCGGATGATCGGCGCCAGACCTCTGCCGTTGTCGCTAACGGCCAGAACGAGACCTTCAACAACCACCTGGTCGATGGCATGGACAATAACGAGCGTGAACAGTTCTCGATTCTATTCCGGCCCTCCATCGACTCGCTCGAGGAAGTGAAGATAGACACCAACGCTTACCCGGCCGAAGAGGGAAGGGCGGGCGGCGCGGTGATTAATTTGATCACTAAGTCGGGCACCAACGCATTCCACGGCGGAGTGTACGAGTATTTCCGAAACGACAAATTGAATGCCAACGACTTCTTTGCAAACAGCTCGGGCATCGGGCGCGCGGAGTTCCGTCAAAACCAGTTTGGCGGGAGCATAGGTGGACCGATCAGAAGGAACAAAACCTTTTTCTTTGGTGATCTAGAGGTATTACGGCTGATCCAGGGCAAGAATACGGGCTTGCTGGCAACGCCGACCGCTTATGAAAAGGCGAATCCCGGCGACTTCTCCGACGTGGGCGGACCGGTGGTTCCCGCATCCAAACTGGATCCGGTCGCGGTCAAGTATCTGGCGCTTTTTCCCGCGGCTAACATCCCCGGTGCGCCGCCCACGGCCAACTACACTGGCAATGTGAATAATCAATATTTTGCCAAGACAGCCGATTTGCGAATCGACCACCGCTTCTCCGACAAGGACACCATGTTCGGCCGTTTCACCTACAACCCAACGACCACGGTATATCCAACACTGTATCCTCAGGTGCAAGTCGGCGGCATAACCGTCAATCCCGGCAACGGCATTTATCCGGGAAACTCGACCGAAGATTCGCAGGCTTACATGTTGGACTACATTCACATCTTCAGTCCGTCGTTGGTGATGGAACTGAAGGATGGCTTTACGCGGTTGAACATAGCGACTCTTTCGGCCAATCAGGGCACGAATCTGTCGGATAAATTCGGTATCCCCGGAGCCAACGTGAACAAATATGTTTCGGGGTTGATGAATACCTCGATCAACGGGTACACGGGTACCGGAAGCTGCAATACGCTGGGCGACTGCACTTCAGTTCCGATTTACGAAATCAACAACGTGTTCCAGGAAGAGGGCGCGATAACCTGGACGCATGGCGCCCACAACGTGAAGATTGGCGCAGGCGTGATCCGGCGTCAGGAGAACTATTACCAAATCCAGAACGGCACAGGCAATTTTGTGTGGAGCGCAGCCACAGCGGGCGCGCCGCCTAATAGCCTCGCCAACTTCCTGCAGGGTGTCCCCACAACTATCACACGACAGTATCCTTATCAGTATCAGTACTACCGGACTTGGGAGCCTCACATTTACATCCAGGACGATTGGCATGCATCGCGCAAGTTGACGCTCAATCTTGGCTTGCGCTGGGATCACATCGGTCAACTCCAAAGCGCGACCGGTCAGCGCTCGAATTATCAGATTGACACGAACACGTTTTGTATCGGACAGGCGGCTTGTGTGCAGCCCAACTGGAAACAGTACCAACCGCGGGTGGGCTACGCTTACAACCCCGGTAAGGGCTTGGTATTTCGCGGAGGATTCGGCATGAGCTACTTCGCCCAGGATTATGCGGCGGGCTCGCTGAACCTTCCCAATCCACCTTTCGTGACCGTGAGCTTTACCTGCTCTCCAGCTGCCTTGACCGGGTCGTCGGTGTGCCCGGCAGGCATCGGCCAATTAAAGAACGGCCCACCTCCGATCGTGCCGCCCAATATCCCGCAGTTGCTTGGGCCGGTTGCCGGCGGTTTGAACTCATCACTATCCGCGCACTCCGACTACTATCCGGGGGCGAAAGTCATGGAGTGGAACTTCACCATGCAGAAGCAGTTTGGCGCCAACGTCGTCACGGTGGCTTATGTGGGGGCACTAGGACGTCACCTGCAATATGCGCCGAATGTAAATCTGCCCGTTCCGTCAGGGACAGCCGTGACGCCGAATTACGTTCGATTTGCGACGCTTCCGAATATAACCGGAATCACCGACTATGGGACCGGCGGCGCAAGCGAATACAACTCGGCACAGTTTGTCTTCGAGCGGCGCTATTCGAAAGGCTTGACCGTGAACGCCAGTTACGTATTCGCCCGTAACCTAACCAGCCTCACCGACATCGCCGAGGCGCTTGGAACCGTGATCAACAACCGCGGTTACGATTGGGGAAACTCCAACATCGGCTTCAAGCACAAGTTCACCATGCGCGTGAATTATGAGCTCCCGTTCGGTAAGTCCGCGTCGGGCTTTACCAAGTTGGCAATCGGCGGATGGCAGGCGAACGCGATCGCGTTCTGGCAATCCGGTGAGCCGTACACGGTTACTGACGGACAAAATCTAATCAACCTTCCGAATATTACTTCGGACCGTCCGAATATGATCGCAGGCCAGTCCTGCCAGGCATCGAACCCGTCGATTCACGGCTGGATCAACCTCAACGCCTTCCAACAACAGCCGATCGGTAATCCGGGGAACGAAGGCCGCGCTCAATGTTACGGCCCGCAATGGAGAAGCTTGGACTTCTCACTTTTCAAGGATTTCAGTATCACGGAAAGGTACCGGCTGTCCTTCCGAGCCGAGGCTTACAACATTACAAATACTGCGAACTTCTCACTACCAAACGCTGTCATCTCCAGTTGGACTGTTAGCCGCAGCCCAGCCGGCATTCCGACCAGCGCGGGCGCCTTCGGCCAGATCACATCCACCAATCTCGGGTTTACGCCTCGAGTGATGCAATTGGCTTTGAAGCTGACGTTCTGACGTCTGTTGACTGATTCGCAGTGCTTAAGAGAATACCAGGCATTGCCACGCATTCGGGCGCGAGCGATGTTTTTGGGCCGTCGCCGGCACGAGCGGATACTGCGGCTGCCAAGACAAGTTCTGGCTGAACTTTATATCGGACCGCGGTCGAGAATTCTTCTATCGTTCGAGAATGGTGTCCTGATCTCCGACAAACGGGAGATGATTTACGCCCGGCAATTCAATGAATGTGGCGCCTGGAATCGGGCAGGCGATGTAACGGCCTTCTTCGACGCTTAGGCATTGGTCTCCGGTGCGGTGAATCACAAGCAGTGGAACGCGAATCGACGGCAGGATCTCGCTAATGTCTGCCTCCGAGTTCATCCTTGTCAATGCGACCGAGATGAACTGTGGGCAAGATCGGGGTTTTGCTGTTGTCCGACCCGATCTCCAAATTTCCTCGATTCCGACTTGTGACTCAAGTCGACTGGCCGGCCACGCGCGAAGACTCTGGACAGCTTTGGCGATAAAGCCGCGCGGCCGTCCGACGACGATGGCAATATTCCCCAATGATTTGAAAGACTCACAGCAGAGACTCAGCTCCGTACAATCCTGCAGCATGCATGGGCAGAGATGGAACACGACATTCGATACAGATCGGTGGCCCCAATCCCACCTTCCATCCGCCGACGCTTTATGTCACTGGCAGGCATGCTCGAAATTGCTGACCGGGAATTTCAGGCCATTCAGGAGTAGGATGAGCGACGACGCGAAGAGGACAGCAGCACCGCGAATCTCGACCTTCACTCTCAACTTACTTACCCGGGAAGGCACGCGCTCTGCTAGATAAGGGCTACTTCCGAGAAGCGGTTCGTGCTTACGATCAGGTGATCGGTAAGCTCCCAGGGGTACATACGTACTACATCGGAAGAGCGCGAGCCAGGTTCCTCGCCGGCGACGCTGACGGGGCGATGCAGGACCTCTCCAGAGCGGAAAAATTATACCCATTCGATCCCGTAATCGAGCGGCTGCGGCTTCAGTTTCGTGGCAGTGATGGTGGTGGCATACGTAGCGGCGACCTTGCTCAGTTTTCGATTCCTATTGACGCAGACGATCTCCCGCTCTCTCCTCAGCTGCTGCGCCCGGCGCAGGATGCAGTCTGGCAAGGGAATTCGAAGCTCTCTCGTAGTGACGCGCCGGAAAGGAATTGGCTCCTCAGGTAGGACTCGAACCTACAACCCTTCGGTTAACAGCCGAATGCTCTACCATTGAGCTACTGAGGAGCAAGGCGGGAACTTCTTCCTCATTACATCAGACCGCTCGCGGCGCTGTCAAATAGTTCGCGCTTGCTGTCGCGGCAACATAAGAATTTTCAACCGGCGTTGACATTATGGTTGATGCGAAGGGCCGAGCTGAATCCATGCAGGGGACCCAGTCTGGACACGTCTCGAACTCCCCCTTCCGGATGCGCCGTTATCCCCGACACCCCCCCGCCAGGCTGAACATTTGAAATTAGTCCCTCGAATGGCGCTCTGTTGCGCCACATGCGAGCCGATTGCGTCGGCACCGGTCGCGTGTTATTCATTGACCTGGATTACTGAATGACTAAATTGTACGCGTTCGTCCTGGCATCACTGTTTCTGACGCTCACACCTGTTACGTCCAAGGGCCAAACGTCTGACGTGCCTGAAACCGTGGCCGTCCACCATGGGCCGGTTACCCTGCACGCGATGGTCTGGCGTCCACATGGCTCCGGACCATTCCCCGCCATCCTGCTCAATCACGGCAGCGGCCGTTCCCGTGAACAACTGGAACACCTGGGACCGTACGAGCGCAATGCCGAAACGCTTGGACCGGTTTTCTCCCGCCACGGCTATGTATTCCTCTACCTGTTCAGGCACGGAGTTGGGACTTCCTCGGATCAGGGAGCTAACGCCTTCGATCTGATGAACAAAGAATCCGCTGAACATGGGCCGGACGCTCGCAACACGTTGCAGTTGCGGCTGCTGGAAAACAGGGACATGGACGATGCCCTTTCCGGACTCAAGTTCCTACGGGCGCTGCCTTACGTGGATGCCCGGAACATCGCCCTGGTCGGCCATTCGTTCGGAGGATCGCTCACGGTGTTACTAGCGGAACGTGAGCCGAACTTGCGGGCGGTCGTAGTCTTCTCCGGTGCCGGAACTAGCTTTGATCGCTCTCCGGCCTTGCAGGCGCGCCTGCTTACTGCCATTGACCGCATCGCGACTCCGGTCTTCTTCATTCACGCTGAGAACGATTACTCCCTGTCGTCCGGCAAGGTGCTGGACGCCCGCCGCGAGCAGAACGGGAAACCGCATCGTTTGAAGATCTATCCGCCCATCGGGAAAACGGTTGACGATGGGCATGACTTCATTCATCTCGGAGTGAAGATCTGGGAGGCCGACGTGTTCGCCTTTCTGGACGAAAACATGCGGAGGTGAATCATCCGTGGAAGGATTGGCGGTCACTCGGAAGTTGGCCGGCAACCAGACAGCTTGAGACATCTGTTGTTGAAGCAATCCGTCACTTGTTTGCGTCCTGCTTTCGCGAATCTTCGAGGGCCCTCCTTTAGGCGCGCATTGCGTCATCGGGAGTTACGGCTCAAGCGATTGAATCCATGCGGGTTCGAGTCCATGCCGGGGTAGCTGATCTACCGGAAAAATTCAAGAGAAGTCTTCAAAAGACGCGCAATGGAATCAATTAGATAGCGCCAGCTTCGGGAATTGATGTTTGGCTCCTCAGGTAGGACTCGAACCTGCAACCCTTCGGTTAACAGCCGAATGCTCTACCATTGAGCTACTGAGGAGCAAGGCGGGAACTTCTTCCTCATTACATCAGACCGCTCGCGGCGCTGTCAAATAGTTCGCGCTTGCTAAACTGGTAGTCTCTCCATGGATTTGGAAAAAACATACGAGCCGCAGCGCTTCGAGTCCCATTGGGCGCAGTGGTGGGTGGAGACCGGTATCTTTCACGCCGATGCCCAAGCACCGGGTCCCCGATTCTCGCTCGCCGTCCCGCCCCCCAACGTCACCGGCTCCATGCACATCGGCCACATGCTCGAACATTCGGTGATCGATGCGGCCATCCGCTGGCGTCGCATGAGCGGCTACAACACGCTGTTCCTGCCGGGTGTCGACCACGCCGGTATCGCCACCCAGATGCTGGTGGAGCGCAGTCTGGCCGCCGAGGGCTTGACCCGCCAGAAGCTGGGCCGTGAAGAATTCGTCAAGCGCGTCTGGATCTGGAAAGAAAAATACGGCAGCCGAATTACCGAGCAGATGAAGCGCATCGGCGATAGCTGCGACTGGAGCCGCGAGCGTTTCACTCTGAGTCCGGAATTATCGCGCGTGGTGCTCGAAGCCTTCGTGCGACTTTACGAGCGCGGACTCATCTACCGCGGCACCTACATGGTCAACTGGTGCCCGCGCTGCCAGACCGCGCTGTCCGATCTCGAAACCAAGCACGAAGACACGCAGGGCACGCTATGGCACATCCGCTATCCGTTGAAAGACGGTTCGCGAAACCTGGTGGTTGCCACTACGCGTCCGGAAACGATGCTGGGCGACACCGCCGTTGCCGTAAACCCGAACGATCCGCGTTATGCGGATTTGGCCGGCACCACTGCGATTCTGCCGCTCATGAACCGCGAGATCCCCATCATCTTCGACGAGCTGGCCGATCCGCAGTTCGGAACCGGCGTGGTGAAGGTGACGCCCGCCCACGATCCCAACGATCTCGAAGCCGGGAAACGCCACAATCTTCCGCACGTGAAGGTGATTGGCGAGGATGCCCGCATGACCGCCCAAGCCGGCGCCTACGCCAATCTCGATCGCTTCGAAGCCCGCAAACGTGTATTGGCCGATCTCGAAAAGCTCGGGTTGATCGACAAGATCGAGCCCTATCCTCTCGCCATCAGCAAGTGCGACCGTTGCGGCACCATCGTCGAGCCGCTGGTCTCCACCCAGTGGTTCGTCAAAACCAAGCCGCTGGCCGCCAAGGTCCTCGACGCCGTGAACACCGGCAGCATCGTCTTCGTTCCAGAGAATTGGAACAAGACGTTCTTCAACTGGATGGAGAACATCCGCGACTGGTGCATTTCCCGCCAGCTTTGGTGGGGCCATCGCATTCCGGCCTGGCATTGCGCTGACTGCGCGAAAATCACCGTCGCTCGCCAGGCGCCCACTGCCTGCGCTCATTGCGGATCGGCGCGCATCGAACAGGATCCCGATGTCCTCGACACTTGGTTTAGTTCTGGCCTGTGGCCCTTTTCGACGCTGGGCTGGCCGGATGACACTGAAGACCTCCGCACTTACTACCCGACGTCCTTATTAATCACCGGCTACGACATCCTCTTTTTCTGGGCGGCCCGTATGATGATGCTGGGCCTGGAACTGACCAACGACGTTCCCTTCCGGCAGGTGCACCTGCACACGCTGGTGCGCGACCCCGAGCGGCAGAAGATGTCCAAGACCAAGGGTAATGTCGTAGACCCGCTCGAAATCATCGATAAATACGGCACCGACGCCGTGCGCTTGGCCCTGATGAGGTCGGCCGCCCCCGGCACCGACATTACTTATAGTGAGGACCGGCTCAACTCCGCGCGCCAGTTCGGCAACAAGATGTGGAACGCCGCGCGGCTGATTCTCATGAACCTCGAGGCGTCGGCAATTGAGCCGTCGATTCCCGAGCCTGGCCGCGCTGAAACGCTCGAGGATCGCTGGATCTTCAGCCG
>Ga0070714_100002279_pt1 | contig 14105 bp, 8 predicted proteins | sample LARL83metaG_FD_65450 | JGI IMG/M metagenome (GOLD analysis project Ga0070714, IMG submission 65450) | Corn, switchgrass and miscanthus rhizosphere microbial communities from Kellogg Biological Station, Michigan, USA - LAR L8-3 metaG | ecosystem: Host-associated > Plants > Roots > Rhizosphere ...
GTATTATAAAGTCACTAAGGAAAACTTTTATCGGCCCGAAGAATTTCTGCACTACGGCAAAAACGTCAGAATTGAGGCCGGGGTTGGCATTGCGGCGCCGGAGCGGTTGTTTCTCGGCGACGACGTGGGGATTTCGCAAAAGTGTGAGATTAATGCGGTGGGGGGGTGCCATCTCGGACGAGCATGTCAATTGGGCCCCGAAGTGATGATCCTGACGATCGATCATCAATACGTGGACGGCCAATCGCTGCCGTACGATTCCGTGCGCTTGATCAAGCCGGTGTACATCGAGAACTATGTCTGGATTGGCGCACGAGCCCTGCTCATGCCCGGTGTGCGGATTGGCGAGGGCGCCATTATCGGGATGGGCAGCGTTGTGGTGCAGGATGTGCCGCCGTTGGCGATTGTGGCCGGCAATCCCGCTCAGGTTTTGACCTACCGCTCCAAGCCGGAATTCGACCGTTTGAAAGCTGCCGGTGCCGCGATCGATCCCTATAAAGAATTGCCCTTGCTGAAAGTGCCTCCGATTACCAAGCGAAAATACAAGAACGAGTTGAAGGATTGGGGCTTCGATTTGTCGAACGGCCACGAATATTTTCATTACGACAAATTCGCCGCTCCGGGTCGAAGACTCGTGCCGGTTGAAAACCGGGACGGGGGCGAATCCCGCTCCGAAAAATAGCCCGTCTTATCGAGGTCATCGATAATCCGTTTGCGAACGCCTCGGAATGGCATAAAATTGTGCATTGTGACCACTCATCGAACAGCCGGAAATCCCGTACCGAGGGTTTTGGTCCTCGGGGAGGGAGATTGCTTATGATCCAGACTGGCACGCAAACTGCGTCGATTTCGTTCGTGCGTTGTACATCTTTGACTGCCGGCATTCGATGGCTGGCGTGTTTTTTGGCCGGTTTTTTCCGGATTTTGGATGGCGTTAAACTGTTACTAATTCTCGGATTGGCCGGTGCGGCCTCCGGCGGCCTGTCGTCCGCCCAGAGCACGACCAATACGATCGGCCAGGAAGCTTCGTTGCCGTTGTTATCGTCGCAGTTGTTTTCCGTGGCGATTGGCGATACGCCGGATGATGGCTCGGTCCAGACCTACAATCCTCCGATATTCACCTGGATATACAATGGCGACCATCCCATGGGAATGGCCTTCGATTTGCATCCGCGCACATTCCGGTTTCAGCTCAGCACCGACCCTAATTTCGGCTCGTTTTACTGGAACATCGCCACTTCCAATAATTTTTACAATTTCCTGGCTCCCATCACGAATGCGGACGGTTCCGCCTACACGGGCACGCTCTATTGGCGCGTGATTTATTACAGCAACGACTTGGCGACGGTGCTGGGCACGAGTCCGGTCCACAACTTCACGCTCTCTCCGTCGGCCATCAACTGGGACCGCAGCATGTTGGCGGATTCCAATTATCTTTACTCGGTGCTGGCCCCGCATCCGCACTTTTTATTCAACAACTCCACCAAGAGCGCGGTCGGGAATTACCTGAAAAACTCCGGCTACTGGAATTCCTTCAGCAATAATGCGGTGTATGCCGTGGGGCAAACCTGGTGGAATAACGCCAGCGTCTATACCAACCAGGGCCAATCCGCCAGCATTCAGGGCGACATTCAATATTTATACGCAGTTGCGTTGATGTATCAGATGTCCTCGGACCCATATTGGGCCAATCAACATCCCGAAACGATGTTCGATCTTTTTGTGAAGCAATGGATCGCTCTCGACCAGTCGCACCAGGAGGCTTACACGGCGGGCGCGCCCTCGTTCCAAATGTTCCCCATCGTGGCTGACTGGCTGTGGCCGATTCTTTCCGACTCCACCCGAAGCAACACCGTGTATGCCATGGAAGAGGCCGTGAAATATTATGTTTATGAAGGCTGGTGGTTTGAGGACTCGGGAAATTACGAGACCAATTTTTACAACTGGAACACTCGCCAGGCGGGATACTCATCCGCATTCAAGACGGGCAACAGCCATGCAAGATACGATGTCCAGCCGGGGTTGTTGATGTGTTTATGTTGCTGGACCAACAGCGCCACGCTGCGGTCGTTAATGGAATATCCGCTCAATTACAGCTTTGCCGTCAAGGACTACGCGCGGGGCGATGAGGGACGCGCCTACAACAATAATAATCTCCAATCGTTTTTGAACTGGGGAGGGGATATGGTTGAGCTTCCGCTGCTGTCGGCGGCCCATCTCGAACGTTCGCCTTATTTCCAGAGAATACTGGACTTTTATTGCTATTCGGAACCGTACAATTATCACGGCACCACCGAGCCCTGGGGGGATTTGGGATATAACGTCGGACCAAGAGTTCCGGGCGCGGGGCTCTATTGTGATGAGTATTTGATGAACGAAATTGCCGCCTACAGCGGGAATGGGGCGGCCCTCAAACAAGCAATGCGCCAGGACTCCAGCCCGTCGGTGACCAAGGAATTTGAATGGGCCAGCGCCTATTACACCAGCAACCGTCCGACCCCGGTTGATTGGTCCAGCACGGCCTACATCGATACCATTTGGGGTTACAGTGTTTGCGGCAGCTACCAGCCGGGTGATTATTATTCCTTCACCAACGGCGTGGGCTTTATGACCCAGGCCCGTCCCGGACCGCGCATGGAACATGGGAATCCCACCGACGGCTCGCTGCAACTGTGGGCTTACGGCGCTCAAATTTCCGCCGGCGGCGTGGGGGCTTATCGCAAGCACCCGATGTATTCTTCCTCGATGGTGTTTGTGGACGGCATCGGCGCGCGCGGCGGCGTCTACGCCAATCCAGTCGCCTCCTGGTACTCGCGTTTCACGGCTTTTACCAATTGTGATCGATTCAGCTACGTCGCCAGCGACACGACCAAATCCTATCCGTTGACCAACCTGACGGGTGCACAATTCGACCGGGACTACTGGCCGTTTTATTCCTACAGCACCAACGCGCGGCCTTATCTGACGAGCATGAACCGGGAGATTTTGTTTCCGCACAAGAAATACCTGGTGCTCTATGATACCATGACGACCAGCCAGGCGGCCCATTTCCAATGGCTCTGGCATTACCTGGAGCCCACCGGCACGGTCAACACCAACGCCTGCTCGTTCATTTACACCTGCACCAATTTTTATAACGGGAGCAATGTGACGGTCTATGTTGCGCCGTTCGTGAATCCCGCGCTCATGACCTTGACGAATCTTGCGGGGACAAATAACGCGTGGTTCAATCCGTTCACGGGCGAGCGTTACAACGATGGCCAATATAGTTATCTGACGGAGCCGCCTTACAACGGCAACATTTGGGTGTATAACACAACGGCCACAACCAATTGGCATTTCGGCTGGGTGGTTTACCCGGTCAAATGGGGCAATCCCGCGCCCACCATAACGAGAATCAACGATTATTCGGTGCGGGTTCAGTGTGGTGACAATGATGATACGATCACCATTGATCCGACGACTACCCCAGCCGGTTATACTTTGAATTTGAGCGGATCCAACCTGGGGCGGAGCCGGCTGGCGCCGCCCAGCAATGTGCGAATAGGTCCGTAGGCCGCCGTCCTCAATTCCGCAATAACGCACCGTCGCAAGCTGTCGAAAGCAGAACTCGGAACCGACCCGATTGGTTCCGGTGAGCAGGTTTCAACCTTCCCGAGATGTCCATTCGATTTCTCATCGCGATCATCGCCATTTTGTATCTTTCCGGGATATGCTGGCGGGGCCGGTGGTTTGTGGGTTGTTGTGGCGCGCTGGTGCTGATGTCCATCCTGGAGCACCCGGATATTCCGAGGAGTCTTTTCGGAATCCCGGGCGTCAACCTGTGGAACATCCTCATGGCGAACGTGGTCATCAATTGGATCCGCTTCCGCCGGATGGAGGGGCTTGAATGGGACATGCCGAGATTCTTTCAACGGGCGTTGCTGGTTTTTTGTGCGGTTATGTTCATCAGCGGTTTTCGCGCGCTGATGCACCCGGAGAAAGTCGTTGAAGGGAGCGCTTTGTCGGTTATCTGCGCCTACTTTATTGAAACGTTCAAATGGGTGTTGCCGCTGATTATTTTGTACGATGGCGTTCGCACGCGGGCCAATTGCCGGCAGGCGCTGTGCGCGGCCATGGCGTTCTATTTTCTTATCTCGCTGCAGGTGATACGCCACATGCCACTGGGGATGCTGCGCGGAAGCAGCGGGGAATTAAGGCAGCGCGCGTCCAAAATCCTGCAGCAGAGCCTGGGCTATAATCGCGATAACCTTTCCACGATGCTGGCGGGGGCCAGTTGGGCGGCGATTGCCCTGGCGGCGGCTTTTGAAGAGAAGAAAACGAAGTGGGCACTTTATGGAATCGCCTGTGTCATCATTCTCGCCCAGGCACTGACGGCCGGGAAAACGGGCTATGGCACCTGGGCGGTTGTGGGCATGGGGTTGGGCCTGGTCCGCTGGAGAAAGTTACTCATCCTGCTGCCGGCGGCTTGTTTCATGATCCTGACTCTCTCCCCGACCATTCGACAAAGCCTGCTCGAAGGCGTGGGGGTCAGGTCGGGACCGATTGTGCGGCAAACCGATATGGCTGAAGTGACCTCTGGCCGGACGGTTATTTGGCCGGCGGTAATTAAACAAATTGGCAAAGCCCCATTATTTGGATACGGGCGGGATGGCTTTGACTACAGCGGCGTTGCCGAGTATTGCGCCATCCAGTTGGAAGATCCGTTCCCGCATCCGCATAATGCTTATCTCGAATGGATGTTGGACACGGGCATTATCGGTCTGCTCCTGATCCTGCCGTTTTATGGATTTGTGCTCATCAATTCGAGCAAGCTGTTTCGACACTCAGACGGGCTGGCTTCGGCGGCGGGCGGCATGGCGCTCTCGCTCGTTTGCGCTGAACTGGTGGGCGGAATGGGGGCGCAAACGTTTTACCCCCGCGAATCGACCGTTGTGATGTGGGCCTTAATGGGTATCATGGTCCGCGTGCTGACGCAGGTGCAAGCCGGACAAGACCAAGTGTTTGTCGATTCCGAACACGACACCAGCGACGCGCCGGAAGAATTTGAAGGCTCGCCGGTCGCGGCCTGATTCATTCCCGCTTTGCCGGTCGTATTCCGAAGCTCCCCTGATCAAAACTTAGAAACGTATCTCGCGTACTGCGGGGCGTCACAATATTGAAATGAAACCGAAATTGACCACTCTCACCCTTATCCTGGCGTTCATAGTGATCGCCGGGGCCGTCTTTAGCCTGACGAATGCCCGCGACCTGGGCGTCCTGGCCGCCGACGATTCATTTTATTATTACCGGACGGCGCAACACATCGTGGCGGGCGACGGTTCGACGTTTGACGGCATCAATTTCACGAACGGCTATCATCCTTTGTGGATGCTGCTGTTGCTGCCGATCTTCAAGTTCGCCGGCGGCGATTCGGAATTGGCGTTGCGCCTGGTGTATGCGCTGCTATCCATCATTCTCGCGGGCAGCATGGTGATCTACTGGTCGTTTCTGAAAAAGAAATGGGGCGCTTTCGCGGCCACGGCCATTTTGCCCTTTTTCGCGCTGCCCATCGTTCTCAATCAGTTTACCAATGGACTGGAAAGCGGGTTGTTGATCCTGGTGCTGGGCATTCTCCTCTGGTGCGTGGATCGTTGGGACCTGCTTCCGCCGCAAAATGGGCTGGCCCGCAAGGTGGCGCTCGGATCTCTGCTGGCGCTGCTGTTCCTGTGCCGCCTGGATACGGCTTTCATATTGATCGGGGTCGCGACGGTAACCTGCCTGTTTTACCGAGTTCGCTTCTGGAGTGTGCCGGGGATGGTTAATGCGCTGAAAGCGTATTGGGCCGTGCTGGTGGTTTTCGTGGTTTTGGTCAGCCCGTATTTGCTCTGGAACCGCGCGCACACGGGGCACATGGTGCCGATCAGTGGCGCATTGAAGAGCTCTTTTCCCCATGTCGAAGGCTCGCTCTTGCGCGCGATTCGTCCGCAATGGGCGCCCTATTCCATCATCATCACGGCGTTTGTTATTTTTGCCGTGGCTTCGCTCTTGTTGCCGACGGGGTTATTGCGCCGCCAATTTCAGCCCGGCGCACAGGCCGATTCGGGCATCGTGATGCTTCTAGGAATTGGACTCGGCGCGTTGATGCATTTCACCTATTCAGTTTGCTTCACGACCTGGGGAACCTTCTCGTGGCATTTCGCGAGTTACATTCCGCTCCTGCTGTTCATGGGCGCGTTGGTCTTCGCCTGGTTGAAGGTCAAAGGCCTGCCGTGGGTGGGCGGGGCTTTCTCGACCGTGGTTCTAGTGGTGGCCATCGCGGGGACGGCGTGGGGGTGGAATACCAAGAAAAAGGTGCATGATATGTGGTACGCTTCGGCAACGTGGGCGCGGGAAAACACTCCGGAAAATGCGACCTTTGGAATGACGGATTGCGGCTACTTCGCTTACTTCAGCCATCGTCGCACGATCAATCTCGACGGCTTGATCAACGGTTACGAATTCCAACACGCGCTTACTTCGAGCGATTTGCCGAATTATTTTAAACATTGCGGCCTCGACTACGTTTGCGACTATGAAGTCGCGGCCAACGGTTTGCCGGAGCATTTTGTGAATCTCAACCGGATATTGGCGTCGGAGTACCGCAAGGGCAAACGGGGATATCAATTTCATTTGGAGAAGAGCCAGGCCCTGTTCACCTCGCCGCTCTACAAGGAATACAACGGCCGGCCGATTCAATTCATGATTTGGAAATACGAACCCCAGGAACTGTTTGAAGTAAACAGTCAATCCACCATCACCACTACAAGTTATGCCAAAGGAAAACTCAACTGACGGCACCCTCGGTTACCGCAGTTGGGGACGTCTGAAGAAATCCAAGTCGAGCGAGGTCCGGCTCTATTGGCCGGAGTTCGATTTTCGGGCTCACGACGGGTCGCAGAGTTTTCTTCCGTACGGCATCGGACGCAGCTACGGGGACAGCTGCGAAAATGAAGGGAACACGCTTCTTTGTTGCGCGAACCTGAAGCGGTTCATTGCCTTCGACAATGTCGCGGGAGTTTTGCGGGCCGAGGCGGGCGTGACGCTCGACCAGGTGCTTCGCCTGGTCGTTCCGAGAGGATGGTTTCTGCCCACGACGCCGGGAACGAAGTTTGTCACGTTGGGCGGCGCGGTCGCCAACGATGTGCACGGCAAAAATCATCATCGGGTCGGCAGCATCGGTGAGCATGTCAAAAAGTTTGAACTGCTCCGGAGCAACGGGGAGAGAATCCTCTGTTCCCGGGAGTCGAATCCGGATTGGTTTGCCGCCACGATCGGCGGGCTGGGTCTTACCGGGCTGATGACGTGGGTGGAGTTGCAATTGCGGCCAATCGTTTCGAGTGCCATTGAAGCTGAGACCATCAAAACCCAGCACTTCGACGAGTTTTTGGAACTCAGCAAGGAATCCGATAAGACCTTTGAACATACTGTCTGCTGGATTGACTGCTTGAGCCCGCGCCGCAACCTGGGGCGAGGCCTCTTTATGAGGGGAAATCATTGCGCCGACAAGGGACAGGGGCTGGGGGTGCATAATGATCCGCGCGTGAACGTTCCGCTTTCCATGCCGTTCAATCCGCTTTCGAAGCCGGCGCTCAAAGCTTTCAATACCGTTTATTACCACAAACAACGCTCCCGAGTCGTCAAAGGCTTGCAAACGTATGATTCCTTTTTTTACCCACTGGATGGGGTCGGGAACTGGAATCGTATGTACGGCAAGCGGGGATTCTTTCAATACCAGTTCGTCATCCCTTTCGCTAATTGCCGGGAACCGATGCTGGAGATTCTGGGAAAGATCAGCGCGTCCGGTTTCGGCTCCTTCCTTGGGGTCCTGAAGGTATTTGGAAACCGTGAAAATCGCGGCCTGCTGTCGTTTCCCAGGGAAGGTGTGACCTTGGCTTTGGATTTCCCCAACAAAGGCCAGGCGACCCTGAATTTATTCGAACAATTGGATCAAGTCGTCCTTGCTGCCGGCGGCCGGTTATACCCCGCCAAGGATGCCCGGATGTCGCCGGAATTGTTCCGAAGCGGTTACGAGGCGGCCCTGGGCCAGTTCGAGAAATTCAAGGATCCCCGGTTCAGTTCAAGTTTTTGGCGGCGCGTCACCGATTAAAATTATGGGTCCCATTGTCATTTTCGGCGCCACGTCCACCCTGGCGCAGGCGATCGCCGAACGATACGCGTCCGCGGATTGTTCCCTCATTCTCGTGGGCCGCTCCCGCGAGAAGCTGGCCGCGGTGGCCAATCACCTCGCGTGCCTCAACAGCAAAGTGAGCATCGAAACCATCTCCGCGGATTTCGAGAATCTCACCGCGCTGCGCGAAGTGGTGGAACGAGTTTTTGCGAAGCCCGAAGCGCCTTCCATGGGGATCATCTGCCACGGCGTCCTGCTTTCCAATGCCGAGTGTCTTTCGGATGAAAAAGCTTTTATGGAGAACGCGATGGTGAATTTCACCTCCACGGCTTATCTGGCGGAAAAGCTCGGCACGGCTTTGGCGAATAAGGCGGGCGGAACCGTCGTCGTGGTCACCTCCGTCGCGGGGGACCGCGGCCGCCAGTCGAATTTTTGTTATGGCGCCACGAAGGCGGCGGTGAGCGCCTATCTGGATGGTTTGAGGGCTTCGCTGGCCGATAAAAAAGTGTCCGTGTTGGAAGTGAAGCCCGGCGTCATGGATACCGCCATGACCGCTCATCTGCCGCATTCTCCGCTGATGGCCAGCCCGGAAAAAGTCGCCGGCGACATCATCAAGGGAATCAACCGCGGAAAGCGGCGGATTTATACGCCCTGGTTTTGGAAAATAATCATGACGGGTTTGAAAATGCTTCCGGATGCCGTCTGGGCAAAAGTGAAATTTTAACGTATGGACCAAAATTGTTTGCCAGTTCAGGCGGCAGCGCCTGAGGGTGTCCGCGGCGCGAAGCCTCCGCTGTTTGTGGACCTCGACGGCACGTTGATCAAGAGCGACACGCTGGTGGAGAGCGTTTTGTTGCTGGCGCGGAGATTCCCCGCCCAACTCCTGCTCCTGCCGCTCGCGCTCGCGAAAGGAAAAGCGCATTTCAAAGCGTGGGTGGCCGACCGGGTCCGCCCCACCGCCGCCCGCTTGCCTTATCGCCAGGAGTTCCTCGATTATCTCAAAGCCGAGCGCGCGGCCGGCCGAGAGGTGATCCTCATCTCCGCCGCGGACCAGCGGATTGTGGATGAAGTCAACGCGCACCTGGGGATCTTTAAGGCAGCCTACGGAAGTTCGCGCGATAATAACCTGAAAGGACAGAACAAACTCAGCTTGATAAACTCCCTTTGCAAAGGGGCGCCTTTCGACTACGCCGGGAATGAGCGCGCCGATTTGAAGATATGGAAGCATTCCCATTCCGCGCTGGTCGTGTCGCGGTCCAAATCGCTTTTGGAGGCAGCCAAAGCCGGCGCGCATGACGCCGTTTGGTTTCCCGAGGAGGGATCGTCGCTCAAGCCGCTGATCAAAATGATGCGCCCGCACCAATGGTTGAAGAACCTGCTGGTGTTTGCGCCGTTCTTGCTGGCGCATAAAAAGGTGGATGCGAGTTCCGTCGGGCATCTCCTCAGTGTCTTTCTCAGTCTCAGCTTTGCTGCTTCCGCGGTGTACGTCGCCAACGACCTGTATGACATCGAGTCCGACCGTCGGCACGAAAGAAAGCGATTCCGCCCCGTGGCCTCGGGCAACGCCAGCGCGATTAGCGCATTGTTCCTGAGCCTGATGTTGGCGGCGCTGGGCTGCCTCACCGCTGCCGTGACGCTGCCGCCGCTTGTCTTCTGTCTGGTGGTGGCCTATCTGGCCCTCAACCTCGCTTACTCGTTTGTTTTCAAAAATAAACTGCTCCTGGACATCCTGGTTTTAGCGAGCTTTTACACCATGCGAATTTTCGCCGGCAGTATTGCGTCGGACGCGCCTATCTCTCGCTGGTTCCTGGCGTTTTCATCCTTTTTCTTCCTGGGCCTGGCCTGTTTGAAACGGTTTGTGGAAATCAAGAAGATGAAATTCACCGTGGGCCGGGATTATTGTTTGGACGATTTGGAAGTGATTCAAAACGCGGGCATGATCAGCGGAATGATGAGTGTGCTGGTGTTCTTCCTCTATCTGGCCGAAAGCCAGGCGGCGGACACCCTTTATTCATCCTCTCAACTATTGTGGTTGATTGGCCCGATGATCATTTATTGGACCATTCGCGTGTGGATCCTCGCGCGCCGTGGCAAAATGCACGACGACCCCGTCTGGTTTGCGATCACCGACCGGGTGACCTGGGTGTTGGGCTTTTTCACGGTTGGCCTGGTAATTCTGGCGTCAATGCTTTAGTCGCCGCCGCAATCGTTAAGATGTTCCTCCGATGAAACCGTCGATTGTCATTGTTCGAGACCGGGCCAGTTCCGGCGGCGGCATTTATAATTATTACAATGCCATCGCGCCGCACATGGGCGTGGCCGTCACGCTCTGCGACGCCGGCCGGCCTTACACGTTTTACGGTGACCATCGCTCCTTCGGTTCGCGGTTGCTCGACTTTACGCCCACACGGCTGGCGCTGGATTGGTTCAGCCTCGCGTCCAAAATTATCCGGCATCGGCCCGGCGTCCTGATCGTGAATCCCTCGATGGATCCGTCGACGTTCCGCTCCTTAAAACGGGACGCGGCGAATTTGCTGATCGGGCGCATGCTGGGCCGGCGCGTTCTTTGTTTCTGGCGCGGTTGGGAAAACGACTGTTGCGGGAAACCGGAATTTCCGGGCGGCAACGACAGCCGGCTGTGCCGCATCTATAAAATGGCGCATGAACACGTCGTGTTGTCCGAGCGATTCAAACAGGATTTATTGCGCTGGGGTTTCCAGGCGCCGATTCACGTGGAAACCACCGTCGTGGAAGACCAATGCCTCGCCGGCTCGCCGGTGCCGCCCGCGCCGGGAAAGGCGCGCACGAATCTTTTGTACCTGTCGCGCGTGGAAGTGGCGAAGGGCGTTTTCGAATTGCTCGACGCATTTCGAATCCTGAAAAAGCGCAACCCGGCTTACACGCTGACAATCGGCGGCGACGGCCCCGACCTCGAGGCGCTCAAGGCCTACGCGAAAACCCTGGAATTATCGGACGTGAATTTCACCGGCTTTCTCAAAGGACAGGCGAAGGTCGATTGTTATCGCCAGGGCAGCATCTTCTGCTTTTTGAGTTACACGGAAGGCATGCCGAACGCGGTGCTGGAAGCGCTGGCGATGGGACTGCCGATCGTGTCCAGCGACGCCGGCGGATTGAAGGACATTCTGCGCGACCGGGAAAACGGTTTTATCGTCCTGCCGGATAATAACGCGGCGCCGAAGAAAAAATTTAATCCGCAGGCGGTCGCGGATGCGATTGAACGGCTGGTTGAGACGCCCGAGTTGCACGAGCGCATCAGCACCATCAATTGGCGCTATGCGCGGCATCGGTTCGCCGCGCCTGTGGTTGCAAAACGATTGGAAGCGTTGTGCCGCGGACTTATTTCGCCGGAACCGGTCCCGTCCGGCCGGCGTTCGGAACCCGCAAAACCCGTATGTGTGGAATAGCCGGGATTTGGTTCACCAAAACTGAAGGCAGCGAGCGCCTCGAAACGAGCGCCCGCGCCATGGGCGGAGCGATGAGCCATCGCGGCCCCGATGCGGAGGGAATTTGGATCGATGCCCCGCGCGGGCTCGCGCTCACCCACCGGCGGCTCTCCATTCTTGATCTCACCGAAGCCGGCGCCCAGCCGATGCACTCGCACTGCGGGCGATACGTGGTCGTATACAACGGCGAATGCTACAATTTCACGGAATTGCGCAATCAACTCACTGCGGCTGGGTGCGTTTTTCGCGGGGGCAGCGACACGGAGGTGATCGTCGAAAGCTGCGCGCGCTGGGGAGTTCAGCGGACACTCGAACATCTGAATGGCATGTTCGCCTTCGCGTTGTGGGACAAGCAGACGGGCGAGCTCGTCCTGGCCCGGGATCGGATCGGCATAAAGCCGCTCTACTATGGCTGGGTGGCCGGCGCGTTTTGGTTTGGCTCCGAGCTTAAGGCGTTGCGGGCGCTCCAGCAGTTTCAACCCGAACTCAACCGGGAAAGCCTCGGTTTCTTTTTCAAATACGGTTATGTCCCGGCGCCGCATTCGATTTTCCAGGGCATTTTCAAATTGCCCGCCGCGCATTCACTCGCGCTGCGGTCCGCTTCGGAAAAAATCTCGCCGCAGTGTTATTGGCCGCTGGTGCGGGACTTCGGCCGGAACGGCGCGCACTCTTTCCGAGGCACCGCCGCGGACGCGCGGGAGCAGTTGGATCAAATGCTGCGCAAATCGGTGCGCGACCAGATGATTTCGGATGTCCCACTCGGCGCTTTTCTCTCCGGTGGAATCGATTCCTCAACCGTGGTGGCGTTGATGCAGGCCCAATCGAATCGGCCGGTCAAAACCTTTACCATTGGTTTTGAAGAAGCCGGATTCAATGAAGCGGATTCCGCCCGGGAAGTTGCCCGGCATCTTAAAACCGAACACACCGACCTCGTCCTGACCGCCGCCGAAGCCCAGGCGATCGTGCCGTTGTTGGGGCAAATGTTCGACGAACCGTTCGCGGATGCCTCGCAAATCCCGACCTTCGCGGTGTCCCGGTTGGCGCGAAAGCACGTGACGGTGAGCCTTTCCGGCGATGGCGGCGATGAATTATTCGCCGGCTACCGCCATTACAGTTTGTCGGCGGGCCGGTTGAATCGTCTGAACAAAATCCCGTCCCTTGCCCGCCGTATCGCTTCCAGCGGCGCGCGCGTGGTTTCGGAGCGGGGCTGGGACCGCGTTTTCAATTTGGTCCGGGCGCAGGGCGAGGCTCTCTCCGGATTCAAAATTCACAAGTATGCGTCCTTGTTGGGCCACGACGATGCGTTGTCGCAGTATGACTTGATCAATTCGCGCTGGTTCGCGCCGGAGAACGTGGTGCGTGGGCTCACCAACGGCGCACACCCGGCATCGGCGCCCGCTCACGCCGCGGGCCTCGACCTGATTGAACTGATGGCGGTTGCCGACCTGAACCAATATTTGCCCGAGGACATCCTGGTTAAACTGGACCGCACCAGCATGGCCGTCAGTCTCGAATCCCGCGTTCCATTGCTCGACCACGACGTGGTGGCGTTCGCGCTGAGCCTGCCCCTTTCCTACAAACGCTCGAACGGCACGGGCAAAGTCGTCCTGCGCCAGGTGCTGGAAAAATATGTGCCGCGCGAAATGATCGACCGGCCTAAAAAGGGATTTTCCGTGCCGATTGCGGAATGGGTGCGCGGTCCGTTGCGCGATTGGACGGAGGATCTCCTGCAAAAAAGCCGGACGCGCCACGGGGAAATCCTGGATGAGAAAGTCGTCAGCGACAAATGGCAGGAGCACCTGGCCGGACGGCGCGATAATTCGGAATTGTTGTGGCCGGTGTTGATGTTCGAATCCTGGGCTCAAAACTGGTCGGCTGCCTGACCGGCATGTTCGGGAATCGATTTGCCCGGAAATAGCTGAATTTGGTGTTAAATCTGCTCTGAAAAGGGCTCGGCATCGGCGTCCCAGCCGATACAATGCACGTTGGAATCGCTGACTGTCATGAACATGCGCCATCGTTTATCCGCCGGTTTTAAGTTCGCAACCGGAACGAAATAATTTTATGGACCACCTCTCAAAACTCGAAAACCAAAGCGTCTACATCCTGCGCGAGGCGTATAACAAATTCGAAAACCTCGGCATGTTATGGAGCATCGGCAAGGATTCCACCGTGCTGCTCTGGCTGGCGCGCAAGGCGTTCCTTGGCCATGTCCCTTTCCCGCTCGTCCACGTGGATACGACCTATAAAATTCCTTCCATGATCGAATACCGCGACAAGCTGGTGAGCGATTGGAAGCTGCAACTGGTCGTCGGCAAGAACGAGGAAGTGTTGCGCAGCGGCACCACGTTCCCCAACCAGAAAGCCACCCGCGTCGAATGCTGCGGCACGCTGAAAAAAGACGCGCTCAAGACCGTCCTCGACAAGCATCATTTCACCGGCGTCATCGTGGGCGTTCGCCGCGACGAAGAGCCGACCCGCGCGAAGGAACG
>Ga0070714_100002281_pt1 | contig 14099 bp, 10 predicted proteins | sample LARL83metaG_FD_65450 | JGI IMG/M metagenome (GOLD analysis project Ga0070714, IMG submission 65450) | Corn, switchgrass and miscanthus rhizosphere microbial communities from Kellogg Biological Station, Michigan, USA - LAR L8-3 metaG | ecosystem: Host-associated > Plants > Roots > Rhizosphere ...
GTCACCGGCCCAAGCACGCCAGTCACCGGCCCAAGCACGTCGGTCACAGGCGCAAGCACCGTGACCGTCGCACCCACCACTGGCGCGGCCAGCTGGGTAACCGGAGCAAGCACCCCGCTCACTGCACTCAGCACCGGGGTGGTGGATGCCAGGACGGTGGTCACCGCGCCCGTCAGCGGGGCCGCGAGCCGGGTAACCGGAGCAAGCAGCCCGGTCACGCCACTCAGCACCGGGGTCGTCGCGCCCGTAACGGGCGCCAGCACCGTCGTCACCGTGCCGGCCAGCGGCGCCGCCAGCTGAGTAACAGGAGCCAAAGCTCCAGCCGCCGCACGGATCACGGGGGCCGTCGCACCTGAAACGGGCCCAAGCACCGTGGTCGCGGTACCGGCCACCGGTGCCGCCAGCCGCGACACGGGAGCGAGCACCCCGGCCGCCGCACTGGTCACGGAGGACGTAACGCCGGTCGTGCCTTGCCGGGTCTTCGTAACGGCGCCGGTGACCTTGGTGACCGCAGCGGGCGGAGTGCGTCCGGCATGCCCGGCCGGGGCGGCTGCGGCCGAAACGGCAGCGGTGGCAGCGGAGATCGTGGCGGTAGCGGTGGATGTCGCAGCAGCCGCACCTGGCACTCGACCAGTGATACCGGACAGCGGAGCGGTCACAGTATTGGCGACGGAACCGGCCGCGTTAGCGGAACCGGCCGCGTTGCCGGACCTGGCCGCGTGGAGGGCGCTGGCCGCGTTGGCGGACCCCGCCGCGCTCGTCGCGGGCGGCGGAGCCGAGGGCGTAGCTGAAGGCGCTGAAGGCGCTGTCGCGGGCGAACCGGGAGACGGGGCGGAAGGTGCCGCGCCCGGTGAGGACGACCCGCCAGGATCCGTGGCGGTGACCGGGGCGGTGACCGGGGCGGTGACCGAGCCCAGCGTGCTAGTGACTGTGCTGGTGACTGTGCCGACGGTCGACCCGGTCAGGCCGGTCACCGAGTCAGCCGGGCCCGGGCTGCCCGAGACCGGGGACGTGATCAGGGCGGGAGCGGGGTGACCATCGAGGGTCGCGGCGTGAGCCTGGCGCGAGACGAGAAGAAGGAGGAAGAAAATCCCGGCAGCAACGACCACGACCTGCACAGCCCTGAGGGCCATGCGGCGCGATACGTGCTGCGTCATCGTCAGCTCCCCTATCGGGAAGACACGCCCGCCGACCGTTTGTGTACCCAAGACCTCTAGCCAGCGACGCACAACTGCTGATGGAGAAACACCCTGTCCGGCGATCACCGTACGTTACGCCTGGTGACGTTGGCATCGGCAAACGTACCGATATCCGGAGGCGACTTAGATGCGTAGGCGTACCTAGAAATCGGGGAGTGGTGCCTAGAATTCGTGGGCGGTGCCTAGAGATCGTAGTTGGTGGGGGTTGTGGTGTGGCTGCGGCCGGACGGGGTGGTCCACGTGACGGTGTCCGGAGCCGGCTGGGCCGTCTTCCAACCCGGCGCCTGCTTAGTCCGATGGTGCCGTCGGCATTTCGGGTTCAGGTTGCACTGGTCCGTGGGCCCGTCGGGGTACGGGATCGTGTGATCGAGGTCGCTGAACACGGCCTGGGCGTTGCATGCGGGCGCGCTGCAGGTCTGATTGCGGGCATGAAGCAGGTGCCTGAGCTTGCGGCTCGGTACGTAGCGATCTTCGGCGTGCCGGTGATCGCAGGTGTCCCTGGCAATGGGCTCGAAGGTGACGGCGAAGCCGCGCAGCAGGTCCGCTAGCTGGGCTGCCTGTTGCGGTCCCGGGGGGCCGCCGGAATCTCGGCGCTGTTCGCGGCCCGGCGGTCCGGGAGGTTCCCAGGGGTGCTGCCCCTTGGCGCAGGCGTGGGCGATGGCGGTGCCGTCGGGCGCCGTGAGGGTAAAGCACCAGCGCGTTCTCGGATGACGGGCGGCGGCCCGGATAACCGCCTGGGTCTCCTCGGCGTCAAGCAGGCCCCAGCCTGCTGCCCGGGCCGGGGCGGTCCCCCAGCCGAGGGCCGTGCCTGCCGGGACCAGGAGGTTGATGAGCGCTGGGAGCGGTGCCGGATCGCCAGCGGTGGCCGGGCCGCGCCGGGGTTCGCCCGCGGCCTCGGCCGGGGTGTCAGAGTCAGGGGCGTCGTTCACGGGACCCGGCTGGCCGGGAAGGTCGTCGGCCGAGCCGCAGGGCTGGGTGTTGTTGTTGCCGGATGGGGGATGGGGCTTGATGCGGTCGAGGGGGTTACGGCCCTGGGTGAGGTCGGTGAACGTGAGGGCGCGGAGCTGGCCGAGGGTGCCGGGGACCAGGCCGGATCCGCGGAGCCGTGCGGCGATGGCGTCGATGTAGGCCTTTGAGGCCATCACGTCGGTGGTGGCGAGCTCACGGCCAGACAGGGACGCGTTGCCTGATTCCTCGCGGCGGGCCTCGACCCGCTGGTCGCGCTGGCCGAGCTTTTTGCGGGCGGCGACGGCCTGCGGTGCCAGCTTCATCTCCAGTCTTGCGGCCTTGTCGGCCAGCTGGTCCGGGCGCTTGCCGGGAGCGGCGGCCGCGAGAAGCTCATCCGCGTAGGCGGCGTCGGCGTCGGTCAGGCTGCGGGTGCGCGCGGCGATCGTCATGGCCCGGGTCAGGTCGATGCTGCCGGCCGCCATCCCGGCCAGGGTGCGCGGCAGCCGGGCGGTCAGTTCCACGGCCGTGTCGATCCGCAGGCCGGTATAGAGGGGGGTCTCGACCAGCTCCATGGCCAGCTCTTCGCCGGGAAACTCCCCGTCCCGGCAACCGACCGGCTTGCCCGCGGCCTTAGCCGCCTCGAACTGCGCCTGGCGGCGGCGGGCGTACTCCGCGATCACGATCGTCTGCTGGTAGTCCGCGTGGTTCGCCAGCCGCCGGGCCGCCTGCAGCGCGCCGATCAGCTGGTCATCGGTCAGCAAGGCGGGATCGGCGGCGGTCTGTGCGGTGAGCGCTGCCAGCACGGGACCGGGCCGCAGCACATCGGCCGCCTTGTCCTGGCCGAACGCGGCGGACACCGCCTGGCCGCCCAGCCCGTCCGGGCCGCACATGGCCGCCAGCAGCTGCGGGTCCACGTCGCGCGCGTCGCCGAGGCTGATCGAGGCGACAGGCCCGTCAATCGCCGATTCCGGCGGAGGCTGCTGGCGGCCCGCCTCGATCTCTCCGACGAGCCAGGCGAAGTGCCCATCTAGGTCGAAGTCGTCGGCGGGGCTGGGGCTGGGGCTGGGGAAAACGGACTTGGGGTCGGGCGGGCCGTGCCGATCGGAGGGCGGGCCGCCCGCAGGTCCGTATTCAAATCGGCCCACGTCGCCCCTCCTTCCGATTGATCACTTCCAGAAGCCCGTTTATGTGAATATTATAGCCCATCCATCGCGCCTTAGATACTCATAACCGCCGGTGAATAAATTATTTTCAAGATCTTTTCGAATCAAGATCAATAATAGATGTGTAACCAGAGCGAATGGTCGAGCTAGAGGGCTCGTGCGGGAGCGACGAGTTTGGGCGGCTCATCGCGTCTGCCCTGGCATGATCCGGATGACCACTGTCAGCGCCAATGAGATCGCCTTGGGCATCGAGTCGTTGGGTGGCGACGACGCGCCGCTCGTCCTGCGCGCGGGGCGGGACGACGATGCTCTCCTGGCCCGACGCGCTTTGCGAGCGCCTCGCCGCTGGCGGGCGCCGTGTGGTGCGCTATGACCTGCGCGATAGCGGGGCGTCGACGACCACGGACCCGGAGGCGCCCGTCTACACCCTGCGCGGCCTCCCCGCCGATGCGGCGGCCCTGGCTGACGCGCTCGGCGAGGTCACCGAGGCGATGCTCGCGCTCGGATAGACAACGGCGGGAGGGCTAGCCGGGCCTCGACGCGGCCACTCTCAAAGTTTACGATATATCTCGTTGACTCAAGCAGCGGGGCTTGCTATCGTACGTCGTACGATCACTAGTACACCGTACGAGAACTCAGCGGAGACGCCATGAGCGACATGCCCGCCATCGAGGCGGAGGGCCTGGTCAAGCACTACGGCAAGACCCGGGCGCTGAACGGGCTCGACCTCTTGGTTGAGCAGGGCACCGTCTACGGGCTGCTCGGCCCGAACGGTGCGGGAAAGACCACGGCCGTGCGGGTGCTCGCCACGCTGCTGCGCGCGGACGGCGGCCAGGCGCGCGTGCTCGGCCGCGACGTGGCGAGCCAGGCCGCCGGCGTCCGCCGGCTCATCGGGCTGACCGGGCAGTACGCGGCCCTGGACGAGTACCTCACCGGCCGGTCCAACCTGATCATGATCGGGCAGCTCAGCCGGCTGACCGGAAGGGCGGCCAGGCGCCGGGCGGATGAGCTGCTCGAGCAGTTCGACCTCACCGAGGCCGGGTCGCGGGCGGTCAAGACCTACTCGGGCGGGATGCGCCGCCGCCTTGACCTGGCAGCGAGCCTGATCGGGCACCCCGCGGTGCTGTTCCTCGACGAGCCGACGACCGGGCTCGACCCGAGCGCCCGGGCGCTGATGTGGGACATCGTGCGGCAGCTGGTCGCTGACGGCACCACGCTCCTGCTGACTACCCAGTACCTCGACGAGGCCGACCAGCTGGCTGGCCGGATCGCGGTCATCGACGGCGGCAAGGTCATCGCCGAGGGCACGCCGGGCGAGCTGAAGGCCTCCCTCGGTGGCCAGCGGCTGCTGATCACGCTGGCCGCGGAGTCCGACGCAGCCGCCGCCGCGGCCGCCCTCCGCCCGTTCACGCCGCGCCCCATCAGCCAGAACGAGGGCGGCCAGATCCTGGACCTGCCCGTGACCGCCACCGACGGGCTGGCCACCGAGGTGGTACGGGCCCTGGACGCCGCCGGTGTCAAGGTCACCGATATCGCAGTGCGCGGCGCGTCACTGGACGACGTGTTCCTCACCCTCACCGGCCACAAGGCGGAAGAGGACACGCAGGCAAGCACACCGGAGGAGGTAGCGGTCGGATGACTGCGACCACGTTGACGACGCGGACGCTGACGGCGGCGGACCTGACCGCGCACCGCGGCGCGTTCACCCAGTTCCTCGGCGATGTCTGGGTGCTGACCAGGCGGTCGATCGCGCGGATCAGGCGCGAGCCGGAGACGCTGTCCGACGTGACCATCCAGCCGGTCATGTTCGTGCTGATGTTCGCCTATGTCTTCGGCGGCGCAATCGGTGTCCCCGGGGGTGGCAGCTACCACTCCTACCTGATCGGCGGCATGCTCGGCATGTCCCTGGCACAGACCGCGCCTGGTACGGCGGTCGCGGTGGTCAGCGACATGGAAACGGGGCTGATCGACCGCTTCCGGTCACTGCCGATGTCCCGGGCGGCCGTGCTGACCGCGCGGACGATCGCCGACCTGCTCACCCAGGTGATCGGCGCGGTCGCCGTCGCGCTCGTTGGCCTGGCGATCGGCTGGCGGATCACTGGCGGCGTCGGTCACGCGGCCGAGGCGTTCGCGCTCGCGCTGCTGTTCGGCTACGCGTTCACCTGGGCCGGCGTCTGCCTCGGTATGGTGCTGCGCAGCGCCGAGGTGGCGCAGCAGGCCGGCTTCATCATCTTCCTGCCGCTGACCTTCATCTCCAGCGCCTTCGTGCCGACGCAGGGCATGCCGGGATGGCTGCAGCCCGTTGCGGAGTGGAACCCGATGTCGTCGCTCGCCGCCGCCTGCCGTCAGCTATTCGGTAACCCCAACCCGGCGAATGCGGTCCACGCCTGGCCGGAGCAGCATCCCGAGCTGGCGGTGGTCTGCTGGGCCGCGGCGATGCTAGTGATATTCGCTCCGCTGGCCGTGCACCTGTACCGGACCAAGGCGCGCTGACCGAGGTTTCACGTGAATCAATGACGCCCCTTACCTGGGCAATCGCTGACGCGCGCGTCAATGCTGACGCGCGCGTCGGCGATCTTCGGCGCGCCTTGCCTATCCGATGGACAATGGGCGCTAGGGAAATATTCCGGCGATTACTCAACAAGTCCACGCTCAAGGAACGCCGACCAAAGGGACGCGTAACGATGCGAATAAACCCCACGGCGCGCCGGGTCTACTTGGCGCCGGCGCTCGGCCTCGTGCTCATCGCTGCCACGTCAGCCTGCTCTAGCGGCTCAAGCTCCTCCTCTTCGTCGAGCGTCCCGGCATCGTCGGCCGCGGCCCCCGCGTCATCGGCTGCTGCCCCCGCGACGGCCGCGTCGTCGGGCGGCTCCTCGGCCACCGTTTCTGAGATCACAACTAACTGGAACGCCTTCTTCAACTCCTCGACTCCGAACAGCAAACGGATAGAGCTGCTGCAGAACGGCTCGCAGTTCTCGGCGTCGATCGCCGCGTTCGCGTCGAGCCCGCTCGCAGCCGCGGTGTCCTCCAAGGTGGATTCTGTGACGCTTGACTCGGCCACCAAGGCCACGGTGAAGTACGACCTCACTGCGATGGGGTCGACGGTGGCGACCGGAGCGACCGGTTCATCGGTCCTCCAGGACGGCACGTGGAAGGTCGGCGACGACGTTTTCTGCGGTCTGCTGACCGAAGCCAAGTCTGCGGGGATAACCGTCCCGGTGCCGTCGGCATGCAGCTCGGCAAGCTAACCAGGGCCCCTCGGGCCGCAGGGATCGGCGGCCGCGACCAGGTCAACTCGATCGCGCTCGCCGCGCTCTGCCTGCTGCTGTTCCTGACGTTCCTCGACAACACGATCGTCTCGGTCGGGCTCGGTGCCTTGCAGACCGACCTGCAGGCGTCGGTCGCCCAGCTCCAGTGGGTGATCGGCGGCTACGCGCTCACGTTCGCCGCGATCATGCTGGCTTGCGGGATGATCGGCGACGAGCTCGGCCGCAAGAAGGTCATGCTGACCGGGGCCGGCATCTTCTGCGCGGGCTCCGTGCTGTGCGCACTCGCGCCGAACCCGCAGACGCTCATCGCCGGCCGGGCCATCATGGGCCTCGGCGCCGCGGCCAGCGAGCCAGGCACCCTATCGGTCATCAGGCAGCTGTACACCGACAGCCGCGAGCGCGCTTGGGCCGTCGGCATCTGGTCAGCGGTCGCCGGGCTCGCGCTCGCCCTCGGCCCGGTGATCGGCGGCCTGCTCATCGGCGCGTGGAGCTGGCGCGGCATCTTCTGGTTCAACCTGTTCTTCGGCCTCATCGCCCTCATCGCCGTCGCGATCACCGTGCCGGAGAGTTCCGACCCGACGGCCGCACGGGTCGACACCCTGGGCACGATCCTCGGCGCCGGCGCCCTCGCCGCCCTCATGTTCGCGGTCATCGACTCGGAGACGGCGGGCTTCGGCTCGACCGAGGTGATCGCGCTGCTGTGCGTGGCCGCAGTGCTCGCGGTGGCGTTCGTCCTATGGGAACGGCGCGCCGTCCACCCGGTGCTCGACGTCAGGCTCTTCCGGCTGCCGCATTTCACCGTGCCGAACTTCGTCGCGTTCTGCACTTACCTGGCGACGTTCGCGATCTTCTTCTTCACCGCGCTTTACCTGGTGGAAGTCAACGTCGACTCCGGCTACAAGGTCGCCCTGGTGTTCGCGCCGATGACCGCGCTGATGATCGTCGGATCGCTGGTCGCCGGATACTGGACCGGGCGGTCCGGCCCGCGCTGGCCGATCACCATCGGCTGCGCGGCGTTCGCGGCGGGGCTGCTGATCGCCAGCCCGCAGATCAGCCCGCACCCCAACTACCTCGGGCTGTCGCTGGCGCTTGCCCTGGCCGGCGCCGGCATCGGCATCACCGTCGTCCCGGTCACGGCCGCGGTGCTCGACGCCGTGCCGCCGGAGCGGTCCGGCATGGCCGCTTCCGCCGCCAATACCAGCAGGGAAATCGGCGCGGTGGCCGGCGCCTCCGTCCTCGGCGCCCTAGTCTTCTCCCTCCTCAACTCCACCCTCAGCAGCCACATCGACGCGCTGCACATCTCAGCGAGCGACAAGGCGGCGGTCTCGGCGTTCAAGCCGCTCATCATCAAGGTCCTCGAGACCGGCCAGATCGACGCCTACCTCGGCAAGTACCAAAGCCAGAGCGGGCTGATCACCCAGGTCGAGAGCGCCGCGTACGCCGCCTTCAGCGACGGACTGCACGCGGCCTTCTACCTGTCGGCGGGGCTGGTCATCTTCGCGGGCCTGCTCGCCGCGTTCACCCTCGGCGGCCGGCCCGTCCGGGAACCGGCAGCTAACGAAGCGTAAGGGAGGCGAGTACGATCGATTTTGTGGCCGGTGCGAGCCACGCGTGTAGTCACCCTTGCCGGGGGGCCACTGAGCCTTTGCCCGGGATCGACACACGGCGGTGGCCCACCGGCTGCTTTCGCCCGGGGGGACGACCCCCGTACCCCCCGATGGCTGCTGCCCCCCGGGGGCGACCCCCGTGTCCCCGCTGTCCGGGTGGGTTACTCGGCGCGGGGCGCGCGCAGTACCGTTAGTGATCGGGGGCGGACGATTGCGGGATCTCCGGTGTGCAGGGGGAAGACGCGGGCCGCGGAGACGGCCGGATCGTAGCTGTCCAGTTCCACGAACCAGGTCTGCGGGAACTCGCGGACCGGCGGGATCGTGAACGTGACCGGCTCCCAGTAGGCGTTGACCAGGATGAGGAAGTCGTCGTCGAGCAGCGTCGTACCGTCCTCCGCCTCGTCGGGCGCGTCGGTGCCGTCCAGGTAGACCGCGATCGCGTGCATGGTGGGGTCGGCCCACTGCTCGCCGCTCATCGGCGTTCCGGCGGCGGCGAACCAGCGGAGTTCCGCTGCCGCGGCGCCCGCCAGGAACCGCTTGCGGCGGAACACCGGGTGCTCGCGGCGCACCGTGAGGAGCCGCTTCACGTAGCCGAGCAGCACGGTGTCGGCGTGCGCCCAGTCGAACCAGGAGATCTCGTTGTCCTGGCAGTAGGCGTTGTTGTTGCCGCGCTGGGTACGGCCGAGTTCGTCGCCGCCGAGCAGCAAGGGCAGGCCGAACGACAGCAGCAGGGTCGACAGCAGCGCGCGGGACTGCCTGGCCCGCAGCGCGTTGACGTCCGGGTCGTCGCTCGGGCCCTCGACGCCGCAGTTCCATGACCGGTTGTCGTCCGTGCCGTCCTGGTTGTCCTCGCCGTTCGCCTCGTTGTGCTTTTCGTTGTAGGAGACCAGGTCGCGAACTGTGAAGCCGTCGTGCACAGTGATCAGGTTCACCGAGGCGGTGGGGCGGCGGCGGGCCGCGCCGTACAGGTCCGACGACCCGCCGAACCGGGTGGCGAATTCCGCGACGCCAACGTCCCTGCTGCGCCAGAAGTCGCGCATGCTGTCCCGGTACCGGCCGTTCCACTCGTGCCACTGCGCGGGGAACTGCCCGAGGTCGTAACTGTCGGCCTGGCCGACATCCCACGGCTCGGCGATCAGCTTCGCCTGGCCGATCACCGGGTCCTGCGCGACCAGCTCGAAGAACGCCGACAGCTGGTCGAAGCGGTTGTCACCCTCCCGGCCGAGGGTGGCCGCCAGGTCGAAGCGGAAACCGTCCACGTGCATCTCAGACACCCAGTACCTGAGGCTGTCCATGATGAGCCGGAGCACGTACGGGTTGCCTGCGTTCAGCGAGTTTCCGGTTCCTGTGGTGTCGTAGTACCTGCTCGCGTCGCCGGGTGCCAGCCGGTAGTACATGCCGTTGTCCAGGCCGCGGAAGCTGAGCGTCGGGCCGTTCTCGTTGCCCTCCGCGGTGTGGTTGTAGACCACGTCGAGTATCACCTCGATGCCCGCCCGGTGCAGCGACTTGACCATGTCCCTGAACTCATCGACCTGGCCGGCCGCGCCCTGCCGGGCGAGCACCGTCGCCGCGGCATACCCCTGGTACGGCGCGAAGAAGCCGATGGTGTTGTAGCCCCAGTAGTTGGTGAGGCCCCGGCCGGTCAGGAAACCCTCCGCCACGTGCTCGTGCACCGGCAGCAACTCGACCGCCGTGACGCCGAGGTCGCGCAGGTACGAGGTCGACGCCTCGTGCGCAAGACCCGCGTAGGTGCCGCGGAGTTCCGGCGGTACGTCCGGGTGCCGGGCGGTGAAGCCCCTGACGTGCACTTCATAGATGACTGAGTCCGCCGACCGGTGTTGCAGCGGGGTATCGCGTTCCCAGTCGTAGCCGGCCGGGTCGGTCACCAGGGACCTGGGCACGAAGGGCGCGGAATCGGTGTCGTTATCGCCGCGCAGTGCCGGGTCCCAGGTCACACCGCCGGCGATAGCTCGGGCGTAGGGGTCAAGTAGCAGCTTGGCCGGATTGCAGCGCAGGCCCCTGGCCGGGTCGAACGGTCCGGTTACCCGGTAGCCGTAGGCCTGGCCGGGCCCGACGCCGGGAACGACGCCATGCCACACCCCGGCGTCGTAATCGCTGAGGTCGAACCTGGCTTCCGCACCGCCGGAGTCGAAGAGGCACACGGTGACAGATTCCGCCACCGTGGAGGCGACCGCGAAGTTCACCCCGTCCTTCGTCACGGTCGCGCCGAGCGCGGCGTGGTTGCCCGGCCGGGCCTTCAGCACCAGCGACTCCTTGCTCAGCCCCCCGCTCACGCGTCGTTCCCCGGGTACAGCATGTCGTGGATCAGGTCGACGGTCTCCGGCACCGAGCCGTGGCGGCGGCGGATCACGTCCGCGATCAGCCCGGTCCACCCGGTCTGGTGGCTCGCGCCAAGCCCGGCGCCGTTGTCGCCGTGGAAGTACTCGTTGAAGTAGATGTTGTCCCGCCACCTCGGGTCGTGCTGCAGCTTGTCCACCCAGCCGTAGCAAGGCCGCCGCCCGTCGCCGCTCCTCGTGAAAATCGAGATGAGCCGCCCCCGCAGGTCGTCGGCGATCTCGGCGAGCGTGAGCTTGTCGCCTGACCCGGTCGGGTACTCCACGGTGAAGTCGTCGCCGAAGAAGTTGTAGTACTTGTGCAGGCAGTCGATCACCAGGTAGTTCAGCGGGAACCAGACCGGGCCGCGCCAGTTGGAGTTGCCGCCGAACATGCCGGTGGTCGACTCGGCGGGCTCGTAGTCGATCGTCGCGGTCGTGCCCTCCAGGTGCAGTACGTACGGCTCGTCCTTGTGCACCGCGCTCAGGCTGCGCAGGCCATACGGCGACAGGAACTTCGACTCATCGAAGAGCGAGGCGAACAGCGGCTGCAGCCGGTCGACCCCGACGACGCTGAGCAGCAGGCGCTCGCCGTGTTCTTCTACCTCGGTGTGGTTGGGCCGCACGAGGCCCTTGTCCCGGCGGGACTCCGGAAGGGCGAGGCCGTGCCGGTCGAGGAAGGCCGAGAACCCCTTGCCGAACTTGAGCGCGTCCATGATCATCCGCTCGTCGATCACGCCGACCGCGAGCAGCGGGATCATGCCCACCATGGACCTGGCCTTGACCGGGATGACCGTCCCGCTCTTCAGGCACAGGTGGTCGTAGAACATCCCGTCCGCCTCGTCCCACATCCCCTGCCCGGCGAGCGCGTCGGTGATGCCCGCGTAGTGCTCGAGGAACTTCAGCACCAGGTCGGCGCCGTGCCGTCGGCCGTTACGCCACAGCACGAGGGCGATCCGGCACATCGACAGCGCGTAGAACGCCATCCAGCCGGTCGCGTCCGACTGCTCGAGGATCGTCCCCTCCGGCAGGTGGGAGCGGTCGATCGGGCCGATGTTGTCGAGGCCGAGGAAGCCGCCCTCGAACAGGTTGTTACCGAAGGCGTCCTCCCGGTTCACCCACCAGGTGAAGTTGACGAGCAGCTTGTCGAAGATCCGGGCGAGGAAGTCGAGGTCCGTGCCGCCGTCCAGCGCGAACACCTCAAGCGCCGCCCACGCCTGGACTGGCGGGTTGATGTCACCGAAGTCCCACTCGTAGGCGGGCAGCGCGCCGTTGGGGTGCTGAAACCACTCCCGGCACAGGAGCACCAGCTGGTACTTCGCGAACCCCGGGTCGACGTGCGCCAGGGTCACGCAGTGGAAGGCCAGGTCCCAGGCGGCGAACCACGGGTACTCCCACTTGTCGGGCATCGACATGATGTCGAAGGCGTCAAAGTTCCGCCAGCGCCCGTTCCGGTTGAGCTCGCGCTCCCGCGGCGGCGCCGGCTGCGCCGGGTCGCCGGCCAGCCAGCGCTCCACGTTGTAGTGGTAGAACTGCTTGGACCAGAGCATCCCGGCGAACGCCTGCCGCATGACGCTGGCCTCGTCGGCGCTGGCCCCCGCGGGGGTCAGCGCCCGGTAGAACTCGTCCGCCTCGGCCTTCCGCTTGACCAGCACCGAGTCAAAGGTGGTACCGAACGAGGGCTTGGTTCCACCCTCAGTCTTCGGTCGCAGCCTCAGCCGCACGACGGCCGATTCCTGCGGCGGCACCGTCAGCGCGTACCAGAACGCGCACTTGGTGCCCGCCTGATCCGGGTTCACCGTCGCCGCACCGCCGACCACGTGGTCGTTGATCCCGTCCTTCGGGTACCTGGTGACCGGCTGGGAGTTGAACACCCGCTCGCAGTTGGTCTCGTTCTCGCAGAACAGCGGAGCGGGGGCGGTCCCGTCGGACGCGGTGCCCGCCAGCAGCTCAAGCGCGCCGAGGAAGGGGTGCTCGATGTCAACGGCGCACGCGATGTCATCCGCGCCCTTTTCGGCCGCGATCCGCAAGCCCGGCTTGGCGGAGCCCTCCCAGGACCAGGTGTTACGGAACCAGGCGGTCGGCAGCACGTGGATCGTGCCGGCGTCCTGGGCCGCGTTGGTGATCTTGACCTCGATGAGGAGGTCGGCTGCGTCGGCGCTCTTGGCGTACGTGACCTCGGTGACCCAGTACCGGTCCTGGTCGAAGACGCCGGTGTCGAGGACCTCGTACTCAGGGGCGCGCCGGTCCCGGCGGGCGCTCTCCGTCCGCAGCTCGTCGTACGGGAACGCCGCCTGCGGGTAGTGGTAGCGCCAGGTATTCCAGGCGTGGCTCGGCACGGCGTCGGTGTACCACCAGTGCTCCTTGACGTCCTCGCCGTGGTTGCCCTCGGGACCGGTCAAGCCGAACAGCCGCTCCTTGAGGAAGGCGTCCCGGCCGTTCCACAGCGCGAGGCCGAGGCACAGGTTCTGGTGGATGTCGCTGAACCCGGCAAGGCCGTCCTCACCCCAGCGGTAGGCGCGCGACCGGGCGTGGTCGAATGGCAGGTAGTGCCACGCGTCACCGTCCTCGCTGTAGTCCTCGCGGACCGTGCCCCACTGCCGTTCGCTGACGTAGGGCCCCCACGTGTACCACGGGCCGCTCTGCTTAAGCCCGTCCTCGAGCCGCCCGAATCCGGCGACCCGATCCCCTTCGGTGGTCATGCGGAAACGATAGCCGCCCCCCGTCCTAGACGGACGGGGGGCGGCTATCGAACACTTCAGGTGGTGATATCGGGATACGGCAGCTTGAAATGACTGAGTCTTTGGGCGAATTCGAGCTGGTAACCGAGCGGCTCGGGGTAGTCGCGCTCGTGCATCGCGATGCCGAGGGTCAGGAACAGGAACGGGTGCGCGCCGAGCTCGAAGAGCTTGACGATGTCGAATGTGGCAAGAGCCTCCCGCTCGACGTCGTCGAACTTGAGCCAGGTGGTCTGCTCGCTGGTGAGCACGTTGAGTATGACATTGGCCCGCTCGGCCTCCCACCACTCGACAAAGCCCCGCGGGTCCTCGCGGTACCGCTCGACCAGCTCGGGGTCGCGGTCGACCGTGTAGAGGAACTTGTCCAGGAGGTACTTGCTCACTTCGCTCCCCCCTTCGGGTACCAGGTGAAGTAGGCCTCCATGGTGTGGAACAGGTCCAGGGTGTCGGTGTAGTCGGCCTTCTCGCCCGCCCCGGCGACGCCCATCATCAGCATGAAGTCGAGGAACCCGTGGGTAGCGTTGCCGGGCAGCCACAGGCTTTCCAGCGATACCTCGCCGAGGGCCTTCTCGATGTCGCCGGTGGCGATCCACTCCACGGCCTTGCGGTCGAACTCGGGGTCCGGGCCGTGCGGGCCGAACTGGCGCGGGCCGAACTCAAGCGAGAGGTGCCCGGTGCCGATGATCGCGACCCGCAGGTTGCTCGGCCAGGATTCGACGACCTCGCGGATCATCTTGCCCAGCTGGACGAACCGCTTCGGCTGCGGCAGCGGCGGCGCGAAGATGTTCGTGTAGATCGGCACGATCGGCAGGTCGCACTCCGGCCGCAGCGTGATCATCGGG
>Ga0070714_100002282_pt1 | contig 14099 bp, 11 predicted proteins | sample LARL83metaG_FD_65450 | JGI IMG/M metagenome (GOLD analysis project Ga0070714, IMG submission 65450) | Corn, switchgrass and miscanthus rhizosphere microbial communities from Kellogg Biological Station, Michigan, USA - LAR L8-3 metaG | ecosystem: Host-associated > Plants > Roots > Rhizosphere ...
GCCGCCGAGCCGTTCGCCCGTGAGGCCGGCCTGGCCGACACCCGGCTCGGCTGGCGGCTGGTGAGCCCGCTGATGCAGGAGCTCTACCCGCCGGTCACGCTGGGGGAGACCGCGGAGAACGTGGCCGAGCGCTACGGCGTGGACCGGGACCGGCAGGACCGGTTTGCGCTGGCCAGCCACCACCGCGCGGGCCGGGCCGCGGCGCGGCTGGCCGACGAGATCATCCCGGTGACGGTGCCAGGCGGGCCCGCCGAGGTGACCGCCGACGAGGGGATCAAGCCCGACCTGACCCTGGACGACCTGGCCGCCAGGAAGCCCGCGTTCCGCAAGAACGGCACGGTGACCGGGGGCAACTCGTCGCCGCTGAACGACGGCGCGGCCGGCCTGCTGCTGCTGTCCGAGCGGGCCGCGGCCGCCGCCGGGGTCCAGCCGATGGCCAGGTACGTGAGCGCGGGCGCGGCCGGGGTGCACCCGGACTACATGGGCATCGGCCCGGTGCCCGCGATGGCCAAGGTGCTGGCCCGGGCCGGCTGGCAGGCCGGCGATCTCGGCCTGATCGAGGTCAACGAGGCGTTCGCGGCCCAGGCGGTGGCGGTCATCGACGAGCTCAAGCTCGACCCGGACATCGTCAACGTGAACGGCGGCGCGATCGCGATCGGGCACCCCCTCGGCTGCTCCGGGGCCCGGATCACCACCACGCTGCTGCACGAGTTCCGGCGCCGCGGCACGGCGCGGGCCGCCGCGACCATGTGCATCGGCGTCGGGCAGGGGATGGCCACGCTGTGGGAGGCGGCGTAACGGGACGGCCACCGTATCCTGGGCGCACCGCCGTGACTAAGGGGGCCCCAAGCGTGCGGCGAGACAGGATGGCGAAGGCGGGCGAGGTGGCGACGGCCGACCCGGACGCGCGGGTCGTGACGATTCCGAACGCCATCAGCGTGGCCCGCCTGGCCGGGGTGCCGGTGTTCCTGTGGCTGGTCCTCGGGCTGCAGAGCGAGGCGGGGGACTGGTGGGCGGTGGGGCTGCTGATCGCGGCCGGGCTGTCCGACTGGCTGGACGGGAAGATCGCCCGCGCGCTGAACCAGCAGAGCCGGCTGGGCCAGGTGCTCGACCCGGCCGCCGACCGGCTCTACATCGTGGCCACGGTGGCCGCGCTCGCGATCCGCTCGATCATCCCGTGGTGGCTGGTGGGGGTGCTCGCGGCCCGGGAACTGCTGCTCGGCGTCGTGCTGCTGGTGCTGCGCCGCCACGGCTACGGGCCGCTGCAGGTCAGCTTCGTGGGCAAGGCCGCCACGCTGGCCCTGCTCTACGCGTTCCCGCTGCTGTTCCTGGGCGCGCACCCCACCAGCTACGCCGAGGTGGCCCGGGTCGCCGGCTGGGCGTTCACCATCTGGGGCACGGCGCTGTACTGGTGCGCGGCCCTCCTGTACGTCGAGCAGGCCCGCCGCCTCATCCAGGCAGACTCGGCTAACCCTCCTCCTCAGCCGCCGGATGCAGGGGGGTCTGGGGGGGCCGCCCCCCAGGGGCCGGCCGCGACGGCCGGCCGGAGGTCGGCCCGAGCGGCTGGCACGCGGGGGGGTCCTGGGGGGTCGTCCCCCCCGGGCAACACAGACAGGGAGCAGCGGTGAAGGCTGTGGTGATGGCGGGCGGAGAGGGCACCCGGCTGCGGCCGATGACCGCTAGCCAGCCCAAGCCCATGCTGCCGGTGGTGAACAAGCCGATCATGGAGCACGTGCTGCTGCTGCTGCGCAAGCACGGCTTCGACGAGACCGTGGTCACCGTGCAGTTTCTCGCCTCGATGGTGCGGAACTACTTCGGTGACGGCGAGGACTTCGGCATGACACTGCAGTACGCCACCGAGGAGACCCCGCTGGGCACCGCGGGCAGCGTGAAGAACGCCGAGGACGCGCTGCGGGACGAGCCGATCCTGGTCATCTCGGGCGACGCGCTGACCGACATCGACCTGACCGAGATGGTCAAGTTCCACAGGGACAACAGCGCGCTGGTCACGGTCGCGCTGACGCGGGTGCCCGACCCGCTGGAGTTCGGGATCATCATCGTCGACGACGACGGCCGGATCCAGCGCTTCCTGGAGAAGCCGACCTGGGGGCAGGTGTTCTCGGACACCGTGAACACCGGCATCTACGTGATGGAGCCCGAGGTGCTCGCCGAGGTCCCGGTGGGCGAGGTCGTGGACTGGTCGCACGACGTGTTCCCGCGGCTGCTGGAGCGCGGCGCGCCGCTGTACGGCTGGATTGCCGACGGCTACTGGGAGGACGTCGGCTCGCACGAGAGCTACCTGAAGGCGCAGGCCGACGTGCTGGCCGGCCGGGTGAACGCCGAGATCGACGGGTTCGAGGTGTCGCCGGGCGTCTGGGTGGCGGAGGGCGCTGAGGTCGACCCGGACGCGGTGCTCACCGGGCCGCTCGCGATCGGGGACTACGCCAAGATCGAGGCCGGCGCGCAGCTGCGCGAGTTCACCGTGGTCGGCAGCAACGTGGTGGTCAAGGAGGGCGCGTTCCTGCACCGCGCGGTCGTGCACAACAACGTCTACGTGGGCATCGGCACGACCCTGCGCGGCTGCGTGATCGGGAAGAACACCGACGTGATGCGCGCGGCCCGGATCGAGGAGAGCGCGGTCGTCGGGGACGAGTGCGTGATCGAGCCCGAGGCCTACCTGTCCGCCGGCGTGAAGGTCTACCCGTTCAAGACCATCGAGGCCGGCGCCGTGGTCAACGCCAGCGTGATCTGGGAGTCACGCGGGCAGCGCACCCTGTTCGGCCCGCGCGGGGTGTCCGGCCTGGTCAACGTCGAGATCACCCCCGAGCTGTGCGTCCGGCTGGCGAGTGCCTACGCGACCACGCTGAAGAAGGGCACGACGGTCACCACCTCCCGTGACGTGTCCCGCGCCGCCCGAGCGCTGAAGCGAGCGGTGCACGGGGCGCTCAACGCCAGCGCGATCAACGTGGTCGACCTGGAGGCCCAGCCGCTGCCCGTGGCCAGGTTCGAGACCGCGCGCAGCGAGTACAGCGGCGGGATCGCGCTGCGCACCACGCCGGGCGACCCGCAGTCCATCGACATCATCTTCCTGGACGAGGACGGCGCCGACATGTCGGCGCCCGCGCAGCGCAAGCTGGAGCGCGTGTTTTCCCGGCAGGAGTACCGGCGCGCGTTCCCCGGCGAGATCGCGGAGCTGACGTACCCGCCGCGCGTGGTCGAGGCCTACACCCACGGGCTGCTGCGGTCCATCGACATGGACGGCGTGCGGGGGGCCGGCCTGAAGGTGGTCGCCGACTGCGCCGGCGGCACCGCGTCGCTGGTGCTGCCCGGGCTGCTGGGCCGGATCGGCGTGGACGTGCTGACCGTCAACAACCGGCTGGACGAGGCGTCGCCCACGCAGTCGCTGGCCCAGATCCGGGCCGACATGCACCGGCTGGCCGAGCTGGTCTCGTCGTCGCGGGCCGCGTTCGGCGTCAGGTTCGACCCGGTCGGGGAGCGGATCACCCTGGTCGACAACAACGGCTCTCTGGTCAGCGACGAGCGGGCGCTGCTGGTCGTGCTGGACCTGATCGCCGCCGAGGAGCGGACCGGGCGGGTGGCGCTGCCGGTGACCACCACCCGGGTGGCCGAGAAGGTCGGCAAGTTCCACACGGTCGAGGTGGACTGGACGCCGACCTCGCTGCCCGGCCTGTACGAGGCCACCGCAGCCGAGGACGTCATCTTCGCCGCCGACGGCCGCGGCGGCTTCGTGGTGCCCGAGTTCTCGCGCTCCATCGACGGGATCGCGGCGTTCGCCCGCCTGCTCGGCCTGGTGGCCAGGACCCGCATGACGCTCAGCCAGATCGACGCCAGGATCCCGGTCGCGCACCTGCTGAAGCGCTCCATGCCCACGCCCTGGGCCGCGAAGGGGAGCGTGATGCGGACCGTGGTCGAGGCGGCCGGGGACCGCACCATCGACACCACCGACGGGGTCCGGGTGGAGGAGCCGGACGGGGGCTGGATCCTGGTCCTGCCCGACCCGGCGGACGCCGTCACCCACCTGTGGGCCGAGGGCGCTGACGGCGATACCGCCCAGGCCCTGCTCGACGAATGGGCCGCGGTGGTGGCCCGGGCCGGGGGCTGAGCGGCCCGCCCACGGAGCCACCGCCGCCCGGATAGGGGGGTTTGGGACCGTTCTTGCCTGGCCTGGCGGCTTCTGACCTGCCAGAGAGCCGGCGCGAGGGCCGTCAGGCGTGAGAGAATCGCGGACATTGCAGCGGGGCGGTGCGCGGAGGTGCGGCGAGATGTGGCGGAGGCGTCGCGAGAAGGCGCGTACCGGGGCCATGCGGACGGACGCCCTCCCGGGCCCGTCGGGCCTGGGGGACAGCCACGCACCCAGCAGGTTCGCGACCGGGCGGGCCGGGCGCATGCGCCGAGCGTGGCGCATGGACCGGCGCGACGAAGCGCGGGTAGCGTTGAGTTCACCAGCGGAATTTCCGCGGCGAATCCAGGATCAGCGGGCTGACATAGTTCCCGCTCAGGCCGAATGGCCGGCGGATGGGAGGCTAGGCAGGGACATGCCGAGCGTGTACTGCATCAGATGCGGCCAGGATAACCCTGAGGGAGCGCGCTTCTGCTCGCAGTGCGGCAATCCGCTCGCTCGTCGCGGCCAGGGGGAAGGCACGACGGACACCACGTCGATCATCTCCATCGGCAGCGGCGACACCGGGGAGCCGGACTTCGGCGACGAGTCGGTCGCCGACGCCGCCACCCTGGACAGCCTGCCCGCCGGGACGGCGCTGCTCGTCGTCCGCCGCGGGCCGAACGCGGGCAGCAGGTTCCTGCTGGACAGCGACCTCACGCTGGTCGGCCGCCATCCGGACAGCGATATTTTCCTCGATGATGTGACCGTTTCCCGGCGGCACGCCGAGTTCTACCGCTCGGGTAACCGCTTCACCGTCCGCGACGTGGGCAGCCTGAACGGCACCTACGTCAACCGGGAGCGGATCGAGGAGACCGATCTAACCGGCGGTGACGAGGTGCAGGTCGGCAAGTTCCGTCTGGTCTTCCTGCTCGGCCCGCGCTCGCAGGCGGACCTTGGCGGCGGTGGCGCCTACCTAGGCGGATGAGCGCACAGCCCGCCCGCGCGTACCTCGGCATCGGCGAGGTGCTGGCCCGCCTCCGCGGCGAGTTCCCCGACGTCAGCATGTCCAAGATCCGTTTCCTGGAGTCCGAGGGGCTGATCGAGCCCGCGCGCTCGCCGTCCGGGTACCGCCGGTTCGATGAGGCCGACGTCGAGCGGCTGCGCTATATCCTGACCGCGCAGCGGGACCAGTACCTGCCGCTCCGGGTGATCAAGGAACGGCTGCTGCCGCCGGCGGAGAGCGACGGCGGGCGCGGGCCGCTGAGCCGGCGTGAGCTGCTGGCCGAGGCCGGGATCGACGACGAGCAGCTGGCCGAGCTGGAATCGTTCGGGCTGGTCCAGAGGGTTGGGCGGGGGTACAGCCGGGACGCGCTCGGGGTGGCCAGCGCCGTCGCCGCGCTCGCCAGGTACGGGGTCGAGGCGCGGCACCTGAGGGCTGTCAGGGCGGCCGCCGAGCGCGAGATCTCGTTCATCGAGCAGGTCGTCGCGCCCACGCTGCGGCAGCGGAACCCGCAGGCCCGCCAGCAGGCCGGGCGCACCGCACGGGAGATCGCCGCGCTGACGCTGCGGCTGCACCGCTCGTTCATCGAGGCCGCCCTGGCCGAGGCCGGGCTGGCCGGTGACGGCCTGCCGGAGCCCGCCGCAGTGAGGGGGGAAGGGGAGGTGGGCGGGACCACCGCGGACGGGCGCGGAAGCGCCGGCGGGGCCAGTGCGTGAGACTCGCCGGGCCGGAGGCGCGCAGCGAATGCAGCGGCCGCAGGCATTCTCCGTCACGCGCCTGGGCGCTTATTCTCGGGGTATCTGCGGCCGGGGCGCGGGCAGGCCCTCCCCGATAGCGGGTGTACGTTGACAAAGGGAGTGCCTTTAAGCAGGGTCCAGTAGTGAGGCTGCGCGTCAGGCGCACGTGAGGACGGAGCCGCCGTGAGGCAGATGGAGGTCGTAGGCGTCCGGGTCGAGATGCCCACGAACCAGCCCATCGTCCTGCTGAAAGAGATGCAGGGGGAGAGGTACTTGCCGATATGGATCGGCCCGATGGAGGCGACGGCTATCGCCTATGCCCAGCAGGGCCTGGTGCCAGTGCGGCCGCTGACCCATGACCTGATGCGCGACATCCTCGAGTCGTTTGATGTTCAGCTGCGGACGGTGAATATCACCGCGCTGCGGAACGGCACGTTCTTCGCAGACCTGATCTTCTCGAACGGCAAGGAGGTCAGCGCGAGACCATCGGACTCGATCGCCCTGGCCCTCAGGACCGGCGCCACGATCTTCGCGGCGGACGAGATCCTCGAGGAGGCCGGCATCGCGATTCCCGATGAGCAGGAGGACGAGGTAGAGAAGTTCCGTGAGTTTCTCGACACGATCAGCCCGGAGGACTTTGGCCGGGCCACCTGAGCCCGCATGTCTTCCCGGCCTGCGGGGATGATGGTTTGTCGTGACACATTACTGTTACCGCGACGCGCCGCAGGAGATCGTTGACGACCTCGCCGCCGCCGGCCTACGGTTCGAGACGAGTACACAGGGACGCCCGGTCCCGGGCCGGAGGTGCGCGTGGCAGTAAGCAAGGGCGAGGGCCGGGCGCCGGGCATGCGCGGCCACGCCGCCAGCCAGGCTGACCAGCAGGGACTGCTGTTCGACGAGGAGCTCACGGCGAGCCCCGATGACGTCGGGTACCGCGGTCCGACCGCCTGCACCGCGGCCGGGATCACCTACCGCCAGCTGGACTACTGGGCCAGGACCGGGCTCGTCGAGCCGAGCGTGCGCCCGGCCAGCGGCTCCGGCTCACAGCGCCTCTACGGCTTCAGGGACATCCTGGCCCTCAAGATCGTGAAGCGGCTGCTGGACACCGGGATCTCGCTGCAGCAGATCCGCGTGGCCGTCGCCTACCTGCGCGAGCGGGGCGCGGGCGACCTGGCCCAGGTGACGCTCATGAGCGACGGCGCGTCCGTCTACGCCTGCACCTCCCCGGACGAAGTGGTGGACCTGCTGCAGGCCGGCCAGGGCGTGTTCGGCATCGCGCTGGGCCGGGTCTGGCAGGAGGTTGACGCCACCCTCGCCGACCTGCCTGCGGAACGGGCCGAGGGCAGCCCAGCGGCCGAGGCCGACCCGGGCCCGGCCAGCGCCGACGAGCTCGCCCGCCGCCGCGCCCGCCGCATCGGCTAAGCCCGGTTTCCGGCCGCGTTCCCTGGCGCCCGCTGGCGCGGGTGCGGCGCGGCTGCACGATCCGCCCGCCAATGAGGGCACCGGCCCCGAAGTGTTGCGTTATGTCGTGTTATGGTGACGGTCGTGCCAGCGACGATCTCCGCACGGGCCCTGCGGAAGTCCTACGGCCAGGTCAAGGCGGTGGACGGGGTCAGCTTCGAGGTACAGCCGGGCGAGTTCTACGGCATCCTGGGGCCGAACGGGGCCGGCAAGACGACCACACTCGAGATGGCCGAGGGCCTGCGCCAGCCCGACAGCGGCGAGGTGACCGTGCTCGGCGTGCCCGCCTGGCCGCGCAACCAGAAGCTGCTGAAGCGGATCGGGGTCCAGCTGCAGGCTTCCTCGTTCTTTGAGCGGCTCAGCGCCAGGGAGCAGCTGCAGACGTTCGCCTCGCTGTACGGGCTGCCCGCCAGCCGCGCGGACGAGATGCTCGGCGTGGTCGGCCTCGAGGAGCAGGCGGGCATCCGCACCGAGAAGCTGTCCGGCGGCCAGAAACAGCGGCTGTCGATCGCGTGCGCGCTGGTGCACGGCCCGGAGCTGCTGTTCCTCGACGAGCCGACCGGGGCGCTCGACCCGCAGGCCCGGCGCAACCTCTGGGACCTGCTCCGGCAGATCAACGCCGAGGGCCGGACGGTGGTGCTGACCACCCACCACATGGACGAGGCCGAGACGCTCTGCGACCGGGTGGCGATCATGGATCACGGCAAGATCCTGGAGGAGGGGCCCCCGGCCGCGCTGGTCCGGCGGCTGGACCAGCCGCTGCGGATCAGCGTGGAATCCGGCCTGGTAGGTGCCGACGCGGCGCGGGCGCTGGCGGAGCCGGACAGCGTGACCGACGACGGGGTGTCGCTGACCATCGCCACCCACGATCCCGGGGCGGTGCTGGCCGGGCTGGCCGATCAGCACGCGCTGACCGGACTGCGGGTCCAGGGCGCCACCCTGGAGGACGTGTTCCTGAACCTCACCGGACGGGAGTACCGGGCATGAGTATGGGTTCAGCGTTCCGCAGCCTGTCCCGGGCGATGTTCCTCGGCTTCGTCAGGGACCGGGCCGCGCTGGTGTTCTCGATCCTGATCCCGGTGCTGTTCCTGGTGCTGTTCGGGTCGATCTACAAGAGCACGTCCACCCCGCGGGTGTCGGTCATCGAGATCGGCCGGGTCGGCCTGCTCGACCAGGCCCGCAGCCCGCAGCTGAACAAGATCATGACCATCACCAAGGCCACCAGCCCGGCGGCCGCCCTGGAAGACGTGCGCAAGGGCACGGACGACGCCGCCGTGCGGCAGCAGGGGAACACCCTGGTGGTGCGCTACTCGATCGCCGACTCGACGAAGTCCGCCGTCGTGAACGCGCTGTTCTCGTCGATCGTGCAGCAGGCCAACCTGGCCGCCACCGGGCGCCCGCCCGCCTACCAGCTCGCCGCGCATCAGGTCGAGGACGTCTCGCTGAAGCCGATCCAGTATCTGGCGCCCGGCCTGCTCGGCTGGGCGATCGCCTCCGGCGGGGCGTTCGGCGCGGCGATCACGCTGGTGAGCTGGCGGGAGAACAAGCTGCTGCGCAGGCTCCGGCTGTCCCCGGTGAGCACCGGCTCGGTGGTCACCGCCCGGATCGGGGTGAGCGTGGCGGTGGCGCTGGTTCAGCTCGTGGTGTTCCTGGCCATCGCGACCACGCCGTACTTCGGGCTCAAGCTCACCGCGTCCTGGTGGATGGCGGTGCCGGTGGTGGTGGTCGGGACGCTGGCCTTCATGTCGATCGGGCTGCTGGCCGGCTCGATCGCGAAGACGCAGCAGGCGGCCACGGCCATCGCCAACCTGGTGATCCTGCCCATGGCGTTCCTCGGCGGCGCGTTCATCCCGCTGGACTTCGCCCCGAACTGGATCAGAGAGGTGTCCTACGTGATGCCGCTGCGGTACCTGGTCACCGGGATGCAGAACGTCATGGCCCGGGGCCTCGGGCCGGTCTCGGCCCTGCCCGCCATCGGCATCCTGCTGGCCATCACCGTGGCGCTCACGCTGATCTCTATCCGGGTGTTCCGCTGGGACGACATCTGATCACCGGGTACGCTGAGGTGCGCTGATGACACCGCCCGGGAGAGTCTCCGTGCAGCCAGCAACGGGGCGCCGAAGGGGCAACATCCCCGGAACCTCTCAGGCATAAGGGACCGGGCGGGACAAGCAGCTCTGGAGCCTGCAGCGTGGCACGGTGACAGAGGGGGAACTCCGGCAGCAGGCTCTAGGAGGCTCCCCAAATGAACTTCGCGCAGCGCCATATCGGCCCGTCCGAGGACGATCAGGCGCAGATGCTCAAGACCATCGGCCACGGCTCCCTGGACGAGCTGACCTCGGCCGCGCTGCCCGCAGGGCTGGCCATCGACCGGCCGCTGAACCTGCCCGGCCCGCTGACCGAGGAGCAGGCGCAGGCCGAGCTGCGCCGCCTGGCCGACCGCAACCAGGTGCTCACCACCATGATCGGCCTGGGCTACTACGGCACCGTGACGCCCGCGGTGATCCGGCGCAACCTGCTGGAGAGCCCGGCCTGGTACACCGCGTACACGCCGTACCAGCCCGAGATTTCCCAGGGCCGCCTGGAGGCGCTGCTCAACTTCCAGACCATGGTCGAGGACCTGACCGGGCTGCCGGTGGCGGGCGCGTCGATGCTGGACGAGGCGACCGCCGCCGCCGAGGCGATGACCCTGGCCCGGCGGGCGGCGGGCCGGGGCCGGATCTTCCTGGCCGACGCCGACTGCCTGCCGCAGACCCTGGCCGTGCTGGCCACCCGCGCCGAGCCGCTGGGCATCGAGCTGGTCACCGCCGACGTCACGCCGGAGCTGATCGCGGCGCAGCCGGACGGCGAGCTGTTCGGCGTGCTGCTGCAGTACCCCGGCGCCAGCGGCGCGGTCCGCGACCTGGCGCCCGCGATCGAGGCGGCCCAGGCGGCCGGCGCGGTGGCCGCGGTGGCCGCCGACCTGCTCGCGCTGACCCTGCTCCGGCCGCCGGGGGAGCTCGGGGCGGACATCGCGGTCGGCAGCACGCAGCGGTTCGGGGTGCCGATGGGCTTCGGCGGGCCGCACGCGGGCTACATCTGCGTCCGCGACGCGCTCAAGCGCCAGCTGCCTGGCCGGCTGGTCGGGGTCTCCGTCGACGCCGACGGCCACCCCGCCTACCGGCTCGCGCTGCAGGCCCGCGAGCAGCACATCCGGCGGGAGAAGGCGACCAGCAATATCTGCACGGCGCAGGTGCTGCTGGCGGTGACCGCGGCCATGTACGCGGCCTACCACGGCCCCGACGGCCTGACCGCGATCGCGCACCGGGTGCACCACCGGGCCGCCGCGCTCGCGCAGACGCTGCGAGACCAGGGATACCGCATCGAGGCGGCCGGGTTCTTCGACACCGTCCGGGTGCTCATGCCCGGGGCGGCGGCCGAGGCCGCGGGCCGGGCCCGGGCGGCGGGCTACAACGTGCACCAGGCCGGGCCGGACGCGGTGCAGGTCGCGTGCGACGAGACCACCACCGAGGCGCAGCTGCAGGAGGTGGCCAGCGCGCTGGCCGGCCGGGACGTCGAGCTGGCCGCCGGGTGCCCGGACGCGCTGCCCGCCGGGCTGCTGCGGGACAGCGAGTTCCTCACCCACCCGGTGTTCCACAGCTACCGCAGCGAGACCGCGATGCTGCGGTACCTGCGCCGGCTGTCCGACTTCGACATCGCCCTGGACCGGTCGATGATCCCGCTTGGCTCCTGCACGATGAAGCTGAACGCGGCCGCCGAGATGGAGCCGATCAGCTGGACCGAGTTCGCGCAGATGCACCCGTTCGCCCCGGCCGAGCAGACCCAGGGCTACCAGGAGCTGATCAGCGGTCTGGAGCAGGCCCTGGCCGAGATCACCGGCTACGACGCGGTGTCGCTGCAGCCCAACGCGGGATCCCAGGGCGAGCTGGCCGGGCTGCTCGCGATCCGGCGCTACCACCAGGCCCAGGGCGAGACCGGCCGTGACGTGTGCCTGATCCCCGAGTCCGCGCACGGGACGAACGCGGCCAGCGCGGTGCTGGCCGGGCTGCGGGTCGCGGTGGTCAAGTGCGGCTCCGACGGCGCCATCGACCTGGGGGACCTGCGGGCCAAGCTGGACGCGCACGAGGGCCACGTCGCCGCGATCATGCTGACCTACCCGTCCACGAACGGCGTGTTCGAGGAGACGGTCACCGAGGTGTGCGCCCAGGTACACGCCGCGGGCGGCCAGGTCTACGTGGACGGCGCAAACCTGAACGCGCTGGTCGGGCTGGCCCGGCCGGGCAAGTTCGGCGCCGACGTCTCACACCTGAATCTGCACAAGACGTTCTGCATCCCGCACGGCGGCGGCGGCCCCGGGGTGGGCCCGGTCGCGGCCCGCTCCCACCTCGCGGATTATCTGCCCACCCGCACCGCCCGACCCGATGGCGCGTACCCGGTCGCCGCGGCGCCGTACGGGTCGGCCGGGATCCTGCCCATCTCCTGGACGTACATCCGGATGATGGGGGCCGAGGGCCTGCGTCACGCCACGCAGGTCGCGATCCTGTCCGCGAACTACGTGGCCCGGCGGCTCGACCCGCACTTCAAGGTGCTCTACACCGGCCGCGACGGGCTGGTGGCGCACGAGTGCATCCTCGACCTGCGGCCGCTGACCAACGAGACCGGGATCACCGCCGAGGACGTGGCCAAGCGGCTGATCGACTACGGCCTGCACGCGCCCACGATGTCGTTCCCCGTGGCCGGGACGCTGATGGTGGAGCCCACCGAGAGCGAGGACCTGGCCGAGCTGGACCGGTTCTGCGAGGCCATGATCGCGATCCGGCGGGAGATCGCGCAGGTGGCGTCCGGGCAGGCCGACGCCAAGGACAACCCGCTGAAGAACGCGCCGCACACGGCCAGCATGCTGCTGTCCGGGGACTGGGCGCACCCCTACCCGCGGGAGCAGGCCGCGTACCCGGTGCCGGGTGACCGCAGGTCGAAGTACTGGCCGCCGGTGCGCCGGATCGACCAGGCCTACGGCGACAGGAACCTGGTCTGCGCCTGCCCGCCGCCCGAGGCCTTCGCGGACTGACCGGTCACGCGGGCTCCGGCTGCTCGGGGCCGGCCGATTCGACGATCTTGCCCAGGTACATCACCGCGATGTTGTTCAACAATTCATCAAGAGAGTTGTTGATGCACTGGGCCGTTGTGTGTCACGCTCACGGGGCAGCACAGAGGGGATGCCGTGACCACTGCGATCACCGAGGAGATGGCGTCCCGGCTGGCCAGCGACCGGTCCGGCCTGGCCTACGCCAGCACGGCCGACCGGGTCGCCGGGCTGCTGCGGACGTACATCATGGAGGGGCTGCTCCCGCCGGGCTCCCGGCTGCCCGAGGAGGTCATCGGGCAGGCGCTCGGGGTGTCACGCAACACGCTCCGCGAGTCGTTCCGGCTGCTCAGGCACGAGCGCCTGGCGGTACACCAGGCGAACCGCGGCACGTTCGTCCCGGTGCTGTCGCCGGAGGACGTGATCGACCTGTACCGGCTGCGGCGGCTGATCGAGGGCGGCGCGGCGCGGCTGGCCGGCGCGGCGGGCCCCGACGCCAGGACGGCGGTCAAGGCGATCGCCGACGGCGCCGCCGCGGCCGCGGCCGCCGGGCAGTGGCTGGAGGTGCGCACCGCGGACCTGCGCTTCCATCTCGCCGTGGCCGCGCTGGCGGGCAGCCCGCGGCTGGACGAGCTCATGCGCTGCGCCTTGGCCGAGCTGCGCCTGGTCTTCCACGCCATGGCCGACCCCGAGCAGTTTCATGGGCCGTACGTCGCCCGCAACTCGGTCATCGCCGAGATGATCGCGGCCGGCGACGGGGAGGCCGCGGAGCGGGAGCTGCTCGAGTACCTGGACGACGCGGAACGCCAGATCCTCGACGCCTATCACCTCGCTCCTGACGCCGGCGCGCCGGTATCGTGACCCCCGGGAGGCGGCCATGAAGGTGATCACCGGGGCTGGCCGGTTCACCCGGCCCGGCGGGCCGGACGGGACCCACTGGGTGGAGCACCTGAGCGTGCCTGACCTGAGCGTCGGCACCTACTCGATCCCGGCCGGCGGTGCCGACGGCCAGGAACCGCACACCGAGGACGAGGTCTACGTGGTGACCGCGGGCCGGGCCGTGCTGCAGGCCGGCGGCGACAGCGCCCCGGTCGGGCCGGGGTCGGTGGTCTACGTGGCCGCGGGCGAGACGCACAGGTTCACCGACATCACCGAGGACTTCGCCGCGCTGGTGCTGTTCGCGCCCGCGGAGGGCTCGAGGAACGCGGCGGGCTCCTGATCGCGGCCGGGTGAACCCGGCCCGACTTGCGGAGCGGTCTGGCCGGCGCGATGCTACCGCCTAGGCCATGGTTTGCCGCTGACGTCGCGAATGCGGCATCTGAGAGGGAGCGTCGATGAAGCACCTGCCCGCCCGGCTGCGCCTGACGCTGCTCACCGCCGCGGCCTTAAGCGCGGCGGTCACGCTGGCGGCGGCCACGGCGTCCGCCGCGCCGGCGGGCCGCGGCCGGCCGGCCGCGGCCGCGGCCGCGGCGCCGAGCCTGATCCCGCTGCAGCTGGCCGGCCAGCGGGTGATCTACAGCTACACCGGCCTCACGCCGCCGGCCAGCCTGATCTCGCAGATCAGCCACGGCGAGGCGGCAGGCGTGATCTTCTTCGGCGACAACATCTCCAGCACGGCGCAGATCGCCAGCGTGATCAGGACGCTGGAGGCGGCCGACGCCGCCGCCACCAACCCGGTGCACGCGCCGCTGCTGC
>Ga0070714_100002283_pt1 | contig 14093 bp, 15 predicted proteins | sample LARL83metaG_FD_65450 | JGI IMG/M metagenome (GOLD analysis project Ga0070714, IMG submission 65450) | Corn, switchgrass and miscanthus rhizosphere microbial communities from Kellogg Biological Station, Michigan, USA - LAR L8-3 metaG | ecosystem: Host-associated > Plants > Roots > Rhizosphere ...
ATTACGCGATAGGTCTTTAGCTCCATCAATTCAATCCCGAACGGAGACTGCTCGACTGTTCAATTTCCTGCTCCTCTCAGGCGGCGTGGGCGGTGTCGCTAACGGGAAGCCTGACCTTAAGATCACCGAAGTCGGCGACTAGGTCGGACGTCACTTCATCATGTTCGATCTGTGGCACCCTCGCGATGCTGACACCCAGCGCGGTAGCGACTTCCCTTTGTGTCAGGCCCAGTAGGAGGTGCCGCAGGGGGACGGGCGTCCTGAGAATGGAGAGGTAGCGGAGCCACGTCTCAGCGGCGGCGGATCAGCGACGCTAACTTGTGCCAACCTCGCTGGCGTTCGGTTAGGAATCAGGTCTGGGGTTAGTCCTGTTAAGGGGGAGTTATATTCCGGTCAGCGGTGCTGGGCTTGCGGGCGAATGGTTACTCGGTGCCGAAGGACTTGAGCTCGGCAATCTCGAAGGGGCTGTCCGCGGCCGTCTGCGTATGTTTGTCTTCGGCAGCAGGTCAGCGAGGACAGTGCGTTTTGCCGGGTGCACACGCACGGCACCGACGACCTGTGCGGGTGTACCGGAAGCGCCGCGATGTCGCTAGGACCCCCGTTTCGAAGTGAAAGAGCTGGGCGAGATCGATATGGTGTCTATGGCGCTGGCGACGCTAGATCTCGTAACCCACTACGACGCGCACTCGGCATTTCCGGCTGTGCACCTCGAAGGTCATACCGTACTGTCCTACGGTGAGCTGGCCGGCGAATCCGGACGGGTGCCGCGCCATGACAGCAAGGCGCTCGTTCTATGTGCGGGAGATCGTGATCTGCCCACGCTGCTGGCTTATCTCGCCGCGCTGCGCCCGGGGCACGCCGTCGCTTTTCTGCCCGCCTCGATCGACCATGAACTGCTGGAACCACCGCACACCGGCACCGAGTCCTGGTTGCAGCAGCCGCCCCAGCGGACACACGAGTGCGCGCGGATGGGCGCCTGCCCGACGCGTTCCGCGAGCAGCTCGGCTGACCAGTGATGAGCACCGGCACCGAAACCGGTCAGCGCCGCCGGCGCCGCGTGCGGCTGACCCCGGTGCGGTCGATCCCGGTCGAGTTCGCCGGGGGACGGGCCGGAGAAGGACCGCTCACCTTGGGCCAGCTCAACATCTACATGTGGCTGAGCCAGGCCCCCGAGCACTTCTACTCGATCCTGTGCGCCGAACTCCCGGTGCCGGCGGTGGTATCCGTCGATGACGTGGCCGAGGCGACTGGGGTGCTGATCGCGGGGCACGAGGGCCTGCGCACCACCTATGTGCCGGGGGTGCGGCCCGGCGAGCCGCCGCGCCAGCGGGTCGCGGCGGCCGGTGTCCAGCTGCTGGAAGTCTGCTCGCTCGGCGAGGGACAGTGGGGACCGCGGGACCGCCCCGTGGTGGGGGAGGCGCTCGCCCGGTGGCTGCGCGAGTCACCCGATCCGGGGCGGTGGCCGGTGCGCGTGGCGGTGGCCATCGCTCCCGAGGCGGACGACCGGGTCATCGCGTGCGCCGCCGCGTTCTCGCACCTGGCGGTGGATCACGACGCGATCGGGATCCTCAAGCGCGACTTCGCCGGCCTGCTGGGCGATCCCGCTCGACTGCGGGCCGGCCAGCGTCGCCTTCCCCTCGGGCACCAGCCGCTGGACCAGGCCGAGCTGGAGGCGACGCCGGCCGAGCGGCACCGGGCCGACGCGGCCCTGGACTACCTGCGGGAGCAGTCGCGACGGATTCCGCGCTGCCTGTACGCGCTGCCAGGCGCCCGGCCCAGCGGCGAGTCGCTGGTGATGGAGCTGTCGTCGGTGGCCGCCGCGATGGCCGTGCGGCAAGTGGCGGCGCGCACCCGGACCAGCCGGCCCAGCATCGTGCTCGCGGCCATCTCCGCCGTGATCGCCCGCCGCGCCAACTACCAGGAGCTGGTGTTCCCGCTGTTGTCGAGCAACCGTTTCGAGCGCCACCTGGTGAACTACGTCGACTCCCTGAGCCAGGGCTCCATCGCCACCGTCGAGATCGGCGGGAGAAGCTTCGACGAGCTGGCCGGCCACACCTGGATGAGGGTGGTAGAGGCGAGCCGGCACGGCAGGTACGACGCGGCCAAGCGGGCTGCCATGGACAAACTGGTCGAGTACGAACGGGGCCTGTGTTTCAATTACGACCCGTTCTTCAGCAGCCTGCTCCCTGAGTCGTGGTCGGGACTGACCGCGGGCGTCGGATTCAAGCCCGAGGAGAACGACGTAGCGCTCGCGCGGACCGAGCTGCGGTGGCGCCCGATGCCGAGCAACGGAACACCGATCCGGTTCACCCTCAACCAGATCGACGGCTGCCTGCGGCTGGACGTGTGGACCGGCGACACCGGCCTGGTGCCGCGGGCCGAACTGGAGGCGGTGCTGCTTGCCGTCGAACGCCTGCTGGTAGCCGCCGCGCACGGTGACGTGCCCGGCGGCCAGATGCCCGGAATCATCGGCATGGAACCCATCGCCGGCACCCCGGACCGGATACTGGTGGACAACTGCTGGATCGACGTAGCCGACGTGCAGCGCCTGGTGGAGGACGCCGTCGCGCCCGCGGTGGCCCGTGTCTTCGTCTCGGCCGGCGGCCGGCCGCTGGTCGCCCACCTGGCCGCCGCCGGCGCGGTCCGCACACCGGAACAGGCGCACGCCCGCTGCATGGCCGCCCTCGCGCACCACCCGACGGCTATCACCCCGCGCCACTACGTCATCTGCCGCACCGCTCCGTCCGACCCGGCCGACCCGGCCTCCTGGCCCGCACCCCTGGCCACCGGCACCGGCCGCGCGGGAACCAGTGAGGTTTCTCAGTAGGGCTGTGACGGTGAGCACTGAGGAGAATGGAATGTCTTCGCTACAGCTGCCGACATTGTCCGTTGTGGTCCCTACCTACAACAGGGCGCCGTTGCTGCGTAGGACGCTGATGTCGCTCGTCGAGCAACGCAATGCACCTCCATTCGAGGTCATTGTGGCCGATGACGGGTCTGCCGACGACAGCCAGCAGGTCACCGCGGAGTTCCGCGACAGACTGGCGATCCGCTACTGCCACCAGGAGGATAAGGGGTACCGCGCGGCGAAGGCCCGCAACATGGGTGCGGCAGTCGCCAGCGCCCCGATCCTGATTTTCCTGGACAGCGGCACGCTGGCGGGACCAGATCTGCTCGCCGGCCACCTGCGCCACCACACCCACCAGCGTCAGGACCCCGGAGTGCCAGCGCACGGACCGGCCGTGATCGGCTACACCTACGGCTACCGGCCCTATGACCCCACTCCCGGGCTAGCCGAGGCGATTGCCTTGCTGAGTCCCCAGCAGGTGTACGAGCGTTACCTCGCCGATCCGCTGTTCCGTGACTCGCGTCATGAAGAGATGGCCAAGCTCGGCTTCAACATGACGGGACTGAAGATGCCGTGGCTGTTCTTCTGGACGATGAACGTCTCGGTGCACGCCGACGACTACGCGGCGGCAGGCGGCTTTGACGAACGATTCTGCAGCTGGGGAGGCGAGGACCTGGAGCTGGGCTACCGCCTGCATCGACGCGGAGTGCCGTTCGTCTGCGACATCCGGCCCTGGGCGGTGGAGACCCCGCACGAGCGTGAACGCGAAGCCAGCATCGCCAGCAACAAGAGCAATGCGCTGCGAATCTTGATGATGCACGCCGACCCCGCCGTCGAGCTGTTCTGGACAGTGATGAACCGTGACTACGTCCTGTTTCCCGCCGAAGACGCCTACCGCGAGCTGCTTGACTGGACGGACCAGATCTCCGGCCTGAACGTGCAGCCAGAAGTGGACAGCGGCACGGCGGACCTGGCCGCCGGGGCCCGCGTGGCGATCTTCGGCAGCGGCGCAAGCGTGCCTGACCATGGATTGCGTGGAGTGCTCGTGGATTTTGACGAGAGGCTCCTTGGCAAGGCGCACGTCGACGGCCGGTTCATCACCCATCACGGGCTCGGCCTGCGCACTCCTCTGCCGGACCGCGCCTTCGACCGGGTCGTGATCACCTCCAGGCTGTCGCGGCTATGGCCGCAATGGGGTGAAGCGATCTACGCCGAAGCCGCGCGGATCGGCACCAGCGTGCAGTGTGCCCAGAGCTGCCCGACATCAACCAGCACGTACACGTAGCCGAACAGATCCTCGGTAGTCGCCATGGGAGACGGCCTCCGCGGACAAGGGACTGACCGGAATGCGGCTGTACCTTAATGGGCGTTCCCGGCAGCCACGGCCACTGCGCGCGTCCAGGTACGCGCGCCCTCACCCGGGTGCGCATTCTGGCACGCACCCTCGCCGTCATTTCCGTGCGCGTTCTGGCACGCACCGGCGCCGTAGACCCCGGCCACGCCGCATGCCATGGTGACCAGCACCCCTCAGTCGGCCAGCGTGCGGATCGAGACCTCCCACAGCCGGGTGGCCGCCTCGGGGTCGAGCGCGTATTCGGCGACGCCGCTCCGGGCGCTGAGCTTGCCGATCTCGGCCTCGTCGCAGTCCTCGAAGTAGCGTCCGCCGACCCCGTCGAGCAGCGGTGACGTCGCGACCAGGACGGAGGTTGCCGCGCCCTGCTCAGGCGTCTTCCACCGCAAGTCCGCACCGCCCGCGGCGGCGCGCAACCGGTCGAGTTCCTCGTCGGTCACGTACCGCTGGAGGTTGGTGCGGATGCCGCCGGGCATCAGCGCGTTAGCGGTGATGCCGTCGCTGGCCCACCGCTTCGTGGCCTCGACGGCGAAGAGCACGTTGGCCGTCTTGGACTGCCCGTACGCCAACCACGGGTCGTAGGCGCGGTGCTCGAAGTGGATGTCGTCGAAGACGACCGGTGAACGGTGATGCGCGCTGGAGCTGACCGACACGATGCGAGCGCCGCCGCCGGCCGCCGCCAGCGACCGGTGCAAGCCGGTGGCCAGCGCGAAGTGCCCGAGGTGGTTCGTGGCGAACTGCATCTCCCAGCCCTGCGACGTGCGCATCAGCGGCGAGGCCATGATCCCGGCGTTGTTGACCAGGATGTGCAGCGGGCCATCCCAGCGCTCGGCGAAGGCCGCCACGGACGCCTGGTCGGCCAAGTCGAGCGGGGCGACAAGCACCTGATTGCCGCCGCTGCTCTCGGTGATGCTGACGGCGGTGCGCTTACCGGCCTCGAGATCGCGGACGGCCAGGGTCACCTCGGCTCCGGCGCCGGCCAGGGCGCGGGCGGTCTCGATGCCGATGCCAGAGGCACCGCCGGTGACGACGGCGCGGCGGCCGGTGAGGTCGATGCCGGCGATCACCTCTGCGGCGGTCGACTCGGCGTTGAACGGTGTCGTAATGCGACCGGTCATGGCATGTCCCGTCTGGGTAGACTCGAATCGGAGGATCCTCCGTTCCTCCGTGATAACCGGAGGAGCCTCCGATTCGTTCCCGGGAGGCGCGATGAATGCCGAACGCCCGCTGCGCGCCGACGCGCGGCGCAACCGGGACCGGCTGCTTGAGGTCGCCGTCCGCGCGTTCTCGCAGGAGGGCCCGGACGTCACGCTCGACGCGATCGCGAAGGAGGCCGGCGTCGGCATCGGCACGCTGTACCGCCACTTCCCGACTCGCGAGGCGCTGATCGACGCGGCCTACCGCAGCGAGCTGGCCCGGCTCTGCGACTCGGCCGGGGACCTGCTCCGCGACAGCGCGCCGGACCAGGCGCTGCGTACCTGGATGGATCGCTTCACCGAATACATGGCCACCAAGCGCGGGATGGGCGACGCGCTCCGCGCGCTCATCGCCTCGGGCGGCGACCCGTTCTCCGAAAGCCGCGGCAAGCTCACCGCCGCGATCGCGCGGCTGCTTCGGGCCGGGGCGGTGGCTGGGACGCTGCGCGCGGATGTCAGCTCCGACGACGTCCTGCTCAGCCTGAGCGGCGTATCGCTTGCCACCGCCGACTCCGGACGCCGCGACCAGGTCGGCCGTCTGCTCGACCTGCTCATGGACGGACTGCGAGTATCCACGTCATGACATTGGAGCTCACCAGATCGCAGGTCCTGACGTTCCGGCGGCGGGCGGGCGCGCTCGACGAGCGGCTGCCGCCAGGACCGGCCTCGCTCCGCCGCGCGGCCTGGGCGGGGCTCCAGGACAGCATGCCGCGGGCCGCCCTGCTGTCGATCCACGCGCGCGTCGCGGACACCGAGCCGTCCGCGTGGGAGGACCCGTCGCTGGTGCAGCTATGGGGGCCGCGGCACAGCGTGTTCGTCGTCGCCGCGTGCGACCACGCCGTGTTCAGCCTGGGGATCCTGCCCGACGACGAGAAGGGCAGGGGGCGAGCCGAGGACATCGCGGCACGCGCGGCCGCCGTCCTCGGCGACGCGCGGATGCCATGCGGGGAGGCGGGGCAGAAGCTCGGCAGGCACCCCTTCAGCCTCAGGTTCGCCGCGCCGACGGGTACCGTGCTGATCCGGTGGGAAGGCGCGCGGCAGCCGGTCATCTGGGCCGTGCCGCGCCCGGAGGTCGACCCCCGGGCTGCCCGGCTCGAGCTCGCGCGCCGCTACCTGCATGTCTACGGGCCCACGACGCCCGAGGCCTTCGGCAAGTGGGCGGGGATCGGCGGGCGGGAAGGCATCCTGGCGTTCGAAGCACTCGGCGGCGAGCTGGCGCCGGCCCGGACGCCGATCGGCGACGCGTGGATCCTCGCCGAGGACGAGGCAGTCTTCCGCGCCGAGCCCGGGCCGACGGCACCCGCACGGCTGCTGCCGAGCGGTGACGCCTTCTACCTGCTCCAGTCGGCCGACCGCGATCTCCTCGTCCCGGACCCCGCCCGCCGCGACACGCTCTGGACGCCGCGGGTCTGGCCGGGCGCGCTGCTCGTGGCCGGCGAGATCGCCGGCACCTGGCGGCGAGCGGACCGGATCGTGTCGGTCCAGCCGTGGCGGCCGCTGTCAGCCGCGGAACGCGACGCGGTCGTGGCCGAGGCAGAATCCCTGCCGCTCCCCGGCCTGAACGCCCGCCCCGCCACCGTCCGCTGGGACATTTCCTGAACAAACGGGCATTTTCGGACCTAATCCAGCACATCTGGACGACTGGGTGACCGGCTGGTAACTGAGCAGGTCACCTGGCTGGCATCGCAGCACTTCGCACAGCCGCGCCATGGTGGTGAACCGGATTGCTCGTGCCCGGCCGTTCTTGAGGATGGACAGGTTGGCGATCGTCAGGTCGACCCGGGCCGCCAGCTCGGTGAGCGTCATGCCGCGCTGGCTGAGCAGTTCGTCGAGGTGCACCTGGATGGCCGGTATCTCACCGGCCAGTTCGTCCTCGTCGTCAGCGCGCGGCCTGGTCATACGGTTCCCTTGATCTCATCGTCCATCTCCGCGCCGACCAGGATGATGCGCGCGAAGGTCAGTAGCGCGGCCCCGGCCAGCGCGGGAATGGGCAGCACGGCGCGGACCACGGCAATCCCGAGGTCGAGGCCGGGTGACCAGTCTTGCAACGTGACGATGGTGCGCAGCAGCTGGCTGAGGGCGAGTGACTGCACCACTCCCGCCGCGGCGCTGCCGGCGATGATCAGCCAGCCGAGCCGCCGCATTGCCGTCGCGACCGGCACGGTGAACGGCCCGGTCCGCCCGGCGGTCCTGATGAGCCGCCAGAGCAGGAACAGAACGCACGCCCAGAGCAGTGTGCTGGGCAGCTTGCCGATGGTGTACAGGACCCGCTGGCCGATTCCGGGATGCTCGGCACACACCTGTACGGTGCCGTTGACATTGATCGACGTGCCCGGATGGGCGGCGACACCCGCGGGGACGGCCCACTGGCTGGACCCGTACGTGGTATAGGGCTGCGTTGTGCAGATGTCGCCGTGGCCGAAACCCAGCAATGAACCCGACCCGAATACCGTGGTCGCGATAACGATCACCAGGAAGGCCAGCAGCAGACCGCCGAAGATGGTCGTGACCGTCTCCAGCGGCTCGGTCATCGTCGGGCGCCGCGTCGTCAGCATCGGTTCATGCCGTTCACCTCGGGTTAGCTGAGACAGCCGGGTTGGCTTATCGATATTCGATATTATCGATAAACGATATGGGCGTGTCAAGCCGGGACAGGTTCAGACCGGGCCGGGATTCCGGCGCGGTAGCCGCCCTGTGAAAGAATTAACCGAAGGGGGACGCTGCATGGGCACCTCGCCGGACCTCGCGAAGGCTGCTCGCGTTATTGCGGAAAAGGCACTGGGCCGTGACCCCGGTCCGATGGCCTCGGCGAAGAGCAACTCCCACAGCGTTTATGTCGGCCCCGACGTCGTCGTGAAGATCATCGACGCCAACCGCCACTCACGGCTGAACCGGGAGATCGCGCTCGCGCCGCACCTGCCCGCCGGTCTCACCGCCCCGCTGCTCGGCCATGGGGTCCATCGGCTGGAGACCCATGAGCTCCGTTACGCCTGCTACGCCCGCGTGCCGGGCACGACGCCCGGCATTGGCATGCGCGGAGTGGACAGGCCGACCGCGCAACTGCTGGCCGAACAGGCAGTTCAGCGGCTCGGCGAACTGCATAGCTGGACACCGGCTCCCAGCGCGGAACAGGCACTGCGAGAACCTCTTGACCACGGCGGCCTCGTCGGCCGGGCGGCGCTGTATGCCGACATCGAGAAGATCACGGCCGTGGACCGGGACGGGACCGTGCCCCGTCCCCTGCTCGACGGACTCGGCGTGATCGCGGAGCACGCGCCGCTGCGCGCACAGACTGTGGTCCCGGTTCACGCGGACTGTCACTGGGGTAACTGGCTCGCGTCCGGTCCTACCCTGACGGCGCTGCTCGACTTCGAATGGGCTCGGTTCGGCGAGCCAGCCGATGACTGGTTCTTCCTGATCCGGTTCAGCGGCCCGCACATGGAGACCGTGCTCGGCGTCATCGCCCGCGCTACGACGACCTCCCCGGAACTCCTCCGCGCACAGTGCGAGGTCCGCGAAGCGGCGCACATCGCCGCCGACCTCCGTATCGCGCTGGCCGACCCCGGCTCCCGTACCGCGATGGCCGCTGAGCGTCTCCGCGGCTTGGCGGAACTCATCGTCGGGCGCTACTGGTGGCGCAGGCGGTAGCGTGCCTGGTGAGATGGCTACTCCAGCGGGCATAGTCGTTGTCGCACATGGCGGCAGTGAAAACAGCATGCGGCCCGTCACCGTGATTGATCCGCCCGTGCTCCGGATGATTCCGGTGGCCTGGGCGATCCAGCGCGCGGTCCGGGGGAGCGGGGTTGCGGTGTGGCGGCACCGGTTCGAGGTGCGCGGCTGGAACGGCGACCAGGCGTCGCCATTCTCCGACCTGAACCGGCTGCTTGATGACATCCGGGCGCGTTACGACGGCGTGCCGGTGGTCTTGGCCGGGCACTCGATGGGTGCGCGCGCCGCGTTCCGGGCGGCGGGTCACCCAGCGGTGTGCGCGGTAGCTGGCCTGGCGCCGTGGCTGCCGCTGGGAGAGCCCGCTGCTCAGCTGGCTGGACGAAGGGTGCTGCTCGCGCACGGCAGCGCCGACACCGTCACCAGGCCCGGCGATACCTGGGCGTACGCCGCCCGCGCCCGCGCGGTGACCTCGGTGACGGCACTGGAGATCCGGGGTGGAGACCATCCGATGCTCCGCCGGGCAAGACTGTGGCACGCGATCTCGGCCGAGTTCACTCGCCTGTCGTTCGGACTGCCTGCCGGGCAAGGGCCAGCCGCGGCCGCCGTACGGACGGCCGCCACCAGCGAGGCCGGCCGGACCACACCGGTCTAGCCAGTTCGGATCCTGTCAGGGCAAGCCGCTGATCAAGGTGTGAGCAGGACCTTGCCGATGTTCTGGCGTTGCAGGATCCGGCGGTGCGCGGCCGCCGCCTCGGCGAAGGGGTAGGACCCGTCGATATGCGGCTTGATCTGGCCTTGGTCCCGCAAAGCGAGAACCGCCTGGAGTTCTTCGCGAAGCAAGGCGGCCTGCGCCAGCAGGTGGCCGATGTGCACGCCGCTGACCGTCCGGTTCTGGTTCATCAGCTGCGGCGGCGTCAGCAGCGGGATGCCCACGACCTGGGCGGCCATCCGGGCGGGGCGACGAGCCGGCCGCAGGGGCGCGGCAATTTCAGGCCCTTGCGCCAGTCGTTACCGCCCAGCGGATCGAGGACTATGTCCACCCGCCATGTGGACCAGCACCCGCTCGCGCGGCCGGATGCCCGCGACGCGGAACAGCATGTGGTGCGCGGTGACGTAGTTGACCGGGATCGCGGCGGCTTCCTCGAAGCTCATCGCGGCCGGAATCGGCAGCACCTGCTCGGCGGGCACGCAGACCAAAAACCATTATCCCGAACGACAGCGGTACCAGTTCCGGATATCCGGCCCGCGTCGCGAGGTTAACGGCCGGGCGGCGCGCGGCGTGACCAGGCCGCTCTGGTACGCGAAGACGACGAGCTGCGCCCGGTCGCGGGCGCCGAGCTTGATCATCGCGTGGCTCACGTGGGTCTTGACGGTGGCGGGGCTGAGCACCATCGCGTCGGCGATCTCGTCGTTGGACAGGCCGTGCGCGACCAGGGCCATTACCTCTCGTTCCCGGTTGGTCAGGGTTTCCATCCCGGCCGCGGCGACAGCGTCCGCCGGCCGCGCGATGAACTCGCTGATCAGGCGGCGGGTGATCGCGGGGGACAGCAGCGCGTCGCCGCGCACGACGACGCGCAGCGCCTGCAGCAGTTCGGCGGGCTGGGTGTCTTTCAGCAGGAACCCGCTCGCGCCCACCCGCAGCGCGCGGAAGATGTACTCGTCGAGGCCGAAGTTCGTGAGGATCACCACGTGCACGCGGTCCAGCCGCTCGTCCGCGACGATCTGCCGGGTGGCCTCGATGCCGTCAAGCACCGGCATCTGGATGTCCAGGAGCGCGATGTCCGGGCGGTGCGCGCCGGTCATCGCCACCGCTTGCTGTCCGTCGGCGGCCTCGGCGACCACCTCGATGTCGTCTTCGGCCTCGAGCAGCGACCGGATGCCGCTGCGGATCAGCGCCTGGTCGTCGGCCAGCAGGATCTTGATCAAGACGGCGACCCAGCTGGGAGTTCGGCGCGCACCCGGAAGCCACCGCCGTCCTGCGGTCCGGCCTGGAGCCGGCCGCCGAGCGCGGACACCCGTTCCCGCATGCCGACCAGGCCCAGCCCGGGGCCCTGCGGACCGGTGGCGGCGGTGGCGGCGGTGACGGCGGTGACGGCGGCGGCGAGCGTGCCATTGCCGTCGTCGTCGACCTGGACCGAGAGGGTTTCCGGCGTGTAGTGCAGGTGCACCGACGCGCACGCGTCACCCGCGTGCCGGCTGACGTTGGTGAGCGCCTCCTGCACGATCCGGTAGGCGGCCTGGTCCACCTCGGGCGGCAGCGGCCGTTCGGTGCCGGTCACGGTCACCGTCACCGGGAGCCCGGCCGTGCGCGCGCGGGTCACCAGGCTGTCCAGCTGCCCGAGGCCGCTGCCGTCGCCGTCCTCCGCGCTGCGCAGCACGCCGAGCGTGGCACGCAGTTCGCGGGCGGCGTCCGCGCCGGCCTCCTCGATCGCCAGCAGCGCCGGCGGGATGTCGTCGCCGCGCTTGCGCGCGAGGTGCACGGCCACGCCGGCCTGGATCTGGATCACCGAGATGCTGTGCGTCAGGGAGTCGTGCAGCTCTCTGGCGATGCGCAGGCGCTCCTCCATCGCCCGGCGCCGGGCGGCCTCGTCTCTGGTCCGCTCGGCTTCCTCGGCGCGCTGCTCGACCTCGCGCAGGTGCAGCTGCCACATGCGGAACGACACGGCCATGACGCCCGCCGAGATAAGCCATCCGGCCGCGGACAACCCCCGCAGCCCCCGATCCTTGCGCATCCTTCGAGCGTACGCGTCCGGTCCGCGAGCGCATCGGCCACCGGTGCCGATTGCCGGCTACTCCCGGCGGAGTAGCCAGCGGCCCGCTGACCTCCGCGCTGACCAGGCAGAAGTCGGGTCCCGCGGGCGACGACGCGGCCCGTGCCTGCCGCGCACCATCGGTGTCATGGCAACAACTTATTCCACCGGGGGGAACCGTCCCCCCGGACCCCCGCGGTCCACCGGGGGGAACCGTCCCCCCGGACCCCCGCGGTCCACCGCACCTGACAGGACCGGGACTAGCCGCCACCTTGGCGTGGCGCTGCTGGTCATCGCGACCGCCCAGCTGATGGTCGTCCTCGACGCGACGATCGTCACCGTCGCGCTGCCGCACATCCAGACGGCACTCGGGTTCTCCGGCAGCGGCCTGGAGTGGGTGGTCAACGCGTACGTCCTCACGCTCGGCGGGCTGCTGCTGCTCGGCGGGCGCGCCGGAGACCTGTTCGGCCGCCGGCGGATGTTCATCCTCGGGCTGGTGCTGTTCTCGGCCGCGTCGCTGGCCGGCGGGCTCGCCACCTCCGGGGCGTGGCTGCTGGCGGCGCGCGCCGTGCAGGGCGCAGGCGGCGCGATCGTCGCACCGACCGCGCTTTCCCTGGTCGCGACGACGTTCCCCGAAGGCGCGGCCCGTAACCGCGCGATGGGCGTCTACGCCGCGATGAGCGTGGTCGGCAGCGTGATCGGGCTGGTCGCCGGCGGCCTGCTCGTCAGCTACGCCTCCTGGCGGTGGGTGCTGTTCGTCAACGTGCCGTTCGGCGTCGTCGCCGCGTTGGCCGCGTGGGCGGTGCTGCCCGGGGCCGCGCCCCGGCCCGGCCGGTTCGACGTCCTCGGCGCCGTCACCGGAACCGGTGGGGTGGGCGCGGTCGTCTACGGCCTGTCCACCGCCGCGCCCAGCCAGGGCGGGACGTCCCACTGGGGTGACGCCAACGTGGTGGCCGCGCTGGCGGCCGGGGCGGTCCTGCTCGCCTTGTTCGGGGTCATCTCGGCGCACAGCCCGCACGCGTTGCTGCCGGCCCGCCTGCTGCGCGACCGGGACCGGACCGGCGCGAACCTCATCATGCTGGGAGTCGGCGCGGCCCTCGGCGGCGTGTTCTTCTTCATCAGCCTGTTCGTGCAGGAGGTGTGGGGCTATTCCGCGCTCCGGACCGGAGTGTCGTTCCTGCCGCTGACCGGCGTGATGCTGGTGGCCACCGCGGCCGCCACCAGGCTCATCCCGCGGACCGGCGCCCGTCCGCTGCTGGCGGCCGGCTCGATCCTCACCGCCGGCGGCCTGTACTGGCTGTCCCTGGTGACCGAGCGCAGTACGTACGCGGGCGGGCTGCTCGGGCCCATGCTGCTCGTCGCCGCCGGGCTTGGCCTGCTGTTCCTGCCGCTGTCACTGCTCTCGCTGGCTGGCGTCGCCGAGGGGGATTCCGGGGCGGCCTCCAGCCTGCTCAACACCGGGCGGCAGGTAGGCGCGTCCGTCGGCCTGGCGGTACTGGGCACCGTGGCGTGGACCGTGGTCGCGAACAGGGGCCGCGACCACGTCGAGGCCGCCCGGACCGCCTACCAGCACGCGCTGGTGGCCGGCTTCGACCGGGCCTTCCTGGTGGCCGCCGGCATCGCGGTGCTCATGCTGGTAGTCGCGCTCACCGCGATCCGCCCCCGCCGCTGACAACGTGGATCGTTGTGTGCGGCTACCCGCACCCAACGATCCACGCTATAGGCTCCGATCAGCGGGTGCACTCGGCCAGCAGCGCGTGCTCGGCCTCCTGGGCCTCGCGCGGCTGGCCGGCCCGGCCGCGGTACCGGTCCGGAGCGACAACGCCATGCTGGTACGCGTCGATCGCGGCTACGGCCAGCGGCACGTCGACAGGACCGTAGTAGCGCCCGTGCGGCAACAGCACCAGGTTCGCCGCGAAGCGGTGACCGCCGACGTGCGTGGTCTCCCACACCTGCTCCGGATACCGCTCGGCCAGCGCCTGCGCGAGCGGCACGCCGAAGCGCGCGCAGCAGGCGTTCCGCTTCGCGTGCACGCACACCAGGAACACCGGCTCGCTGGCCGGCGCGCCGAACTCGACAGGGCGCCCCTCCGCAAGCGCGGCAACGTCCAGCCCAATCGACGATCCGACGACGCCCCGCCGCAGCCAAGGCTCCTCGCCGGCGGTCCAGCCGGCCAGCACCGTGCGCTCGTCGCCGAGCGCGGATCGCCGCCCCGGCCTGCGGATCAGCTGCACCCGGACGCCGAGCGAGTCAGCCTCCGTCACCAGGTCCCGCAGCGG
>Ga0070714_100002284_pt1 | contig 14091 bp, 10 predicted proteins | sample LARL83metaG_FD_65450 | JGI IMG/M metagenome (GOLD analysis project Ga0070714, IMG submission 65450) | Corn, switchgrass and miscanthus rhizosphere microbial communities from Kellogg Biological Station, Michigan, USA - LAR L8-3 metaG | ecosystem: Host-associated > Plants > Roots > Rhizosphere ...
GGAAACTTATCGTGGAATCCAGCCTTTTCGGTGATGTCGTTAATCTGATCGACATTCTTGGATTGGTCGTGGCGAAGAAAGATCGTCAACAGAAACGTCTCACTGTTTTCCTGGCTCTGTAAGCAGATCGCGGCGGCGATGGACAACATCAATAGTTTGCGAAGCATGCCACCATCATAGGTCGTGCGCAACCAGCGGGCTTGGGGCTAAGAGCCGGAACGGCTGTGGTACCTTAGAAGGTCAGCCTGTGAAAGATTACCTCGCGTTAACTAAGCCGCGAATCACCTGGCTCATTTTGATGAGCACGGGGATCGGGTATTTCTTTGGCGCGAAAGTCGGCGGCTGGCACCTTCTCACGTTGTTTCATACGCTTCTGGGCACGGGTCTGCTGGCCTCGGGAACAGCGACGCTCAATCAATGGTTTGAGCGCGAGGCGGACGCCAAAATGCGGCGAACGCGGGAACGTCCGCTGCCAGCCGGAAGATTGGGTGAGGAAAAGGCGCTGCTGTTTGGCCTGGTGATCTCGGCGGCGGGATTCTTCGACTTGCAAATCGGTGTGAATCCGCTAGCGGCCTTGTTGGGCGCGATAACTCTGGGTAGTTACCTTTTCATCTACACGCCGCTCAAGCAGCAATCGCCGCACTCGACCACCATCGGGGCCATTCCGGGAGCGATGCCGCCACTGATCGGCTATGCAGCCGCTAGTGGCAAGCTTACTTGGGAAGCGTGGATTCTGTTCGCGATCCTGTTTCTGTGGCAGTTCCCGCACTTCTACGCGATCGCCTGGATGTATCGGGAAGATTATGAGCGGGCCGGCATCCGGATGCTGCCCGTAGTTGAGCCGGACGGAGAATCGACGGCGCGACGCATTCTTTGGTTCTCGCTGGCGCTGATTCCGATCAGCCTGGTTCCCAAATTTCTGGCGATGACTGGGAACGTGTACCTGATCGGCGCCGCGGTTATGGGGCTGCTGTTTTTGTATGCCGGACTGCGCATCAGTTTTGATCGAACGCGCCAGCAAGCTCGCCGTGTTCTACTCGCGTCCGTAATCTACCTGCCGGTTTTGTACGGCCTGATGTTGTTCGATCACGCTGCATGAAGTTTGTTGTTGCCGCTGCCTTCCTCCTCTCTCTAACAGCCTGTCTTCGGCGAACCAGTTCGCTGCCGGTCTATTACGATGTGCCGGCCTTCGAACTTGTCGCGCAGGATGCCCAGCCTTTTCACAGCGACGTACTGGCGGGAAAGATCTGGGTGGCCGATTTCATTTACACCACTTGCCCCGGCCCGTGCCCCCGCATGACTTCGCAGATGCATGCAGTGCAGGATGCGATCGCGAAGATGCCGGACGTCAAGCTGGTTTCGTTCACGGTGGATCCGGCGCGCGACACGCCTCCGGTTCTGGCGGACTATGCGAAAGTACATGGGGCCTCGAGCGAGCACTGGTATTTCCTGACGGGACCGGAGACGACGCTCCAGAAGCTCGATCGCGATGTCTTCAAGCTGGGCAGCCTCAACGCATCGATGGAGCACAGCACGCGATTTGTGCTGGTGGACCGGCAGTCGCGTATTCGCGGGTATTACGACACCTCGGAGGCGCGGGCGATTCCGCGATTGATCGACGATATCCACGCGCTGGCCCGCGAGACCACTTGATGGATGTTCACAGCCTTCCGGCAGTGAATGCGACACTCAACGCGACCGCCGGGGTGCTGCTAGTCACCGGCTACTCGTTAATCCGGCAAAGACGCATTCAGGCGCACCGGCGCGTCATGCTGACCGCGTTTGGAGTCTCCGTTGCGTTTCTGATTTGCTATTTGGTTTACCATTCTCAAGTTGGATCGGTGCCTTATCCGAAGACGGGACCAATTCGGACGGTCTACTTCAGCATTCTCATCTCTCATACGATTCTGGCCGCGACCGTGCCCGTGCTGGCGATCATCACGTTGCGCCGGGCGCTGCGCGGGGATTTCAAACGTCACCGGCAGATCGCGAGGTGGACGTTTCCGATTTGGTTGTATGTGAGTGTGACGGGTGTGATTGTGTATTTGATGTTGTATAGATTTTAGAACGAGAAGCGGGAGCCGAGCTGGAAAGCGCGCGGGCCGCCGGTTCCGAAGCTTCCGCCGGCACGGCCGGTAGGCTGGCCGAAACCTGGATTAAGCAAATTATTACTCGATCCCCAGCCACCGCTCGAAGACAGATCATAAGTGAGGTTCGAGAAGTTGAAGATGTTGAAAGCCTCGGCGAAAGCCTGCAACTCGTAACGATCGTGCCACTTGAAAATCTTGGTCAGTCGTAGGTCCTGCGAGTTGAAGTTGCGGCCGAAATCGTAACTGGCCGGCAGCGTGACCGTCGGGAAGGTCTGGTTGGGATTGGGGCCTTTCTTACCGGCATAGGTCTGGTTGTACTGATTTACCAGCTTGACCAGATCGCCTTTAGCTAAGCCGCGATTGAAAAGGCTCTCGCCCATCCCAGGAAGCGGGAAGCCATCGATGCCGCTGCCGGTGAGATCGACGCCGGGAATGACCGGCTGGAACGGGGCGCGGCTCGAGTAACTTGAAATGAACGAGGCCTGGAATTTCCACGGAAGGTCCACGACCCCGCTCACATTTAGAATGCTGTGTGGATTCTGCGGTCCGAAATACTGGAACCAGTTGTCGTTATTGTAAATGCCGTTGGTGCCTTCCTGATCCTGGAGCGCATAGGATATCTGCATCTGATACCGATGTGAAAAACGTTTGTCGGCTCTCACCAACAGCGCCCGGTAGACCGTTCGGCCGCCGCTGATGATCAGGTTGATGGGGCCGGTGGAACACTCCGAGGCGTTTTTGCCGTTACAAATGGGGATGACCGGTGTCTGCACGCCGTTGACGTAGCGATTGTAGTGGTTGAGATCGACGTCGCGAAGCGCCTGGTGGATGAAATGCCGATAGACGAAGTCGGCGCTGATCGCGAAGTCACTCTTGACCTGGCGCTGCACGCCGAGACTGAAGTGCTGTGCAGAACCAGGCGTAAAGTCGTTGGCGATCAGTTCGGTGCCGCTCTGAGCAAAATCGATGGTTCTTACGGACAGGTCGGTGTTGTTGGGGTTGAAATTCACCTTCTGCGCCACACCGGCGCGCACCAGTGGCAGAATATTCACCAAGGCTGCGCCGGAGAAGAACGTTGGAGTATGGAAGTCGAGCGGGGTTCCGACGGGGACGCCGGGGATGGCGGGCAGGGGGTTAGGGATGGAACTGCCGCCCAGTTCCAGGTAACCTGATCCGAACGGGCTGAGATAGGAGCGCTCAATGAGGCGAAGCTCGATGTCGATGGTGTCGTAGTACACGCCTGCGCCGCCACGGAAGACGGTTTTATTGTCCTTCCACGGCGACCAAGCGAAGCCGACCATCGGTGAGAAGTGCTTGAAGTCATGCTGTTCCGGACCGAGGTTGTTGGCTCCATAGATCGGGGCGAGGAACATGGGCTTCGTTAGATCGTGATTGAGCGCGTTGCTTTCGTAGGTCCAGGCCAATCCGTAGGTGAGAGTAAAGCTTGGTTTCAGTTTCCAGGAATCCTGCCAATAGAAGTGGAAGGTATTGTCATGATCGGCGTTGCCAAGTTGGAAGGGCGGCGGCTGGCGGGGATCGCCGATGCCGAGAGCAAAACTCTTGAGCGGCAGCTTGAGGATGTCGTTGAGGGTCTTGAACGAAGTGGGAAACGCGGGAACGAGCTTGGGCGCCAATTGCGCCACCTCGGCCGGAGAGAACAGCGTAATGGCGGCCGGCTCATCGATATGATACGTGCCGGTTCCTTTTTGATATTCCCACTCGCCGCCGAACTTCATGCGATGCGAGCCGTGCTGCCATGTCATGTTGTCGGCGAAGATGTGACGGCGCAGGACGCGCGATTGGGGAGTGTTGGTCTGATTGCCGAACGCGAAGCCTGCGCCTTCCACTTCGATGTGCGGGCCCAGGAGACCGAGGCAATTAGGGCATTGGTCGGCGGTCGGAAGGTTGTTCCGATTGCTCCAAAATGTCATGGAATAGCGGAGCTCATTCACGCGGGTCGCTGTAAATGCGCTGATCAGCGAGAAAACACCTGAGTCGGCCCAATTCGTGTTGCTGACCCAGGAGGAGGGCAGCTCGCTGGCGCTGCGCGGTGCAAAGCTGTCGTTACCATCATGCGAGTAACGCACAAAGGCGTTGTGTTTGGAATTGATGCGCCAATCGATGCGTTCGGTAAGCGTCGTTCCGACGTAGGGACTGGTGCCTAGAGTGCTGAAACTCTGGAACAGGGGGTCGCTGGCCAGCGGCGCGAACACGCCTTTCTGGTTGTTGTGCTCAATGCTGGAAAAGAAGAACAGCCGATCCTTCTTTACCGGACCGCCGATCCATCCGCCCGATTGCCGGCGCGCGAAGAAGGGATCGGGAGCCACAGGATTCCGCTGCAATGCCGGATAGGCCGACATGTTGTGGTCGCGGAAAAAGAAGAAAGCGCTGCCATGCAATTGGTTGCTTCCAGAACGCGTCACCACGTTCACTGAGCCGCCGGCCCCGACGCCCGTGGACAGGTCAAAGTTGACGCTCGAGACCTGGAATTCCTGGACGATTTCCTGCGAGAAGTTCTGCTGTGTGCCGCCGGTCACAGAGTCGCGAACAGTAGCGCCATCGATGGTGATGCGGGTCAGGTTGGAATCGGAGCCAAGAATAGAAACGTCAAAAGCCCGGTTGTACTGACCCTGCGCGTTTGATGATACAGTGACGCCGGGCTCGAGCATGGCTAGCTGAAGGAAGCTTCGGCCGTTAAGCGGGAGGCTTTGGATCTGCTGGCGGTTTACTACTCCATCGATGGTGTGGCGCTCGTATTCGATCTGCGGAGTGACCGATTCCACGGTGACGACGTCCTTCTGTGCGCCGACCTGAAGATGTAAATCCACGGTAGTCTGCCCACCCACGACGATCGTGGCCTCGCGGACCAGCGTGCGGAATCCGGGGACCTCGGTCTTCACTTCATAAATGCCTGCGGGCAGAGAAGACGCAGAGAAGATGCCATCGGCGCTGGTAATGACGTTTCGAAGAAGTCCCGTATCTTTGTTAGTAATGGAGACAGGCGCGGCGGGAACGACGGCTCCGGATTCGTCAAAGACTGTACCGCTGATGCTGCCGACAGGCGCTTGAGCCAAGGCAAGGGCGCAGAATATAAGGATAAAGGCGCAAAAAGAGACAAGTCGTAGTAGGACTTTCAACAGAACCCCCAGAAGCTCAGACACTAAGCCTAAGGAATGTTTCCATAACCCCGGTGCGGTGTCAAGAGCCGATTAGCCTACGGCGTGGTGATTTCGCAGGTCGGCGAACTGCGCTACTAGCAAAGCGCCACGCGAGACCCAGCAAATCGCGCAAGGCGTCGACGTGGATGCGAGACAATCGCACCAACACGATCGGGTAGTTCACGTAATGGTCTGTCAAATAGTAGATGTCCGGGGCTGTTTCCAATAGCTCCGCGCGGCGCTCAAAATCGACGCTGACTGCGAGTGAATCCGGCTCGGCGGATTTGTGGATGGGGATAACCGCCATCAGTTTTCCGCGAACCTTGAGGGCCGGCGACCTGTAGGCTGTGGACTCTTCAACGCCAGCCAAGTCACGAGCCATGGTTCGTACGGTATTGAAATCAATCTTTTTCCTGGGCACAGGGGCCTCGGAGTTATTGTATTTCAATCCGCTATTCGTATCGCAAAGCCTCCATTGGATCGATCGAAGAGGCCCGGCGCGTGGGAACCAGGGCGGCCAAAGCAGAGATAAGAACCAGAAGCAGTGTAACTCCTGCGAACGCCAACGGGTCGTGCGCACTGCCCGCAGCGAATTTGGACAGCACCCGGCTGAGCATGAGGCTGAGCAACAGACCGCATACAACTCCGCCCATGACATTGCGCGCCGTGGTGGAGAACACCAACTGGAGCACTTGCCAGCGGGTTGCGCCCAAGGCCATGCGAATGCCAAACTCATTGGTCCGTTGAGCGACGCCGTAGGAAACAACGCTGAAGAGTCCACTGGCGGCCAGGGCTAGCGCGAGCAGGGAGAAGCCGCTGAAGAGCGCGGCCACAAGGCGTCCGGAGGCATATTCCTCCTGAGTCTGGATCCATTGCTCGAGGTCGCGGGTCTGGCCGAACACCTGCTGATCGGGATCGACGGCTTTCACCTCGGCGCGGATGCGATTCAACACTGAAAGCGGCGCCGCCCGGGTGCGGACCAGGATCTGCGTCCACATGCGCATCTGAAGTGTGTACGGAACAAAGGCCGCCGGCTTGATGGGCTTGCGCAGGCCGTCATCCCGGGCGTCGGCGACAACGCCGATAATCTGCAGCCAGCCATTACTGTCCGGCACAGCCTGGGAGAAAGGTGGCTCGCCCTTCAGATCGGGTATCCGCAGTTGTTTTCCCAAAGCGTCGCCTTGGGGCCAATACTGCCGGGCCATGGTCTGATTGATGACTGCCAAGCGCGCGCCGCGCACGATTTCCGGATGGTCCCACAGCCGTCCCTGCAAGAGTGGAATACGCAGAACCGAGAAATACTCCGGGCTCACGAAGTTGGTACGCAACTGCTCCTGCTGCCCGGCTGGACGACCAAAGATCTCGAAGTAGCTTTCCCAGCCGTTCGAAGGTGGCGTTGCATTGGTGGAGATTCCGGCCGCGACGACTTCCGGCATCGCTTGGACATGCGCTAGGAGCTGCTCGAAATAAGTAGCCCGGTCCTGCCAACTAACGTGCACGTTCTGGTGCACCGGGATGCCGACCGACATTGTATTGTGCGGATCGTAACCGAGGTTGGTACGCATGAGCCTTAGAAAACCGTTGGTGGCGGCAGCAGCAGAGGTGAGAAGGAGCAGAGTCAGAGCGATCTGTCCAGCCACCAGAACCGCATGCATGCGCTTGCTCCGCGCGCCGCCGGTGGTGCGCCGTGAACCGGACTGCATGAGCTGCGCTACCTGTGGCCGGGAGAACTGCAGCGAAGGAGCCAGACCGGACAGCACGCCAGTAAGGATAGCGATCGCGATACAGAATCCTAGAACGGGGAGATTGATACCGATGGCGGCTTCGTGCGGGAACGAATATTCCGGCAGCCAACGCACCAGAGCGGGCAGCAAACGATAAGCCAGCAGGACACCCCCGAGCGCCCCAAGAAGAGACAGAGACAAGGCTTCTGTAAGAAGCTGACGCTGGATCCGCCAGCGGCTGGCTCCGATCGCACTGCGAACAGCGAGCTCATGTTGACGCGCAGTGCCGCGGGCCAGCAAAAGAATGGACACGTTGGCGCATCCGATGAGAAGCAGAAGCGCAACCGCTCCGAACAGCAGGAAGAGCGAGGGGCCGAGGTGTTCCACATAACGCTCATTGATGCCTCGGACATGAGCTCGGAACTTCTTGGGAAAATGACTGGGCGTCTCTTTCGCGAACTGCTCGAGCAGGGGCTGCAATTCGGCGTTGGCCGCCGCCTGGGTAACTCCCGGCTTCAGTCTAATGAGCGGCCCATAGGTGATGTTCGGGTCATTGGTGATCTTCAGCGGAAGATAGACATCGGCGTCATTCCAGGTGAAGCGCGACGGCAAGACTCCGATGATCGTGTAGTTTTTATGGACAAGCTGGATGGTGCGCCCGACCACGGCAGGGTCGCCATTGAAGTGTCGTTGCCAAAACAGATAACTGAGAAGTATGACCGGCTCTGGATCCTGGCCGTCGGGGGCATCAGAAGGGAGCAGCGTGCGGCCCAGCAGGGCGGGGATGCCAAAATAAGTGCCGGAGTTCGCGCTGAGCTGGACCGAGGGGACATCTTCGGGGAGGTCTTCGCCAGTAGTAGTGAGGTTCCAAGTTCCCCAACTCAATGCAACGCTTTCGATGCTTTTTACCTGTTGGAGGAGCTTGAACTGCGAACCAGTAACCCCAACCCATCGAACGTTGCCGCTCTCGTTCAAGACGTTCAGGTTGATCATGCGGTTGGCACCCTGGTACGGGAACGGATTGGCCAACAAGCCGTATATAACGCTAAAGACGGCGGTAGTGGCCCCGATGCCGAGTGTGAGCGAAATGACGGCAGTCAGGGCGAAGTCAGGCTTCTTGCGCAACTCGCGATAGGAAAACCGAAGATCTTGCAGCATACCTTGTATTACTGGTCCAGCGTATCAACGTTACGACGAATCCTCATAGGTTTCGGTTAGCAAAGAACAACTTGTGCGACGTTCGTGATAGAGTTCATTTTTCATGCGGATTTGCATCAACTTGGCGTTCGCCTTGCCGTAGCATGGATACACCTGCCAAGCTGAACATCTCCGAAATAATCGACAATAGCAGCCTCGGTCCATTCCAGGTGGGCATCTGTGTTTTATGCGGGCTGTGCCTGATCATGGACGGTTTCGACGTGCAGGCCATGGGCTATGTCGCGCCGGCGATCATCCGGGACTGGAAGATTCCCAATTCGGAGCTGGGCCCCGTTTTTGGCGCTGGATTGTTGGGTGTGCTGATTGGGTCGCTGCTGTTCAGCATGTTGGCGGATAAGATCGGCCGGCGGCCGGTGCTGATCGGCGCGACGCTGTTCTTCTCGGTCATGACATTCGTAACTGCCCATGCCAACTCCGTTCCCCAGATGCTGGCGATTCGGTTCATCGCTGGTATGGGCTTGGGCGGCATTATGCCCAACGCTGTCGCATTGTGCGGCGAGTACAGCTCTCGCGCTACGCGTGTGACGGTGATGACGATCGTCGGGAATGGCTTCACCGCGGGTGCTGCCATCGGCGGATTCATTTCGGCCTGGCTAATTCCAAATTTCGGCTGGCGCTCGGTCTTTTATTTCGGCGCCACGATCCCGCTGGTCATTGCAGTGGCGATGTTATTCTGGCTGCCCGAGTCGCTGCAGTTCCTGGTGCTACGAGGGAAAGATTTCAACAACGTTAAGAAATGGCTACGCCGAGTGGACTCAGCCGCGGTTGCGGACAGCCCGGTGCAATATGTTGTGACGGAGAAAAAGCGAGAGGGTGTGCCCGTTTTGTATCTGTTCCGCGACGGCCGCACGTTAGGCACGGTTCTGCTGTGGATCGTGAATTTCATGAACCTGCTGAATCTTTACTTCCTATCGAGCTGGCTGCCGACAGTGGTGCGCGATTCCGGCTACTCGACGTCAACGGCCGTGCTGGTCGGAACCACGGTGCAGGTGGGCGGGACCATCGCGGCGCTCGCGCTCGGTTGGTTCATCGGGCGGTTAGGCTTTGTTCCGGTACTGTCGACCTGCTTTGCAGTTGCGTCCGTGAACATCGCGATGATCGGGCATCCGGGCCTGCCCCTGGCGCTCTTGTTCACCGTGGTTTTCCTGGCCGGGATGGGGATCGTGGGAGGACAAGCGGCCATAAACGCGCTGGCAGCCACTTACTATCCGACCGCGCTACGCTCCACCGGAATCGGATGGAGCCTGGGGATCGGGAGAATCGGCGCGATCGTCGGTCCGGTGCTGGCAGGACAGTTCATGGCGCTGCATTGGTCGAATGAGCGCTTGTTCATTGCAGCCGCTGTACCGGCCCTAATATCTGCGTTGGTGATGCTGGGGATTCGCCCTTCAACTACTTAATGTGATGCTCCTCGACTTCTTTGTTGTTCTCGGTGCAGACGTATTCGAGGATCTCTTCATCGGGCGGCATCAGCACCCAGGTTCGGACATTTTTCCACGGCTTGGTGAACGCCTTCGGATCCTCGACCGTAACTTCGTAGCCCAAATGCGTCGCGTCGATACGCTGGAACCGCTCGACGACGTGCAGTTCGCCGCTCATCGGATGACCGCGCGTGTCCAATAGTTGCTTGGGTGATCCGAAGAACGGACCGACAGTGTCGACCACCAGCGTGTCACCGTCCCAGTGGCCAACCGAGTGACCGTACCAGGTGGTCTCACCGGCTTCATCCGGCGTCGGATGTTTGCGGCCGTCCAGATAAACTACGTGAAACGCAAACATGGATTCGTGCAGGAACACGAGCTTTTTGGGAGTCTGGACGATTTCGGTAGGAACCGGCGCGTTCAGTGACCGCGTGTAACCCATGGGATTGCAATGGCCGGTGGCGTCGTAATTGGTGGCGTCGAAATTCTTGGTCCATTCAGCGGCCCAGGGCGTCATAGGAAGCTCGCCGCCCGGACCCTTCTGGCTGCAGCCCTTCACGCGCGCGCCGCAATTGTCGTTGCGCGCGTCCTTGCTCATGTCGATGACGAAAGGATGGTCCCACAGGCCGCTGAGATCGGGTTTGCCGTCAGGCATGCGCGGGATCGTCGCCGCACTCGCGGTCACTGCAACGATAAGCAGAAAATGTTTCACGTGTTGAAACCTCTAGCTCCCGTACCAGTCGATCAGCCGGACATCGATGCCGGTGCCATCCAGAGCCTTTTTGAAAGCAGCGGTGTCCGAGCCCTTGTAGTGATAGGGATAGATAACCTTGGGATGAAATGCGCGCACGGCATCGGCGGCCTCTTCAGGCGTCATGGTGTAGGGCAGGTTCATGCAGACGAAAGCGACATCGATATTCTTGAGCGCTTTCATTTCCGGGGTCGCCTCGGTGTCACCCGAGAAATAAAATCGCTTTCCGCCGTAGGTGACGATGTAGCCGCAGCCCCGGCCTTTGTCGTGAAACAGCTTGCCAGCGGCCGGTCCGCGGGTCAGGTTGTAGGCTGGAACGGATTCGACGCTAAACGGTCCGAGCTTCTTGGTTTGTCCATAAGCGATGACGGAAGTGCCGGAAACTTTTTCGGAGACCGCTTGGGGCGCGACAATTTCGGTGCCGGCCTTCTTTAGCTTGTTCACGATCTCTGGCGCCATGTGATCGCCATGGATGTCGGTGATCAAGATATAGTCAGCCTGCGGCATTCCATCGAAGGAGCCCTGCGCGGGATCGATGTATAAGACTTTGCCTCCGGCCTGGATCATGAGGCTGGCATGCTGGATAGGCGTGATCTTGAGCGTTCCGGCGGAAGTGGAGAACTCTTGAGGCGGTGCAGCCAGGGCGGCGCCCGCTAGAAGGGTTAAGACAAGAACAGAACTTTTCATGGAGGCGATTGTAGCACTCTCCACAGCGTTCTTACTTCGTGGATGTTTCGATTTTCTTCAAAGTGACGACAGGCGAAGGGTACCGGGAACCAACCGGTCCAGTGAACTCCTCTTTCATGCCGTCTTCGTAGAACTGTACGAACTTCCAGGTGAGGCTGGCGCCTTCTTTTGGATTCAGACCCAGCAGGCCGAATTCGACGAACTCGTAAGGCACGATCTTGCCGGTCCAGGTGGCGCCGGTGATCTTGCCTTTGTCATCTTTCTTGAAGTCGATCTTCCAGCCGGGCTTGAATTCGAAATCGTAGACGTTCAGCTCAGCCGGGAACTCGCCTTCGATTCGAACGGTGGCAACCTGCTTCTCGTTAGGCACGCGCATGGTGTATCGCTCACGCGCACCGGGAGCGGATTCCTTCGGCCAGATAGTGATGTGGGCGAGGAGCAGGGCACTGGGCACAATCGCAAAGATCGTGCCCAGCAGAAGACTGCGTCGCATTTAGAACGAAAGGCGCAGAGCGAGCTGAATGAAGCGCGGGAAGTTCCCTTGGGAGTTAACCACGCCGAAACTTCCACTGCCGAACGCGCCGTTGGGAGAGCGGAAGTATGGGGTGTTGAAAGCGTTCAGACCTTCCGCACGAAACTGAGCTTGGAAGCGTTCATAGATCATGAAGGTCTTGAAGATGGAAATATCCCAGTTCGCCATTCCCGGGCCCTTCACCGGGATGGTACGGGAGACGTTCCCATACGTCAAAGCGGGCGCCGTCGAGAAAGCCGCGGGGTTGAGCCAGCCGGCAAGCCGCGCGCCGAAGTCGCCGGAGGTAGCCGGTGATGCGCCGGTCGCATTGGGACGCTGGCTTGCGCCTCCAAAATAGGCGCTGTTGTTGTTCGAGTTTTGGTAGATGATCACCGGGTATCCGGATGTGACGACATTTACCGCGTTAATCTGCCATCCACCGATTGCCAGGTCGGCTGCGCGGTTAATGTTCCCCAGAAACTGTTTGTTGCGGCCGAACGGTAGTTCATAGGAAGCCGTCAAGCTGAAGCGGTGAGTAGCGTCTACGATCGAGGGCGCCCACTCAGCCGGGAGATTGTAGGCGTTCTGGGGTCGCTGGCTCCCGCGATTTACGTCGCTGCCTGTTCCGCCGGAGCTGCGGTCAAAGTTCTTCGAGAAAGTGTAGGCGGCCAGGAAGTTCAGTCCATGGGAAAGGCGCTTTTGCGCTTTCAATACCAAGGAGTCAAATTGTGCTTTGTTCTGATCGGAGTAGTTGATATTGATATCGCCAAAAGCCGGGAACGGTCTGAGCAATTGCGCTTGGGTGACTTGAGCACTTCCGATGATTCCAGGACCTCCAGCCTGGTAGTACGGATTTGTGACCCGCTGCGACAGGGCTGCAGTGCCCAATGAAAAATACTTCGGGTCCAATTGGTTAATGTTGATAAGAGGAGTACCAAGCATCAGCCGATAGGTCCTGGACCCTACATACGCGCCCGAAACAGCGATAGCGCCTGGCAGTTCGCGCTGGATGTCAAAGGAGAACTGTTGGATGTAGGTGCCCTTCGCATTGCGATCGAAGATTGTACAACCGATGCCCAGGCAAGTCGCATCGCCATTCGCGGTGCCAACCGGTTGCACCAGTCCACCGGGGAAGGGATTTGCGAGTTGAATGGCCGGCGTGTTGAATCCGTCGGTGCTCGGATTCGGTGTAGTGGTAGCAGTGGCGCCCTCCGGTGTATAGGGAGCGCTGAAAGATAGTGAAGGCGCCCAGAAGACGCCCCATCCGCCGCGGAGAGTGGTCTTTTGACCGAGTTGATAGGCCACACCGAAGCGCGGAGACATCTTGTTGTAGGTATAGTTGCCGGTCTGACTCGGATACCCATTCTTGTTGGCGAACTCAACAGAGCCCTTGACGGGAATGCCAACCTTGGCCGCAAGGGAATTGAGCGCGTTGGGGTCAAAGCCTACAATGATGTTGTTGTTTCGCTCCGTTAGACCGGTCTCATGTTCCCAACGCAAGCCGACGTTAACAGTCAGACGTGCATTGATGCGGATGTCATCCTGAACATATACGCCTTCGTACCGGACGTTTTCGAACAACTTCGTGCTAGAGAAGCCAGTTGCCTGGTAGGGATAGCCGAGCAGCAGGCTAGCGATGTCGGACCCACCCCCGGAAGAGGCCGCGTTCTTGCGCGTGAACCTGTCGTCAAAGCGCAGGTCTAGAGAACCGTTACCGCCATCGAAATCGATGCCATCGTCGCTGATGCTGCGCCAATCCACACCGACCTTGAGACTATGCTTGCCAATAAACTTGGAGATGGCGGCGCCAAAGCTCCGGGAATAAGGCACGTAGTAACCGTTGTTACCAGCGGGTGGTCCAAGCCAGTCGCCGGGATAATAGTTCTGCATGGTGACGATTGGGAAAGTTGGATGCGAAATGGCTGCGACCAACGAAGGATTGAAGCCGAGCGATCCGAGGTTGAAGCCCGAGCTGCGGTCATAGGAGAAATTCGGGAATCGATTGAAACCGTAACGAACCGTGGCGACCGTGGTGGGGCTGAGCGTCAACGTGTTGTTTACCTGCGTGGCATCCACGCGACGATCCAGCACCCACTGTTCCGGGCTGGCGGGGTTGCCGGGGAACCAATTCTCGCCGGGCTCATTGCTGTGATAGCGCAAGAACGAGACATTGGCATTCCACCAATTCGTGATTCTGTGGTCGAACTTGACAGTGCCTTGGCCCGCTTTGCTGGGCAATACACCGGAGTAATTGACGTTGGTCGCACCGAAGGCAGCGGCGCGAGTGGGTGCGCCAAAGAAGGAAGCGATGGCCAAGCCGGTCTTGTCAATGCGGCTAGCAGGGATCATGTTGCCGGAAAACGGCGTGCGGTTGCCGTTGGCGTCGCGGGGCAGCAGCGGATCGTATTGGAGCACCAAATTACCGTTCTTATCGAAGCTATGCGAGAAGTCACCAGCGCGCTCAGCCGCGGTCGGAACGGCGGTCTGGCCGGAGTTGCCTTGCGTGTCGCGATAGCCTTCCAGGGCGACCC
>Ga0070714_100002286_pt1 | contig 14088 bp, 9 predicted proteins | sample LARL83metaG_FD_65450 | JGI IMG/M metagenome (GOLD analysis project Ga0070714, IMG submission 65450) | Corn, switchgrass and miscanthus rhizosphere microbial communities from Kellogg Biological Station, Michigan, USA - LAR L8-3 metaG | ecosystem: Host-associated > Plants > Roots > Rhizosphere ...
CTCTGGAAAGAATTTGCATATAGGTAAAAGAACAACATCATTGCGCCAAGGCCTGCAAAACATGCTATTATGACCAGTCTGCCTGTGCTTATCAAATCTAAAAGCTACGGGGTCTGTTCAATTAAAAAACCTTGTTGAGATGAGAATAGATATTATTCGTTGACCTTGCAAATAGTGTGATGTTACTTGCTAATGCATTAATCATGTGGGCACACCTCATTGCAGCATCGATCTGGGTTGGAGGTTCGATATTCATTGGAATCGTTCTTGCTCCATTACTCAAGACATTTTCAGATTCTGTAGAGGGAAGGCTATCAATAATGATTCGAGTGGGACGCAGGTTCAATGTCATTGGAGTACCGTCTCTTATCGTACTAATTCTGACTGGAATCTACAATTCTATAGGTATAATTGAAAAACCATCGATGATACTTGGTACCAATTATGGTATAGTTCTTTTTGTTAAGATAATTCTTGTGATTGCATTGATAATCATATTTGCAATACATGTTAGATTGATTCGAACTGAAGTGGAAAAGAAGATAGAAACACAAAGTCTTTCAGGTGAGCATTTACAAAAACTACGCTCAAAGATTATCATGCTTGGCAGACTTACAGTGATAGTTTCTGTTGTTATACTATTGATGGCAGCACTTCTTCACTCAGGCGTCTAAGACTCCGGAGATCCTTACCTCAAATCCATCGTCTAGCTTTCCTATACCGTATCTGCAGCCGGTCATCTTGGATGCAACAAAAAGATTGGTCTCCAAGTGTTTTGTTATTTGTTTTACTCGAAATACCGAAGTCTCTTTGATAAGAGATAGTGGGACTACTAGCATATCGGACAGATTAAGATCTACGCCAAGGTTTGATTCGATGAATCTTTTGGCAACAAATTCTCCAAGACCATTCAAACTTTTTTGGTATATTCCATCAGAGCCTGTAACAGAACTTGAATCATGTGAAAATACAAGCATTGAGCATCCCTTGTCATGTGCATTTTCTTCCTTGATTGTGATGTTGCAATCAAATCCATTCTTTGCAAGAATGTCTCTTGCAATGCTTGCCTCTTTTTCTATTGCTTCTCTTGGTATTTGCGAATAAGCACATACGAGTCTTGCAGCTTTGGTATCTCTCTTGAGAAGTGAAATCAAGCTAGGATTCTTACAAGGATGTATTTGTGTTTCAACAAGCCCACCACCTTTAGGATAATATCCACGTCTTTTGATCTCTGAGGTAAAGTTGATCCCAATTCTAGACATAGCTTCTGAAAAAATATATCTAGTATAATCAAATGTGGGACTCCAGGGAACATCTGTTCCTCCAATAATTGATAATTTCAAACTATTTTTCATAAGTGAAACAGCAGGAATCAGTACTTGTAAAATAAGTGAAATGCTACCTGCAGTACCAATGTCTTCTTGAAGATCCAAATCAAGTCCTTTAAAAGGAAAAAACTTTAGCGAAGTTGAATTTACAAACAAGCCCTCTACTTTGGCTTGGCAGATTTTGGACAAAATCTTTACTCCAAGCAAATGTTGCGGTCTAAGACCTGGAACCTTTCTGTTTTTTCTAATGTTTTCAATCTCTACTGGCTTGCCCGTGATTGCAGAGAGAGTAACTGCACTTCGAATTATTTGTCCTCCGCCCTCACCCCATCCACCGTCTATTCTTATTGGTTCCATGGTTATCTCGTTTAATTTTGGAATCTAATTAATGATGGTTTTTTAAACAAGTACAACATGATCTCGACAATGGATGGTCTTCTAATTGGTAGGTTCCAACCGTTTCACAAAGGACACCTGGAAGCAGTAAAGATTGGATTGTCAAAAGTTGACAAATTATGGATTGGAATTGGAAGCTCAAACAAGAGTAATGAAAAAAGAAATCCATTCACTGCAGATGAGAGAAAAGAAATGATTCTTTCGTCACTTGATCACAAAACTTTGAAGCGTGTGAAGATATTCTTTGTACCAGATACGGGCGATCATGAAATGTGGACTTATCATGTTGATTCCATTGTTCCTCCATATGATATCGTCTTTTCAAATGATGAATTTACTCTGACATTGTACAAAAAAAGAGGAAAAAATACATTTGAGGTTCCTCTTTTGAAGAGGGATACAATATCTGGAACAAATATTCGAGACATAATAGTAACTGGCAAGGACTGGCAAGACCTAGTTCCTGAGGGAACAAAACAAGTACTCTTGAAAATAGACGCAAAAAGCAGGCTTTCTAAAATTCTTTGATTATGAAAAATGGTCTAATTGTATTTCTCGGAAAAATACATTGGTAATCTTAATACAATTGATAATGATGCTCTGAAAAATCTCCTTTTTTCGAATCTTCCAAATTTCCCTCTAATATGTCTGCCATCAACTTGTCTATTTTTTCTTGTTTAATGCCTTCTGCATCATCCGTAGTTATGAGATTTGTAATCAACCCATTTTTAGTGTATAATTCTACTCGTTTTTTCCAATCACTATGGTACTCTTTCATGTCTAACATCCCCAAATGTTCCAGAAAGTATCTTTTTGTTCCAATTTCAATAGTAAAATCAGGATGAATTCTAATAATTTTTCCATCCTTTTTCAATTCCAGGGTTTGTTCATAGTGGAACTTTATCCCTTTATTTTCTAATTCTCTGTATAGAATATACTCAATCTTTGATCTAACAATTTTACCCTCTTTGGGCTCGTAGATCCTTTTGTTATCCTCTGGTGGATGAAAAATAGATGTCATTCTAGGAAGAATATCTGAACGTTTTCTGGCTCTTTCTAATAATATCCCGTCTTTTGATTCTTGTAAAAATATTGTAACCTTATCAGTTGATCTTGTAAGTGCAGTGTATAACAACTCTCTCGAAAGTAAGGCAGACTTGTTAGGTATTACAACAAATATGTTTGTAAATTCACTTCCTTGTGATTTGTGGACTGTAATGGCATATGCTAGATCATAATTTTCAGGATCATCAATATGTGGAATTGCTTCATTCATATCTGTAAAGTAGCACTCTCTCTGAGCAAAATTTGCATCGCCTTTATTACAAACAACTCCAATTGAACCATTTGACAAGACCAATTCTCTTTGTCCGGTACCTGGATTGTACTTGTATTGATTAGTAAGCCGGATAATCTTTTCCGAATGTGTGAAAGGCATTTGTCTGAACATCCTAGAATCTAATGGATGTGGTTTTCTGTATTCTGATTTTATTTTTTGATTCAAGCCTAATGTTCCAAAATAACCTGCTCTGTATGGGCTCAATAATTGAAATCTATCCAACTTCATCGTACTCGGAGTTCCACTTTTTACATTCCCGCTCGAATCTAGTCCCAACAATAGATTAAGTTGATTAGGTTTCTCCTTTGGAACTACAATCTTGTCTTCCTTTAATTCTTCATGAATTATGGTAGAGAGTCTTTTTTCCATCTTTTCTGACAGGTCTTTATCGTCTTTCCATAACTCAATTGAGAATCCCGGACTTGAATAATGCCCACTTGATATTTTTTCTAGTAATTCATCATAATACCTATTCCCGCCTATGAATAATTCAGATACTTTGATTATGTTTTGATCAAATTTTTGTCTACAGTTAGTCTTTAGTTCTACAAAATGATCCTCTCTATATTTTTTATCGTTTTTGATGAATTCAATAATGTCATAGAATGGTTTTCCAAATCCTATAGGAGGTAATTGATTTTCATCTCCCACTACGATTATTCGCTTTGTCCATATTGATCCTTTTTCTTCAAGCATCTGAAATAGAATTGCGATTCGCTTCAAATCTAACATAGATGATTCATCTATGATCAGATTTTGAACTATGATTTGTTTAGTTCTCTCTTTGGGGAGTATGAAATTTTCAAAATCATCGAGAACATCAGCAAATCTATTAGAATAGATAAATCGATCAATAGTCTTCGCTTCACTATATGATGTAGCTTCCCTTAACCGCAGAGATGCTTTCCCAGTGGGAGCAAGCACAGTTACATTTTCACCATTGTTTTTTATTTCCTCAATGATTTTTCTAAGTGCTTTTGTCTTACCAGAACCTGGTTTGCCCGATATTATGAAAAACGATTTTTGAAGTACTCCTAAGATTAATTTGGTTCTCTCTTCTATAAATTGTAATTTTTTAAAATCTGGAATTTTCTGGGATAACTCATTTGCTTCATTTTCTAAATATTCTGATAGGTTTTTGATCTTTATTTTATGATCTGGTCTTGCCAAGAGAGTATGAATGGTTTTTTTAACAATATCTTCTGCGGCGTAAATTTCCTTTAGATAGAAGAATGACTGGGCTTTATTTTGTATAATTTTTATCCTTTCGTTGAAGTGATCTAAATAATCCCTATCATCAACTAGTGTATTTTTGTCAAGAGTTAATTCTTTCTTGTAAAAAAGTGGATATTGCATAATTGATTTGTAGATTTCATCAATTTCAGAATAACAGTTTCCGTACTGCCCAGTGGATTGGAGATGATCAATAATGATTGCTCTTAATCGCTTGGGTGACGCGGGTGGTAAATCTTGAAGTTCAATATTTCTCGAAAGATACTTGGAATCTGGAAACATGCCAATATCGATTTTAAATATACTCATAGGACCATCACTTAGTTCTATGTCATCAAGATTGATTTTTTTAGATGGGATGTATTCTTCACATAACAAATATGGGTTTTCAAATATCTGGCTTGATTTAATATCTCGTCTGAAACTATCTTTTTTTTGGGAAAGAATGTTCTTTATTTGATCCTGTGTAAGTGAAAAGAGAGACAGTTTTCGTAATAATTTATCATTATGCTGTGGTAAATTTACCTTAATTTCCTTGAGTGTGGATTCAAATTCTTTAAGATATGCGGGAATGGGCTTACTTTTTTCAGAAATCAATTCAAAAGACTTCTCAAGCAAGTCATCTCCTTCATTTAGTCTATATTGAATTTGTTGAATTATTTCATTTCCTTTTCCATAACTTTCAGAATCAAGTTCTGCTATGACATCAAATATTCTTCCAAGAGAAGGATAAAGCCCCCTGCTCTTCCATGATCTCTCAAGTAATTTATCTATTGTCTCAATTTGTTTTTTAACCTCACTAGGAGAAACTATCCCATGTTCCTTTACAATGAATAATGATTTTTTTAGTCTTGTAAGCAGGTAAATACAAGAATCATCGTCGATATCTGTACACACATATTTGAAGTTAGTTTGCATATCTTCCTCCTCAATTACTATTTTCATTTCATCCAAGAAATTATATCCATCAGGGTTTTGTTCTATGTACTCAAGATATTTCTGATAAGGCAGAATAATCCCAGATTGCTGAAAATCATATGATACACTAATTGCCCAATTCATCATAGGAAAATTTCTCATACTAAGTGGGCGCCTTAATTTTTTGAGTTCATCATTGTCAAATTCAAATTGTTTAGCCTTAAGAATTTGTGTTAATGTAGCACATCCTACAAGAACATACTTATTTTCATCTGCAGAAATTGGGTTATCATAATTTAGGTAGAAAAAAACAATTGATTCCTTTTCCTTGAATTTTTCAACAAACTGTGTTACTCGTTCTTCCAAATATGCAGGATAACTTCCTTGAGTTTTTCTTTTTCTTTCATCGTGATTGAAAGATAGTCTAAATGGCCATGTAAATACGGAATATCCTAAAAGCGTATCTTTGATTTTCTTATCTGCCAGATTTGAGAATGGGTGAGCATGAGTTATGTTAAGAGTTTGATCTGAAAATGCACTACTAGTCCAATAACACGGCGGTAAATACTCGCCAAGTTTATCGATTTTAGCCTCAGGATTCTTACTTTCTATTTCTAAATTTCTGTTCTTTGCAAGTCGTTCTGAGAGAAGAGAATGTGTCCCTACACAGTAAACATTTTTCTCGGGTTCTTTACAGATTTTACCGTTCCAATTATTATCATGCCAAGCCATTCGAATTGTCATATGTTTTATCATGTTTGATTTTACCCCTAACCTTGGTTATAACCACTTTGTAGATTTTGTATAATATCTATTGGTTTCATTATCTTTCATCTAGATGTTGTTTGTATTTTTGGAATAGATAGTGGTTTTTCTATCAAACCATTTCCATCATTTGAGCATTTGGTCTGGTATCTACAAAATTGACACAGACAAGTTACTTCGCCTTTAGGTGTTTCTTTACTTATTTTTGCATCTTCAATATCTTGTACTCGTTTTGCAATCCATTCTGTTAAGTCTCTTGGTTGAACCTTGAATGCAACCAAGTCATTCATGTCCGCATATACTAGAGTCAAGTTTTGAACTGGCATTACCTTTGGAAACATTGTGCTGTAGCATTGTACTTGCAAAATGTGTTCTGGTTTTGGCAAAAACCCATTCTTTATCTGCCACTTGACGAACTTGGTAGTCTTCAAATCAATGACTGTATTTGTCTTCCAGTCATACATGTCAAGTCTTCCCACTACTGTCGCAACCCTTCCATCTTTTAGAGTTACAAAGTGTTCAATATCCAACTCTCTCCACTTGTATGCCTTGGTGATTTCATGTAAGAAATCTCCTCTAACTGATGCCCACATCCTTTCTACAGTTGCATCTTGGAGCAGTTCTTCTTCTTGGATTCCAAGTTCCTTGTAGAATGCTTTTCTTTGACATCCTACAATGTTTGTTACAGAGTATCTACTCTGTGGGTATTCATACTTCTTCCCATGTCGTCTTTGTAAAAAATTTACGATACCAACAGGAAGATCAATTTCTACTGCATTTGAGCAGTCTTTTTGTTCTTGTATTGTTTGCATGAATACTAATACTTGTTCAATATGTTAATGTTTAATTTGTATAATACAAATAATATTTGTATGATTATAATATGCTTCCCATAAGTCCAGGAAATTCTGCATAGTATTCTCCCGAAGAAGTTAGTTGTATAGTTCTTTTTTTATAATCCATATCATGCTTACCTGTTCTTTGATTAATAGTAGATTTTTCCCAACCCGCAGTGATTGTAATCAGATTATTTTGTAATAATTTCTTTAGATGGTATTCTATTCTTTGATTTTTCTTTAATCTAGAATCCTTCCTAATTTCTTCCAATATCATTTTGTTTGTACATTTTTTAAGTTTCTTAATTTTTTCTATTATTATTGCAGTAGTTCTGGAGGTATTTCCTTTGTTATCATCTTCAGGTCTTATTGGCATTGGTAATTCTTTTACTAGACCTTCACCTCTATGTCTGGAAGATTCCATCACATAGTAAACTCTTGATCCTGCAAGATATGCAGCAGTAGACGCAGCTGCTACCATGAGCTTTGTTCCACCAGTTATGTTAATTGCAAAATCTTTTTTTGTTAATTTTGAATTATGTTTCTTTTCTTGACTTATTGTAGTTAAAATTGTTCGAATAATTTCATCCATATCAAAAGCATCTACTTTCAATAGAGTTGTAGGTATTTTGTATTGCTTCTCAATTTTATTTCCTAATTTCTTTGCCTCCGATTCAAACTTGTAATTTGATTCATTTTTTGTATGAATAATGTATAATTTCTCTGGCAATGATTTTCTTAATCCTTCTTCTACTACGATGGGGGTTAAACCTACTAATGAAATCTGAATCATTTTATACAAAATATTTTTGTATATTATTAATTTAAACTTAATAAATCAAAGCACAATATCATATCAGACAACTAGAGGATCATTTTATTATCATGAATTCACTCGCTTAGAATAGGGTACAACAATAGATGGATGAAAAGGAGTTCAAAACATATGTTTTTACGCGTATGGCATCCGTATTAGTATTGGATTCTACATGGATACAAATCAAAGAAAAATTGAATTTATTAATAAAAGAATCTGAGAATACTCCTATTACATCTGATGATATTCTTTTTTTAAAAGATGTCATTGAAAGATTTGAAAAAAAATGTGTTAATAGAATTATACGCTCAGCAAAACCTAACAATCTAGAAGATAACTTGAGATTTGAACCCGACGAGGTTCATGATATAATTATTGATTTACCACAGATTCTTGCCGATTTCTATCATGTTTTTTTGGGTAATGTGAATTTTATTTCTGTAGACTCATGGCATAATAAAATGCCAGATTCAATAAAATTTAGAGTGTATAATTTAGATTTACGCAATAAACAAAAGAATGGTGGAAAATCTTATATTCCAAATTATAAGGAATGTGATTTTGAAAATGGGTATAAACTAAGTAAAGATAACAGATCTAAGGGCGAACTTATGCATGGATATTTTCAAGTGGAATCAATGATCACTGAATTAAGAAATCATGAGGAACATTGGAGAAAGAGTGGTGGAAGAAAATTTTTGAAAAATGATCTAAATAGAAAGATCATAGATCCAATTACAAATGCTGAAACTTCTGGTAATCATATAGTTCTCGTAGGTATTTTGATCTTAGCTGGATATTTATTCATCGATGTATTGCAAACTTGGTTAGATACAGTCACATTATTGCAAAGTTAATTATATACAAATAATATTTGTATAATACAAATTAAAAACTATCAACTACATATAAGTATACAAAGTATGGAAAACTATGCAAATCAAAACTTGGGTAATTACGAAAATATTGAGTCAAAAGGCTTATCACGCTCAATTGAGAGAGAAACCGACATGAACATGAGCGAAATTGTTACTCTAGTTTGGGGATCAAAAGAGCTTCTTCGTGGAGATTATAAAAAGAGCAAGTATGGAGACATAATTTTACCGTTTGTAGTGTTACGAAGACTAGAACGAGTATTGGAGCCAACCAAAGAAAAAGTGCTTTTGGAATTAGAGAAATTAAAAGGAATGGATGATAAAATAATAGAAGCTCGTCTAAATCAAATAACTAAACAACCATTTCATAATAAAAGTAAATTTAATCTTGAATTACTATTAGCAGACGATAAAAATATTCATAAAAATATCAAGTCATACATGAGAGGTTTTTCAGAAAATATTCGTGACATATTTGAGAATTTCAAATTTGATACAATAATAGATGATCTCAATAAACAAAAGCTTTTGTATCAAATAGTACAAAAGTTCGCTCAGGCTCCACTTGATCCAAAAACAATAGACAATCATATGATGGGTACTATTTATGAAGAACTAGTAAGAAAAACAAGTGAAGCTGCAAACGAAGAAGCAGGAGATCATTTTACTCCACGTGAGGTCATTAAATTAATGGTAAATCTATTGTTTGCACATGATAAACAATTTCTCAAACAACCTCATCTGATCAGAACAATTTATGATCCTGCTGCAGGAACAGGTGGAATGTTATCAATAGCATCAGAATATCTAAGGGAATTAAATGATAATGCACAGCTTGATGCATTTGGTCAAGAATTAAACCCAGAAGCTTATGCTATTTGCAAATCAGATATGTTACTCAAAGGGTTTGATTTGAACAGAATAAAACACGGAAACAGTCTGACTGATGAAGATGGTTTTACTTCTGAGACTTTTCATTATATGCTATCAAATCCACCTTTTGGCGTAGATTGGGGAAAGTATGAGTCAAAAATACAAGTAGAAGCTGATAAAGGTCTAAAAGGAAAATATGGCGCAGGTCTTCCTAGGAAAAGTGATGGTTCACTATTATTTTTGATGCAAATGATTTCAAAAATGAAGACAAAAGAAAAAGGTGGTAGCCGTATTGCAATAGTTCTCAATGGTTCACCCTTGTTTACAGGAGAAGCAGGTTCTGGCGAGAGTGATATTAGAAAATGGATTATTGAAAATGACTGGCTAGAAGCAATCATTGCTCTACCTGATCAATTATTCTATAACACTGGAATTTTTACCTACATCTGGATAGTTACCAATAACAAACCATCTGAAAGAAAAGGTAAAGTACAATTGATCAATGCTTCAGGAGAAAAATTCTATAATGACATGCAAACTAGTTTGGGAAATAAAAGACATATCATCTCTGATGACCAAATTAGAAATATTACAGAAATTTTTGAAAAATTCAAACCTGGTGAATATTGTAAGATATTTGATAGAGAAGACTTTGGTTATACTAGAATAACAGTTGAACGACCTCTCAAAAGGAATTTCCAAACCTCAAAAGAAAGATTGGAAAAACTACAAAATGAATCTTCATTTAAAAAACTAACTTCTAAGAAAACTTCGCAGAATCCTTCATCAGAAGATGTATTGAAAATATTAAAACAAATTGACTCTTCTAAAATGATTAAAGATTGTGTGGAATTCTCAAAATTGATACAAGAAAAGTTCTCCAAAGCTGGATTTACTCTTAGTTCTGCCTTGGAAAAAATGATATCAAATGCATTATCTGAAAGAGATGAAAAAGCAAAACCATGTTTTGATTCTAAGGGTAATCTAATTCCAGATCCTGATTTACGTGATAATGAGAACGTTCCCTTTAAGGATGATATTGATAAGTACTTTGAGCGTGAGGTAAAGCCGTATGCTTATGATGCATGGATAGTAGAGGAATCTAGGAATAAAATTGGCTATGAAATCCCGTTTACTAAACATTTTTACAAGTACAAACCTCTTCGACCCCTTGAAGAGATTGATGCTGAAATAAGAAAACTTGAAGAGGAAATTTCTGGGTCGCTAAAGGATTTGATGAAATGAATGAAACAATATCAAAAAATGAAAGATTCTGGAATTAAGTGGATAGGAAAAATTCCCAAACATTGGGAAATTAGAAAACTAAAACAAATTAGTTCATTATCTGCAGGTGGAACTCCATCCAGAAGTGTGGTGGATTATTGGGAAAATGGAACAATTCCTTGGTTGTCCTCTGGAGAAATTCGTAATAATGTAATTCATGATTCTACTGAAAAAATTACTGAAGCTGGATTTCTAAATAGTTCTACCAAATTGTTTCCAAAAGGAACTGTGTTAATTGCAATTACTGGCGAAGGAAGAACGAGAGGAAGAACCTCAATTCTCGCGATCCCTTCCACCGCAAATCAATCGGTGGTTGGAATGATTATACAGGATAATTCAATTCGTAATTACTTTTTATGGTATTATCTACAAAGTGAATATTATAATCTTCGAAGTCAAAGTCATGGTAGTGTTCAATCTGGCTTAAATTTAGATATTCTAAAGTCATATCCGATTGTCTTTCCTAATTCGATGGAGGAACAAAAACAAATTATAATTTTTCTTGATAAAAAAATAAAACAAATAGATTCTTCAATTTCAAAAAAAGAAAAACTGGTAGAATTATTACAGGAAAAGCGTCAAGCAATGATTGTTCATGCAGTAACAAAAGGTCTTGATGAAACTGTTACAATGAAGGATTCTGGAATAGAATGGATCGGAAGTATACCAAAACATTGGGACATAAGTCCATTAGGTCGTAATGTTGAAATTTTTATAGGATATCCATTTGAAAGTGAGTTTTTTGAACAACAAGGTATAAGACTTGCGAGAGGAGATAATGTATCTGAAGGCAGTCTACGATGGGGTGATAAAACCCGTTATTGGAAGAAAGTGACTCCTGATATAGAAAAATATCTCCTAGAGAAAGATGATTTCTTGCTAGGCATGGATGGTTCAAAGGTAGGAAAGAATTATGCGGTAGTTACACAAGATGATCTCCCCTGTCTTTTGGTTCAAAGGGTGGCACGATTACGCTCTAAAGTGAATTTGATTCAGAATTATATTCCATATGTAATAGGGAATATAAAATTTGTACAATACATAGATTCTGTAAAAACTAATGTTGCCATTCCACATATGAGTCCTAATGACATTGCCAAATTCCCTTTAATTCTTCCGCCTGTATGTGAACAAAAAGATATTATTGAATTTCTTTACATAAGAACAAAAAATATTGATTCATTACTTACTAACTTAGTTAAACAAATAAAACTATTGCAAGAATATCGTCAAACCCTAAACTTTGCAGCTGTCACTGGGAAAATTGATCTAAGAGAGGAGGAAATTGTACAGTGACAATCGATGTCAAAGAAAAACAATTTGAAAATCACATCGAATCTATATTACTTGAAAATGGATATCTTAAACGAACTTCAGACAAATTTGACCGTCAACGTGCTCTAGATTCTGAATTTTTTATTCAATTCCTAAAAGACTCTCAATTAGATTCGTGGAAATTATTGGAAGAAATTCATGGTCCTAATTTACAAAATACAATTCTTGAACATCTAGAAAAAGAATTAGATGAAGAAGGAATGATACAAGTAATACGAAAGGGTATCAAGATATCTGATATTCACCTTGACTGTGCATATTTTAAACCAGTATCCCAATTAAATCCTGAATTACAAAAACAATATCAAAAGAACATTTTTTCAATCATAAGACAAGCAAGATACAGTCAAAGAAATGAAAATTCCTTGGATCTTTTACTATGCATAAACGGGCTACCTATTGCAACGGGCGAAATAAAAAATCCTTTCACAGGACAAACCTATGAAGATGCAATAAGACAATATGAACAAGATAGAGATCCGGATGAGAAGATATTCCAATTCAAAAAACGCACTCTAGTCCATTTTGCAATTGATCCATATCAAATACATATGACAACCAAGTTAAACAAAGAAAATACTGCCTTTTTGCCATTTAACAAGGGAAAAGATGGAGGCGCTGGAAATCCTGAAAGTTCAACCTATCCTACCTCATATCTTTGGACAGAAGTCTGGCAAAAAGATTCTTGGCTTGAAATACTGTCTAATTTTATTGAAATTCAAACAATAGATCGACCTCCTGCACCTCCAAAGGAAATTTTGATATTTCCTAGATATCATCAATTAGATGCAGTACTAAAATTAGTCGAGGCAACGAAAATTCAAGGAACCGGCTACAATTATTTAATTGAGCATTCTACAGGTAGTGGAAAAAGTAATACCATAACATGGCTTGCTTACAAATTATTTTCTTTACATGAAAATGATAAACCAATCTTTGATGGAATTTTAGTAATCTCTGATAGACTTGGAATAGTAAATCAATTAGGTCGAACAATTAAGCAATTTGAACAGACACTTGGAACAGTAGAAGAAATAGTAGACTCTACAATGTTAGCACAAAATTTAGAATCAAGTAGAAAAATACTAATCAGTACACAACAAAAATTTCCATTTGCTTATGAGAAGATTACTAATCTGAAAGGAAGAAATTTTGCAATTATAATTGATGAGGCACACAGTTCTCAAACTGGAGAGGGTGCTTCCAAAAAAGTAAAAGAAGTTCTAACTACAAATATTGAAGAGGCTGCAAAAATAGAATCTAAACTAGAAGAATCAGAAGAAGATATTACCGACAAAATTTTAGCTGAGATACAAAAAAGGGGTCCACAAAAAAATCTAAATTATTATGCATTCACTGCTACTCCAAAGGCAAAGACATTAAGATTGTTTGGAAAGGTAGCATGTTTTATTCCTAAGATAGTTTATGACTCATTTCACAAGTACACCATGAAACAGGCAATTGATGAAAATTTCATACTTGATGTACTGAAAAACTATACTACCTATGAGAGATTTTTCAAAATAGTAAAGACATGTGCAGAAGACAAGGCAGTTGAGGGTAAAAAAGCATCCAGGGCATTGATGAAATATGTTGATTCTCATACCCTCAATACTAATACCAAATCACAGGTAATTGTAGAGCATTTCAAAACGCATACTATGCCAAAGATAGGAGGACAGGCAAAAGCTATGGTAGTAACATCTTCACGATATCAAGCATTTTTGTATAAACAAGCAATCGATGAATATGTTAAACAAAAAGGATACAATGAAATCAATACGCTTGTAGCATTTTCTGGAACTATTACTGATGAATTAGGAAATAAGCATACTGAATACAGTATAAACAATACTAAAACTGATGAAGAATTACGTGACGCATTTGATACTCCGAAATATAAAATATTGATAGTTGCTGAAAAATATCAAACAGGATATGACCAACCACTGTTACATACAATGTATGTAGACAAGCAATTATACGGAGTAAAGGCAGTACAAACATTATCTAGACTTAACAGAATACATGCTGGAAAGACTGATACATTTGTAATTGATTTTAAAAATAAAGTAGAAGACATCGTAGA
>Ga0070714_100002288_pt1 | contig 14085 bp, 7 predicted proteins | sample LARL83metaG_FD_65450 | JGI IMG/M metagenome (GOLD analysis project Ga0070714, IMG submission 65450) | Corn, switchgrass and miscanthus rhizosphere microbial communities from Kellogg Biological Station, Michigan, USA - LAR L8-3 metaG | ecosystem: Host-associated > Plants > Roots > Rhizosphere ...
GTGCCGAGGTCCTCGAGAACCGCGTAGGCGCGCCCATCCTCGCGACGTCGTACGACGTCGGACTGCGGCTCGGTGAGCGAGCCGAACACAATCGCGTTCGTGGGACATGCCTGCTGGCAAGCCGTCTTCACGTCGCCGCCGCGAAGAGATCGGTGCTCGCGACTGGCGGCAATCTCAGCTTCGCGAATCCGCTGCACGCAGAAGGTGCACTTCTCCATGACGCCGCGCTCGCGCACGGTGACGTTCGGGTTTTTCGCCAGCCGCTCGGTCGCGGAGAGCTCGGCGTTATAGTCGAACCAATTGAAGCGACGCACCTTGTAGGGGCAGTTGTTCGAGCAGAAGCGGGTCCCGACGCAGCGGTTGTAGACCATCTCGTTCAGCCCATCGGCGCTGTGGGTCGTGGCGCCGACGGGGCAGACATACTCGCACGGTGCGTTCTCGCAATGCTGGCAGAGCATCGGCTGGGTGATAATCTCTGGGTCAGTTGCCGGGCCCAGCTCGTACCGATCGATGCGAATCCAGTGCATCTCACGCGAGTTGAGCACCTGCTCACGTCCGACCACTGGAATGTTGTTCTCCGCCTGACAGGCGACCACACACGCGCTGCACCCGATACACGTCCCGAGATCGACGGTCATCGCCCATTGCAGCGGCGCATTCAGCCGCTCGTCCGGATCGTAGATCGTGAGCTCGCGCCGGCGCGGCGGCTTGGGCTGCGGGCCGTTGAGATACGCCGTGAGCGTCTCACCGCGGGCCTGGTCGCGCCCTTCCATCGACCAATGACTCTGCGTGATCGCGAATCGGCGCCGCTGCGCGGGAAGGGCGCGACTAATGGACGCCGCCGTCGTGAAAACGTCCGTCGCCGGCCAGAAGCGGTAGACGTCGGCGCCGACATCCTTCGCGACCTGCTCCGCGCCGAACCGACCATACCCGAATGGAAGCGTGACGACATCGTCGCCGTGGCCTGGCACGATGAGCGCCGCGATGGCTAACGATTGCTCCCCCCGCTCGAGACGAACCAGGTCGCCATTCTCGATCCCGTGTCGCGCCGCCGTCGCCGGGCTCAGAAGAGCCGCGTTGTCCCACGTGAGCTTGGTGACCGGATCGGGAAGCTCCTGCAGCCACGCGTTATTCGCGAAGGCGCCATCGTGCACCTTTGGATCCGCCGCGAACACCACCTCGATCTGATCTCGAGGAGGGGCGCCGCGGCCATCCTCGCTGGGGCCAGGGGCCTCGTGCTCCAGCCGTGGCGCTTCCGTACCAGCAATGAACCCCCGCCGGAGCCCTTGCGTCCACTCATCATCGTTAGGCGCTACGCCGAGCGCTCGCCATCGCACCCGCAACAGATCGAGCGGCTTGACATCCGCCGTGCCGGTCAGCGCCGCCAGCACCTCGACGATCGATTTGCCGTCATGCAAGGGCTGCACGAGCGGCTGCACGACGGAAAGCGTGCCATCATACGCGCGCGCATCTCCCCAGGTCTCCAGATAGTGCGCCTGCGGGACAAACCACTTCGAGTCGCGCGCCGTCTCGTTCTCGTAGAGCCCAATGTACGCGCTGTTCGGGACACGACGCAGCAAGTCTGCGAATCCGAGCGCGCCCGGCGTTGCATATGATGGATTGCCACCGACGGCGACGAGCGTGTCGATGCTCCCTGCGCGTAGCGCGTCGACCAGCGCCGGCAGTGTCGCTCGTGCATTCCCCGCCTCCAGGAGCGGCGATTGCGCGAACCGTACTGTGTGACCAACGTTGCCTAACGCGCTGTTGAGCGACATCGCCAGCGCACGTGCGCGGGGCGAAAGACGCTCCCCAGCGATGACGACGCTGCGGCCGCGAGTCGCCGAGAGATCCGCTGCTACGGCATCCAGCCACGCCGACGCGGCCGGTGCCACATCAGGCCTTCGTGGCTGGGAGATGAGGTGTAGTAGCGATTGCAGCGTCGCTTCGATCGTCGAGGGGGCAGTTCGGAATCGGTGGTCTGCCGCTGCCCCCGTCACCGTGAACGCCCCTTCCATGACGTACAGCCGATTCAGGCCGCTCCTCGGCTCGCGCCGCCGCTCCGCATACTCGCGTGCGTAACGCAAGTTGAACGGACCGGACGCGAGAAAATCGGAGTCGACGGCGAGGATGGTGTCCGCTGCACGCAGGTCATACTGTGGAACGACGGCGGCCGCACTCCCGAGCGGGGCGTAATAGTAAACGCTCAATCGCGGATATAGCGTTCTCAGTCGAGCAATAAGCTCATCGACGAGAGGCGAAGAGGTCGGCTCGAGAAGCAACGCCAGTCCCTCACCGGCCTGTCCCACTCGGTTGCGCAGCTGCGCTGGCGCAAAGGCGGCGACGAATGCTTGCCAACTCGACGCACCGCTCCCAGAGCGAACGGACGTCGCGCGGTCAGGGTCGTAGAGTTGGAGCAACGATGCCTGCTCGAGCACGCCGGCTGCGCCGAGGCTTGCCGGATGCTCCGGGTTTCCTTCGATTTTTGTCGGCCGCCCCTCGTGCGCCTCGACGAGAAGTCCCGTTGCAAAGCCGTCGAGGACCATTGACGTCGCGTAGTATACGGGCACGCCATGCGTCAGTTCGGGCGGTTGAGTGACGTACGGTAAGATCTTTTCCGCCGGCATCCGGGTGCAGCCATCGAGTCCCGCCATTGCGAGGCTCGCCCCGAGCAGCTTGAGGAAGCTTCGTCGGCTCACGTCGTCGCTGTCGTTCAGCATATGCTCATCGATGGCACGTGGTGCAATTCGTGAGTGAGCGCACATTATTCGCCGCGATGAGGCGGCGGCCGAGCGCTGGCTGCCCTTCCGGAGCGCGCCAGCCCATCGTCGTGATCGCGGAATCAGGCCGAAGATGTGGCGCGGGATCACGATGACAGCTCACGCACCACTGCATGGTGAGTGGAGCTATCTGGTAGACGCGAGCCATCTGATCGACGCGCCCATGACAGGTCTCACACCCGACACCCTTGGTGACGTGCGCCGAATGATCGAAATACACGAAATCGGGAAGTGTATGGACGCGATTCCACTCCATCGGCCTGCCGGTGGCGAGGCTCTGACGCACGGGCGCGAGCTGCGGTGAGCTCAGCCAGAGAGGGGTGTGACAAGGCACGCACATCGACGCGGCGGGAATACCTGCGGTGGGCGACCTCGCGACCGCGGAGTGACAGTAGCGACAATCGATACCAAAGCCGGTGACATGCAGCCGATGGTCGAACGGCACCGGTTGCGAGACTGGTGCGTATCGCCGGCTGACGTTAGGCGTCCGCACCCAAGCTATGAGAGCGAGTGGCACGCCACCACCCACAGCCGCGCAGGCCACGAGCGTCGCACGCGCGGCGGCGTTGGCCCAGGGTGGAAAGTGTGCGGCCATGCGGGGAATCGTTCAAGACGTGATGGAGAGTTGAAAATCCTGTCCTTCCCAGTGCGTGGCTTCCGTCCACCGAAACGTGAACCACAAACTCGATCCGGGGCGCAGCTGCTCAGTCGGGAGATCGACGTAGAAGATGCCGAGCGTGCTATCCTGCGTATCCGTGTCGTTGGCGCTCCGCCAGCCATCGTTGCTCCAGTGCACCGTCGCTGCTGCGCGAAGCTCGATGCGCAGACCGCTTCCAGCCGGCATGTTCCGAACCTTGTTATTGAAGCGCCAGACCCGGCGTTTGGTCTGCTTGCGCGAGTCGCGATAGCGGTCCGGAGCCTGTGGTGGCGTGTCGAATACGCGACCATCCCGGAGCGAGCGGACCAGCTTCACGTATTCGGCGTGCGCCCACACGAGTGGCATCGCAGAGCCAGACGGGTGGCCTTTGCACAGCTCGCGTTCGGGAACGTCCTCGGCATCCCAGATCTGTTCCGGAATGAGACCACCCGGCCCAGTCTGACGCTGCATCGCGCGGCGCAAGCAGTCCGCGTGCTCCGCGCGGCCGGCGGCTAACTCGTAATGCGCGCGCTCACCTGTCAGCAGCGGCCAGGCTCGACCAATGCCGGTGCCGTCGAACGGCGACCCATCGATGTGCTCTCCGTAGCCATCGTCGTTGTAGCGGTGCCAGCCGGGACCGGTCGGCGTCTCCACGCGCAGGAGCTGGTCAATGACGCGCACCGTGTTCAGAATCCGTGAATCGTTTGCTGAACGCAGCCCAAAGCGCACCAGCGCGAGCGCATCGGGACTCACCAGATTGTCGTACGACATCGTGCTCTCGGCGCGCGGATGATTCTTGATCGTAACGAGGCGCGATGCAGCCGCGCCGCTCGGGGCGTTCGGCGGCGCAATACGGACGTAGTAGCCCTCGACCCCCACCGTACGAGCGAGCGGTGTTCCGGTGACGTAAGTCCACCGGTCGATCGAGGCGTTCCATGCATCAGCCGTCTCTCGCAGAAATCGGGCGGCCCTGTCCTCGCCATGACGCTCGGCGGCGTCGGCCGCGGCGAGTAAGGCTGCGACCTCGACGGCGAGCGTGAACGGTGAATAGCCTCCGTCCTCCTCCCACCGATCCTCTGGCGTCGCTGGTCCGTTACAGACGAGGTAGGACGCCGCGCGTCGGACCATTGACCATGGCCGCAACCTGTCGAGAGCGTCGTACAGATGCAGGAGATCAGCGAGCAGAATTGGAAAGCCCGTTTCGTCGAGCTGATTACCCGTCCAATAAGGCGTGCCGTCGAGCCACATGTTCTGCGGCCAATGGCCGTCTGCCTCCTGCGTACACATCAGAAAGCGCAGCGCCTGCCGCGCATTGTCGGGGTGACCGGCCGCGAGCAGCGCGCCGGCGCTCTCCGCGAGATCGCGCGGCCACACGACATGATATCCACCGAGGTCGTGATCGCCTTTGGCTTCACCCCACGGAATCGAGAGACTTGCGATGAGCGCACCGGGGTGATCCTTGTCCTCATGGGTACGCAGCACAGCCACGCTGAGAGCGTACTCGTCGCGTTCATCCTCAGGGAGGACGGCCGCGAAGTCGTTATGCGCCCGCCTCCACCCGTCGATGAATGAAGCTTTGACGTCGTCGAAGTCTTGGAAGAGACTTGCGCGCGCGTTCTGCCCGGCCTGCGCAGTGCCGTCGCCAAACGCAATTGCGAGCACGAACTCGCCGCCGCATTGCTTCAGATCGATCTCACCGACCAGTGCGACGTTGCCATTGGGCGCCCGCGAGTATCGGTGAGCCAGCTGCTTGTGGGCGCGCAGTTCTTGCCATCCGTCGGATATGCCGACGTATCCGCAGCTGGTGGTTGCGAAGCCGGTCGAACAGGCGACGGCGAGCGCGCAGTCGCCACGCTGCGCGAAGAGCATGGGCACGCCTTTGTAATCGCCGATCCAACCAGAGTTGTCCTTTCCCTGATTTCCAATGTGCGGAGCGATCAGTGCGTACAGATGATAATCCTCTAACGTGCCCTGCTGCGCCTCGAACGTGACGTGCTGAAGCACAACATGTCGCTCGGGATCGGCGAGCACCATCTTCAGGATGCGATATCGACCATCGCGGGACAGGTTGGTGAGTCGATACCCGGGCACCCCAGGGGCGAGGAGTTCGACGCTGCTGTCCGTGTCGCGTTTCTCCTCGGAGAAGTAGGTCGATCCATCCGTCAGCAGGAATCCGACGTCACGCGTGTTCGCCTGATCGATGCGAGGATAGTAAATCTCGTCGATGATACCATGCGAGATGGTGAACCACACGCGGCTTCGTGACCCAGATGCGGTGCCGACGCCGCTCTTCGCGCTGGACGTCCACCGTGGTTCAATGCCGGGTTGACCCGGCGCGGTGCCATCGGTCTGCGTCATTTCCGATTCGCGAACATGCCTAACGCGAGACCGGTCGCCGTGGCCGCCGCGAGCTGGAGCCATGGCTTGTTTTTCGCGACCCATAGCTCGCTGCTAAAATTCCGCGACCGATCGTCGAAGCGGCCATGCGCCGCGTAGTCACCCGGTGCCGGCCCCCACAGATTGTCAGGCCGCGCGGGATCGGCGGGGAGCGCCGTCTGCTCGCTCGCGTAACCTTCGCGCCCGAGCTTCCGGTCGATGTACGCCGGCACGAGCTTCTCCCCGTAGACCGCCTTCACCGTCGGCCAGGCGACGAGCAGTTCGCGTCCGACGTCGTGCCGGACGGCGTGATGCACGGCGTCGGCGCCCACCTCGGGCTGGAAGATGGGCGGCACCGGCTGGGTTTGATGCGACAGGCGGCTCTTCGCCCAGTCGAACTGCGGCGTATTCATCGCCGGCATCTGCACCATCGTTGCTCGCACGTGACTTCCATCGTGTAAGAGCTCGCTCAGCAAGGATTCGTGAAAGCCCAGGATCGCGTGCTTCGCGGCGCAATACGCCGATTGCAACGGAATGCTGCGATGCGCGAGCGCCGACCCGACTTGGATGATGACGCCCCGATCGCGCGGCAGCATGCGTTTGAGCGCTGCGAGCGTGCCATGCACATAGCCCAGATACGTCACCTCGGTCACGCGCCGAAACTCTTCGGCCGGGATGTCCTTGATCGGCGAGTAGACGGAAACCATTGCGTTGTTGATCCAGACGTCGATCTCACCGAGCTCGCGCTCGACGGACTGCGCCGCTTCCTCGACTGCGGTCCCATCGGCAACGTCGAGCGAGAGCACGCGCGCGCGCCCACCCAGTGACTCGATCGACACTCGAGCGGCTTCGAGGCGTTCACGCCCACGCGCGATGAGCCCGATCGCGGAGCCGTCGCGCGCAAACCGCTCGGCGATCGCGCGCCCGAGGCCAGCCCACGCGCCGGTCACGACCACGACTTCTCGCTTCACCCGTTCACGCGTCTCGTTAGGCATCGCTTGTCTCGTTCCGGCCGTCATCCAGCGCCCGCTTCAGGACGTCGGCGAGGTGAAGAGCTTGTCGGTCGGTCGTTTGCCGAATCTGCTCGCGGCAACTGAACCCATCGGCGACGATCAGGGTCTCGCGATCGGCGCTGCGCACCTTCGGCAGCAAAACGCGCTCGCCACAGGCGATCGAGACGTCGTAATGGGCTCCCCTCTCGAACCCGAATCCGCCCGCCATGCCGCAGCAGCCAGAATCAAGGATCGTATAGTCCAGACCGAGCTGCGCGATCAGGTTTTCCTCCTCCTTGAAACTGAGTACGGATTTGTGATGGCAGTGACCGTGAACGAGCGCCTTTGCGCGCAGTACGGGGATCTGGAAGTGTGGGGCGCGTTGCGCGAGAAACTCGCTGAGCAGATAGGTCTGGTGGCTCAACCGCCTCGCATCTTCGTTGTTCGGGATGAGATTCGTCAGCTCGTCGCGGAACACCGACACGCAGCTCGGCTCGAGACCAACGACGCATGTGCCGGCGCCAACCTGCTCACGCGTCGCGTCGAGAATCTGGAGCAGAAGCTTCTTCGCCGAGTCGAGCATGCCGAAGTCGTAGAGTGGCCGACCGCAGCATAACGAGACACGCGGGATCGCGACGCGGAATCCGGCCGCCTCGAGCACCTCAACCGCGGCGCGCGCCGTATCTGGGTGGAAGTGGTTGTTCCACGTGTCCGGCCAGAGCAGAGCCTCCGGCTTGTCGACGTTGCGCGGCTGACGGTGCTCGAACCAATCGCGGAACGTTCGCGTCGCGAAGTTCGGGATGTTGCGCTCGGGCGCAATATTCGCGACCCGCTTCACAACGGGCCGTAGTCCCGGCGCGTGCGTCACGAAGTTCGCCAGGCGCGGCACGTGCGCCGCCGCGCGTGCCCACCAGTACATGAGCCCGAACGTGTACGCGCCTAACGGGCGCGGGTGGCCGTCGTAGTAGTGCGACAGGAACTCCGCCTTGTAGGTCGCCATGTCGACGTTGACCGGACACTCCGACCGGCAGCCTTTGCACGCGAGACACAGGTCGAGGGCATCTTTCACCGCCTCATCGCGCCAGCCGTCCCGCAGCGGATTCCCCTCGAGCATCTCGAACAACAGCCGCGCGCGGCCACGCGTGGAATGCTTCTCGTCGCGCGTCGCCATATAGCTCGGGCACATCGTGCCACCGTCGTGCTTGCGGCACTTGCCGGTGCCGACGCATCGATTGGCAGCATACGCAAAGCTCCCCGCGTCGTCGGCGAACGAGAAGTGCGTTTGCGGATCCCAAGGGTGGTAATGCGTGCCCCAACGAAGATTCTCGTCGACCGGGTAGGCGTCGACAACTTTGCCGGGATTCATCTTAGCCGTGGGATCCCAAGCCGATTTGAACTCCCTGAACGCTTCAACGAGATCGTCGCCAAACATGATCGGCAGTAGCGCCCCGCGTGCTTGGCCGTCGCCGTGCTCGCCGGAAAGGGATCCACCATATGACGTGACGAGATGCGCCGCCTCAGTCAGGAATTGTTTCCAGCGATCGATGCCCGCCTGCGTATACAGATCGAAGTCGATGCTGCAATGCACGCAGCCCTGGCCGAAGTGGCCGTACAGCGAAGCCGTGTAGCCATATTTGTCGAACAGCTTCTGCAGATCGCGCAAATAGTTCCCGACGTTCTCGGGGGCGACGGCCGAGTCCTCCCAACCAGGATAGAAGTTCGGATCGTGCGGAATCTTGGACGTCGCCCCCAAACCCGATTCGCGAATCTGCCAAAGCAAATACTCCTGGGCAGGATCGTCGAATCGCTTCGCCGCCGGCTGGGTTGAGCACTTGCTGAACGCGTCAATCAGCGATTGGGTGCGCGCGTCCGCTTCTGTCTTCGTCTCGCCGCCAAATTCCACCACGAGCCACGCCTTTCCATCCGGAAACATTGCGCGTCCGGAGGTGGACATGCCCTTGTCGTGCATGTACGTGAACATGCTGCTGTCGATGCCCTCGAGGGCAATCGGGCAGTGCGCGTTGCAGAACGCCACGTGATCGGCTGCCGTGAAGATGTCCTCGAAGCCGAAGACAACGAGCGTCCGCGCGGGCGGACTGTGCACGAGCCGAAGCTTCGCCTCCAGCACCGTGACGCAGGTGTTCTCGGTGCCGACGAGAGCACGGGCAACGTTGAAGCCATTCTCCGGCAAGAGTTGGTGCAGCGGATACCCCGAGACGAGCCGTGGGATCTTGGGGAAGCGCGCACGGATGGCGTCCCCATACCGGTCGCGAATCGCGCGGAGCTTGCCGTAGATCTCGCCGCGACGTCCCCCTTCGGCAATGATGCGATCGAGTTCCTTCTCCGACGTTGCACCAACCCACATCCGCAACCCGTCATAAGTGAGTACCTCGAGCGCCACAGTGTTCTCTTCGACCTTGCCCGCCATCTGCGCGTGCATGCCGCAGGAATTGTTCCCGATCATTCCGCCTAACGTATTGCGGTTGTGCGTGGCCGGATCGGGCCCGAACGTCAAATGCCGCGCCTCCGCTGCCGAGCGCAAGTCATCGAGCACGGTTCCTGGTTGCACCCGCGCGACTCGGCCATCCCAATCGATGTCCAGCACGCGATTCATGTATTTGCTGAAGTCCAGCACAACCGCGGCGTTGCACGTCGACCCGGCGAGATCCGTCGCGCCGCCGCGAGCGACGATCGGTGCGCCAAACTGGCGGCAGACTGCGACCGCAACCTCCACGTCCTCTGCATCGCATGGGAGGGTGACTCCAATCGGGATCTGCCGGTAATTGGATGCGTCCGTCGAGTAGAGGGCGCGATCTCCATCCGTGAACCGCACGTCGCCGCGCACCGCTCGCGTGAGCTCCGCCGCGAGGTGCACCGCGTCAATCGTCAGCGAAGATGCTTCGATTGCGTCGGGGCGTGGTCGCGTCGGCGGTGGGGCGTTGCCTTTCGTATTGCGTCGAAGAGGGAGAAGGGGAATGTGCGCCATTGTTAGTCGTATGCGGCTGATCCATCAAATTGCGAAGCGGCGAGCATCGGCATGCTTGAACTCGAGGCCCATACCCGATCGTGACAAATCCGGGTGCAGCTCGCCGTCGATCGGCGTGAGCGCGCCCTCGAACAGCATGTGCTCGATGCGGACATGATCGTGGAAATACTCAACATGTCGGAGTCGCTTCAGCGCACACGCTGGATGGATGTGCAGGGAAGGTGCGCAGTGCGAGAGGGGAACCCCGCGCGCCTCACACAATGCATCGACGATGAGCAGTCCAGTAATGCCACCACATCGAGACGTGTCTGCTTGCAGCACATCGACCGCTCCAGCATCGAGCATGGAGACGAAGTCCTGAGGTGCGTACCCATACTCGCCGACGGAGATGTCCATTCCCGCTGGTGCTCGATCGCGGCAGAGGCGAAGACCTTCCAGATCCCAATAAACGACAGGCTCCTCAAACCAACTCACGCGCTCGCCCGCGAAGCGCTCGGCCTGGAGAAGCGCAAGCTTCCGGTGGTAGGCCCCATTCGCGTCCACGAAGAGCTCAGCGTCTGCGCCGATGACGGCGCGCGCTGCGGCGACCCGTTTGACATCGGCCTCCGCATCGCGACCAATCTTCATCATGACGCGCGGTATGCCAGCGTCCAACCAGTCGCTCAATTGCATGCGAAGCTGCTCGCTCGAATACGACGTAAATCGGCCGCTCCCGTATACTGGTGCGGCCGTGCGGGTCGCCCCGAGCAGCGTCACTAATGGCATGTCGAGCACACGTGCCTTCAGATCCCACAGCGCCGCGTCGACTGCCGAAATTGCCATCGACGCGATGCCTGAACGGCCGATGTTTCGAACACTGGAAACCATGGCCTGCCAGGCTGCGCCCGTCGCCATCGCGTCCCTGCCTCGAACAACATCGACCGGTGCTTCAGAGACGAGGCGGGCGGTCGCGTACGTGTAGCCGAGGCCGCGTACATCCTCCGCCTGCGCCTCGACCAGCACGAGTGTCGTCTCATCCCAGGTAAAGGTGGCATCAGACTCGGTAGGCGTATCGGTCGGGATGCGAAACGCTGACACCTCGATCTGCTCGACCGGCGCGAACGCGCGCGTCATGCTTCCCCCGACCATGACTACACTACCTCGCGAACCTTGTCTTCCAGCACGGTCTTGGCGATCTCCCAGCGGTCCCGTTCACCGCGGGCGAGCGCTTCGGCGAAATGGAGTGCCAGTTTCGTCGAGATCTTACCCGGAAACGGCGGCTCGTTAGGGTCTACGACCGCTTGCACGACCGCGGGTCCCGGATAGTCGAGCGCCTCGCGTAATACCGATGCGGCATCCTTCGGATTGTCGATCGTGAAGCCGCCGGCGCCACAGGCCTTGGCGTAAGCCGCGAAATCGATCGGCTGCAGCTCGACGCCGTACTCGGGATTTCCCTCGAGCACCATTTGCTCCCACTTGATCTCGCCAAGCACATTGTTCTTGATGATGATTACCTTCACACGAAGCTCGTGCTTCACGAGCGTCGCGACCTCGCCCATCAACATCGTGAAACCGCCATCGCCAACGATGCAGACCACCTGACGCTTGGGGTACGCGACGGCGGCGCCGATGCTGTACGGAAGTCCATTCGCCATGGTCGCCAGCGAGCCAGAGAGCGAGAACTGCATGCGATCGCGAATATCGATATACCGCGCGGACCACGTCGCGATCGTTCCACTGTCCGAGGACACGATCGCGTCGTCGTCGAGCAGTTTGTTCAGCTCGTAGGTCACGACCTGCGGCTTCATCGGCAGGTCGGAGCGCGTGCCGCGTTCCTTCATGAGGTGCCGCCAGTCTTTCATCCGATCCTGCGATTCCTTGAGAAACTGGCGATTCCGTTTATGCTCGACTTGCGGCAGTAGCGCCGTCAGCACCGCGTGGCAATCGCCGACCAGACCGACATCGACCGGATATCGGATCCCGATACGACTCGGGTCGGTGTCGATCTGGACTCCCTTTGCCTGACCCGGCTTGGGATAGAACTCCATATATGGAAAGCTGCTGCCAGCAATGACGAGCGTGTCGCACTCGCCGAGCGCATCCTGTGATGGTGCGGTGCCGAGGAGTCCGATTCCACCAGTGGTGTAGGGGCTGTCGTCAGGCACCACGGCTTTGCCGAGCAATGGCTTTATGATGGGCGCGCCCACTTTCTCTGCGAGCTCGAGGATCTCGCTTCGTGCACCCAGGCAACCGCGTCCGGCAAGGATCGCGATGCGCGACCCATCATTGATGATCTCGGCTGCTTCCCCGAGCTGCCGCGCCGGCGGAAAAGGGAACGCGCCGGCATACAGATCAGCGCTGTGCTTGCTGATGTTGCTGCTCGAGCGCGGCTCATCCTTCGCCCTCCATTCCTGGATGTCCTTCGGAATTGTGATGTGTGCGACGCCGCGTCGGGCGAGCGCGGTTTTTATTGCCTCGTCGGTGACGTTGACGACGTGCGCCGGTCCCATGACGCGCTGATTGTAGACGGCGACGTCCATGTAGAGCTTGTCGAGATCGACATCCTGTTGATAGCTCGTTCCGATGAGATCGTGAAACGTGTGCCCGGTAATCGCGAGGACAGCCTGCCCGTCGCACTTAGCGTCATACAATCCATTCAATAGATGAATGCCGCCGGGGCCGGAGGTCGCGAGGCACACGCCCAACCGGCCCGTGTATTTGGCGTACCCACACGCGGCAAAGGCCGCTGCTTCCTCGTGACGGACCTGGATGAAGCGAATGCGTTTCTGACGCCTGCGCAGTGCTTCGAAGATGCCGTTGATGCCGTCCCCGGGGAGGCCGAAAATGGTGTCGACGCCCCAAGCAGCGAGCCGTTCGACGAGCAAGTCCGCGGTCGAAGAAGCCATGGTGCTCCCGTAGGAATTGCGCTCTCACCGCGATCAGACTGCCCGACGTGTGAGCCCTCGGATATCGACGTTGTCGAGACGCGTTGCTTGCGACAATGACGCGTCTGTACCACCCGACGCGACGATCGTACCGGCGACAGGAGCCCTGCGATCGAATAGAGTTCAAGTACGGCGAAGCCGCGCCCCAAGTAGGTATATTGACGATGCATGCATCATACCTGTGATCCTCGAACCGATTGTAGTCTCTGTCGCCTAACGACACTAGGCTCAATGTAGTGTGTACCGGCGAGGCGAGTAATGAATGCGAACAACAGTGTGTCCTAATCGGCGCGGTGGGTCCAGTGATTGCGGTGCATTCCGACTGCTTGGCCGCTACTCGGCAACAGGCGACTTCATTCGGAGGTGCCAATGACGCACGCAATGCATCCGCAACAACTCCATACTCCGCATCGCGCACAAACGAAGGCGGCGAGCGGACTAAATGTCATCGCCGGCATCTATCTGCTCATCTCCGCATGGATTGCTCACGTCACAGCGGGAGGCATGGCAAATGGTATCGTTTTTGGCATTATCGTCGCGATACTGGCCGCCTCTCGCTTCGCCGGTTCCACGGGACCGTGGGCGAGCTGGCTCGATGCGCTAATTGGCGTGTGGATGATCCTATCGCCGTGGGTGTACGGCTACGCTGATCACGCATGGAAGTGGAATTCCATAGTTGTAGGCATCGTGATGATCGTCCTCGGCGTCTGGAGCGCGCTCTCGACGAAGGCCGGTGAGGCGCAAACGGGTTGACCTCGTCTGGATCGCTGAAGCGCTGCTCGAGAAAAGCGGGGCTCGCCCCGAGGCCACGACGTGAAAGGGCTGTTCGCGGCGAATCTCACGAATAATTACTGGCGCTACAACGCCAGTGATGCCAACGTTTTCAGCCTGGTGTGCGAAGGGCGTGCGAGCGCGATGCCGCCTGGAGTGCGGTGCTGTCCACGAATCAGATCTGGTAGTTCGAGGCTTATATCCCGCTCGCCGGGTGGAATGACACTGCCGCGGCTCCCTTTCGCGTGGCAGATCGAGACGACCGCTGTGAACGCACAGACGCCGAGCAACAAGAGGCAACCATGATGGCGGCGATCGTTGTGCGCAGAGTGCGGAGTGCTGTCCCCATACTCGCATTGCTCACCGCGTGCACCGGGGCGCCGTTGAACTACATGTACGGCGCCGGCCCTGTCGCTTCGAGTCTGGCGAGACTCGGATGGTGGCTACTTATCGTTTCCGCTGTCGTCGTCGCCGTGGTCATTGTACTGGTAGTTGTCGGGGTACTGCGCGGTCAACGACTACGCGACGACCCGTCACTCGCTCGCACTGCGGCACTTGGCGGGTTGATGTGGATCTACATCGGCGGGTTGCTGATTCCGGCGGTGATCCTGGTGATCAGCTT
>Ga0070714_100002289_pt1 | contig 14084 bp, 12 predicted proteins | sample LARL83metaG_FD_65450 | JGI IMG/M metagenome (GOLD analysis project Ga0070714, IMG submission 65450) | Corn, switchgrass and miscanthus rhizosphere microbial communities from Kellogg Biological Station, Michigan, USA - LAR L8-3 metaG | ecosystem: Host-associated > Plants > Roots > Rhizosphere ...
CGCTGGGCGTAGCCGATCGGTCCGCCCTGGTAGTGCCCGGCCCAGCCGCCCGGTGCCCCGGCCGTGGTGTAACCGCGGTCCAGGGCGGTGAGCGCGTCACCGTAGCTGCGGCCGGGCCGGCTGGCGGCGAGCACGTCGCGCTCGATCCCGAGCACGCGGGCCCGGAGCTCGGCGTAGTCGGGCGGCACCGGGCCGGCCGAGGCGAACCGGGTCGCGGCCGCGTGCAGGCCCGCCCGGCGCGCGACCACGACCGCCATCGCGAGCTGCCGCACCGGCGCGCCGGCCGCCATCGGGTGCCGGTACCGCCGCACCCGCTCGTCGCCGCCCACGATCAGCACCGGCGCGTCGGCCCCGGCCGCCTCGAGCGCGGCCGCGCAGCGGGCCTGGATGTCGAGGTCGCGCTCACCCGGCGTCCAGGCGGCCAGCGCCTGCTCCAGCGCGGCCGCGGCGTCGGCACCGAGATCGCGCAGGTCGGCCTGTTCCGGCCCGGACAGCGCGAGCCGCAGCGCGATGAGGTCGTCCGCCGCGTCGGTGCCGAACCCGGGGTGACCGTCGGCGGCCAGGTCGTCCGCGCCCGCGCCGGCCAGGTCCTGGGCGGCCCGCTCGAACGCGCCCGGGTCGTGCCAGGGCACCACGGCCAGCTCGGCGAAGCCGTGCCGCTCCGGGCCGTACTCGTCCCTGACCCGGTCCGCCTCGACCACGGTGGTGATCAGGCCGGCGCCGGTGCGGGTAAACACCGCCCAGACCAGGTCGGTGCCTGCGGTGCGGTCGACGGGCGGCGCCACGCCGCCGGTCGCCCAGGCCACCGCGCCCGGCGTGGTCAGCACCAGCCCGGCGACCCGGCCATGATCCGCCAGCCAGGCCGAGATCCGGGCGCGCGCCGCGTCCGCCCGGTCGGTGCTCCGCACACTCACCGCGTCCACCTGCCCGGTGCTCGGCACGCTCACCGCGCCCGCCCGCCCGGGGCCCGCGAGTGTTCGGTAGAACCGAACACTGTTGTGTGATATAGAATCACGTTTGGAGCTAAACACCCATCTGGGCAGACAGTCAAGGATGTCATAGATTCTTAATAATGCGTTCTGCCTAGCCGAACACCAGCCGAACACGGGACCAGGAGGTGCGTCCGTGCGCGCTAGCGCGACAGGGGCCGAGGCGGAGGCGGCGGTCGCGCCGGCGGGCCGGTACACGGTGCGCAGCGTGGCCCGCGCGCTGCAGCTGGTGGACATCGTGGCCGAAGGGCCGGCCGAGGGCCAGACCCTCAGCGACCTGGCCCGGGCCCTGGGTACGTCCAAGAGCACGACGCTGTCTCTGGCGCGGACCATGGCGGCGGTCGGCCTGCTGCGCGACACCCGGCCGGGCCCCCGCTACACCCTGGGCACGGCGCTGATCCGGCTGGGCGACATCGCCCGCAGGCAGCTGCCGCTCGGGGATCTGTGCCGGCCGCTGCTCGAGGAGCTGGCCGACGCGACGAAGATGACCTCCCGGGTGGCGGTCTGCGACGAGGGCTACCCGGTGTTCATCGACCGGATCGACGGGCCGGGCAGCGTCAGGTTCCACGCCCCGCTAGGGCAGCGCGAGGTCCCGTACGCCACGGCCGCGGGCAAGGCGATCCTGTCGGCCATGGATGAGCAAGCGGTCCGGGCGCTGTGCGCGGAGACCGGGCTGCGGCCCAGGACCGCGCACACGATCACCGACATCGACTCGCTGCTCGAGGACCTCGCGGTGGCCCGCAGGCACGGGTTCGCGGTCGACGACGAGGAGGACGCGGAGGGGATCTTCTGCGCGGGCGCGGCGTTCTTCGGGCACGACGGGGCGTGCGCGGGCGCGGTGAGCGTGACCGGGATCAAGCGCGACCTGCCCGCCTGGCGGGTAGATGAGCTCGGCCGGACCGTGCGGGCCTGCGCCGACCGGGTGACCGGGATGCTCGGCGGCACCAGGGCGGCCGGCCGGTGACCCCGGCGGGCGGCCCGGGATCGGCGGCGGGCAGCACAGGCCTGGATAGCACGGCCCTGGTGGTCAGGACGCCGGGCGAGGTGCTGCTTGAGCAGCGCGAGGTGCCGCGGCCCGGCGCCGGGGAGGTGCTGATCGAGCCCGAGCTGGTCGGTCTGTGCGGCACCGACCTGGAGATCATCGACGGCACGATCGACCCCGCCTACCTGCGCTACCCGCTGGCGCTCGGGCACGAGTGGACCGGCCGCACGGCGGACGGCACCCGCGTGGTGGTGGAGGGCATCATCGCCTGCGGGCACTGCCTGCGCTGCCGCAGCGGCGAGACCAACCTGTGCGAGACCTACGACGAGATCGGGTTCACCAGGGACGGGGCCGCGGGCCGGCACGTGGCCGTCCCGGCCAGCCTGGTGCACCCGCTGGCGCCCGCGGTCAGCGCCGAGGACGCGGTGCTGATCGAACCGATGTCGGTGGTGTTCCTGGCCCTGTCCCGGGCGGACGTGCGGCCAGGCAGCCGGGTGCTGGTCATCGGCGACGGCACCATCGCGCTGCTCGCCGTGTACCTGCTCGGGCTCTGGTCCCCGGCGCAGATCGTGCTGCTCGGCCGCAGGGAACGGCAGGGCGACCTGGCCGCGGCGGCCGGGGCGTCGGTGTTCGTGACCGACCCGGCGGCCGCGGGCACCGGGTTCGACCTGGTCGTGGAAGCCGCGGGGGCGACCGACGCGGTCCTGACCGGGTTCGCCGCGGCGCGCCGGGGCGGCACCGTGGTGCTGATCGGGCTACCGCCGCGCGGCCAGCTGGCCCCGGTGGCCGTGGACGACCTGGTCAACAACGACCTGACCATCAAGGCCAGCTTCAGTTACACGTCGCGTACCTGGCGTGACGTGGTCACGCTGCTGAACGTGGGCCGGATCCAGCCCGGGTTCCTGATCACGCACCGGTTCGGGCTGGGGGAGTGGCAGGCCGCGCTGGCCACGCTGCGCGGCGCGGACAGCCCCCGCGGCAAGGTGCTGCTCCGGATCAAGGAAGATTGAGGCAAGGCCTCCCGAGCGAGGGCCGCGGCAGGCCACCCGAGCGAGGCACCAGCCACCCCCGAGCGAAGGCAATGGACAGATGACGTTCATCAGCGTGAACCCGCACGACCCGTCGGACGAGATCGGCAAGTGGGAGCAGGCCGGCGAGCCCGAGGTGGCCTCGGTCGTCGAGCGGGCTACCCGGGCCGCGCGGGAATGGCGCCGCACTCCGGCCGCGGCGCGGTCCCAGGCGCTCGGCGACGCCGCCGCCGCGCTGGAACGCCGCGCGGACGAGGTCATCGCGCTCACCGTGCGCGAGGTGGGCAAGCCGGTCACCGAGGCCCGGGGCGAGGTGGCCAGGGGCGTGTCGATTCTGCGCTACTACGCCCAGCTCGCGCTGCTGCCCGACGGCGAGACCATGCCCGGCGCCACCCACGACGCGCTGCTGATGGCCCGCTACCGCCCGGTCGGCGTGGCCGCGCTGCTCACGCCGTGGAACTTCCCGGTAGCGATCCCGCTGTGGAAGGCCGCCCCGAGCCTGGCTTACGGCAACGCCACGATCCTGAAGCCGTCCAGCGCCGCGGCGGCCACCGCGCTGCTGCTGCACGAGATCATCTCGCCGATCCTGCCCCGGGACGTGTTCCAGGTGGTGCTGGGCGGGGCCGGCACCGCGCGCCCGCTGATCGAGAACCCGGCCGTGGCCGCCGTGTCGTTCACCGGCTCGGTGCCGGTCGGCCGGGACATCGCCCGCCGGGTATCCGCGCGGGGCGGCCGGGTCCAGGCCGAGATGGGCGGGCAGAACCCCTCGATCGTGCTGGCCGACGCGGACCTGGACCGGGCGGCCGCGAACATCACGTACGCGGCCATGGGCTACGCGGGCCAGAAGTGCACGGCCACCAGCCGGGTGATCGTGGAGGACGCGGTCTACGCCGACTTCCGCGACCGCCTGTCCGAGGACATAACGCAACTGCAGGTGGTCGATCCGAGCGCCGAGGCCACCCTGGTGGGCCCGGTGATCGACGCCGGCGCCCGCACGGCCGCTCTGGACGCCGTGGGTGCCTCCGGGGGCCGGGTGATCACCGGCGGGAAGGCGCTGGACGCCCCCGGTTACTACCTGGCGCCGACCCTGGTCGAGCTGGACGGCCCGTCCGGCCCGCTGGCCAGCGAGGAGGTCTTCGCGCCGGTGGCCGCGGTGATCAGGGCGGACTCCGCGGAGCAGGCGGTCGAGATCGCCAACGACGTGCGGTTCGGGCTGGTCGCGGCCGTGTTCACCACCGACCTCGGCCGCGCGCTGCGGCTCAGCGAGGAGCTGGACACCGGGATGATCCGGGTCAACGCCCCCACGTCAGGCGTGGACTTCTACGCGCCGTTCGGCGGGGCCAAGGAGTCCAGCTACGGCCCGCGCGAGCAGGGCCTGGCCGCGCGCAACTTCTACACCGAGTCCCGCACCATCCTCATCAGCCCCTGACCTGCGCCGCGCTCGAGGGCTGGTCCGTGGTCTTGCTGAGGCGCAGGGCCAGGGTGGGGCAGGCATTGACCGCGCGCCGGGCGTGGCGCAGGAGGCCAGGGCCGATGGCGTCGGTGCGGAGCATGGGGTAGCCCCACTCGTCGAGTTCGACGGCTTCGGGCAGCAGGTCGGCGCAGAGACCGTGCCCAGTGCACGCGATCGGGTCGATATGGAGCCGTCTGCTCACTCCCACTCTCCCTCCGCCCAGGGCCGGGGCACGGGCAGGACCCCTCCGCCAGCCGCGCCGAGCTGGGCCGGGGCACACGGCAGATGGCCTGCGTGCGCCCGGGCGTCGGCCGCGAACACGGTCAGGGCCGAGGCGGCCAGCCGGACCGCGCCATCGGGGTGGCGGCAGGCGCCCCGCCCGGTGAGCACCCCGAACCTGCGCTCGAGTCGCTCCAGCACGGCCGCGTCGGCCCGGCCGGAGGCCAGGCCAGCGAAGTCCGCGGCGATCGCCGGGAGACCGAGGGCACACGGGCCGCACTGGCCTGCGCTCTGCCCGGCTAGGTAGCCGAGGACCCGGGCCGTCTCGCTCAGGCCGCACGCCTCCGCCGGGAGAACGATCAGCACGCCGGCGCCCGGGGACGCACCCGCCCGCCCCAGCCACTGCGGCGACATCGGGATGCCAGCTGCCGACCGTGCCCCAAGCCAGGTTCCGAAGTAGCCGCCGATCAGCACCGCGGCCGCGTCCGGCGCGGCCCTGCTCCAGGTCAGCAGCGCACCGATCGGCGTGCCCACCGCCAGCTCGTAGACCCCGGGGTGGCGGACCGCGCCGGAGACCGTGGCCAGCATGGTGCCTGGCGCGTCGGCGAGCCCCGCCTGACGGAACCAGGCCGGGCCGAAGCGGCCGATCAGCGCGATATGGGCCAGGGTCTCGACGTTGTCGATGAGCGTCGGCCTCCGCCCGACGCCGCGCTCGAACGGGCGCTGCCTACTGCTGACCGGCCGGGCCTCACCGCCGTTCAGCCACCGGACCAGCGCGGTTTCCTCACCGGATACGTAGTGCGGCGGCACGTCGTGCACCTCGACGGGAGTGCTGCCGACCCCGGACCGCCGCCGGTCCTGCACCGCGCGGCACACCTGGTCGACCAGCCGGGTCGCGGTCCGCGGCAGGCAGATGTGCACAACGTCCGCCTGGACCGCCGAGGCGGCCAGGTCGGCGCCGTCGAGGACCAGGTGCGGGGCGTGGGTGAGCAGCGCGAGGTCTTTCTGGCTGGCGGGCTCGCTTTCCATGCCGTTGGCCACGACCACCGCGGGCCCGCGGGCCGAGGCGACGGCGTGCAGCTTGGTCCCGGTCGGGAAGCTCGCCCCGCCGCGGCCGGTCAGGCCGGCCGCGGCCACGGCGTCGGCGAGCGTGCCCGGCCTGAGCTGGCGGCTGTGGCCAGCCCGTGGCAGCGGTCCGTAGCGGTCCACATGCTCATCCAGCGTGGCCGCCGTAGCCTGCTGCCAGCCGAGGGTCAGCCGGGCCGGACTGACCTCTGGATGCGTGCGGCCGCCGCCCGGCGGCGGGTGGCCGGGCACCGCGTCCCCCTGATCGTGCTGGTCAGTCACGACGTTCCCGCACGTCCGACGGCCAGCCGTCCGGTGGCGACCGTGCCCCGGATCGCCAGCGTCACCGTGGCCCGCGCGGTGGAACCCCTGGGCCCGTGCAGTTCGGCCACCACCCGACCGCCGTCCAGCTGCACAACCGGGCCCTGGTATGTGCCCGTGGCCCCGGCCTGGCCCAGTCGCACGGCACCGCTGGACAGCTCGATTCCGGCGTCGTCCGGCCTGCCCCGCAGCGTGATGACCAGGTGCTGCGGCACAGCCGCGCTGGTCCGGGCGGTGACGACGATGGTGACCTGGCCCGCCGGCCGCGCTGTTCGCGTCACGCGGCCACGAAAGCTGCTGTCCGCCGGCACCGGGAGCGGCGGCTGGGGTGCGGTGCTGCCGGCGCCGGCCAGCAGCCGGGACGGGGTGCCCGCGCGGCGGGCCCAGCCCGGCTGCAGCGGGCCGGCCAGCATGAACACGGCGGTGGCCGCGGGCAGAACGGCACAGGTCAGCGCGATGGTCAGCGGGCCGGGACGGCTCCGGGCCAGGGACATCCGCCAGCCGAGGGCGCCGGTGACCGCGGCGATACAGGCAGCGTCGACCGCCAGCAGCCACGGCAGCTTGCTGTCCGTGCCGGTGCCAAGCCCGTGCCACAACGCGACCGGCCAGCAGGCGTAGCCGAGCCAGTGCACGGCCCGCCAGGCCCGGTAGCCCAGGCGCGCCCGGACCAGGCTGGTGACCACGACCGCGAGCAGCAGGTCAGAGGCGACGGCGCCGAGGCCAACCCAGAAGGTCCGGTACGCCGAGGTGAACGGGACGACCGCGGCCGTCCAGCCGATTGGGGCGTACGCGTCGAGGACCGTGGTCAGCACGTGCGCGGCCACGAACGCGACCGCCAGCAACGGCAGGTTGCGATGCAGCCCCGCGGTGATGATCCGCGGCCAGCGAGGGGTGGCGAACCTGGCGACGCCAGTGACCCCGAGGATGACGGTGGCCGTGAGCAGCAGCAGAGCTACCACGCCGGTGGCTCTCGTGGCGTACCAGAGCGGGCTCGGCCCGGCGGTCATGATCCTCCGGAGACGGCCTGGGGTGACGCGGGCGCGGTCGAGGGCGGCGTGGTCGGCTGGCTCAGCGGAGGGCTCTGCGGCTTGCTGCGGTTTGCCTTGGCTCCGTGCCGCGGCTGGGTGCCCTGGGCCGGGGTGCCCTGTGGCTGGGTGCCCTGCGCCGGGCTGCCCTGTGGCCGGGTGCCGGCCGTCGCGGCGCCAGACCGCGATCCAGCGGCGGTGGCCTGATGACCGGGCAAAGCGTGCGCAAACGCCGTGCCCAGGCCCAGCGACGCCGCGGCCGCGCCGCCTGCGACCCACAGCGTGGCCCGGCGCGTCCGGACCAGCCGCTGGTCACGGCGGCGGGCCGCGGGAAAGGTCGGCGATGGCATGCCCTGAACGCTCCTCCTGATCGTGGCTACCGGGCGGCTACGGCGTTCTAAGCCTGCCCGGTCCGGTGCGCGGAATCGGTTCAGGACACCTTCAGAAGTGGTAAAGGTGCCAGGTTTCAGGACGAGATGGCCGCCGGGCGCCGCGAGTTGCGCTCGCGCGGGGCGGCGGGCAGCTGGAGCGTCACCGTCAGGCCGCCGCCGGGGGTATCGGACAGCTCCGCCGTGCCGCCGTTCGAGGTCACCAGGCGGTACACGATCGCGAGGCCGAGCCCGGTGCCGCCCGGCGTAGAGCTGGTGAACCGGCGGAACGCGTTCCGCCGCTGCTGCGGGTCCATGCCCGGGCCGTCATCGCTGACCGCGATCTGCACACTTGTCCCGCCGGCTGCGGCGCTGACGTTGACGTGGCCGCCGGCCGGCACCGCTTCCAGGGCGTTGGCCAGCAGGTTGTCCAGGATCTGCTCCAGATGGCCCGCGCCGAGCCTGGCCCTGACCTGCTCCGGGCTGACGGCGCTGAGCGTGATCTCGCGTTCCTCCGCTGCCGGGCGCCAGGTGGAGGCCCGGTCCCTGATCACGGATCCCACCGGCACAGGCACCGGCTCGGACACGGTCTTTTCTGCGCGGGCGACCGCCAGCAGCCCGTCGACCATGCGGGAGAGCCGGGCGATCTCTACCTGGGCTCCGGCCAGCTCCACAGCGACCGGCTCCGTGCAGTCCTGGGCAAGCAGGTCGAGACGCAGCCGCAGCGCCGCCAGCGGCGTGCGCAGCTGGTGAGATACGTCGGCCATCATGGCCTGATGCCCGTCGACCAGGGCCTCGATCCGGCCGGCCATGGTGTTGAAGTTGGCGGCGAGCCTGCGCACCTCGCTGGGGCCAGCGCCAGCCGGTGACCGGGTGTCCAGCGCACCGGTACCCAGCCGCTGCGCAGCGGCCTCGAGCGTGCTGAGCGGCCGGCTGACCCACCGGGCTAGCGCGGTGGCGATCACCGCGGCGGCCAGCAGGCCGGCGACCGACACCGCGGCAAGCCAGGTCCAGAGCACGGTGATCCGGTGGTCAAGCGGTTCCGTGGAGCGGGACAGCGCGACCGCGCCGAGGACCGGGCCACCCTCGTCCTGCAGCACCGGCGCGAGCACGAGCAGCCGGTCGTCCGCCTGGTAGGTGACTGGCTTCCGGCTGGCCAGCGCCCGGGTCACCGCACCGGCCGGAACGGCCGGCCGGGCCGGGGTTCCCGCGCTCCGCCGGCCGGCCTGGCTGTACACGGATACCCGGTCGCCGGCGCGCCGGAGCTGGCCGATGTTGTTGCCGAGGGCCGGGCCGCCGCTGTGGTCGGCGATTTTCTCTTCGGTCACGTTGGCCAGCGACGTCGCAGCGGAGATCGTCGCGCTGCGGAACACCTGCCGGTCGTGCGCGGCCGTGATCAGGCCGAGCGGCACGGCGACGACGCCAAGCAGCAAGGCGATCAGCGCGACCACCGATGCGGCGATCCGCCTGGCCATCAGATATCGCCGAGCCGGAACCCCCGGCCGTAGACGGTCTCGATCAGGCCGGGCAGGCCCAGTTTCCTGCGCAGAGCGCCGATGTGGACATCGAGCACCTTGCCCGGCCCGTACCAGTGCGCGTCCCAGGCGCTTTCCAGGATCTCCTGCCGGCTCAGCACCCGGCCGGGGTCGGCGGCGAGGCATTCGAGAATGTCGAACTCTTTGGGCGTGAGCGCCACCTCCTGCCCGGACACGGTCACCTTGCGGGTACGGACGTCCACAGTCAGCGGCCCGTGCTTGGTCATCTCCGTGCCCGGCCGGATCCGGCGCAGCACAGCGCGCATTCTGGCCTGCAGCTCGGCCAGGCCGAACGGCTTCACCAGGTAGTCGTCGGCCCCCGCGTCGAGCGCGGCGACGCGGTCGGTCTCCTCGCCGTGGGCGGTCACCACGATGATCGCTGCATGCGACCGCTGCCGCAACCGCCGGCAGACGTCCACCCCGTCGGAGTCGGGCAGCTCCAGGTCGAGCAGCACGACGTCACGATCGCCCCGGGCCAGCGCCTCACCGCCGGTCTCCACGTGATCGACCCGGTAGCCGCCCCGGGTCAGCCCGCGGACCAGCTGGGTGGCGATGCCACGGTCGTCTTCCACCACGAGCACGCTCGGGCCCAGGTCATCCGGCGCCAAGGCGTGCCCCAGATCTCCTGTCGTCCCGGTCATGGCACCCACCGTAGGCGCTCCGCGCGGCTGATACGTGCAGGCAGCGCTGATGCCGGGTCAGGCTCCCGGGATGGCACGGCCGGCTCCCCAGCAGGCCTACCAGCCGGAGGGGAGGGGCATGCCCTCGGTGTAGCCGGCCGCGCCCTGGACCCCGACCACCGCCCGCTCGTGCAGCTCATCCAGATCACTGGCGCCCGCGTAGGTGCAGGCGCTGCGCAGCCCGGCCGTGATCGAGTCGATCAGGTCCTCCACGCCAGGGCGCTGCGGGTCCAGGTACATCCGCGAGCTGGAGATGCCCTCCTCGAACAGTTCCTTGCGCGCCCGGTCGAACGGCGAGTCGGCGGCCGTGCGCAGCCGGACGGCCCGGGCCGAGGCCATGCCGAAGCTCTCCTTGTACAGCCGGCCGTCGGCGTCCCTGAACGCATCCCCCGGCGACTCGCAGGTCCCGGCGAACCAGGATCCGATCATGACGTTCGACGCGCCTGCGGCGAGCGCGAGCGCGACGTCGCGGGGATGCCGCACGCCGCCGTCGGCCCACACGTGGGCACCAAGCCGCCGGGCTTCCGCGGCGCAGTCCAGGATCGCGCTGAACTGCGGGCGGCCCACCCCGGTCATCATCCGGGTGGTGCACATGGCCCCAGGGCCGACGCCGACCTTGATGATGCCGGCGCCCGCCTCGACGAGATCGGCCACGCCCTCGGTGGTCACCACGTTGCCCGCGACCACCGGCACCGCGGGGGAGATCTCCCGCACCGCGCGCAGCGCGTGGATCATCTTCTCCTGATGGCCGTGTGCGGTGTCCACCACGAGCAGGTCCGCGCCCGCGTCGAGCAGCAGCTTGGCCTTGCCCGCGACGTCGCCGTTGATGCCCAGGGCGGCCCCGATCCGCAGCTGCCCGTGATCGTCGGTGGCGGGCTGGTAGAGCGTGGCCCGCAGCGCGCCGGTCCTGGTCAGGATGCCCACGCAGCGGCCGCTGCCGTCCACCACAGGGGCGAGCCGGTGCCGCCCGCCGTGCAGCAGCTCGAACGCACGCTCCGGGTCGGTGCCCGCGGGCAGCGTGAGCAGCTCGGTGGACATGACCTGGCGCAGCTGGGTGAACCGGTCCACGCCGTGGCAGTCGGCCTCGGTGACCACGCCGACCGGGCGGCCGTCCTCGACCACGACCACGGCGCCGTGCGCCCGCTTGGGCAGCAGGCTGAGCGCGTGACCCGTGGTCGCCTCCGGGCCGAGCGTCAGCGGGGTGTCATGCACCAGGTCCCGGCTTTTCACCCAGGACACCACCTCGGCGACGACGTCCACGGGAATGTCCTGGGGCAGCACGGTCACGCCGCCCCGGCGGGCCACGGTCTCGGCCATCCTGCGCCCGGCGACCGCGGTCATGTTGGCCACGACCACCGGGATCGTGGTGCCGCTGCCGTCGTTCGTGGCCAGGCTGACGTCGAGCCTGGACGTCACGGCGGACCGGTTCGGCACCAGGAACACGTCGCTGTAGGCCAGGTCGTAGGCAGAAGTCTGCTCGGTAAGGAATCGCACTCCATCGATTCTGCCCGCAGCCGGCGGGTGCCTCACCCCCTATCCTGCTGCCGGTGGGCACGCCAGGGACGTTCCGGCTCGGGCAGCGGGAGTGGCCGCCGGGCTCCTTCGCCATCATGGCGGTGGTCAACCGGACGCCTGACTCCTTCTACGATCGCGGGGCGACCTATGAGTTCGGCGCCGCGCTCGCGGCGGCGGGCCGGGCGATCGCCGCGGGGGCCGACATCATCGACATCGGCGGGGTGAAGGCCGGGCCAGGTCCCGAGGTGGACGCCGCCGAGGAGATCCGGCGGGTCGCCGGCCTGGTCGCCGCGATCAGGGACGCCCATCCCGCGGTGGCGATCAGCGTCGACACCTGGCGGGCGGAGGTGGCCGCGGCCGTGGCGCAGGCCGGCGCGGACCTGATCAATGACGCCTGGGGCGGCGTCGACCCCAGCCTGGCCGGGGTGGCGGCCGAGCACGGGATCGGTCTGGTCTGCGCGCACACCGGCGGGCTGACGCCACGCACCGGCCCGCACCGGCCCAGGTACGCCGACGTGGCGCGGGACGTGATCCGCGACGTCACAGACGCGGCGCAGCGGGCCGTGGCGGCGGGCGTGCGCCGGGACGGGATCCTGATCGACCCGGCGCACGACTTCGGCAAGAACACCTGGCACTCGCTCGAGCTCACCCGCAGGCTCGATGAGCTCACCAGCACCGGCTGGCCGGTCCTGGTCGCGGTCTCCAACAAGGATTTCGTCGGCGAGACGCTGGGGCTGCCGACCAGCCAGCGCCAGGAAGGGACGGCCGCCGCCCTGGCCATCTCCGCCTGGCTGGGCGCCCGGGTGTTCCGGGTGCACAACGTGGCCGCGGCGCGCCGGGCGCTGGACGCGGTCGCCTGGGTGCGCCGCCCCGGGTGACCCGGCCCGCCGGCGCTGGCCGCGGGCCCGGCTCAGGCCGAGTTGAACGCGGCGTAGATGATCGCGCTGAGCCGGTCCACCATCTCTTCCCGCGGCAGCCTGACCTCGACGCTCAGCAGGTAGTTGACCCGCTCCAGCATCATCAGGCAGGCCACCGCGGTCAGTTCCGCGTGCTCGGGGCGGCCGCCGTCGGCGTCGCTGTCCTGCCCTGTCCTGCTGGCCGCGGTCATGCCCTGGGTGATGGCCTCGGCCAGCCGGAAGAACAGCTGCAGCCCGTCGCCCCAGACCTCCTCGCCCACGATGTCCGCCTGGCTGAGGATCCGGATCACCGTGGCGTGCGCGGCGTAGGTGTCACAGAAGCGGTCGATCCAGGCGCGCAGCGCGTCCCGGCCCGCCTCGTTGCGTGTCACCACGGGGAAGTCGCCGGTGATGATCTCCATCTCGCGCAGCGCGTCCCGCAGCAGGGTCTTGAACAGGTCGTCCTTGTTGGCGAAGTACAGGTAGAAGGTCCCGTGCGAGGTCTTCGCCCGGCGCACGACGTCGTCGACCCGCACGCCCTGGAAGCCCCGCTCGTCGAACTCGATCAGGCCGGCCTCGAGCAGCTTGCGCACGGTCTCGCGGCCCTGGCGGCCGAGTTCGCGTTCCTGGGCCGGCGTGCCCCCGCCCAGCGAGGGCCGGGGGAGGGCCGGGCTGTCGGTGTGGCCCACGGCCGGCGCTGCGTTCCCGTCCACTAGCGCGTACCGTCCCCGGCTCGCATCCTGTGCACTCCCATCCAGCGCGCTGTCCTCACGCGCGTTCCCCTTAAGCGCATGTCTTCCCGCTGACGAGCCGCAGGAAGCCTCCTGAGTCACATCGCGAGACTAGTCCGCCCCCACCTGCGAGCAGGCCGGATTCTCTGCGGCGGTCACGGGCCGAGTACCTGGTCCAGGTAGGCGTTGCCGAACCGGCGCTCCGGGTCTAGCTTGTCGCGCAGCGCGACGAAGGCGCCGAATTCAGGGTACGCCGCCCGAAGCTGGTCCGCCCTCCTGGTGTGCATCTTGCCCCAGTGTGGCCGCCCGCCTATCGCGGTCATCACGGCCTCTACCTCCCGGAAGTAGTCCAGGTGCGCGGAGGCGTGAAACACGTGAATCGCGACGTATGCGCTGTTCCTGCCGTACGCGGTGGACAGCCAGGGGTCATCGCCGGGGGTGACCCTGACCTCGATCGGGAAGCTGATCCGCCAGTCCCGCCGCACGAACAGGGCCCTGATCTCGGCGAGCACATCGGCCAGCGACTCCCGGGGGATCGCGTACTCCTGCTCCTTGAACCGCACCCGGCGCGGGCTGGTGAACACCTTGTACGCGGCATCCACGTAGCGGCGCGAGCCGAGGGCGCGGCTGGCCACGCCGTTGACCGTCTTGATCATCGCGGGGGCCGCGTGCCCGAGCCTGCAGGTGACCCCGAACACGGTGTTGGACAGCACCTCGTCGTCAAGCAGGTACCGCAGCCTGCCGAGCGGCCGGGCCGGGCCCGCCGAGCGGTTGTTGCGCTTGATCAGGCAGCCCTCGGTGTGCGGGAACCAGTAGAACTCGAAGTGCTCGTTCGCAGACGTGAGCTCGTCCAGCCTCGCGATCACCTCGGACCACCGCATCGGTTCCTCGCGCGCCTCGAGCAGGAACGCGGGGACCACCCGGAAGGTCACGGCGGTGAGCACCCCGAGCGCCCCGAGGCCGACCCGGGCGGCGTCGAACAGCCCGCCCGCGGGAGAGCCGGCGGAGCAGGTCACGATCGTGCCGTCGGCCAGAACCAGTTCCAGCCCGGCCACCTGGGAGGCCATGCCGCCGACGTCGCGGCCGGTGCCGTGGGTGCCGGTCTGGATCGCGCCGGCCACGGTCTGGACCTGGATGTCGCCCATGTTGGCCAGCGACAGCCCGCGGGCCAGCAGTTCGGCGTTGAGCACCCGCAGCGGGCAGCCCGCGGCGACGGTGACCAGCCCGGCGGCCGCGTCGACCGACCTGACGCCGGTCAGCCCGCCGGGACGCAGCAT
>Ga0070714_100002290_pt1 | contig 14083 bp, 13 predicted proteins | sample LARL83metaG_FD_65450 | JGI IMG/M metagenome (GOLD analysis project Ga0070714, IMG submission 65450) | Corn, switchgrass and miscanthus rhizosphere microbial communities from Kellogg Biological Station, Michigan, USA - LAR L8-3 metaG | ecosystem: Host-associated > Plants > Roots > Rhizosphere ...
GGATGTCCTGCCGCCAAAGTTTCCGGTCGAAGCCGATCGAGGCATTGATTTCCTGCATCACCACCGACGGACCCGCGGAAAAGCGGCCGCCCCATTGCGGATTGGCGGCCTCGTTCCGGTGGTCTGGCGTCTCGCTCAACGTTGGGGGTCCGTCATGATGCTGATCACGCGCCGGCGCATGCTCGCGGCGGGCGGGACCCTAGCGGCCGGCCTGGACGCGCGCAAACTCCGCGCGGCGGACCTGGACGATCTTGCGAGAGGGCTGAAGCCGACGGATCCTCCGGTGGGCGCCCCCGATATCGCTTTCGTATCCGCCGACGGGACCGAGCATCGCCTGGCGGAATTTCTCGGCCATGGCATGGTGATCAACCTGTGGGCGACGTGGTGCGCGCCATGTGTCGAGGAGATGCCGTCGCTCGCCCGGCTCTCGAAAACGCTGGCGCCTGATGACATAGCCGTGCTGCCGCTGTCGTCCGACCGTGGCGGCGCCAAGGCCGTGGAAGCGTTCTTCCAGGAGCACGGGATCACCGGCCTGCCGGTACTCCTCGATCCGAAGAGTGCCGCCGCGCACGCCTGGCACGCCCGCGGCATTCCGACCAGCCTGATCATCGACAAGCAGGGACGCGAACGTGCGCGTCTGGAGGGTTCGGCGGACTGGTCCACGCCAGCGGCTGCGCGGATCGTGAGGAAGCTGGCGTCGGATTAGCCCGTTTTCGCGGATTCGCCGCTCGTGCGTGATCGCGACAGCCACATTCTTGGCGGAAACCAAGTCGCCTCGTCACCGCGATATCGCGTAAACTCACTCCAGACGAGCAGTTACCAATTTTGAACGAGGCTGGTATGACGGGTCGGACGGGCGGCGAACTTATTCAGGACTTCCTTGAGGCATACGAAATTCCGTTCGTATTCGGCAATCCCGGGACAACGGAAACGACCTTCCTCGCAGCCATCGCAGCGTCGAAGGCCACGTACGTCTTGTCATTGCACGAATCCAGCGCGGTCGGGATTGCCGCTGGCTACGCGCTCATCACGGGCAAGCCGTCCATCGTCAGTCTGCACACTTACCCAGGCTTGGCCAACGGCATGTTCAATATGCGCAACGCCTTGATGTCCGGAGTCCCTCTGCTCGTGATCAACGGACAGCAGGATTCGCGGTTTCTCATTCACAATCCCGTCCTCGGCGCGCCGAATACGCGGCTTGCTGAAACCGCCACCAAATACGCCTACGAAGTAACCCAGACCGACGATCTCGCCGTGGCGTTGCAGCGTTGCTATCTGCACGCGAGGCTGCAGCCGACGGGACCTGATCTTTCTGTCAATTCCCATGAACTTCATGCTGGAGCGAGCCGGCAACACGACATTCAAGAAGACACGCATCATCGATGATGCGGTGCCTTGTGCAATCGGCGAGGTGTCGCGCGCTTTGCAGTCTGTTCCGGCAGGCAAGCTTGCCATCGTAGCAGATTTTGCAGTCGGCGCCGCGCACGGCATTGACGCCGTCAGCCGCATTGCAGCGGCGCTTGCTGCAGACATCTACGCCGCGCCCTTCCATGTGCGGGGCGCCGTCGATCCCCTGGATCCGAGCTTCCGCGGTCAGCTTCCCCCGACCACCAAGGAAATCAACGAGACGCTGAGCCGCTACCACACGATGATGTTGATCGGCGAGAAGGTCGACACTTTCACCTATGACGGCCTCTGCGCGATACCGAGCGAATTGCAGGTGATTCAGATCGCGCCTGCCGCCAGTCAGCTTGGGTTCGACTATCCATGTGACATCGCGGTGCTTGGCGACATCAAGGCGACACTGGATGCCCTGGCGACGGCGCTCGGAGCTCCAGCCGCATCAGCCGGCGGGCGAACCGTCGATGTGCCGACGCTGGAAGCGAAGTATCCGTCATCCGGCAAACGCCCGAGCGACGCTCTGATCCTCAGCGTGCTACGTCATCTCGATCGGATGACCCATGTCATCACCGAGGGGTCGTCCGAAGATTCGATCGTGCAGGACATGGCCGTGGCCCTTGGTTTTCGCAACGTCCACTTCTCGCCCCGTGGCGGAGGGTTGGGCTGGGCGATGCCGCTGGGCGTCGGTATCGGACTGGCGACGGGAAAGCACACTGTCTGCTTCGTGGGCGACGGCGGCAGTCTGTTTTCGATCCATGCGCTCTGGACAGCGGCCAGATATGCGGTCCCATCCATTTTTGTCTGCTTCGTGAACCACGAATATCGGCTGTTGAAGGATTTGTGGTGCGACGCGATGGGGACAACGCTTGACGCCACTCGCTTCGTTGGAATGGATTTCGACAATCCAAGCCTGGATATGCAGCGCATCGCCGAGGGCTTCGGCGCGCGCACGGAAAAGATCGACAGTCTTGATCGGATCGGCGAGGTTCTCGGCCGCGCGCTCGCGCATCCGGGACCGAGTTTCCTGATTATCGATCGTGAGCCCTGATCAACCGATGCGTCGACATGGAAAGGGACCCCTAGTGCAGAACGAAGCTAAAGGTTCAGCGGACGCCTCGTTGGAACGGCGTCTGGTCGAACTCGCCTGGACGGATCCGGCGTTTGCCGAGCTCCTGCGGAAGGATCCGCGCCGGGCGCTGGCAAGCGTCGGCGTGCAGGTCTCACCCGACGTCAAGATCGACGTCCGCCAGCAGCGGCGCGACACACTTTACTTCGTGATCCCGCCGCTCGCGGCGAAGCCGGAGGACGCGGAGACGGTGATCAATCAGATGGATCTGTGGGAAAGCGGCGATCTTTTCTGCTGGATCATGCCGCAGGCGCTCAAGCTGGAGTTGCTTCGTATGCGACAGAGCTTCCGGAGCAGCAATCCGTGAGCGACCAGCGCGATGTCTTCACCGATCACTATTGCCTGCTTCGGCGCGATTCCGCCGCACGCCGCCGGCTGATCGACGATCCCGTCGCTGGCCTGAAGGAATACTTCGGCTCCGTGCCCGATGGCGATTACCGGATCGAGGTCGTGCCCCAGGAGCCGGATACGATCACCATTGTGCTGCCGGCGCCTCCAGCCGAAGGCGAACCGACTGCGGCGGATATCGATGCAGCGAGCCGCCGGATCTACGACATGCTGTTCACCGACGGTATCGGCGGCTACCTCATCCCGGATGAGGCGCTCACCTGGCTGTTGCGCGACATGCGTTCCACGTGGGCTGCGGCCGCCGCGAGTGCGCAGAAGAAAGGGTGATGAGCGGTCGCAGGCGTAGCGATAAGGCCGAATTCGCGGTCGCGCGTCCCAATGATGCGTGGATGAATCGCCGTTTTGATAGCCGTTCTTATCGTCGGGCGACGCTCCACCTGCGCCGCGTTCTGAAAGCCCTGACCGTCGCCGCTCATATTACGAACGGCAATAGGCTGCGCACGTGACCGTTCCGGAGATAAAGCCCGCCCCAGGTCATCAGGCCGAGGACGAGGGATATGATTTGCGGCGGAGACGCGATCGCGCCGAGGCGAAAGTGGGTGCAGATCGCTCCGCCGAGGAAGCCAGTCACCAGAATAGCACCTAGAACAGCGGTCTGCGGAATGGCGTACAGGATCGCGCAGATGAGGATAATGACGCCCAAGGGAGTCGCAGCGCTGTCCGCGAAGCCCGTGGTCGCAAATTCCGCCTTCCTGGCGGATGGTGAAAAGAGAATTTGGGCGGCGATGGCGAACAGGGCGAGCGTTACAAGCGTGCTGAGAGCACGACCCGCCCATGCGCAAGCCGCCGGATGCGATTTGACGAATTCCATCTGCTCCTCGTATCTGATTTCTTAGAATATACGGGATGAAATCAGGCGCCGCAGCTAGTATGGCCAACGCCGAACGAGAAAGCAGAAGGCCATGTCGGGAAAAGCCGCCGGTCTAGCTCCTGGGGAACGTCGTCTCAACGGCGTCCAGACGACGGGGCGCCAATACAGAAACCTCAGCGAGCCGTCCTTCGCGATGCGCCGCACCAACAATGTCGGTATCGCCGTGCGAGACGGCACAACGCTGCTTGCTGATCTCTTCCAGCCGGACTCCGACAGCGCCTTTCCAGCGCTCGTCTCCTTCTCCCCATACCCCCGTCAGATTCAGGACGTCGGCGCGCCGCTCGGCTTCATAGAAGCCGGCACGTCCGATTTCTTCGTTCCTCGCGGCTACGTCCACCTCATCGTCAACGCCCGCGGCACCGGCGGCTCCGGCGGCGAGTGGACCCTGCTCGACAGCCAAGAGCGGGAGGATCTTTACGACCTCGTCGAATGGGTCGCCGTCCAGCCCTGGTGCGACGGCAATGTTGGCATGCTCGGCGTCAGCTACTTCGCGATGGCTCAGCTCGCAGCTGCGGCGATGAAGCCGCCGCACCTCAAGGCGATCGCGCCGCTGCTCACGACAGACGACGTCTATGACGCGGTGTGGCACCATGGCCTGCTCAACGCCGGCTTCATTTCGGCCTGGCTGCCTGCCGTCGGCGTGCTGTCGGAAAAGCCCGACTCTTTTTGGCGAAGCTGGCGCATTGACCTCGTCCGCGACGTGCTAAGCATCCCCGCGATCCATGCGCGGATGCAGAACCTCAACGGCGAGCGCATCGTTACCGTGCTCAAGAACGTCATCCACGCCCATTATCCCGAGCATCCGTTCGGCGACATCTGGCGCGCGGTGGCAGTCGAGCATCCGACCCATGACGCCTTCTGGGACGCGCGGGACATGCGGGCTATGCTCGAATCGGTCAAGATCCCCGTCTATCTCGGAGCGGATTGGGACAACGTACCCCTGCACTTGCCGTCGACCTTTTCGGCCTGGGCTGCGCTGCGCCACAATCCCGATGTGCGGATGGCGATGTTATCTCCCGGCGGCTTCTCATGGCCGTGGGAGTCCCTCCACTATGAAGTGCTGGCCTGGTACGACCATTGGCTGAAGGGCCGCGAAACGGGCATCATGGAAGGCTCGCCCATCCGCTACCAGCTTCCCGGCGTCGAGGGCTGGCGGACCGCCGGGGAGTGGCCTCCGCCGGAATCGACGCTTACGCCCTTCGCCCTGCGCGCCGACGGCGTGCTCGCCCGAGAGGAAGGCGAGCCCGGGTTCCAGGAATATCTCTATCTTCCGGCTGATTCCGGCGAGCCGGCCAACGCCAATCCGCCCGAACTGCCGGCGATGCTCACCTGGGAGACGCCGGCGTTCGACGCCGATCTCGAATTCGCGGGCGCCATCGAGCTCACGCTCGAAGCCAAAATCACAGCTTTCGATACGTCCTGGATCGCCGTCCTTTACGACGCGCCGCCGGACGGCGAGCCGGAAGCGATTACCGCCGGATGGCTTCGCGCGGCCTTCTCAGGCGTCGACGAGAAACGGAGCGTGCTCGGCGCGCCGGTTCCGGATTGCCGCAGACCCCGCGCGGTTCCTGTCGGAGAGCGGGTTTCCTATCGAATTCCGGTGGTTCCCAACGCGCGGCGCATTCCTGCCGATCATCGTTTGCGTCTCGTGATCGCGTCCGCCGACGAGACCGACAAGACGCCAACCATCCTCGGCTTCACCCATGTCGTCGTGCGGGAAGCAAGCCGGAACACGGTCTACAGTGCATCGCGGCTTTGGCTTCCCCTTCTGCCTGCCCGGGTGGCCGACCGCACATGATCAATCGCTAGCGCAGATTGCTGTGCAAGGGGGCGGTCTTTTGGCCGCCACACCGCCAAAGTCCGCAAAGCGCGGGGACCGCGCCTATAGGTGTCACCAAGCAAGGGCCGATTGCCTGCCCACTTGCGACATTCGCTGTCGCGATCTGCAACACGACTAACCCCGTTCCAGTTCGCTCAGCAGGGTGTTCTCGGTCAGGATCTGTGGCAGCACCGCGGGCTGTCCGCGCGGCGGGTAATACACATACAGCGGCACGCCATCCCGACCGTTCTCGCGCAGGTAATCGGTGATCTGCGGATCCTGCCGCGTCCAGTCGCCCTTCATGTACGCCACATGGTGATCGGCGAACGCGCGGCGCACCGCCTCGCTGCTGATCGCCACCCGCTCGTTCACCAGGCAGGTCACGCACCATGCGGCGGTCATGTTGACGAACACCGGCCGTCCCTCGGCACGCAGCGCGGCAAGCCGAACTGCGCTGAACGGCTCTGTGCCAGCCTCAGCCACACTGGTGGGTGCACCTGGCGTCACGGCGATTCCGCTCAGCACGGCCAGTGCCGCCAGCAAGGCCGCCGCGGCGATGGACTGGCCGGTGCGACGGCCGCGGTCCGTTCCGCCCTGCGTGATCCCCAGCGCCCAGCCAGCAAAACCCAGCAGCACGAGCCCCACCACGGTGGCCAGCACGCCGGATGGACCGGCTTCCTGGCTGACGACCCACAGCAGCCAGGCGCTCGCGCCATACATCGGGAAGGCCAGTGCCTGGCGCAGCACCTCCATCCAGCGGCCCGGTTTCGGCGCGGAGCGCCACAGGCCTGGCACTGCCGCGAGCACGGCGTAGGGTGCCGCGAGGCCCAGCCCCATGGCGAGGAACACCAACATCGTCACGGCCGGCGGCGCGGCGAGGCCGGCGGCAATCGCCACACCCATGAACGGCGCGGTGCACGGCGTCGCCACCACCACGGTCAGCAGCCCGGTGCAGAAGCTGCCAAGCTGCCCTGGGCGCGTGGCCAATCCATGCCCGGTGCGGACCAGGCCGGTGCCGACCTCATAGACCCCGGACAGATTCAACCCGACGGCGAACAGCAGCAGGGCCATTGCGGCGACGAACACCGGCGACTGGAACTGGAACCCCCACCCGGCCGCCGTCCCCGCGGCACGCGCCACCAGTAGGGCCGCGCCGAGAACGGCGAACGCCACCAGCACGCCGGCGGTGTAGGCGACGGCCTGCCAGCGCGCCTTGCTGCGCGCCGCCCCTGCCAGCCCGACCACCTTCAATGCGAGCACAGGAAACACGCACGGCATCAGGTTGAGGATCAGCCCGCCCAGGAAGGCCATCCCCAGCAGGCGCTGCAGCCGCATCGTCGGCGGCCGCGGCGGCACGGTGCCCGCGGCGGCGTGCAGCGCGACGTCGGTCTCGAGCCCGCTCCGGTCGCGGATCGACAGGATGCCGGACAGCTCGTTCTCTGGGCGAAATGCCTTGCCCGGCCGCAGCCCGAGAGTGAACCCGCCATGCCAGACCGTCAGCGGCTGCGCGGCACTGTCGCGGATGGTGCCGGGCGCATCGGGAATGAACCATGCGTCGTCAACGGTCGCGGGAGTCAGCTCGGGGCCTTGCACGAACAGCGTCCCGTCCTGCCCAACCACCGCGTGCCAGGGCGATGGCCGCGGCACCTGCCTGTCGGATGCGGCGAACAGCGGCGCCTGCGCCGAGGGTGAGGCGTTCCCGGCGGGCAGATCGAGCTGGAAGTCCGCCTCCTCCGGGACGCAGATGTCACGACATACCAGCCAGTTCGCGTGCGCCTTGATGTCGGTTTTTCCATCGGACGAAGGGGTAACGGTGACGGGCAGAAGCACCTCGCCATTATAGGCGTAGGTCATCAACGACCCTTCGGCCACACGCTGCGGTGCCGGCCACACGATCGGCCCCGCGGTGGCGCCGGGTGGTAGGTTCAGATCCAGCTCCGTTGGAACGCCGGCGTCGCCAGGGTTCTGCCAATAGGTGTGCCACCCTGGCGCCAGCCGCAGCCGCAAGCCGACGCGGAAAGCCTGACCCGGCGCAACCGTGTCGACGTCCGAAACCAGAGAGGCGGTGGCGCGCGGACTGGTGGCCGGCGCGCTCTCCAGGGCCGCCGCGGGCAGCCCCCAACAGGCGAACAGCGCAAGCAGCATTGCCCTGAGAACGAGCGGCATGGAATCCCCGGATGTCGGCTTTCATGCGCATATTGCGCAGAATCCGCCGGACCACCAGCATGCTGCCTGACCTTCCAGTCGCCGACGCCGTCCCGACGCTCCTGGAGACCCCTCGCCGATGGGCGCAACGCTGTCCTGGTGGCTCCGCCCGGCGCCGGCAAGACCACGCTCGTACCGCTTCACCTGCTCAATGCGCCGTGGCGCGGAGACGACGTCATCCTGATGCTCGAGCCGCGCCGGCTGGCCACCCGCGCCGCCGCCGCCCGCATGGCGTCGCTGCTGGACGCGGCGGTCGGCGGCACGGTCGGCTACCGCACCAGGCTGGATGCCGCCGTCTCACCCGCCACGCGCATCGAAGTCATCACCGAAGGCCTGCTGATCCGCAGGCTGCTGTCCGACCCGGTGCTCGACGGCGTCGCCGCGGTGATCCTCGACGAAGTGCACGAGCGCTCGCTGGAATCCGACCTGGCACTGGCGCTGTGCCGCGACCTTCAGCGCATGCTGCGGCCTGAGCTGCGGCTGATCGCGATGTCGGCGACCATCGATGGCGCCCGCCTTGCCGGACTGCTGGAGGCGCAGGTGACCGAAAGCGCTGGCCGCATGTTCCCAGTCGATGTCCGCCACGCCGCGCGCGATATCGCCGGCCCGCGCGATCTGCCCGAAGCGATGGCCCGCGCCGTGCGTGCCGCTCTGGTGGAACATGACGGCGACGTCCTCGCCTTCCTCCCCGGCATGGCCGAGATCCGCCGCACCCAGGCGGCGCTGGCGGGCTGCGGCGCGCTGGTGCTGCCGCTGCACGGCGATCTGCCGCCAGCCGAGCAGGACCGCGCGTTGCGGCCGGCCGAGGGACGGCGGGTGGTGATGGGGACCTCGATCGCCGAGACCTCGCTCACCGTGCCTGGTGTGCGAATCGTGGTCGATGGCGGTTGGCGGAGGGCGCCACGGCTCGATGCATCCACCGGGCTCACCCGGCTGACCACGCTTCGGATCTCCCGCGCCGCGGCCGAGCAGCGGGCAGGTCGCGCAGGTCGCGAGGCGCCCGGGGTCGCGATCCGCCTATGGTCCACGGCGCTGCACCGAGGACTGGCCGCCCACGACCGGCCCGAAATCCTCGAGGCGGAGCTGTCAGGCCTGGCATTGGACTGCGCCGCCTGGGGCTCGGCGCCTGGCGCTCTGCCGTTCATCGACCCGCCGCCACAGGGTGCGCTCGCCGCCGCAACCGCGCTGCTGACCGAGCTTGGCGCTCTCGACGCAGGAGGGCGCATCACCGACGCCGGGCGGCGGATGGCCACCCTGGGCGCACATCCGCGGCTTGCGGCGATGATGCTGGCGGCGCGGACGCCAGGCGAGGCCGCACTCGCCGCCGATCTTGCCGCGCTGCTGGAGGAACGCGACCCACTGCGCAGCCCGGATGCGCCGGCGGACATCGGACTGCGGCTGGCGGCGCTCGCCGACGGCGATCCCGCCGCCGACCGGGGGGCACTGTCGCGCATCCGTCGCGTGGCGGGCCAGTATCGCCGGCGGATGCGGGTCGGCGCGCCGGCCGATGGCGACCCGGGGCGGTTGCTCGCGGCCGCCTTTCCGGACCGCATCGCACAGCGCCGCGGTGAGCCCGGCAGCTTTCGGCTGGCTGGCGGCGGAGGCGCACGGTTGCCGCGCGCCGATCCGCTTGCCAGCGAGCCTCTGCTGGCGGTCGCCGCGCTGGAACTGAAGGCGGCGGCGCGGATCAGGCTGGCGGCGCCGCTGGATCCCGAAACGCTGCCCGCCGACCGCATCACCGAGCAGGTGGAGACCAGCTTCGATCCGGTCTCGGGCGGCGTGCTCGCGCGCCGGCGCCGGCGGTTCGGCGCGCTGGTGCTGGCCGATCGCACCGAACCGGCGGACCCCGCCGAAGTGGCGGCCGCGCTGGCGCGTGCCGTGGCGGCGGATGGGCTGCGGCCGCTGCGCTGGACCGATCCGGCACGCCAGCTTCAGGCGCGTGCGGCGCTGATGCGGCGGATAGAGCCCGGCACAGGCTGGCCCGATCTGTCGGATGACGCGCTGAAAGCCAACGTGCAGGAATGGCTGACGCCGCACCTCGGAGGCATGTCGCGGCTTGCCGACCTTGCCCGGCTCGACGTGCTCGCCATCCTGCGCGGCCTGCTGCCGTGGGACCTGGTGCGGCGGCTCGACGCTGCGCTGCCTGCGCATCTCGCGTTGCCAAGCGCGCGGGCTGCGATCGACTACACGCAGTCCGTGCCGGTCGTGTCCGCACGCGCGCAGGCGTTCTACGGTCTGACCGAAACCCCGCGTCTGGCGGAAGGCCGTGTGCCGCTGCAGGTCGCGCTGCTGTCCCCGGCGGGCCGGCCGGTAGCCATCACCGCCGACCTGACCAGCTTCTGGCGCGGCGGCTGGGCCGACGTGAGGCGCGACATGCGGGGGCGCTATCCAAAGCATGCCTGGCCGGAAGACCCGTCGCGCGGCAATTAGTTGTTGGCCGCGAATTCTTGTTGCCGCCGCAACCGCATGCCATTTGCTGCTAGCGCAATCCAGCGTGAGAGAACCCCTCGCAATGCATCGCAGAGGCCTGCTGCTCGTCCTGGTGCTGTTCGTCACCGGCTGTGCCGGCACACCGGGCAGCGCCATCGCTCGCTCGGCGCCCGAGAGCTTCTCGCCGTTGGTCAAGCGCGTGCTGCCGTCGGTGGTGAACATCGCGGTAACCGAGACCGTTTCCGGCGGCCAGGTGCTGAGCGAATTGCCGCCGGAACTGCGCGACACGCCGCTCGGCCGCGAGTTCCGCAAGCGCTTCGGCAATCGCCGTGAGCAGACGATGGGCGCCGGCTCCGGCTTTGTCATCGATCCATCCGGCCTGATCGTGACCAACAACCACGTGGTCGGCCACGCCGACAAGATCGTGGTCGGGCTTACCGACGGCACGCGGTTGCCGGCCCGGGTCATCGGTACCGACGAACTGACCGACGTGGCGCTGATCAAGGTGCAGGCGACCGGGCCGCTGGCCGCCGTCACGTTCGGCGACTCCCGCCAGGTCGAGGTAGGCGACTGGGTGCTCGCCGCCGGCAATCCGTTCGGTCTCGGCGGCTCTGTCACCGCGGGCATCATCTCGGCGCGCGGCCGAGACCTGGGCGCCGGCCCATTCGACAACTTCCTGCAGCTCGATGCGCCGATCAATCCGGGCAATTCCGGCGGGCCGATCTTCAACATGGACGGCCAGGTCATCGCGGTCAGCACCGCCATCGTCTCGCCGTCCGGCGGCTCAGTGGGCATCGGCTTCGCCACGCCAAGCGAACTGATCGTGCCGATCATCAACAAGTTGCGCACCAGCGGGCGGATCGAGCGCGGCTGGCTCGGAGTCTCGGTGGAGAACTCGGACAATGGTGTGACGGTCGCGGGGGTTGAACGCACCAGTCCCGCGGCCCGTGCCGGACTCCGGCAGGGTGATGCTATTCTGGCGGTGAATGGCGAGCGCATCGAGGGTGCGCGGGGGCTGATCCGCACGGTCGCCGCGGTTTCGCCCGGCAGCAATGTCAGCCTGACGATCCGCCGTCAGGGTCGCGAGATGGATGTATCGGTCACGGTCGGCCGGCGTCCCGAAAACGGCGCCGGTTGAGGGAGCAGGGCAATGCGTATCCTGGTGGTGGAAGACGACAAGGACGTGGGTGCCTTCGTCGTGCGCGGACTGAAGGAGGCGGGCCACGTAGTGGAACTCGCCGACAACGGCCGCGACGGCCTGTTCATGGCAGCGAGCGAGGCGTTCGACGCCGTGATCCTGGACCGCATGCTGCCTGGCGGCATCGACGGCATCCGCCTGCTGGAGACGCTGCGGGCGCAGAAGAACACCGTGCCGGTGCTGATCCTGTCGGCGCTCGCAGACGTCGATGAGCGGGTACGTGGCCTGAAGGCCGGCGGCGACGACTACCTGACCAAGCCGTTCGCCTTCGCCGAACTGCTGGCGCGGGTCGAGGCGCTCGCGCGTCGCGGCAAGGGCGAGGGGCCGGTGACCAAGCTGGTGGTCGAGGACCTGGAGCTCGACCTGCTGTCGCGCCAGGTGAAACGCGCCGGCCAGAAGATCGATCTGCAGCCGCGCGAGTTCCGCCTGCTGGAATACCTGATGCGCCACGCCGGCCAGGTAGTGACCCGCACCATGCTGCTGGAAGGCGTCTGGGACTATCACTTCGACCCGCAGACCAACGTAATCGACGTGCACGTGTCGCGGCTGCGCCAGAAGGTGGACAAGCCGTTCCCGACGCCGCTGATCCACACGGTGCGCAACGCCGGCTACATGCTGCGCGCCGACAGTGCGTGACCGGGTCCCACGCAATTCCTCCCCCTCCCCTTGCGGGAGGGGGCTGGGGGGAGGGGGAGATCGTTCAGTCGGCCGCGCCTTCCGCGTCGCGGCGTCTGTTGCGCTCGGCCGGCTTCCGCTTCGCCGCAGTCTATGCGGTGCTGCTCGCAGTCAGCGCGGCGGCACTCGCGCTATTCCTGTGGTGGTCGACCGCCGGTCTTCTCGATCGGCAGACCACGGCCGCGATCCAGGCTGACGCGCAGAGCCTGTCGGAGCGCTTCGCCACCGGTGGCCTGCCTGCGCTGGTGCTCACCATCGAGGACCGCCTGACGCAGGACATCGAGGACGATGCCATCTACCTGCTGATCGATCCGTCGGGGCGGCGGATCGCCGGCAACCTGGAGCACTGGCCGCAAGGAGCGGCACAAAACGGCGCCTGGTACGAACTGCCGATCGAGCGCGCCGGCATGCGCTCGCTGGCGGTGGTGGAAAGCTTCGATCTCCCCGGCAGGTTTCACCTGCTGGTCGGTCGCGATGTGCAGGTGCGCGCGCAGCTGCGCGGGCTGCTGACCGACGCACTCCTGTGGGCGCTGCTGGTGGTGCTGGCGATGGCATCGTTCGGTGCGCTGGTGGTGCGCAGCCTGTTCCGCCGGGCGCTGGCCAACGTCTCGGCTACCGCTGTCGCGATCGCCGGCGGCGACTTCACCCAGCGCGTGAAGCTGTCAGGCCGTGGCGACGAGTTCGACCAGCTTGCCGAGACCATCAACGACATGCTGGACCGCATGGCGCGGCTGATGGAGGGCGTGCGCGCGGTATCCAACGCGATCGCCCATGATCTGCGCACGCCGATCACCCGTGCCCGCGCCCGACTGGAGGACGCGGCGGTGCATGCCGATACCGTGGCAGAGCTGCATGCCGCGATCGAGCGGGCAACCGCCGACCTCGACGGCATCGTCGCGGTGTTCCAGGCGCTTTTGCGCATTGCCGAAATCGAGGCGGGCTCGCGCCGCGCAGCCTTCGCGACGCTGGACGTGGCGCCGGTGCTCGCCGACGTGGCCGAGCTGTACGGTGCCGTGGCAGAGGAAAAGGGAATTGCCCTGACGGTGCAGATGCCTGACGAGACAACGGTGTTCGGCGATCGCGAACTGCTGCAGCAGGCCGTCGCCAACCTGGTGGACAATGCGGTGAAGTTCTCGCCCTCGGGCAGCGCGGTGCATCTGTCCGCGACCTCGTCCCCGGCCGGCGTTGAAATAGCGGTGGCGGATCAGGGCCCAGGGATCCCGGAGGTTGACCGGGTGCGCGCCGCGGAGCGCTTCTTCCGCGGCGAGAGTGCGCGGAACACACCGGGATCGGGGCTTGGCCTGGCCCTGGTGCAGGCGGTCGCACAGTTGCACGGCGGCAGCCTCCGGATGGCCGATGCCGGGCCGGGCCTGGTCGCGGCCCTATGGCTGCCGGGCCATGAGGCCACGGCCCGGGGCGCCTAACGTCGTTGTCATGCCATCACCACGGCGGTGTGAGGCCGGAGATGCCATTCTCAGCGCCATGGGACCTGTGGCGCGTACACTCAGCCTCGGGGCGGCAACGGTGTGGCTTGGCGTCACGCCGCCGCTGGCAAGCCAGCCGCCGCCGCAGCGGGTGACCAGCGATACGCCGGAATACTGCCTGCACCTGCTGGACCGTGTCAGCGAGATGGTGCGCGTCGCCAGTTCGCCGCCACCGCAGGAGGTCACGTTCCTGTCCAGCGAGGGGCAGCGAATGTGCGATCAGGGTCAGACCCGAGGCGGCATCCTACGGCTTCGCCGCGCGCTGATGCTGATGACCCATCAGGGCGAGGGACCGTAGTCAGCGACTCTTCTTCCCGTGCTTCGGACAGCGGTCCGCTAAGGCGTCCAGTCTTCTGGCCAGCGAGGCGTAGCGGTTTGCAATCGTCAGCATGGCTCGCTGCGCAAAGGCGCTTCGCATCGTTGCGCCCTTGGCGCGGGCTGCTTCGGCCAGCTCCATAAACCTTCT
>Ga0070714_100002291_pt1 | contig 14082 bp, 7 predicted proteins | sample LARL83metaG_FD_65450 | JGI IMG/M metagenome (GOLD analysis project Ga0070714, IMG submission 65450) | Corn, switchgrass and miscanthus rhizosphere microbial communities from Kellogg Biological Station, Michigan, USA - LAR L8-3 metaG | ecosystem: Host-associated > Plants > Roots > Rhizosphere ...
GCGGGCGGGGCGGGCGGGGCGGGCGCGGTCACGGCCGGCCGGCGGGCCGGCGGCCTGGCGAACGGCCGGGCAAGCCTGTCCGCGGCAGCGGCCCGCCTGCTGGAACGCGACCTCGCTGCGGCGGTGGACGGTGAGGTCAGGTTCGACGACGGCTCCCGGGCCGCCTACTCCACCGACGCCTCCAACTTCCGGCAGGTCCCGGTCGGCGTGGTGGTGCCGCGCACCGTGGAAGGCGCCGTTACCGCGGTCGAGGTCTGCCGTCGGCACGCCGTGCCGGTGCTGTCCCGGGGCGGCGGCACCAGCCTGGCCGGCCAGTGCACCAACACGGCCGTCGTCATCGACTGGACCAAGTACTGCCACCGCGTGCTCGACGTCGATCCGGGCGCGCGCACCTGCACGGTGGAGCCGGGGATCGTGCTCGACGTCCTGAATGACCAGTTGAAGCAGCACGGCCTGCGCTTCGGCCCGGAGCCTGCCACCCACATGAACTGCACCCTCGGCGGGATGATCGGCAACAACTCCTGCGGCGCGACCGCGCAGCGCACCGGCAAGGTCGTCGACAACATCGCCGCGCTCGAGGTGCTGCTCTACGACGGCACCCGGTTCTGGTGCGGCCCCACCACCGATGAGGAGTACGCGGCGATCGAGCGCCGCGGCGACCAGCAGGCCCGGATCTACCGGCAGCTCCGCCAGCTGCGCGACCAGTACCACGACCAGATCACCGCCGGCTACCCGAAGATCCCGCGAAGGGTCTCTGGTTACAACCTCGACTCGCTGCTGCCCGAGCACGGCTTCGACGTGGCCGGCCTGCTCGTCGGCAGCGAGTCCACCCTGGTCACCGTGCTCCGCGCCAAGCTCAAGCTGGTCGACGTGCTGCCGGAACGTTCCCTGCTGGTCCTCGGCTACCCGAGCGTCGACAAGGCCGCCGACGCCGTGCCGCGCATACTTAAATGCAAGCGCCAGCCGATCGCCCTTGAGGGCCTCGACCACCGGCTCATCACCGACGAGCAGATCAAGCACTTGAACTCGAAGGCCCTGTCCGACCTGCCGCAGGGCACCGCGTTCCTGATGGTCCAGTTCGGCGGCCGCACCACGGACGAGGTGGACCAGTCAGGCCGGGAGATGCTCGACGCGCTGCATGAGACCGAGCACGAACCGGACGTCTCCTTCTATGACGACCCGGCCAGGGAAGACGAGCTGTGGCAGGTCCGCGAGGCGGGCCTGGGCGCCACCGCGCACGTGCCCGGCCACCGCGACACCTTCGAGGGCTGGGAGGACTCCGCCGTCCACCCGGACCGGCTCGGCGACTACCTGCGGGGCCTGCAGCAGCTCTATGACGAGTTCGACTACAGCGACGAGACCGGCCCCGCCCTGTACGGCCACTTCGGCCAGGGCTGCGTGCACACCCGCATCCCGTTCGACCTCTACACCGCCGAGGGCGTGGATAAGTACCGGCGGTTCATGGAACGCGCCGCCGACCTCGTCGTCGCGCACGGCGGCTCGCTGTCCGGCGAGCACGGCGACGGCCAGTCCCGCGGCGAGCTGCTGGTCAAGATGTTCGGCGAGGACCTGGTAACGGCGTTCCAGCAGCTGAAACACCTCTTCGACCCGCAAAACAAGATGAACCCCGGCAAGGTCGTCCACCCGGCAGGCCTGGACGAGCACCTGCGGCTCGGCGGCGACTGGGCGCCCGCCGCCCCGCAGGACCTGTTCTTCCGTTACCCGCACGACGGCGGCTCGTTCGCGCAGGCGGCCAACCGCTGCGTCGGCGTGGGCAAGTGCCGTCAGCACGACAACCAGAGCGGCTCGGTCATGTGCCCGTCCTACCAGGTCACCATGGAGGAGGAGCACTCGACCCGGGGCCGGGCGCGACTGCTGTTCGAGATGCTCAACGGCCACGGCGACGCCAGCATCAAGGACGGCTGGCGCAGTAACGCGGTCAAGAACGCGCTCGACCTGTGCCTGGCCTGCAAGGGCTGCAAGTCCGACTGCCCGGCCAACGTGGACATGGCCACCTACAAGGCCGAGTTCCTCGCCCATCACTGGCAGGGCCGCCAGTGGCGCAGGCCGCGCTCCGACCTGGCCCTCGGCTGGCTGCCGCTGGCCGCCAAGACCATAACCGCGCTCAAGCTCGCCGGCGTCGTCAACGCCGTCACGCACGCCCCGGTGCTGCACCGGGTGGTGACCGCGCTCGGCGGCCTGGAGGACCGCGAGGTGCCGCTCTTCGCAAGCCAGACGCTCCAGGACTGGTTCAAGGAAAGGACCCCAAACGGCGACGGTCCCGGTGCTGGCAAGCACCGGGGCACGGTCATGCTCTGGCCGGACACGTTCACCAACTACTTCCACCCGCACGTCGGCCAGGCCGCCGTCGAGGTGCTCGAGAGCGCGGGCTGGCGGGTGACGCTGCCGCCGGAAACGACATGCTGCGGGCTGACCTGGATCTCCACCGGCCAGCTCGCCACCGGCAAGAAGATACTCAAGCAGACGGTGGAGGTCCTCGCCGAGCACGTACGGAACGGAGGCTGGGTAATCGGCCTCGAGCCGAGCTGCACCAGCGTGTTCCGCGGCGACGCGCCCGAGCTGTTCCCCGACGACCAGGACGTGGCCCGCCTCAAAGACCACACCCTCACCCTCGCCGAGCTGCTCACCGAGCACACCCCCGGTTACCAGCCGCCCGCGCTGCACCGCAAGGTGCTCGCCCAGGTGCACTGCCACCAGCACGCCGTGCTGAAGTGGGACGCCGACCAGAAGCTGCTCAAGGCGGCGGGCGCCGAGCCGGAGCACCTGGAGACCGGCTGCTGCGGCCTCGCGGGCAACTTCGGTTTCCAGGCCGGCCACGGCAAGGTCAGCAAGGACATCGCCGAGCGCGCCCTGCTGCCCAGGCTGCGCGCGGCCAACCCGGCCGCGGCGGTGCTCGCCGACGGGTTCAGCTGCCGCACCCAGATCCACGAGCTCGACAGCGGCGGCCGGGAGGCGATGCACCTCGCCGAGCTGCTCGCCACCGCGGGCAACCTCGGCTACGACCGCCCGGAGGAAACCGCCGCGCCCCGCCCGGCCCCGCCCGGTGCCGCGTCCAGGGCCGTCATCCTGACGGCGGTCGCGGCGGCCGTAGCGACGACCGTCATCGCGGCGGGCGCGGTCGCCGGCCGGGTCCTGCGCGCCCGGCGAACCCGGGCCTAGAGGCCCGCCTCCGCCCCGCCGAGCCGGACGTCGCGGGACAGCGACACGGCGCACTCAAGCATGGCCGCGTGCACGAACGCCTGCGGCAGGTTCCCGCGCTGCTGCCGCTGGTGCACGTCGTACTCCTCGGTGTAGAGCGCGGCGGGCCCGGTGGCGGACCGGTTCCGCTCGAACCAGTGCGCGGCGGCGACCGGGTTCCCGAGCGCGTGCTCCACCAGGGCCATCCAGAAACCGCACAGCAGGAACGCGCCCTCCGCCTTGTGCAGCGGCCGCGCGTCGTGCCGGAACCGGTACACGAACCCGTCGGCGGCGAGCTCCGCGCGGACCGCCTCGATCGTCGCGGCGCTTCTCGGGTCGTCCGGCGCGAGCCCGCCGCGGATCACCGGCAGCAGCAGCGCGGCGTCCACGCGCTCGTCACCCGGCGCGCGCTGCCACCGGCCGGACGGGTGCACGCAGTCGCGGAGGCTGGCCGTGATGGCATCGGCGAGTGAGCTCCACCTGGCCGCCAGCCGGTGCCCGCTGCCGCTTCCCGAGGTAAGGCTGGCCGCGCCCGCGCCCGCCGCCCCGGCGATCGCGCGCAGCCCGGACACGCAGGCGAGCCGCGAGTGCGCCCACCGCTGGTTGTCGAGCTCCCAGATGCCCGCGTCCGGCTCGCGCCACCGCTGCTCGATCGCCATGGCGGCCACCTCCGCGGCCCGCCACTCCTCCTCGTCGAGCATGTCGTGGCCCGCGGCGGCGGCGAGCAGCGACAGCGTCTCGCCGAACGCGTCGAGCTGGAACTGCCGACGCACCCAGTTCCCGGTCTTCGCGCCGCCGCCGGGGAAACCAGGCAGCCGCAGCGTCCGCTCGGCGTTGATCGGCTCGCCCGACACCGTGTACCCGGGCATCAGCCCCGGCCCGTCGGCGAGCAGCCGCTCGGTGATGAACCGGACCGCCCCGGCCAGCATGGGGTGCGGCCCGTGCGCCGCGAGCGCGAGCCCGGCGTAGCACTGGTCGCGGATCCACGCGTAGCGGTAGTCGTAGTTGCGTCCGGCTTCGAGCCGCTCGGGCAGCGAGGTGGTGGCCGCGGCCACCATGGCGCCGCTCGCCGAGGTCAGCCCGCGCAGCACCGCGTAGGCGTGCCGCGCGTCGCTGACCGCGATCAGGTCTTCGCAGCCGGGCGCCACCCGCGACCAAGCCTCCTCGGTCGCCGCCCAGAGCTTCCCCGGGTCCGGTGGCTGGTCAGTGAAATCAGTGTCGGACATCTCCAGAACGAGGTCGTGCTCCGCCCCCTCCGCCAGCCGCACCGTCATGGCGAGCCCGCCCTCGGCGCGCCGCGCCCGTCCCGCACCGCGAAGCCGGAACCAGACCGGCCCGCTGCGCCCGGTCCACACGTCACCGCGCTCCGGGTCGTGATGGCGTTTGAGGTCCGTCATCCGTCCCCGCCCGAAGCCGGCCCGCAGATGGAGCCGCACGCTGACCCGCGCGGCGCCGTCGAGTGCCTCGATGCGGCGTAGCAGCACTGCGCGGTGCGGGTCGGCTGGCATGGCGAGCGCCTCACGGCTCTCGATCCGGCCGTCGCCGACCCAGCGGCTGCGCCAGATCAGCGACCCGTTCTCGTAGTAGCCGCCCCAGACGTGCCACGGGTCGGTCGGCGTGACCGTGTACGTGCCGGGGCCGCCGAGCAGCCCGCTGAACGCGGCGGGGCTGTCCCAGCGCGGCACGCACAGCCAGGCGACCGACCCGTCGGGCGCGATAAGCGCGCCCCGCTCGCCGTCCGCGACGAGCGCGTACTCCCGCAGCACCCGCGGGGTGAGCACGTCACCGCCCGCCACCCCGGGGCCGGTTACCCTGGCGACCACGCCCTTGGCCGCACTGCCTTGGCCGGGCCGGCTTCCCGCCTTGCCGCCGCTCCCGGCCCTGTCGCCGGCGTTGCCGCCGTTACCCGCTGCCATGCCTTTCCTGCTTCCTCGTTTGACCCGGCTCATGCCAGGTAGCAGGGCCAGGGGCGGGCGAACATTTCTCGCGAGGAGACGGGGCGGACACCATGGACAAGGCCACGGTAGTGATTACCGGTGCGAGCGCGGGCATCGGCCGGGCGACAGCGGAGCTTTTCGGCCGCCGCGGCGCGCGGGTCGCGCTGATCGCGCGCGGTGAGGACGGGCTGAGCGGGGCGGCCGAGGCGGTGCAGGCCGCGGGCGGCACGGCGCTGCCGCTGCAAGCCGACGTGGCCGACTTCGCGGCGGTCGACCGGGCCGCCGAGCGCGTGGAAACCGACCTCGGCCCCATCGACGTGTGGGTGAACGTGGCGTTCACCTCCGTGTTCGCCCCGTTCACCGAGATCAGCCCGGAAGAGTTCCGGCGGGTCACCGAGGTCACCTACCTCGGCTACGTGCACGGCACGATGGCGGCGCTGCGCCGCATGAAGACCCGCGACCGCGGCACGATCGTGCAGGTCGGGTCCGCGCTCGGGTACCGGGCGATCCCGCTGCAGTCCGCCTACTGCGGCGCGAAGCACGCGGTCAACGGGTTCACCGAGTCGGTCCGCACCGAACTGCTGCACGACCACAGCAACGTGCGGATCACCGTGGTGCAGATGCCGGCCGTCAACACGCCGCAGTTCTCCTGGGTCCGCTCCCGGCTGCCGCGGCACCCGCAGCCGGTCCCGCCGATCTACCAGCCGGAGGTCGCCGCCCAGGGGGTGCTCTTCGCGGCCGAGCACCCGGAGCGCAAGGAGTACTGGGTCGGCGGGTCCACGGCCGCGACGATCTTCGGCCAGAAGTTCGCCGCCCCGCTGCTCGACCGCTACCTGGCGCGCACCGGGTACGACTCGCAGCAGACCGACGAGCCGGTGTCCGGCGACAAGCCGGGCAACCTGTGGCAGCCGCTCGACCAGGCGCCGGGCAGCGACCACGGCGCGCACGGGGAGTTCGACGACCGGTCCACCACAGACAGCGAGCAGCTCAAGGCGGCCGAGGCAGCGCAGTCGGCGGCCGCCAAGACGACCGAGCTGGCCGAGTCGGCGGGCGGCGCCGTCACCCGTGCGTTCGGTTCCCTCATCACCGTGGCCCGGCGGCGGCACCAGTGACCAGCCGGGTGGCCACCCCGATCTTCGAGGCGGACTTCCCGCGGGTGGACGGCGTCACGGCCGAGGTGTACGAGGTACCTACCGACAAGCCGGAGGCGGACGGCACGCTGGCCTGGTCGAAGACCACCCTGGTGCTCGTGCGGGTCACCGGCGGCGGCGCCACCGGGCTCGGCTACACCTACGCGTCGGGCGCGTGCAAGCCGCTGATCGAGGGCGAGCTCGCCGCCGCGGTCGCCGGCGTGTGCACCCTCGACACCGGCGCTGCCTGGCAGGCGATGGCCCGCGCGGTCCGCAACCTGGGCCGGCCGGGCCTGGTCTCCTGTGCGATCTCCGCGGTTGACGCCGCGCTGTGGGACCTCAAGGCCACCCTGCTCGACCTGCCGCTCAGCCGGCTGCTCGGCCTGGTCCGGGAGGAGGTCCCGGTTTACGGCAGCGGCGGCTTCACCACCTACGACGAGCCCGCGGCGCGCACGCAGCTTGAGCGGTGGACCGGGGACCTGCGCATCCCGCGGGTGAAGATCAAGATAGGCGAGTCGTGGGGCACCGAGCCGTCCCGCGACCTGGCCAGGATCGCCTTCGCCCGCAGGGTGATCGGCCCGGATGTGGAGCTGTACGTGGACGCCAACGGCGGCTACTCGCGCAAGCAGGCGGTCCGCGTCGCCCGCGCCATGGCCGAGCACCAGGTGAGCTGGTTCGAGGAGCCGGTCAGCTCCGACGACCTGGACGGCCTGCGCGAGGTACGCGACCAGGTGGATCCCGATGTCACCGCGGGGGAGTACGGCTACGACCTGCCCTACTTCGCCCGGATGGTCGGCGCCCAGGCGGTCGACTGCCTCCAGGTGGACGTGACCCGCTGCGGCGGCGTCACCGAGTTCCTGCGCGCCGCCGCCGTGGCCGCGGCCAGCGGCCTGCAGGTTTCCGCGCACTGCGCGCCGAACCTGCACGCTCACGTCTGCACCGCGATACCGAACCTGCGCCACCTTGAGTACTTCCACGACCACGTTCGCATCGAGCAGATGTTCTTCGACGGCACCCTCGACCCGGCCGGCGGCGCGCTCCGGCCGGGCACCTCGCACGTCGGCCACGGCCTGTCGCTCAAGGAGGCCAACGCCGCCCCGTACCGGACGGCCTGACCCGGCAGGCCGTCTAGCCGGGCGGCAGCAGCTCGTTCAGCGCGGCGGCGAGCTCGTACAGTTTCGCCAGGTGCGCCGCGGTCAGCTCGGTGACCAGCTGGTCGCCCTTCGCGGTGAGCTCGACCCGCGCCACGCGGGCGTCGTCGGGGTCGGCGGTCCTGCGCACCACGCCGGCCGCCTCCGCCCGGTCCACCAGGCCGACCGCGCTGTGGCTCTGCAGCAGCAGGTACTCCGCGATCTCCCGGATGGCCGGCGGCCGGGGTCCCGGGTGGCCCTTGATGGCCACCAGCAGCTGATGCTGGGCCGGCGTCAGCCCGACCTCGGCCGCGTGTTCCTCGCTCCAGCGCAGGAAACGCCGCAGCGTGACCCGGAAACGCAGGCTGTGCCTGAAGTCCGCGCCGGTTGGCTGGCTGAACGAGGTGGGTGGCTGGGCAGAGATCATGCAGAACATCGTAGTCCGATATAATCACGGCCGGAACCCGTCCGGCCTGGACCCTGGTGGCCGCGCTCGAGCCGCCATACAAGGACGGCAGCGGCAACGGCCAGCCGTCGCGAGAGCGCGGCGCCCCGTCGCGGTATGGCACCAGCGAGGCAGGCATGCCGCGTGCCTTTCACGATGCCGGATAGGGTGGCGGCGTGCGGCCGGACGGGGAGATCACCAGGGGCACCACGAATCCCGGCAGGCTGCGGCGGGTGGACCGGTGGATCACGCAGGCGCTGCGCCCGGTGCTCCGCGCGGGCGAGCGCCCGCTGGTCGTCGACCTGGGCTTCGGTGCCTCGCCGGTGACCACCCTCGAGTTGTACCGGCGGGTTCGCGCGGTGGCGCCGGGCGCCGAGGTCACCGGACTTGAGATCGACCCGGCGCGGGTCGCGGCGGCCCGCCGTGAGCTTGCCGCGCTGCGCGCGGCCGGCGACGAGCTACCGGGACTTTCGTTTGCGGCCGGCGGATTCGAGTTGCCGCTGCCGCGCCGGCCGGCGCTCGCCCGCGCGTTCAACGTGCTGCGCCAGTACCCGGAGGAGCGGACCTGGACCGCGTGGTCCCGGCTGCGGGCCGGCCTGGCCCCCGGCGGCGCCCTGGTCGAGGGAACCTGCGACGAGATCGGCCGCCGCGCCGTCTGGGTCACCCTGCCCGCCCCTAACGACAGCGCGCGCACCACGCAAGCCAGCGGACCGAGCGCCGTCAGCCAGCCGCTGATCACCTTCGCGGCGCGGCTCGCGTCGCTCGATCGCCCGTCCGACCTGGCTGAGCGGCTGCCCAAGGCGCTGATCCACCGGAACGTGCCCGGCGAGCCGGTGCACCAGTTCCTGCGGGACTTCGACCGGGCCTGGGACCGGGCCGCGCCTTACTCCGCCTTCGGCCCGCGGCAGCGCTGGCTGAACGCGGTCGCGTCGCTGTCCGCGGACTGGCCGGTGCTCCGCCAGCCGCCGTGCGGCGGCCCCGGGCGGTGGCGGCTCGGCGAGGTCACCCTGCCCTGGGCGGCCCTGGCTCCGCCCGGGCATGAATCGCCGTGATCAGACTGAATCAGCTGACCGGGTAGACGCTGGTGACGGCCTCACTGAAGCCGGCCAGGTACCAGTAGCGCCAGAACACCGCGGGGACACCGTGCAGTTCCACGCGCACGCCCGCCGTCGTCGCCGCGGCCGCCAGGGCGCGCAGCCCGCTCAGGTCGATGAACCGGAGCTCGTCCATGCTGATGGCGTATCCGTCCGCCCCGGCCGCGCCGACCGCCCTCGCGAGCGACGTGGCGAACTGGTCGCTGACGGCGACGTCGACCTCGCCGGACAGCCGCCACCGCCCCGGGCCGTCCGCCGTGAACTGGTACGGGTGCCCGGTCGCCGGGATGGCCGGCTGCTCGCCGGTAACGCTCATCGCGGGCCTCAGTTTTCTTGCCGCGGCGGCGCGGGCAGCTCGGGGCCAGGCGGTTTTGGCGCGCGCAGCACGGACAAGGGCAGCTCGGCCCAGACGACCTTCCCGTCGGGCAGCGGGTCGACGGCCCACCGGCTGGCCAGCCGCGCCACCACGCTGAGCCCGTGACCGGTCATGACCTCGAACGGAACGCCCTCGCCGGTGGCTTCGTGCTCGGCGCCCTCGAGCACGTGAACCGGGACCATGTCCCGCACCGCGATCCTGGTCACCCCCGCCGACCGGTAAAAGGTCATGGTGAACCCGGACCGGGCGTGCAGCACCGCGTTGGCCGCGAGCTCCGTGGCAACGATCGCGGTGTCGCAGGCGGCCGCGTCGCCTGCCCCCGCGCCGAGCAGCCCCGTCACGTAGTGCCTGGCCGCCCGTACCGAGTCCAGCTCCGCGGGGAAGCTCCGCTGGTCCGCGACCGCCGAGTGCAGCTGGCACACGTCCCCCACCGCGGCCGCGGTGCCCGGTTCGGCCAGGACGCTATCCGGGTACCCGCACAGCAGGCCGAACGGCAAGCGGGTGCCGAGTTTGGTCCACAGGTCTTCAAGCTCGATCGCCAGTGCGACGTCCCCGGCGTCCCACAGCAGCGCCACCATCTCGGCGTAGACCCGGACGGGGCGGCCGCCCGCCGCGGCCCGGCCGATCAGGGCCAGCGCCGCTGCCTCGAACCGCCCATGGTCCAGCCGGGGGCCAGCGAGGAAGCGGCCGAGCAGGCCGGAGGCGTCCACGGTGAACAGCCGGCCGTCCCGGCGCTCCCGGGCGGCGTCCAGGCCCTCGCGCGCCAGCCTGGCCTCGAACGCCAGGCGGTGCGGGGCGGTGGCCACCACCACGACGCCCTCCCCGGACCTGAGGCCGTCGGCCAGGTACCGGCCGACACTGTCGGCGAGCTCGTCATCCGCCCCGTAAAAGTGGACGACGTGGTTCACCGCGCCCCCTGCGAGCTGACCTGGATGCGACACGGACCTAACCTCGCCCAAAGACGCCGACTTAAACGAAATCCGCCGCTTCGCGCCCGTTTAAAAAGTGTTAAGAAAAAGCCCCCGTCCGTTCGGTCCATCGACCCTGTATCCCGAACGCGGGCGTGGTGCCCCCGCAGGCCAGCCCGGCATCATCGGCACGTACCCGCCGCAGCACGAGGCGTTCCCGGTCAGCGAGGCGATGAACGCCAACCTCACCGTCGAGGCTGACCGCCTCCGCCGCCCGCGCGGCCCAGGTTTGATCGCCCGAGTCACGGGTAGCCCGGGGCGCTTGGTCTCTCGCGGCCGCCCCCGCGAGCCCGTAGCGCAATGCAATGATGGAACTACGTGTGCGCTAACGCGAGTGCCCGCCGTCGGCGGGCACTCGCCGTCTAGGCGGGTGACTCGCGACAGAGGGGTGATCGGCGATGCCGGTGGCGACGGAGACCGGGCAGCAGGAGCAGATGGAGCAGCTGCTCACCGGGCTGTCCGCGGTCCGCGGCGGTGACTTCAGCATCCGGCTGCCCGCGGGCCAGGACCCGTTGATGAACGAGATCGCGGCGGTGTTCAACGCCATGAACGAGCAGCTCGGCGTGTTCACCGCGGAGGTCACCCGGGTGGCGCGCGAGGTGGGCACCGAGGGCCAGCTCGGCGGCCAGGCGGAGGTGCCCGCGGTCGCGGGCACCTGGAAGGACCTGACCGATTCCGTCAACGCGATGGCGGGCAACCTCACCGGCCAGGTCCGGGCGATCGCCCAGGTCACCACCGCGGTGGCGCGCGGCGACCTGAGCCAGAAGATCTCCGTGGAGGCCAAGGGCGAGGTCGCCACGCTCGCCGAGACGATCAACGGGATGGTCGACACGCTGTCCGCGTTCGCCGGCGAGGTCACCCGGGTGGCCCGCGAGGTGGGCACCGAGGGGCGGCTCGGCGGCCAGGCGGAGGTGCCCGGCGTCGGCGGCACCTGGCGTGACCTGACCGAGTCGGTGAACTTCATGGCCGGCAACCTGACCAGCCAGGTCCGCAACATCGCCCAGGTCACCACCGCGGTCGCCAAGGGCGACCTGAGCCAGAAGATCACCGTCGACGCCCGCGGTGAGATCCTCGAGCTGAAGAACACCGTGAACACCATGGTGGACCAGCTGTCGAGCTTCGCCGGCGAGGTTACCCGGATGGCCCGCGAGGTCGGCACCGAGGGCATACTCGGCGGCCAGGCCCAGGTCCCGGGCGTCGGCGGCACCTGGCGCGACCTGACCGACTCGGTGAACTTCATGGCCGGCAACCTGACCAGCCAGGTCCGGTCGATCGCCCAGGTCGCCACCGCGGTGGCCAAGGGCGACCTGAGCCAGAAGATCACCGTCGACGCCCGCGGCGAGATCCTCGAGCTCAAGAACACCATCAACACGATGGTCGACACGCTGTCCGACTTCGCCGGCGAGGTCACCCGGATGGCCCGCGAGGTCGGCACCGAGGGCCGCCTCGGCGGCCAGGCCGACGTGCAGGGCGTCTCCGGCACGTGGAAGGACCTGACCGAGTCCGTCAACGTGATGGCCAACAACCTGACCAGCCAGGTCCGTAGCATCGCGCAGGTCACCACCGCGGTCGCCAAGGGCGACCTGAGCCAGAAGATCCGGGTGGACGCGCGCGGCGAGATCCTCGAGCTGAAGGAGACCATCAACACGATGGTCGACCAGTTGTCGGCGTTCGCGGGCGAGGTGACCCGGGTGGCCCGCCAGGTGGGCACCGAGGGCGTACTCGGCGGCCAGGCCATCGTCCAGGGGGTGTCGGGCACCTGGAAGGACCTGACCGACAACGTCAACGTGATGGCCAACAACCTGACCAGCCAGGTCCGGAACATCGCGCAGGTCACCACCGCGGTCGCCAAGGGCGACCTGAGCCAGAAGATCCGGGTGGACGCGCGCGGCGAGATCCTCGAGCTGAAGGAGACCGTCAACACCATGGTCGACCAGCTCTCCTCGTTCGCGGGCGAGGTGACCCGCGTGGCCCGCGAGGTGGGCACCGAGGGCATACTCGGCGGCCAGGCGACGGTGCCGAACGTGGCGGGCACCTGGAAGGACCTGACCGACAACGTCAACTCGATGGCCAACAACCTGACCAACCAGGTGCGCAACATCGCCCAGGTCACCACCGCCGTCGCCAAGGGCGACCTGACCAAGAAGATCGACGTCGACGCCCGCGGCGAGATCCTGGAACTGAAGACCACCATCAACACGATGGTGGACCAGCTGTCGAGCTTCACCGTCGAGCTCACCCGGGTGGCCCGCGAGGTGGGCCGGGAGGGACGCCTCGGCGGCCAGGCCGAGGTGGAGGGCGTGTCCGGCACCTGGAAGCGGCTCACGGAGAACGTCAACGAGCTAGCCGGCGCGCTGACCAGGCAGATCCGCGCGATCTCCGAGGTGACGAGCGCGGTCGCCACCGGCGACCTGACCCGGACGATCTCCGTCGAGGCGGCCGGCGAGGTCTCCGAGCTGAAGGACAACATCAACACGATGGTCCGCTCGCTGCGCGAGACGACCGAGGCGAACCAGCAGCAGGGCTGGCTGCAGACCAGCCTGGCCCGGGTGGCCGGCCTGATGCAGGGCGAGCGGGACCTGGAGGTCGTCGCCGAGCTGATCATGAACGAGCTCATCCCGCTGGTCGGCGGCCAGCAGGGCGCGTTCTTCCTCACCGACGCCAGCGAGGCGGAGACCCGGCTGCGGCTCATCGCCGGGTACGGGCTGCCGCTCGGCGACGGGGTGCCCGACCAGGTGCTTATCGGTGAGTCGCTGATCGGCCAGGTCGCCAAGACGCGCCGGCCGATCGTGCTCAATGACGTCCCGGCCGGCTACGCGCGGATCGCCTCGGCGATCGGCGAGTCCCGCCCGGTGAACGTGATGATCGTGCCGGTCGTGTTCGAGGACCAGGTGCTCGGCGTCATCGAGGCCGGCTCGCTGTGGCCGTTTACCCAGGTGCAACGCGACTTCCTCGAGCAGCTGATGGAGGCCATCGGCGTCAACGTGAACACGATGATCGCCAACGCCCGCACCGACGCGCTGCTCGAGCAGTCGCAGCGGCTGACCGCCGAGCTCCAGTCGCGGCAGCAGGAGCTGCAGCGGTCCAACGCGGAGCTGGCCGACAAGGCCGCGCTGCTCGCCGCGCAGAACCGGGACATCGAGACCAAGAACGCGGAGATCGAGCAGGCCAGGCAGGAGATCGAGGAACGCGCCAAGCAGCTCGACCAGGCCTCGCGGTACAAGTCGCAGTTCCTCGCCAACATGTCGCACGAGCTGCGCACCCCGCTGAACAGCCTGCTCGTGCTCGCCCGGCTGCTCGCGCAGAACCCGAACGGCAACCTCACCGGCAAGCAGGTGGAGTACGCGACCGTCATCCACTCCTCCGGCTCGGACCTGCTGCGGCTGATCAACGACATCCTCGACCTGACCAAGGTCGAGGCGGGCAAGATGGAGATCAACCCGGAGCGGTTCGCGCTGGCCGGCCTCATCGAGGACCTGCGCGGCGTGTTCGGCCCGCTGACCGAGGAGAAGCGCCTCGCATTCACCATCAACGCCGGGCCCGGCGTGCCCGCCGACGTGTTCACCGACAAGCAGCGGCTGCGCCAGATCCTCTACAACCTGCTGTCCAACGCGGTGAAGTTCACCGAGCACGGCCACGTCGAGCTGCGCATCGAGACCGAGCCCGGGCAGCCGGGCAGTTCCCTCCCGGGGGAGCGACCCCTTGTACCCCCCGTACCCCCCGCGGGCCTGGCCGATGGAAATGTCCCAGTGTATCGGCCAGGCCTGGACTCGTGGATTGTCTTCTCGGTCGCCGACACCGGCA
>Ga0070714_100002292_pt1 | contig 14079 bp, 13 predicted proteins | sample LARL83metaG_FD_65450 | JGI IMG/M metagenome (GOLD analysis project Ga0070714, IMG submission 65450) | Corn, switchgrass and miscanthus rhizosphere microbial communities from Kellogg Biological Station, Michigan, USA - LAR L8-3 metaG | ecosystem: Host-associated > Plants > Roots > Rhizosphere ...
AGTGCGCCGAAAAGAATCACGGCGGCCGTCGTCGCGTCGGTATCCTGACTTAGCCGTTCGGCGAGTCCTGCGACGGTGGAGCGGACCAGCCGCTCTTGGGCATGGCCGAGCGACTCTGCAAATAGTGCCGGCGTGTCCGGGCTCATGCCGTGCTCGATCAGTTTTGCTGCAAGACGCGGAAAAGTTCGCCTTCCCATGTAAACCACGGTGGTCGATTCCGGGTCGGCAAGCGCACCCCAGTTGAGATTTGCAGGCAACAGGCCGCTGGTATCGGCACCGGTCACGAACTGGATCCGGCGCGAGGTATGCCGGCGCGAGAGCGGAATGCCGGCTTGCGCTGCCGCCACGCATGCGGAGGTGACGCCAGGAACGATCTCGTAGCCGATACCGGCCGCGCGCAGCATTTCGATCTCCTCTTCGAGCCGACCAAAAATGCCTGCATCGCCTGATTTCAGGCGCACCACGCGCGCACCGGTTGCGGCATAGTCGACGAGCAGTCGATTGACATGCTGCTGCCTGGTCGACTGGCGTCCCGCACGCTTGCCGACCGCCACCAGGTTGGCCTGCTCGCTTGCATGATCCAGGATTGCGCCTGAGGCAAGGTCGTCATACAGCACGACGTCGGCCGCGCGCAGACGCGACACCGCCTTCAGCGTCAACAGCTCTGGATCTCCCGGACCGGCCGAGACAAAGGAGACGAAGCCGCTCACCTGTCCTCCGCGATGAGGTGGAAGAATGTACCAGTGACATGACCGCGGCGCGAGCCGGTCTCGGCAATCACGGCGCCTGCCGCGTCGCGCACGACCGCCAAGGGCGTATCCGGCTGCGAAACAATGGTCGAATAATGAAATTCGTGGCCACGCAGGCGTGCGCCCGCCTCATGTCCGGGTATTGGCGCAGCCAGCTCGGCAATCCGGTAACCAAGATGCATGCGGCGCTTGGCAAAGCTCGTTTCGAGCCCGAGCAATCCCGCCATCTCGTGGCGCGTGCCGTCGGCGTCGGTCAGCGCGCCGCCGAGCACCATGTAGCCCCCGCACTCTCCGTGCACCGGCCGTGTTTGGGCAAAAGAGCTCAGCGCGCGTTGAAACCGCCGGTTTTCCGCAAGACGGCCGGCATGCAATTCCGGATAGCCCCCCGGAAGCCAGCATACATCCGCGCCGGCATCGGGAATCTCGTCGGCGAGCGGGGAGAACGTCGCGATCTCGGCTCCGGCCGCGCGCCAGGCCTCGAGCATATGCGGATACATGAAGGAGAAGGCGGCATCCCGCGCCAGCGCGATCCGCTGACCGGGCGGTCTGACCTTTTGACCTCGTACAACCGGTTGCGGTGACCAGACGGTTGCCGATTGCAGCACCGCATCGAGATCGACATGGCCGCCGATAAAGCGCGCGGCTTCGGCGATCAGGGCGCCAACCTGTTCATGTTCCTCGGCCTGCACCAGACCGAGGTGCCGCTTCGGCAAGGCGATCGCGGCGTTGCGAGGCAAAGCGCCGAACACAGCTATGCCGACGTCGGCGAGCGCGCGGCGCACGAGATCCTCATGCCGCGCGCTTGCAAGGCGGTTGAGAACCACGCCAGCAAGGCGCACGCCGGCGCGAAAATCGCGCAGTCCAGCAGCGACGGCCGCGGCGGTTTGCGCCTGCCCGGAAGGATCTATCACGAGCAGGACCGGCCATCCCATCATTTCGGCAATATCGGCGGTGGCGCCGGTGCCGGAGACGCCCGGCGTGGCAACGCCGTCAAACAGGCCCATCGAGCCCTCGGCCAGCACAAGATCAGCGTCCGCGCCGCGCGAGGTGAGATGCCAAATGGTCTCGCGATCCATCGCCCAACTGTCGACATTGACCGAGGGGCGGCCCGTCGCGGCTGCGTGAAACGCGGGATCGATATAATCGGGACCACTCTTCAAGCACTGCACGTTGAGGGCGCGATCGCGAAAAGCGCGCGCGAGTGCCAGCGTCAGCGTTGTCTTGCCTGCGCCCGAGGCGGGCGCCGAAATGACAAGTGCCTGCGTCATAGGGCCTCCGGGAAGCGCGGCGTCGGTCCTCGCGGACGATAGCGGCGGTCATAGTCGGCCGCATACAGGCGGCTTTCGGCAAAATCCTCCGAACCGAGTGTCCTGCCGACGAGCACAAGCGCCGTGCGTTCGAGCTCGGGGCCGACGGCAGCATCGAGTGTACCGAGCGTGGCGCGAATGATCCGTTGCTCCGGCCAGCTTGCGCGCCAGACGATCGCCACGGGGCAATCTGCGCCATAGTGCGGCGTGAGCTCTGCAATCAGCCTGTCGAGCATGTGCACCGAGAGATGGATCGCAAGCACCGCGCCGGTTGCGGCAAAGGCGGCGAGGCTTTCGTCTTTCGGCATCGCGCTCGCCCGCCCCGAAGTTCGTGTCAGCACGACGGATTGCGCAACTCCCGGCAGCGTGAGTTCCGCCTCGAGCGCGGCGGCAGCGGCCGAAAAGGCCGGCACGCCGGGAGTGATGGTGTAGGGAATTTCAAGCGCACGCAGACGGCGCAATTGCTCGCCCATCGCCGACCAGATCGATAGATCGCCCGAATGCAGCCGCGCAACATCCTTGCCTTGGGCATGCGCGGTGACGATCTCCGACATGATCTCGTCGAGCGATAGTGGTGCGGTATCGATGATGCGGGCCCCTCGCGGGCAATGCGCGAGAACGCCCTGCGGCACCAGCGAGCCGGCATAGAGACATACGGGACAGGCGGCGATGATGTCGCGCCCGCGCAGTGTAAGCAGGTCGGCAGCGCCTGGTCCGGCGCCGATGAAGTGCACCGTCATTCGCCATCTCCTTCGGCAATTGCCGCAGTAGCCGTGCGATCCTGCGAAACGGTTCGGCAGGAAACGAGACGCGCACGAGCACCCGCCGCCGCAAGTGCTGCGGCCTCGGCGACGGAGCCCACGCCGAATCTCGCCTGGACGAGATCGGATTGTGTCTGGGTTTCGATGCCGGCCAAAACGGCCGCCGGAATGGCCTTGATCGGCAGATTGAGCTCTCGCGCCAGCAACCGCAGCACCGGCGTTTGCGATTTGTCGCTGACGGTTGCCACCGCCGCAAGACCTTCGGCGCCGGCAGCAACAAGCGCTTCGCGCAGCGAAGCCAGTGTGACGTCTCGCTTGAATCCCAGCCCTGCGACCCTCATTTCACCGCACTCCATTGCACGACCGACCGCTCCATCTCCCATGAGCGATATCGGCCGAGCTTGCCCGCATGCGCGATTTCGAGGCGCATGAGTTCGCCGCCGTGAAGCCGATGCAGCTCCGACAGGAGTGCGTCGGTCTCAAGCGTTACAGCATGCGCAACCAGCCGTGCGCCCACCTCCAGCAGCGGCCAAAGGCCATCGAACATCGCAAGATCAAGCCCTCCGCCGATGAAGACGGCTTGCGGCGTCTTGAGGTCGCCCAGCACTCCGGGCGCGGTCCCCTCGACGACCGCAATCCGGTTGGCGAGGCCGAACGCCGTGGCATTCTTGCGGATATTTTCGGCGCGATCCTTGCGGGCTTCGATCGCGATCGCACTTCCTCCGCACAGCGCCCATTCGACGGAGATCGAGCCGGATCCCGCGCCGATGTCCCACAAACGTTCGCCTGGCCTTGGCGCAAGCGCAGAGAGCGCCAGTGCGCGCATCGGCCGCCTGGTGATCTGGCCATCATGCACGAAAAGCGAATCCGCATGGCCCGAGCTGCGCGGCAGCCCGCCAAAACCCTTCGCTTCCAATGCGATGGCCAAGAGGTCCGCGGCTGGATCGCCGTCGTAGCTGTCGGCGCGATGCTGCGTGATGGATTCGCGTTTCCCTCCAAGCGCAGCAAGGGTCCAGAGCTGCGAATGGCCCCACCCCCGGGCCGTCAGCCATTTGGCAAGAGCGACACCAGCTTCGCCGTCGCGCAGGAGACAAATGATCCGCTCACCGTGAGCTAGATGCGGCAGAAGACACTCGAACGGGGCGGCATGCAGCCCAAGACAGATCACGGACTCCAGTCGCCATCCCAGGCGCGCCGCGGCAAGCGAGAATGTCGAGGGCGCAGGATGGGCGATCCATTCGCTCCTGTTCAGCTGCTCTGCGAGAACCGCGCCGACGCCGTGCCAGAACGGATCACCCGAGGCGAGTACCGCGGTCGGACGGCCGCGGCAGGAAAGGACGCAATCCGTCTGGAACGGCGCCGGCCAGCAGCGGCCGCGGTCGCCGATGCTCGCGAGCGCCAGATGCCGCTCGCCGCCAAAGACCGTCTCGGCCCTGGCGAGCGCCTTTCGGCTTGCGTCCGAGAGGCCCGAAAGGCCATCTTCGCCGATACCGATGATGGTCAGCCAGGGATCAGAAGGATCACGCATGACACGCGCCCTCATACTGGGCGGAACGAGCGATGCTCGCTCGCTTGCTGATGCGGTTGCGCACGCAGGATTTGAAGCGACCTATTCCTATGGAGGACGCACGCGCGCGCCTGCGACACAACCGCTGCCGACGCGGTCCGGCGGTTTTGGCGGCGCAAGCGGCTTGGCTGAATACATTCGTCGGGAAAAAATCACGCATGTGATCGACGCAACCCATCCCTTCGCGGCCGAAATGAGTCGCAACGCGGTTGCGGCCTGCGCAACAACCGGCGCGCGGCTGATCGCGCTTGAGCGCGCGCCTTGGGCCAAGGCACCCGGTGACAAATGGATCGAGGTAGCCGATCTCGCCTCGGCCGTGACGGCGTTGCCCCTGACGCGCACTCGTGTTTTCCTTGCGATCGGCCGGCAGCATATTGCGGCGTTCGGCGCCAAACCGCAGCACGCCTACACGCTGAGATTTGTCGATCCTCCGGGTGAGCCATTGCCGTTTCCCGATGCGGACGTCATTGTGTCGCGCGGGCCATTCGCGTTCGAGAGCGAGTTGGACATGATGCGCTCGCGCCGAATCGAATGGATCGTCGCCCGCAACTCCGGCGGAGAAGGCGCGCGAGCCAAGATCGATGCGGCGCGCGAACTCGGACTTCCCGTGGTCATGCTGAAGCGGCCCGAACTCCCCGACAGGCCGCGGGTGGAAAGCGTCGCCGAGGTGATGCAATGGCTTGGTCATCGGGCATGCCTCGGTGCATAGACCCAGTGACCGATGCGGCGGGTTGCCGAGCTGCCGACGATGACAAGCGTCCTCATATCGGCCATCTCCGGTCGCGCTTCCCGCAGCATCACCGTTTCGATCTTCTCCTCGGCCGTCGTGAGCGCGCGCGCAAAGATCACGATGCGGTCGCCGCAGCCTGCTTCGCTTAAAATATTGAGCGCGCGGGCAAAGCCTTCGGGTCGGCTTGCCGAGCGCGGATTGTACATGGCGATCGCGAAATCGGCCTCGGCGGCAAGCCGCAGGCGTCTTTCGATCGTTGGCCACGGCTTCAGATTGTCGGACAGATTGATCGCGCAAAAATCATGCCCGAGCGGCGCACCGACGCGGGCGGCAGCGGCCAGCATCGCGGTCACGCCAGGCAGAACCCGGATGGGAAGTCCCTGCCACTGTGGTGAGTCCTCGAGTGCTTCGAACACGGCGGAGGCCATGGCGAACACGCCGGGATCACCGGATGAAACCACGACGACATGGCGCCCTTCGGAGGCAAGCCGCAAGGCCTCGCCGGCACGCTTGAGCTCCATGCGATTGTCGGACGGATGCAGCGCAAGTCCTGTGCGCCGGCGCACGCGCGCGACATAGGGCGCATAGCCCACTATGTCGGTTGCGGCAGCGAGCGCGGCAGAGACCTCCGGCGTGACCATCGCCTCGTCGCCCGGCCCAATTCCGGCAATCGTCAGCGTGCCCGTCATTCAGCGCACTCCATGCGCCGTCCACGGCCGTGGACCAGCACGATCGCAAAGTAAGGACAGTCGGCCTCGTGAACATCCATCAGTCGGGCGACGCGTTCGCCCGGCATGGTGCCGCGCTCGACCAGCCACGCGTCGGCGAGACGATCGGCAGAGACGAGCGCCCGACGGACCTTTTGCAGATTGCGCCCGGTCTTCATGATGACGAGTGCATCGGAATTGCGCATCCGCCGCTCCAGCTCGTCCTCCGCGAGCGTACCCATCAGTACCGTCGTAACGTCGTCGCCAAGCGCGATCGGCTGGCCGACCGAATTCCAGCAACCGGCCATTCCCGGAATGCCGGCGATCACCTCGATCGCAACGCGCCCCTGCAAGCGCGCGTGCAGGTGCATGAAGGACCCGTAGAAGTATGGATCGCCCTCGCAGAGCACGACCACCTTGGCGACGCTCGCAAGCCGCGCCAGACGCTCGGCACATTCGTCGTAGAAGTCGGCGAGCAGGCGAACATATTCCGCGCTGCCAAAGGAAATCTCGGTTGTGACCGGATATTCCATCGGATATTCGCAGACGTCTTCGGCCAGCAACCCTTCGACAATGCGTCGCGCCTGGCCGGGGTGTCCTTTCTTTCGAAAATAGGCGACATGTTTTGCCGCGCGCACCTCGCGATCGGCACGCACGCTCATCAACTCCGGATCACCCGGCCCAAGGCCGCAGCAGATGATGGCGCCCATCTCTATTCGCTCCGGCTTGCCAATGCGTTCACGGCGGCAACGGTGATCGCCGAGCCGCCAAGGCGTCCTTCGACCGTCAACGCCGGCGCGGGTGGATCGGCCATCAGTGCGGCCTTGGCTTCAGCCGCGCCGACAAAACCGACCGGACAGCCGATGATTGCCGCAGGCCTTGGACAATTCTCATCCTTCAGCATGTTGAGGAGATGAAACAACGCCGTCGGCGCATTGCCGATCGCGACGATCGCGCCATCCAGACGCGGCCGCCACAGCTCGATCGCCGCCGCGGAGCGCGTATTGCGCAGCGAATGCGCGAGCGAAGGAACGACCTCCTCGTCGAGTGTGCAGATAATCGAATTACCGGCCGGCAGGCGCGCGCGCGTGATTCCCTCCGACACCATCCGCGCATCACACAGTACGGGCGCGCCGTTCTGCAGCGCCGCCCGCGCGACACCGGCCATGCCCGGCGTAAAGCGGATCTTCGTTTCCAGTCCCACCATGCCTGCGGCATGAATCATGCGCACGACCACCGGTTCCTCGTCGACCGAAAAACGCGCAAGCTCCGCCTCGGCACGTATGATGGCGAAGGATTGCCGATAGATCGCCGCACCATCGGTCTCATAGCTGTGCAGCATCAGCGCGCTCCCAATAAGAGCGAGGGATCTGTCAGGATGCCGGCGCGGCTCAGTCCGCGCAACACCGGCGCATCCCGCACCGAGCCGCCGCGGACGAGATCAAATCCTTCACCGGTCGCCACCAGCGTGATCGACGCCGGACCGGAATGAGCACAGCCTTTGGCGCAACCGGAGACGTGGAGGCGGGCATCTTCGGCAATGTGTGGCGCAAGCGCCTCCGCCAGCGTGCGTGTGTCGGCATGCGCCTGGGCGCAGCGCGGAGCGCCGCTGCAGGCGATAACCCGCAGGATCGGATCTTCCGCGCGCGTGATGAGTCCCTCGCATTGGGGCATCTCATCCATCCCCTCCGCCAGGATCATGCGCCACGGCGTCATGCGCAGTGCGCGCGCGCAATTGCCGAGATATCGAAGCGCGGTACAGGTCAGTTGCCCGAACGCCAAGCCGAACATCGCGCCTTGCGGATATAGCCCGGGACCGGGCAATATCTGGCTGCGCGCGGGCCTGGCGTTGCCGCAAAGCGCCTCGGGCGGCCTTGCACCGGCACCGATATGAGCAGCCATTCGTCCTCGGCTGCCTTTGGCTCCGCCTGAAGCGACAAACCACTCGGTTAGCGCCAGCACGGCCTTGACGGCTTCCGTTCGCGTGACCTGACGGCCAAGTTCCGCGCCGTCGGCACGCACGATGAAATGCCCTGTCACGGCGCGCTCGATCCGCACATCGGCGGATGCGCCGACGAGCACTCGTTCCCTACCGCAATCAACAGCGAAGCCGAACTTGGTCGGCACCCCGGCGGGACCGGTCGCCAGCGCCTGCTCCAGTTCCGCTGCGAAGGCGGCGATCTCATCGCCTTCGGTCCAAAACGGCGTCATCAAGACGTTACGTCTCGCCTCGGTGTCCGGATCCGGATCAAGCAGGGCGAGCCCCGCGAGCCCCTCGATCAGCGGCAAATAGCTGGCATCGCCAACGCCCCTGATCTGGAGGTTGGCCCTGTTGGTCAGATCGAGGATGCCGTTGCCATGTCGCTCGGCGAGCTCTGCTAATCCCACCGCCTGCGCCGCATCGATCCGGCTCGCGTGCGGCCGGATGCGAACCACGAGCCCGTCTCCGGATCGCATCGGCTGCAAGGCCCCCGGACACCATCCCCTGATCGCAACGTCGCTCATAAGGCCTCCTTGAGCGCGGCTGCAATCGAATTGCGGCGCGTCTTCCAGAGTGAGGCTTCGTGCAGGTGGTTGAAACAGGTTTCGATCGCCGCAAGCGCCGGCGGATTCTCGCGAGCCATAAATGCGCGAACATCGTCATTGCCGAGCGTCGCATCAAAGTAGAGATCGAAGAGATACGAAGGCACGACATCGGCAAGATGAGCGAATGCCGCCATGTGATCGAGCGTCGCGGCGATTTCGGCCGCACCCCGAAAGCCGTGGCGCATCATGCCCGCGATCCAGTCGGGATTGGCGGCGCGCGCACGCACGACGCGCGATATCTCCTCGGTCAACGAGCGCGCATGCGGTTGATCGGGACGCGTCGCGTCGAGGTGATAGAGCCATGGAGCGGCGGCGCCGAGCGCGGCGGACGCGGCCACCACGCCCGCTTCATGGGAGGCGTAATCCGCAGCGAGCAGCAGGTCCGTCTCCGGCAGATCCTGGGTGTGCACGAAAGCGTCGGTGGCGGCGAGCCTTGCCTCGATACCCTCGCGGTCAGGGCGCATCTCGCCGTCTGCGGCAAAAGCCCAGGACGAAGCGGAAAGCCAGGCTTCGCCCGCGGCCAGGCGCGATTCTGTCGTGAACACGTTCGGCAACGATGCGATGCCGATGCCATATTGCCCGGGACGCGGTGCGAACACGCGCGCTGCGCGATTTATGTACGGATTTTCGTTACCTTCACTACCGCGCTCAGCCAATGCCTCGGTCGCAGCCTCGAACAGTTGCGCAAGAGACGAAAAAACATCGCGAAACAGTCCCGAAAGGCGAAGCGTCACATCGATGCGCGGCCTGCCGAGTTCCGCCGGCGAGATGATGTCGTAGCCCGATACACGCCCCGAGGCGTGGTCCCAGCGGGGCGCGATACCTGCAAGATGCAGCGCCATCGCAAAATCCTCACCTGCGGTGCGCATGGTCGAAGAGCCCCAAAGGTCCACCATGAGCCCCTTCGGCCAGTCTCCTTGATCCTGCAGGTGACGGCGCAAAAGCTCCTCGGCAAGTTTGATCCCTTGCGCATGTGCCGACGGCGTCGGCACGGCACGGGGATCGACGGCAAACAGATTGCGTCCGGTCGGCAGCACGTCGCGGCGTCCGCGATACGGCGAACCCGCAGGTCCCGGCGCGACACGCTTGCCCGAGAGCGCCGCAAGCAGTGCGTCCTTCTCGGCCTCACCGCAATCGCCCCGGCCGAACACATGCAGGCCGTCGCCGAACTGGCTTTCCTTGAGATCGCAGACGAAGCGATCGATCCGCGGAATGGCTTCGGCCGGCGCGGCAGAACCGGCGATGCCGAGATCATCTTCCAGTCCCGCAGCGCGGGCTTCGTCGCGGATCAATGCAATCAAACGCTGGCGACGCGCAGGATCGAGGCCATCGGCGGTTGAATATTCATCGAGCAATTGCTCGAGGCGACGCAACCCTTCTGGCAGAGCAGCCCGCGCCAGCGGCGGCGGCAAATGGCCGATTGTGACGGCGCCGGTGCGCCTTTTGGCCTGCGCCGCCTCTCCGGGATCATTGACGATGAAGGGATAGAGCACCGGCAGATCATCGATCAACGCTTCCGGCCAGCATGAAGGCGACAGCGCAACCGACTTGCCGGGCAGCCATTCGAGCGTCCCGTGCGCGCCCATATGGATGAGTGCGTCGATGCCCTGCCGACGAAGCCACAGATAGAACGCGACATAGGCGTGACGGGGGGTGCGCGAAAGATCGTGATACTCCGCATCGCGATGATCGAAGTCACCGCGTTCCGGCTGGATCGCGATGATGATCTTGCCACGCCGGATCCCGGCAAAACGAAATTTGCCGCCATGACAACAGGGATCATCCTCCGCCGCGCCCCAGGTGTTTTCGAGATCATCCTGCAACTGGCGCGGAAGCCTCGCCAGTTCCTCGCGGTAATCGCCAAGATCCCACGCCAATTCCTCTCGCAGGAGAACCTCGCCAAGCCTTTCCACAGGTTCGACGTCAAAACCGGCCGAATCGAGATCGGAGAGCAACGTGTCGACCGAGGCCAAGGCATCGAGACCGACCGCATGCGCGACCTGGTGGCGACGGCCGGGATAGTTCGAGAGCACGATCGCAAGCTGCTTGTCCCGCGTCGGCTTGAGCGCAAGCTGGTGCCAGGCTTTCACGCGCCTGGCAACCGCAGAGATCCGCTCGTCGTCCGCCTTGTGCGCAAGATGTGAAAACTGCAGATCGGCATCGCGTTCGCCCGGCGATTTGAAGCTCACAACGCCGGAAAACAGGCGGCCGTCGACCTCGGGCAACACCACATGCATCACAAGATCACCCGGCGAGAGACCGCGAAGCGAGGCCAGCCAGTCATCGCGCCGGGCCGTCGACAATGCGACCTGGAATACGGGGCACGAAATCGCGTCGAACGGCGTGCTGCCGTCGTCTCCGAGGGCCGAGAAGGCTGTCGCATTGACGATCGCGGCTGGCGGGTGCTGGCTGAAAAGAGTCTTCAACCATTTTGCCACACCATCGGATTTCAAAGAGGTGACGAACAAGCCATAAGCATCAAAGCCCTTCTGCCGCAGCGCTGTGATGAGGGCGTCAACCGGTGCGGTATCGGCCGCGGACAGATAGGAACGATAGAAGATGACGAACGCGCGCGGTGCCTGATCGGGAGCCGGCAGAACCGACATCGCGCCGCGTGCTTCGTTGTAGAAGCCCATCTCCGGAAGATTGATTTCGCCGATCACCGGCCCGGCATAAAGGCCGGCAGCCAGCGCCAACTGGGCAATCGCCGCCTGCGCCGCGATCGGACCACCCTTGTCGCATAACGCCTTCAGGCGCCTGAGTGTCGAAATCGGCAAGGTCGAGAGCGCGTCCAGGCGCGGATCGTCGCGACCATCCGCCGGGAGCACCGCAAGCGCAAGGTCGCGGCTCTTCGCCAGTTGATGGAGCGCGGAAAGACCGTACGACCAGTAGGATTCGCCGCCGATCAGGCGCACCAGCACGCCGCGCGCACGCGAAAGCGTCCGCTCGACATAGGTGTCGACCGAGAGCGGATGACGGAGCTCCGCCAGGTTTGCAAGCCGAAGCGACGGCAGGCTGGCGCGGCCGCGCCGCCAGCCGGCGGCGAACGCCGCGAGATCGCTGTCGGAAAACGAGAGCGCCACCAGCTCGGCCGGTTGCTGGTCGAGATCCCTGGGCGTCGCAGTCTCTTCAAGACCGCGGCTCTCGCGAAAGACAATGTGCATCAGACTCCAAGTCCCGCCCTGATTGCAGCCTCGTCGATATCGCCGTGTTCACCGATCACAACCAGCTTCGATTGCCTGGGCCGCATGCCCCAGGCAGTATCGAACTGGTGCCGCACCCGCTCGCCCACCGCCTGCAGCAGCAAGCGCATCGGCTTGCCCGCAACCGCGATATACCCCTTGGCGCGCAGCACGTTCTGCTCGCGCGCCAGTCGCTGGACGGAAGCGACCAGCCTGTCCAGATCGCGGATTTCGGGGAGTTCGATCACGACGGATGCGAAATCGTCGTGTTCGTGTTCGTCCTCGCCGTCGTGGTGAGAGGGACGCGCCGCAAGATCGGCTTCTGCCGCGGCTTCAAGGCCAAGGATCACGCGCGCATCGACCACGCCATCGACGACCGCGAGCATCGGTACGCGGCGCGGCATCTCGGCCGATATCGCTGCCCTGGCGGCCTCAAGTCCCTTTGCGCCAGCAAGGTCCGCTTTCGTCAGCAGCACGATGTCGGCGCAGGCGATCTGATCCTCGAACACTTCCGAAAGCGGCGTCTCGTGGTCGAGGTTTTCGTCGGCCGCGCGCTGCGCTTCGACCGCGGCCGGATCCGGGGCGAAACGGCCGGCCGCCACAGCCTCGGCGTCGGCAAGCGCGATCACGCCATCGACCGTGATTCGCGAACGAATCTCGGGCCAATCGAACGCTTTCAGAAGCGGTTTTGGCAACGCCAGCCCCGACGTCTCGATCAGAATATGATCAGGCTTCACCTGACGCGACAGCAACTGTTCCATGGCGGGAATGAAATCGTCGGCCACTGTGCAGCAGATGCAGCCATTGGCAAGTTCGACGATATTTTCTGCCGGACAATTGGCGTCTGCGCATGATTTGAGGATCTCTCCGTCCACGCCTTCGCTGCCGAACTCGTTGACGAGCACGGCGAGTTTCTTGCCATTGGCGTTGCTGATCAGGTGCCGGATCAGCGTAGTTTTGCCCGATCCGAGAAAACCGGTCACAACCGTCACCGGGACCTTGGCAAGCGTGTTCATTCGGCAGCCTCCGAAACGACTGAGATGGGTGGAATCCGTGCAAGCGATTGCTTGCGAAAGATTTCCGGACGGCTGCGCCACGGCACGATACCGTTCGGTGCTGCTGCGTAGGCTGCCGCGCCGGCTGCCACATCGGGCGCATTTGAGTCCGACAAACGTCCGTAAACGTAGGACCATCGTCCGGGTGCGCTCAGCGCCACGGAGCAACCCTGGCTGCAGGCGGAAAGGCATTCGACGGCAACCACGCTGACGCCCTCGGGCACGCCGAAATCGAGAATGGCCGCATGCAGGCGCGCACCGGGCGTGGTTTCGCCCTCATTCAGTGTTTGGCCGGCACGACAGGTGATGCAGACGTGAAGCGTGACGGTCATCGCTCTCCTCAAGGTCTGGCGGGAGGCGATGAGGCACACGAACCAATGATTGCAACGGTTCGTTCCCCGTCGCGGAACACCCCGTCCGCCGGTCTCAATAGTGCGCTGGCAGGTCTCCCGGCTTGCGGAGCAGGGGTTTTCCCTCCGATCCCCGCCTTCCCAATCCCTCGAGGGGATCAGTGGCTTTGGGCATCTCTCCGGTCACGGTCGCGGGGGCGGCTGCATTTTGGGCCAAGCTCTTTAAGGCTTGAGCCCTATCGCATTCCCTCTTCGCCTGTCGTAGGACAAGCACCAACGCTAGTGGTCCACCTTTTGCCCAAGACCGCAACTTGTCAAGCCAAAGGAACGCATCAGATGATTTCCGAACAGGATGCCGTCGATGACGGGGAAGCCGCCGACACCGAAGCGTCGCTCGATGCACGCCATGCGACGAAAATGGCAAAAAAGAAGGCCGCCCGTGACCGGATGATGGCCGCCAAACATGGTGAAAAGGGTCTCATCATCGTCCACACCGGAACCGGCAAGGGGAAATCATCCTCGGCTTTCGGCATGATTCTGCGATGTGTCGCGCACGGTCTTCCCTGCGCCGTGGTCCAATTCATCAAGGGAGCGTGGGATACCGGCGAGCGCCGTCTGCTCACGGAGCATTTCGGGGATCTCTGTCAATTCCATGCGATGGGCGAAGGCTTCACATGGGAAACGCAGGATCGCGCCCGCGACATCGCGGCTGCGCGGGCGGGCTGGGAAAAGGCGAAGCAGTTGATCGCCGATTCCGCCTTGCGCATGGTCGTTCTCGACGAGATCAATATCGCGCTCCGCTACGACTATCTCGACATCGGCGAAGTCGTCGAGTTCCTGAAGAACTCAAAGCCTGCGATGACACATGTCGTCCTCACCGGGCGCAACGCCAAGCAGGAACTGATCGACGCCGCCGACCTCGTCACCGAAATGATGTTGATCAAGCATCCGTTCCGATCCGGGATCAAGGCGCAGCCGGGCGTCGAGTACTGACCGGAAATCCGAGCCATGGCGCGCGCATTGATGATCCAGGGAGCCGGTTCGGACGTGGGCAAGTCGCTCATCGTGGCCGGCCTTGCCCGCCT
>Ga0070714_100002293_pt1 | contig 14073 bp, 14 predicted proteins | sample LARL83metaG_FD_65450 | JGI IMG/M metagenome (GOLD analysis project Ga0070714, IMG submission 65450) | Corn, switchgrass and miscanthus rhizosphere microbial communities from Kellogg Biological Station, Michigan, USA - LAR L8-3 metaG | ecosystem: Host-associated > Plants > Roots > Rhizosphere ...
CTTTTGTGTTGTTGGGGGTGCGCTCGCGCGTAAATTGGCCGTAAACGCCGGCATTCTCGACTCTCTGACATGCGTCGTGACAGTCGTTCAATTGCCACGGCACCGGGTGCTGGCGCAGACAGACACGGCAACGATAGTAACCGCCTATCGGCCACGTCGCTGCTTGTGCACGTATTTGCACCACAAAACGCAGAGCCTCTCCATGAACTCGCTCCAGGTCACTTTTCTTCGCGCAGTGAGCGTGGTGCTCTGTATTGTTGCGTACGGCATAGTCGCTACGACTATAGCAAGTGGCTGTCCATTCCAAGAAGAGACACTCTCGCGAATTGGAATGAGAGTTGCTCAATTCCTAACGCAGAAGTCATAAGACGGAGGCACGATATGTTGCTCAATGTTGCTCTGGATCCTTCAAAGACCGGCCAGGAAGCGGCAGTTCTCGAGAGAAATCTGCGAAAGCGGATCGTCGGTCAGGACGAGGCAATTCACGAGATCGTCAGCGTATATCAGATGTACTTAACTGGAATGAACCCACCCGAGCGCCCGATCGGAAATTTTCTTTTCCTAGGCCCCACGGGTTCAGGCAAAACGCGGACAGTAGAGGCGACAGCGGAAGCACTCCTGAGGAATCCGCACGCCGTGATCAAGATCGACTGTGCAGAGTTTCAGCATAGTCACGAAATCGCGAAGCTCATCGGTTCGCCTCCAGGATATCTTGGCCATCGTGAAACGCATGCGTTGCTAAGTCAAGAAGTGTTAAATCAGTATCACACCGAAACAACTAAGATCAGTTTTGTTCTTTTCGATGAAATCGAAAAGGCTAGCGACGCGCTGTGGAATCTTCTACTGGGAATTCTTGACAAAGGGACGCTCACCCTTGGCGACAACAGAAAAGTGGACTTTTCGCGCTGTTTGATTTTTATGACAAGCAATCTCGGCGCGGCTGAGATGTCTGCTCTCTTTAGTCCCAAACTCGGGTTCGGAGCGAACGCACAAGCTCGGGAGATGTGTTCCGGCTTGCTGGATGACAAGACTCGCGGCAAGACAAGCCGCTGTGGGGTCGAAGCGGCACGCCGTAAGTTCACACCCGAGTTCATGAATCGACTTGACAAGATTGTCACCTTCAGCCCGCTCGGCACCGAGCAGCTGAAGCAGATCCTGGATTTGGAGTTGGCCAGCATACAGCAGCGCATATTCGATGTGTCTCCACAACACGCTTTCGCACTCACTGCCACGGATGCGGCCAAAGAGTTCCTGCTGCACGAAGGCACCGATGTCAGGTATGGCGCCCGCCATATAAAGCGGGCCATTGAACGGCTGGTCGTTCAGCCACTCTCGAACCTGATTGCAACCAATCAGGTGCGAGCCGGGGATTGGATTCGAGTGGACCGCGACGAAAGCCGGCCAGAAATGACATTTCTAAAAGAGGCCGAAGGACTGCAGCTGCAAAGCATGACGGCGCTATTGGAGCCGTCAAGCGCGTGGCCCGGCCGTGCGCTCCCGGCTGGAGTTCGGTATCAGAGCGCAAAAACTCAAGTAGCGGGGTTCATTCGAAGAAACTAGCCCGCCTGGGGCAAAGGTAACAAATCATGGACTGGAATCTCGAATCGGTTCGACATCTACTGGACATCGGGGCGTGCGCTGGATCCGATACCGCTAACTGTTCCGGCAATCGCGCAGTGGAATCGTGAACGAGTTCCGATCGCGGTCTGATGAGGAGAGATTTATGAAGGCAACACAACAACTTCAGTATCTGGGCCAGAGCCTGTGGCTCGACAACATTACCCGAGACCTGCTCGACACGGGAACTCTCAGGAAATACGTCGAAGAGCTGTCGATCACGGGATTAACCTCGAACCCGACGATTTTCGACCATGCGATCAAGAACAGCGCGGTCTATGACGGTGCGGTCCGCGAGGGTCTGCGCAAGGGCCGCGCCGCCGAGCAGGTGTTCTTCAACCTCGCCCTCGAAGACATTACGCGCGCGGCCGATCTTTTCCTGCCGGTTTACGAGCGTACAAACGGTACAGATGGCTGGGTTTCGCTCGAAGTCTCACCGATGTTCGCGCATGACACCGCGAGCACCATCGCCGCAGCGAGCGACCTGCATGCGCGAGCGCAACGACCCAATGTGTTCATCAAAATCCCTGGTACCACGGAAGGGCTCCCGGCCATTGAGGAGGCGATTTTTGTGGGTATTCCGGTGAATGTGACGCTGCTGTTCTCACACGACCAATACCTGGCGTCCGCGGAGGCGTTCCTGCGCGGGGTGGAGCGTCGCATCGATTCCGGTCTCAATCCGGATGTGGCTTCGGTTGCGTCAGTGTTCATCAGCCGTTGGGACACAGCAGTCGCGGCGAAGGTTCCGCCGACAATGCAAAACCAGTTGGGAATCGCCGCCGGAAAACGGACCTTCAAGGCTTACCGCTCGTTCCTCGCCTCAGAACGCTGGCAGCGCGCGATGAATTTCGGCGCACGGCCGCAACGGCTTCTTTTCGCCAGCACGGGCACCAAGGATCCGAAAGCGTCGGACATTCATTACATCAAGGCACTGGCCGCGCCTTTCACCGTGAACACGATGCCGGAAAGCACGCTGAAGGCTTTTGGTGATCACGGAGAGACGAGCGGCGTACTACTGGCGGATGGCGGCGACGCCGAAGCCGTTCTGGCACAATTTACGAGAGCCGGCATCGATATTCCTGAGCTTGCGGCTCTCCTTCAGGATGACGGCGCGAAAGCCTTCGTGAAGTCATGGAACGAACTGATGGCCGTAATCGAAACAAAGAGCGACACGCTCAGGAAGGCCAGTTGAACGGCAGGAGATTCCATGAATGTATTAGTCGTCGATGTTGGTGGCACTCACGTCAAAGTCCTCGTCAGCGGTCAGACTGAGGCGCGCAAATTCGACTCCGGCCCCGAGCTAGTCCCCCGGGTTAAATCCGGCGACTAACTGCAGTCGACACCGATGGCAGAGTCAGCGGGCCGCCTTTCGTCATATGACACGGCAGGGGGCCGCAAAGCGAGGAGCATACAGCCTTGTGAAACTGTGACTTACGAGTTCTTAGTAAGTCGACGCTCCGATGGTGTCGGGCGTGCGTCTAGCAATAGCGTGCAAGGCATTACCGCTAACTTGACAAGAGGCGTGGCACTTACGGTGTTGATTGGGTTTTTCTCAGTCTTGGGTCATGCACAGGAGCCGAGCGACCCGAACGCCACGCCTTGGGCGAACAGCCCATCCATGTTTGGCGATTGGGGCGGAGAGCGAACGAGGCTAGCCAATCTCGGCCTTACGTTCAGTTTCATATCGGTCAACGACTTCCTCGTCAACGAGAAAGGAGGCGATGCCAACTGGAGCCGGGTGCGCGGCACCGCCGACTTCAATTTCGGCAAAGCCGAACTCTTGCCGGGATTGACATTTCACATCACCGGGTTGTGGCAGGCTGGCGGCAATATGGGCGCCTACATCGGTAGCAGCGCCAACCCCAGCAGTCTGGTAAGCGCCAACACCGCCCGGCTCGACTCCTGGTGGTTTGAGCAGGCGCTGCTGAATAACAAACTCTTCGTTCGGCTCGGGCAGTTTGCGGGTCTAGACTTCTATGGAGTTCAGGACGATGGAGCTTCTTATGTTCTCGAGCCTCTCGGATACGCCATCGGGAATCTGTTCCCTGCCGACCACGAATCGTTCGATCCGGCGGGCACTCCCGCGGCGGAAATCCGCATCGTCCCTTCGCGCCACTTCTATTGGAAGGGGGCGGTCTTCTCGGGGAACCGAAACCCTTATCAGGACGACCCAAACGGATTTCACTTCCGCTTTAAGGATTCGCCGGTGGTGGCCACGGAAATCGGATACAACTTCGATCCGACATCCTCACCCGGGGTTAAATCATGGCCCGGAACTTACAAGCTGGGAGCCACCATTAACCCCGGTCAGTTCTCCAACATCGTGACCGGCGCTCAGAGTAAGACGAACTACCTCGTGTATGTCATGGCGAACCAGCGAATCTATCGGCCCGATGCGGGGAGCGATCGAGGGCTTGAGGTGAACTTCGCGTTCGACTGGACACCAGGAGAGTTCACGCGTAACTATTCGCAGGTCACGGGTGGCTTTCGATACCACGGGCTCATTCCTCACCGCGAACGGGACACTGTGTCTGTCGGTGTGGTTTATACCAGGATCAGCCCTGCGCTGGATCAGGCGTACGCCGACGCCGGGCTGCCCCTTTTTGGCGGCGAAAAGGCAGTGGAAGTCAACTATGCACTGAAAGTCACGCGCTGGTTCACGTTCCAGCCCGTCTTTCAGTACTACTTCGATACGGGTGCGAACCCGTATGGCCACAATTCCGTGGTGGCGGGCTTCCGCACCAGTTTCAGCCTTTAAGGACAAAGCGCCATGAAAACTCGTCAACAGGCTTTCGATCAGATCAAGGACGGCACATTCGATGTATGCGTGATTGGAGGAGGTGCCTCGGGGGCGAGCTGCGCGCTTGACGCGCAACTGCGGGGCCTCAGAACCGTACTTGTCGATGCCGGCGACTTCGCTTCGGGTACCTCCACTGCGTCCACCAAGTTGGTGCACGGCGGCGTTCGGTATCTACAGGAAGCCGTCACCGATCTGGATGTGCAGCAATATCGCCTGGTAGAAGACGCGCTGCGCGAGCGCGCACTGATGCTGCGCAATGCTCCCTATCTCACGCGGACCGTAGAGTTTCTCATCCCGTGCTTCAGCCATTTTGATCAGTTCTACTACGGCCTCGGAATGAAGATGTACGACTGGATTTCCGGCAAATCGAGCCTTCTTCCGAGCCGCATCCTAACGCGTGAGGAAGCCCTCTACCGCATGCCGGCGATACAGTCGAAAAGTCTGACCGGTGCCGTGGCGTACGCAGATGGACAATTCGATGATGCGCGATATGCCGTCGCCCTCGTGGACACGTTCGACGGGCTCGGCGGCGCGGCTTTGAATTACGCGCGAGTGACGGAATTCGAAAGGCGGGCCGGTGGCATTCTCGCGGCTGCAATGATCACGGATCTGGTCTCGAAGCAGAATTTTCGCATCGCGGCTCGCTCCTTTGTCAATGCGACGGGACCGTTTTCCGATGTCATCCGGCAGCTTGCCTCAGCGAAGGCCGCCCCGCGCATGAGTCCCAGCAAAGGCGCGCACATCCTTTTTCCTCTGGATGGTTTTTCGGAGAACGACGCGCTGCTGGTTCCCAGAACGGAAGACGGTCGCGTAATTTTCGCCATTCCGTGGAATGGGCGTCTGCTGGTGGGCACAACCGATACGGGTTACACACCTGGTGAGGAGATGGTAGTGACCCGGCAGGAAATCGAGTATCTGCTGCGCCAACTCAACCAGTACCTGAATTCGCCCCTTCGCGCCGATGAGGTGGTCAGCGGCTTCGCAGGTATTCGTCCGCTGGTCTCGGCCCAGGGAACTAAGGACACGAAGAAGCTGATCCGCGACGACGAGGTGGAGTTTGATGCGGAAAGCGGTCTGATCAGCATTCTCGGCGGGAAGTGGACTACCAACCGGCTGATGGGGCAGGAAACTATCGATAAAGTCCAGGAGTATCTTGGAGGGCCCACCACTCCGACGCAAACGCAGGAGCATCCGCTGAGTGGTTCTAAGAACTACCGCTGGGACTACTGGAAGACGCTCCGTAGCGAGTTCCATTTGCCATCCGCAACGGCGCAGCATCTGGCTCACAAATACGGAACCGCAGCGTCGTCCGTCATGAAGTTGGCGGAGTCCGATCCCTCGCTCGCGCTCCCGCTGGTGGAAGGTCAAGCGCCGATAGGCGCTCAGGTGGTATTTGCTGCGCGGAACGAGATGGCTGTAACCGTCGAAGACGTTCTCGCCCGCCGTATCGGCCTGCAACTAATTGACTGGCGCATGGCCATTCGCGCGACGCCTTTCGTCGCTGCGCTGCTACGCCGCGAGCTGGGGTGGAGCGATGCGGGAGAAGTCGCGGCCGTTGATCAGTACGTTGGCAAAATCAATCACATGCTAGAGGTTGCCGGACAGGAGCCGGAGCCGTCGCCATCGCAAACGCGCGAATTCGCTTTGTGGAGTTAGCAATGTCTACATATATTGGAGCCATTGATCAAGGGACAACCAGCACGCGGTTCATCGTGTTTGACCGTGCAGGGCGGATTGTCTCGGTAGCGCAGAAAGAGCATGAGCAGATCTATCCGCAATCCGGATGGGTGGAACATGACGCCAGCGAGATCTGGCGGCGGACGGAAGAAGTGATCGAAGCGGCCATGAAACTGAAAGGCCTCCGCCCCGGCGACCTGGCGGCGATCGGCATCACCAACCAGCGTGAGACGACGGTGCTCTGGGACCGAACGACGGGGCAGCCGGTTTACAACGCGCTGGTTTGGCAGGACACTCGGGTTGGATCGTATGTTGCCGGCTTGGAGCGCAGTGGCGGCCCCGACCAGCTTCGGGCCAAGACTGGCCTGCCGCTCGCCACGTATTTCAGTGGTTTGAAGATTCGCTGGGTGCTGGACAACGTTCCCGGCATACGCGAGCGCGCCAAGGCGCGAGAGATTCTCTTCGGCAACATCGACGCGTACCTCATCTGGAAGCTCACCGGCGGACCCCGCGGAGGCATTCATGTCACAGACTGCACAAACGCCAGCCGCACCCAATTGATGAATCTCGAAACTCTGGATTGGGACGACGAACTGCTCGAATTGATCGGCGTGCCCCGCGGGATCTTGCCCAAAATCGCAGCCAGCAGCGAGGTGTATGGCAACGCCACTCTGGACTCCCTAAAGGGCGTGCCAGTTGCCGGAATCCTGGGCGATCAGCAGGCAGCTCTGGTGGGGCAGACGTGCTTTCGATCCGGTGAAGCGAAGAATACTTACGGTACGGGATGTTTCTTGCTCATGAATACCGGCGAGAAGCCCGTGCAATCCAAATTCGGCCTACTAACCACCGTGGCATACCGGCTCGGCAAGGAACCGGCCGCCTACGCGCTCGAAGGGAGCATCGCCATCACCGGAGCGCTCGTGCAGTGGATTCGCGACAACTTCGGGCTGATCGGGAAGAGTGCCGACATCGAGAGCTTGGCCGGCACGGTCAAGGACAACGGCGGCGTCTACTTCGTCCCGGCCTTCTCCGGGTTGTACGCGCCCTATTGGAAGTCGAACGCCCGAGGAATTATCGCGGGCCTTACGCGTTACACCAACAAGGGCCATCTCGCACGCGCCGTGCTGGAGGCAACAGCGTTCCAGACCCGGGAGGTCGTGGAGGCAATGGAAAAAGATTCTGGAATCGAGCTCGACGTCCTTCGCACAGACGGCGGCATGGTGGAAGACGAACTCCTCATGCAGTTCCAGGCCGACATCCTCGACCGTCCGGTGGTGAGACCGGTAGTGCGCGAGACGACCGCGCTGGGCGCCGCCTACGCCGCCGGACTCGCGGTTGGTTATTACAAGAACCTCGAAGACCTCAGCTCTCAATGGGCCATTGACCACACTTGGCAGCCGCATATGGAACAGCAGCAGAGGGAAGCCATGTATGGCTGGTGGAAGAAGGCGGTTAGTCGTTCGTTTGACTGGATCGATTCGGCCGCGTGATACGGTCTTGCGAGCCGGCCATTCGTTAGGAAAGGAAAATCAAGATGTGGGCGAAGTGTTTCGGTGAATTCGTCGGGACCGCGGTCCTCATCCTATTGGGCGATGGCGTGGTGGCTAACGTGTTGCTCAAGAAGTCCAAGGCGGAGGGCGCCGGTTGGCTGGCGATCGCCGCGGGCTGGGCGTTCGCAGTGGTATTCGGCGTATTCGCAGCCCTCGGCTGTGGCAGTCCGGACGGAGCACTCAACCCCGCGGTGACCTTCGGAGTTGCGATCGAGACCGGCGATTTTTCGAAATTTATTCCGTTCTTCATAGCACAGATGCTGGGCGCCATGCTGGGCGCGTTTCTGGTGTGGTTGCACTTCCTGCCTCACTGGCGTGAAACAGAAGATCCGGGCGTGAAGCTGCTCTGCTTCTCCACAATGCCCGCGATTCAAAACTTTGGGGCGAACTTGCTCAGCGAAATTATCGGCACGTTTGTGCTGCTCCTGGGTGTCGCCGCAATCTTCTCGAAGAAGGTCGCGATGGGCGGCCCCGTCGCCGGCCTCGGACCTTATCTGGTGGGGGTCTTGGTGTGGGCCATCGGCTTGTCTCTGGGTGGAACCACCGGTTATGCGATTAATCCGGCGCGCGACCTTGGACCCCGAATTGTCCATTCACTTCTACCGCTCGGCAAGAAGAGGGACTCCGGTTGGAGCTACGCCGTTGTGCCTGTGATTGGTCCTCTGATAGGCGCCGGACTCGCGGGGTTGTTCGTTCGACTTGCGCATCTTTAGCGCCAGCGGGTGTCCGGTACTGTGGAAGCGTTGTAAGCCGACGGCACCATACGCCGCTACGTCGCATTACGCCAGTGCAAGTATTTCGACAACGTGATTGAATGGGACCACCGGACGGTCAGACAAACAAGTTTGGCTGGCGAAGGGATATGGATCTGAGAACCCGTGGGATTCGTGAAGCGTGATCGCGAAATGGCGGTTACACGGCTACTATTTCACAGAGATCAGCGGGATGTCTGGGCGCAGGTTCTGTCAGTGTCTGATGTCACAATCTGCACGCAGAGTCTCCACTGCTTAGGAAGCCCATAAGCCGAGGCGTTTTGAAGTCGATAACGTAGCTACCGCGCGGGCGAATGCTAGCTCCCCTAATCTCCAGCCACTCTGATTACGCTGCTACGTGCCGCGGCGATACGCTCGCACCTCTAACGCTGCTGCGCGTGTTCGCACCCTTCCGGCGCAACTCACCGATGCGTGATATCGGAATATGCGACCGGAGCTGGCGCCGCATTCGTGCGCGGGCTCGAAATAGTCGACTCTTTGCGGTAGCTGGCATGAGACCAAGGAGTTCGGCCGCCTCTTTGATCGATAGCCCCGAAACAAAACATAGGTTGGATATCTCTCGTAAAGGCTTCGGGAGTCTGGTAAGCGCACGGGCAAGGGCAGCGGCGAGCTCCCGAGATCGTGTGAAGTGTTCTGGGGTCGGGATTGGTGAGGTCAAGATCGTTGAGCCTGCTGCTCGATCGGAGTCGTCTAAACTGACCCAATGCATCCTTCGTTTGTGTTCGCGGAGGTGCATCAGACAATGGTTCATAACAATGCGTGTCATCCATGTCTTGAAGGTTGCGTCAAGCCGAAAGCCATCGAAGTGCCGGAAAGCCGAGAGGTACGCCGATTGAACCACGTCTAGCGAGTCTTCCTGGGAGCGCAGAATGCCGCGTGCTTGGCGAAGCGACGATGCATAATGGCGCTGGAACAACTCGGCCAACGCCCCCCTGTCACCTCGCCTGAAGTCGTCGATCAGTTCGGGTTCCGTTTTCTCTTGCACGGTTTGTTGATGGCAATTAGTGAACCATGTATTGATGCCATCCAGCTGGTCTCTATCGAGGACGTAACTTGAGACAATTCAGCGCTCACCGGTTGAAACGTCGCCTGCCGAAGCATTCCCGGTCGCTTGTATAACTGTCGAGCGTCCGTCTCTAGTGTCAGTTTCTTGCAGCCTCCCAATGAAATGGACGTCATCCGGACCCGCGGCTCTTGATCAGATAAGACGCTCTTACCTGAACTCGAAGCCGCTGACGTGCGAGCCGCCGGCAACGATCGTCGCTTTTGGGCTTTGACTTCAAATTCACCGCATTCTCGGGTGGCACGCAACGTCCGTGGAAGGACCGGAGGGCGTGTGGGAAGCCGGTCCCGGGCTCCCCTGCGGGAGCGTGAAATACAGTAACACTGTCCTGAAGGTTATCTGCCAGAGCGGAACTTTTGTCCAATAACGCGGAGTCCTTCTCCAGCGCCCCTCCCATATCGAATGGCTCTTTTGTGGGAAGCGTGGCTCCGTCCGGTGCCTCCGTGAATCCGCTACCGGGCTGCTCTGAAATGAGTCGAAATGCGGTCTTCGGATCCAGTTCCGCTCGCGCCGAATTCGGGCCGGATTGCGGTGTTACAGGATTAGACTCATTGCGCACGCCGCAGCTTTCGCTCTGTCGCTATCGCAGTTGATGATGCCAGGCTGGATGCGGTGTTGTATGTATCCTCACCCTGTTGTAACCGTTAAATACGCAAAAGCTTGAAACACGCCAGCAACATTGCAGTACAATACGGTCGAGCACGAATCCTGGCGTCGAAGAGTTCCAGCCTTGAGGAAAGCTCATCAAAGCAACCGACTCAGAAACACGTTTTGGCCAGTCGATGAGGCGACCTGAGGGTTTAGGACCATTCTCGTGAATCTCTCGAAATACACGCACGACCCTGTCAATAACGATGAGAGGTTCGTCGTCTATTCGGCCGAGCACCGCGGTCACGCAAATGCACAGTGCGCTTTCACGCCAGTTCCTCTCTCCAGACCGCTGGCGTTAAAGTTCAAGTCCGGTCTCTTTCTTAGCACGACGACAGATGATGCTCGCGCTAGAAGCCGGAGGGTGGCGGTCTGGATGTTGATTGGTGCTACCCCGGCCGCCGGATTCGAATCCGCCGATGCGCCTGATGCACAAGCTCGAAGCCATTACGAGGTGATAACGTGATCGAATCTCCCAAATCGAAAAATGACTTTCCTCTAGATCTAGAGGCATCCATTCCGGAAGGCCCGGCTTCGTTGGAATCGATCCTGTGCACGGAGGAGTTGCATCGCCGTCCCTCGCGTCCGCCTGATTATGAAAAGGAGAACCGCGCCCTCGTGGCGCTGGTGAGCGCGTTGGCCGATTCGCCGACCACCATTTTTCATACGCTAGCTGAAACGATCCTGGAGATAACCCAGTGTGACTCCGCCGGACTTAGCCTGCTGACGAGGGATGGCAAGACGCCCCACGTTGAGGGCGGGAGGTTTTATTGGCCAGCTATCGCCGGTATGTGGTGTCCCCACATCGGAGGTGGGACCCCGCGCAATTTCGGGCCCTGCGGAGACGTGCTTGATCAAGATCGTACGCTGCTCTTCCGACATTTCGAACGGCGTTACCCTTATTTGCTGCCAGTCAGTCCGGCAGCCGAGGAGTGCCTGCTGGTCCCGTTTCACGTCGCTGGCCAAGCTGTCGGAACCATCTGGGGGATCATGCATAGTGATCGTCGCAGGTTCGACGCAGAAGATGACCGCGTCATGGCCTCCCTAGGGAAATTCGCCTCTTCAGCGTATCAAGCTCTAGTGCACATAGAAGACCTCAAAATCCAAGTGGCCGAGCGCGAAAAGGCGGAAGCAGAAGTCCGTGAATTGGCAAGAGGGTTGGAAGCCAAGATCCGGCGCCTAGTCGACGCAAATGTTATAGGTATCGTCATCTGGACTCTCGAAGGTACGATCACCGAGGCCAATGAGGCATTTCTCCAAATGGTCCAATACGGCCGTGAAGACCTGGTCTCGCGCCGCGTTCGCTGGATGGACCTGACACCGGCAGAATGGCGGGACACCGACGAACGCGCTATAGCAGAGTTAAAGGCCACAGGGATTTTCTTATCGTTCGAGAAGGAGTACATCCGAAAAGACGGTAGTCGCGTGCCGGTATTGATCGGCGGCGCGTTGTTCGAAAAAGGCGGGAACGAAGGCGTCGCCTTTGTGATCGATTTAAGCGAACAAAAGCGCGCCCAAGCGGATTTGCAACAGACGCAGGAAGATTTGCGGCAAACGCAGGCAGAGTTCGCACATATGAATCGGGTGATGACGATGGGCGAGCTAACGGCGTCGATTGCTCATGAGGTGAACCAGCCCCTGGCCGCGATCATCGCCAGTGGTGACAGTTGTACCACTTGGTTGTCGAACGAACCTCCAAACTTCGACAAAGCCCGTGCTGCCGCGAGGCGGATGGTTCAGGCCGCAACACAGACCAGCGAGATTGTGCAGCGCGTCCGCGCCCTGTTCAAGAAAACCCCTTCGATCGCCGCGGCTGTAGACGTGAACGAGCTTATCGAAGAAACGCTCTCCTTTGTACGCGAAGAGGCACGGCGGCAGAATGTGTCCTTGGGCACCGAGCTCGATCCCGCGCTTCCCACTGTGAATGGCGACCGGGTTCAGTTGGAACAGGTGATCCTTAACTTGGTGATGAACGGCATTGAGTCGACGGCCAGTTTTGATAGGAAACCCAAGCGGATCCTGATCCGATCGGCGCTCCCGAATCAAGGTGAACTGCTCGTATCCGTTGCCGACACGGGGCCGGGAATCGATGCAGAGAATGCGGACCGTCTATTTGAACCGTTCTTCACGACCAAACCAAAGGGTATCGGAATGGGGCTACCGATTTGTCGTTCCATCATTGAAGCACACGGTGGTCGGATCTGGGCCGAGAACAATGAGTCCGGTGGTGCTGCATTCCACTTCATGTTGCCGATTGATGCACCGAGCGCATGAGCGATCCGGAGGGCATGATATTCATCGTCGACGACGATTCATTGGTTCGTGAATCCGTCGCAGACCTACTTACCGCAGCCGGTTTCGCAGCACAAACGTTCGGATCGGCGACGGAGTTCATTCAGGCCAAGCGGCCTGATGTTTCGGCCTGCTTGATTCTCGACGTTGAACTCCCTGATCTAAGCGGTCTCGATCTTCAAACCGATCTAACGAAGTCGGGCATTGAGCTACCGATCATCTTTCTAACGGGACACGGCGATATCCCCAAGAGCGTGCGAGCCATGAAGGCGGGTGCCGTGGAGTTTTTGACCAAGCCGTTCCGCACAGGGGAGTTGGTCGACGCAGTCCGGCAGGCCCTGGTGCGCGATGGCGATTTGCGCAAGCAAAGATCGGAGACCTTGGAACTCCGAGAAAGGCTCCGAACCTTGACTCCACGGGAGCGCCAAGTGCTGGCGCTGGTGGTTGCCGGCCGCTTAAACAAGCAGATTGCCGGTGAGCTTGGAACTACCGAATTGACCATCAAAGTCCACCGTGGCCGGGTTATGCACAAAATGAAAGCTGCCTCACTGGCCGACCTAGTACGCATGGCCGAAAAACTTAAGATCTCCTGGCCGCGCCCGAGTTCTACCAAAGTAGAATAGCCGAGCCGAAACCCTTGCAAGTGCTGCATCTACGCGGCGTTGTAACAACCGAGTTCTACCAAAGTAGAATACCTCCAAATTCGAATCACAGTTATTATTCGAATTGAGGTGAGTGAACTGAATGAAATGGCGGGTGGCATGAACGACAAAGCATCAAAGGCACACATCGCGATCGTCGACGACGACGCGCTGGTGCGTGAAAGCCTGTGCGACTGCTTGGAATCTGCAGGATATTCGGCCGAGGGCTTCGCGTCGGCGGAGGAATTTTGGGGGTCAAACTCTGGGGCAAACGCGGCTTGTTTGGTTTTGGACATTGCCTGTTTGATCTTAGACATACAACTGCCTGGTGTTAGCGGCCTGGAACTTCAGCGCCAGCTAGGCGACGGCTCGGGACCTCCAGTCGTATTCGTCACGGCCAACGCAACTGACGCTAATCGACAAATTGCGTTGAAACTTGGCGCGAAGGCATTCCTGTCGAAACCTGTTCGGTGCGGAGAACTGCTGAACGCCGTAAAAGCGGCAATCCCGTCATAGTTTACCGCCGATCGCGGTACGTATTTTCTGGTGCGTGCAAACGCCGTAGCAAGTACAGCTACGCCCTTTGCTGGTTTATGTAAAGGAGTAACACGATGCCTAATTCGGTTTTAATTGGATCTAGCCTGAAATTCAAGGCAGTGCTAACAGAGGTGGAGAGGGTTGCACCTGTTGACTGCGCTGTCTTGATCCAGGGCGAAACAGGCACCGGAAAAGAAGTGATTGCTAGGGCCATTCATGAGGCTAGCCCTCGGCGCCACAACCGCTTTGTAGCCCTCAACTGCGCAGCGATTCCGAGTGAGCTGTTGGAGAGCGAACTATTCGGCCACGAACGAGGCGCGTTCACGGGCGCCTGCACACAAACCAAGGGGCGATTTCAGATGGCAGATGGAGGCACGCTCTTTCTGGACGAGATTGGCGACATGCCTTTGGAACTTCAGCCCAAGCTCTTACGCGTCCTGCAAGAGCGGGAGTTCGAGCGTTTGGGTAGCACCCA
>Ga0070714_100002298_pt1 | contig 14058 bp, 7 predicted proteins | sample LARL83metaG_FD_65450 | JGI IMG/M metagenome (GOLD analysis project Ga0070714, IMG submission 65450) | Corn, switchgrass and miscanthus rhizosphere microbial communities from Kellogg Biological Station, Michigan, USA - LAR L8-3 metaG | ecosystem: Host-associated > Plants > Roots > Rhizosphere ...
TTCGAATGATCCGGCGTCATCGGCAAAGAAAACCAGACCCGCAGCAGTAGCAAGCGTGCCACCCCAGGAATCGCCGCGGCCTGCTTGAGGATAGCGCCACAGCGTCTTGCCGTTGCGCACGGAGAGAGCCAGCAGGATCTTCTCATTGTGCTCACCCGGCGGAAGCTTGGCGCCGGTGTTGTAGTAAGTCTGCCCGCGCTTAAACGGTTCTGGACTTGCGAATAACACACTGCAGCCTTCGAGCGCCATTACATAGAAAGTCTCCGTGTCAGGATTGTAGGAAGGCGAAAACCAGTTCGTCGCTCCGGTCATTCCGGGACAGATGCGCGTGCCATCTTTTGTTGGAATTAGCCCGGAGAGAACAGGTCGACCGGTCGGATCAATGCTCTTCGCCCAATTGAGCCTCTCGACAAACGGCGTTGCGCTCAAGAACTTTCCATTAGCACGGTCAAGAAGGTAAAAGAAGCCGTTCCGGTTGGCTTGTGCCAGCAACTTCTTTGTTTCGCCGTTTTCCTTCAGATCAACGAGCACGGGAGTTTCATTGGCGTCGTAGTCGTAGAGGTCATGCGGAGTGAATTGGAAATACCACTTCATCTTGCCGGTGTCGGGATCGATGGCCAGCACGCACGCGGTATAGAGGTTATCTCCTGGGCGAGTATCCCCCAGGAAGTCGGGTGCGGCGTTACTCGTAGTCCAAAAAAGTGTCTTGAGCTCTGGGTCATAGGTGCCGGGCATCCAGGTGGTCGCACCGCCGTAGAGATAAGCATCGCGCGGCCAGCTGTCGGAACCGAATTCCCCCGGACCGGGAATTGTCCAGAGATGCCATTTCAGTTTTCCGGTGATCGCATCGTAAGCCTCGAGAAACCCGCGCACTCCGGAATCGCCGCCCGAAGTTCCAACAATCACGGTGCCATTGATCACGAGCGGCGCACTGGTCGCGCCGTAGTGCTTTTCCTTGTCTGCGTACTGAATGTCCCAAATCAAACCTCCGGAGCGAGCATCCAGGCACAGAAGATGAGCGTCGTCGGTTTCGGAATAGACAAAATCCTTCCACACAGCAACGCCGCGGTTTTTGTGTGCTGCGGCGTCATCCAGCAACCCCGAGCTTACCGGCCGCTGGTAGTGCCACAACGTACGTCCGGTTCTGGCGTCCAGCGCAAAGACGTCGTTCGATGACGTGACGTACATAATTCCCCGAACTACCACCGGAGTTACTTCCAGCACGCCGGAGTTCCCGGGATGAAAAACCCAAGCCGCGCGTAGTTGAGTTATGTTCGAAGGGGTAATTTGGGATAAGCGACTGAATCGCCGCCCGGTGTAGTCACCGTTGTATGAGGTCCAGTTTTCAGCGACGGGTTGCGCGAGCAGATCCTCACTGCTAATTGTGGCAACACCAATGGGAGAGGCATTCTGTGCGGCCGCCAAGATAGAATTGGCGAAAAATAAAGCCAGGAAAGCCCTGCCGCGCCACCTCACTTGACCTTCTCCGCGGCAGACACCGGAACTTCACCGAGCGAGCCTCGATCGGCGCCGTTCGTGTCTAGCAGATGGAGTGAGACCCGCGCGGCTTTCGCATCGGCTGGGATTTGTGTCTGCAAACTCACCAGTTCGGTTGGACTCACATCAGCCCCAGGAATCGTGCCTAAACTTGCGCCCTGCTGATCATATAAGCGGACGAGCAAATGTCCGGGAAAGAATACGCCAAAGGAACCAGTGATTGTAATTTTCCCGCTGTCCATTCGAGTCGCGCTTAAAGGCTTTACGAGAATGCCCGCATCGACCACACCGTGAACTTCGCCCGCGGCTCGCGTCGGAAACCATTCGGTATCGAAATCGCATGACTGACCCGCGCGAAGGCGGCAAAGCGGGGAGTTTAACTCGGCCTCCATGTAGAAAGGGGGCTTGCCCTCTTCATCTGCGCGCAGGACAGGTTCGCCATCGCTGTTGAGTTGCAGTCCCGCGCCGTTGGTCCAAAAAATCACAGAAGCTTTCCCCGGATATGGCTTGTTCTCGTCGAACTGGAAACGTTCGATCATCGCGTATTTGGTGTCGCCATCAAGAACCGCTAACCACCCAGCGGTGGAGTCGATCCACAATTCCGCCGCCATATGCACGTAGTGCAATGTGAATAGTCCATCGTCTCTTACCGAAACGGCAGAATTTTGAGCAGGACCGTAGCGCACATGATAGCGATTCAAATAGCTGCTGGACGGATTGGCGGGAGTAAAAGCCCAGAAATTGGGATTGATTCGCGATTGGGCAGCCGAGTCCGATGTGTCGTATTGCGAAACGGACTGCATGGACCACTCCAAGCTATGGCCGGTCACGTTTTTCATGGTGGAGTGAAAACGGACATTCGGCGAATCGCCGTCCAGGTGAATCGTGCGGGAGAACTGGACTCCTGTCTGGGGATCCGCGGGTCCAGTCAATTCAATTTCGCAATGTTGCCCTTCAGAAATCTTGCGAAAAGTGAACGGGCCATCGTCGATCAGGTCCGAGTTTCCCACCCAGTGTTGTTCGTCATCGTTGCCCTCTGGCAACAGCCAGAGTTTGTCCCCGCCATAGTTGAACCATTGCTTGGAAGTGGGTGGAAAGTACTTGCCAGCATATTTCGGATTCACGAAGAGGTAGGGATGGCCGTTAAAGGCGAACTGAATGAGCCGGCCGCCGTTCTGGGGAATGAACGTTAACTGCACCCACTGGTTGGACATCTGTTGCGCATGCCAGCCGTGATATTCCGAGGCGTCGACGCGACAAGTTGCGGAATTCGATGGCTTAGACTGCGCGTCGGCGACTGAAGCCAGGCAAATCAGAAGCAAAAAAGAAATTCGGAGCAAAAGACCGTCCGCAGGTGCCATTTGGGACCTCATGGGACTCCAAAAAACGGAAGCAAAAGACATGAAACGAAACTTTTCGATTGCGGTCAAGCTTTTTTGTGGTATACCAGCTTTTTCATCCACGCTCGTTTGGCCGGGGGGTCGAATTGAAGTTTCTGCTGGTAATGCTGCTCTTCGCATCGCCGAATTTTGCCCAAGAGCGCAAGGTCGATCCCACATGGTTGCATCGCTACGTTCCGAAAGTGAACGAAACAGCCAACAGCATGTCTTCCCCCTCATGCCACTACCGGCCAATCTTTGGCGAAGGCGATAGCGACGCTCGCCAGATGCAGAGCGTGGCGCGTTTTGCGGAACTGACGATAGACCCGAACGGAAGTTGCCAAGCCGTTCTCCATGACCGCGAAGAGGACCTTTATTTCGTCCTGAAAGGCAGCTCAGTGCTGCAATTCGGGAACGAAAAGCTGCCGATGCGGACAAACGATTTCACGTATCTCCCGCCCGGCGCAAAGCATTTAATCACAAACTCCGGCCAGCAACCGTCGCAGATATTGGTCATGGGTTTCAAGGTCCCTGCAGGGATGGCGGCCAACCAGCAACCGGCTCACCCGAAAATCGTGAACCTAGACTCAGTTAAGGAAGAAACCGTCTCGGGACATCCTTCGTCGGTTTTGTACAAGCTACTGGCAGGCTCGCACAACGCGACACGCGACGCGATCGATGAAGCATCCGTGCTGAGCAGCTTCTTTTCCATGGATTTTGCGCCGGGCGGCACAAACTTTCCTCATCATCATGAGGCGGCGGAAGAGATTTACCTCGTCATCGATGGCGAGGGCGAGATGGTAGCCGGCAGCGGCAGGGATGGCGTGGAAGGCCGTTTCCCAGCCAAAGCAGGAGACGCCTACTACTTCCGTCCCAATTGCACTGTGGGTTTCTACAACCAAAACAAGCCGGAAGCCAAATCCCACATTTTGGCCGTGCGATCAAAGATTACGCTTCCTAAGGACGACGACTAAGCGCTGCAAAATTGGCAGGCGTGACCTGCATGGCAGAACAACAAATCTGGGTAGTGATTCGGGGGGAAGATGCAAAATTCCAGTAGACGATCATTCATAAAATTGGCCGCAGCTGCACCGTTGCTGAGCCGAATCGCCGCCCGTGATCTTTACGCGCAGGCGGCGACTGCCCTGGGCAAGGATCCTCGGCAGAATGTCTACACCCGTTTGGGCGTGAAGACAGTAATCAACTGCCGCGGCACCTGGACTTACCTGAGTGGATCGCTCGAATTTCCTGAAGTCCGCGAAGCCCAGCTCGAGGCAGCGCAGCATTTCGTCAACGTAATCGATCTTCAACGCGCGGTTGGCCGGCGCCTGGCAGAGCTGACCGGCGCGGAGTCCGGGATTGTGACCTCCGGCGCAGCAGGCGCCATGGCTGCCGCAACCGCTGGGTGCATGGCCGGAACTGACGATAAAAACATTTGGCAACTCCCCGATACGACCGGTCTCAAGCATGAAGTGATCATGGTCGGAGGTCGAAGCGCGTTTGACAGCGCCATTAGGCTGACCGGCGCAAAATTGGTGCTCGTCTATTCCGCCGACGAACTCGCCAATGCTATTAACGAAAACACGGCGATGATTTACACCACCGATCTGGGCGACAAGCTGCAGAAGGAGTTGGCTATCGCCAAAGATCGCAACGTCCCAATGTTGCTGGACGATGCAGCCGGCATTCCACCTGCGGACAATGCCAAGCTGTACGCCAAGATGGGCATTCCACTTTACTGTTTTTCCGGTGGCAAAGGGCTTCGCGGGCCCCAGTGCAGTGGCCTTTTGCTGGGCAGGAAGGACCTGATCGAAGCCGCACTTCTGAATTGCAATCCACGCGAAGGCGCCGTCTGCCGGCCCATGAAAGTCGGCAAAGAAGAAATTGTTGGAGCGCTCACCGCACTCGAGACCTGGCTCAAAATCGACGAGAAAAAACTTTACGCCGAATGGAACAGCCGGATTGATCGCATACGAAAACTTGTCGATACTGTGCCTGGCGTCAAAACCGACGTTTACGTTCCCGAAGACGGCAACCGCTATCCGACCCTGAAGGTTTCATGGGACCAGGACGCCTGGAAATTCAGCATCTCCGATTGCGTGCAAAAGCTGCGCGAGAGTAATCCCGTGATCGAAGTACTGGGCGCAGACAATCCGAGCCTCGTGACAGCGGTCCGCGAGGGAAATCCAAAACCAACAGCAAAAGAACGCAAGGCGCCAGACCACATCGAGTTGGTATCGATGACGATCAAGCCCGGGGAAGAAATCATCGTGGGACAAAGACTGCGGGCGGTCTTGCGTGCGGCTCAGCAACGACAGTCGGCAGCATAGAGTGCAACGGTAGTCACTACTGACGGAGGGCAAATGAGATTGGTCGTGCTGGCGTTGACGTTTTCGCTTTTCTTGTCGCCGCGCCTCACGTCACAAGTGCGTGCCGTTGTTCCTGCGCATTCCCAAACCAGTCTCGTTTCCTCGCCTGCGGTCGATACTGGAGACTACGTCTACGTATCTGCACAAGGAGCTCGCCGGACGGACGGTAGTATGCCGTCGAGTTTCGGCGAACAATGCCGCCAAGCCCTGGATAACCTTAAGGCGATCCTGAAATCCGCCAGCTTGACCACGGATCACGTGGTCTACACCCAGGTTTACCTGCAGGACATCAGCAAGTACGCAGAAATGGATCAGATCTTCGGTGAATTCTTCCCAAAGGTTCCGCCCGCTCGAGCTGCTCTGGGAGTTGCGTCAGTTCCCGATTCCCCCATTCAGATCAGCGCTGTCGCGGTGCGCGACCTCTCCGAGAGGAGAGCAGTCTCCCCCCAGAGCTACAAATCCCAAGGAAGTGCGTCGCCGGGTGTGCTAACGCGGGACCTTTTGTTTGTCTCCAGCACGCCTGGCAGCGATCCCGAAACCGGCAAGGTTCCTGAGGACCCGGCAGCGCAGGTGGACCTGGCACTCGACCACTTCACCGACGTGGTGAAAGCCGCCGGCCTCGAACTCAGCAACGTGGTCTTCGTCAATCCATATTTGACTGCGGCGATTCCGATGCGCGTGATGAACGAGCGCTATGCTCGCCGATTTGAGTTCGGGAACACTCCGGCGAGAGCCACGATTGAAGTTTCGAGCCTTCCTGATGGCGCCCATATCGAGTACACCGGTGTTGCAGTGCGCGATTTGCGGCAGCGCAAAGCGGTTCGCCCCAAGAACATGCCGCCCAGCCCGACTGCGAGCCCGTGCGTTTTCGCCGGAAACATTCTTTACTGCTCGGCCAAGAGCGGATTTATCCCGGGGCCGCATGGAGGCGTGTACACGTCTACGACCGCAATTCAGCTCAGGCAGACGATGCGTAACCTTCTCGACAATCTCGAAGAAGCAGACATGGGATTCACCGACGTCGTCTCGACCACGGTGTACCTGGACAGTCTGGAGGACCGTAAGGACTTTGACGAAGTCTACGCAGAATACTTCGGCCCGGTGCTGCCGGCGCGAACTGTAGTCCAGCAGATTGCTCCTGCCGACCGCAAGCCGGACAAAGACGGGCACTACCCGGACCTGGAACAGGTGTCGTTGATCGCTGTGAGGAAACCTCATGGTCCGTAAAGTTGCGCCAAATCGTTCTTGCATTAAAACGTTTGATCTAAGGGAATTTGCGAGTTTTTTCTTGATTAAACAAGCGTGTTTGTGAGATTGTTTGCCGATTCGCGGGGTTCGTGGGAATTTCTCAATTTCGGGGGAATCATGCGAGGTTTATCCAGAGCCATAACTTCAGCTCTCTTGCTCCTTTTCGCAACAGCCTTCAGCTCAACCATGCTTTGGGCCGACGTGACTGGATCGATTTCTGGTGTCGTGCGGGACCGAGGCCAGGCAGTGGTCACGGGCGCCAAGGTTCAAATCACGAATGTGCAAACAAACGTGAGCCAGGAAACAACCACCGGTGCTGACGGCTCCTACCACTTCCTCGCGTTGTCGCCGGGGAACTACAAAATAACCGCAACTGCCAAAGGCTTCCGTTCCTACAACACCACGGATATCACCCTGCAAGTCAATGATCAACTGCGGATTGACGTTACGCTCCAGGTGGGCACCATCGTCGAGACGGTTGACGTGACTGCCACTGCCGCGCACATAGAAACGGAAAACACGCAACTTGGCGACGTTATTGATTCAAAAAAGATGCTGTCGTTGCCATTGAATGGCCGCAGCTATCTTGACCTGCTGGGTTTGCAGGCGGGCGTGGCGCCCACCACCGCCGGGACGCTTTTGGGAAGTACCCAGAGCGACAGGCCGGTTTCGGGATACATCACCAACGCCGGTAATGTGTCGGTCAATGGCCAGCGGGAAACCGCGAACGCGTTTCTGGTGAACGGCGGTGACGTGAGTGAAGGCCGAAACCTGGGCGCTGGCTTGGTTCCGAACCTTGATTCGGTGGAAGAATTCCGGCTCATCACCAACAGCTTTGATGCTGAATACGGAAAGTTCAGCGGCGCTGTAATGAATGCGATCACCAAGTCCGGCACGAACGGCTTCCACGGGGATGTGTTCGAATTCGTGCGTAATGACAAGCTAGATGCTGCGAATTACTTCACGCCGCAGAAGTCGGAACTGCGCCGCAATCAGTTCGGGTACGCCGTTGGGGGGCCATTCTGGAAGAATAAGCTGTTTTGGTTCACTGACTATCAAGGCACCAGGCAAGTGCAGGGCGCCGAGACTGGTGGCCTGTTTTTGCTGACGGCTGCCGAACGTCAGGGTATTTTCGACCCAGCCATCCTGACCGGAACAGTTGATGGGACTGCCGGCGGCACCTGTCCAGCCTGCGGTTGGCCAACAGAACTTTCACAGCGATTGGGTTACACCGTTAACCCGGGCGAGCCGTATTGGACTCCCGGCTGCAACACGCTGGCAGATTCTCAGGCAGGGACGTGCGTGTTTTTTGGTGGCGTCATCCCCCAGACTGCATGGTCGCCGGCGGCCATCAAAACTCTTCCTTCCATTCCAGTTCCGAACGTGACGGGACAGTCATTCAATTATGAAGACAATAGCGGCAGGAATCGGATCCAGGACGACAAGATTGGCGAACGCGTTGACTTCAACAACCAGAAGACCGGCAATTGGTCCTTTTACTACCATTTTGATGACTCGACCGTCAAAAATGCGCTGGGTGTTTCCAGCACTCCAGGCTTCCCTTCGGTCACACCGACCCGCGCGCAGGAATTCGTCATCAGCAACACCAAAACCGCAGGCCCCACAGCGGTGAATGAGGCGCGAGTGACCTTCTTCCGCACCTCAACGCATGCGAATAGCCCAACCGGTCCCTTCCAATCGCTTTCATCGCTAGGGTTCGACAACTCAAATGGACTGGGGATAATCACAGATGGCCTGCCTTCCACCCCACAATTCATGCCGCGGCTCTTTTTTAACGGCTTCAGTGTGGGCCCGTCCGATTTGATCACGTTCCAACCCAACAATACCTACGCGGCGTCAGATGTTTTTTCAAAAGTAGTTAAAAACCACACTTTGAAATTTGGCGGTGAATTTCGTTACCTGCAGGTAAATGAACGCAATCTGGCGGACGTGAACGGGGCTTTCAGCTTCGATGGTACGGTGACTGGCGACGGCAGTGATCCCAGCCAGTCTTTTGCCGATTACCTGATTGGCGCCCCGAGCAACAACAGTGGCTACACTCAGGCCGCGTTGCAACTCCTGGATTCGCGCACACGCTATGGCGGGGCCTTTGTGCAAGATTCCTGGAAGGCCACGCCGGATCTAACCTTGAACCTTGGCCTCCGTTGGGAAGTGAGTATGCCGTGGTATGACACGCAGGGCAAGATTCAGACCTGGGTCAAAGGAGAGCAGTCAACCGTTTTCCCGAATTCTCCCACAGGTCTTGTGTATCCTGGAGATCCTGGCATTCCTAAAACCCTTGCTCCGACTCGATACAACAATTTCGCGCCACGCGTCGGTCTCGCGTATTCCCCGAGCTTCAGTGACGGAATCTTAGGCAAAGTTTTTGGCGGGCCTGGCAAGACCAGCATTCGGGCAGCGTACGGCATGTACTATACCTCGGTTGAGGACCTGAACTTGTTCTTCGAGGTAGCTGACGCTCCCTTTGGCCTCTTCTGGACCAGCCCTGGTCCTGTTGAATTTTCTGAACCCTTTCGCAATCGCCTGGACGGACTGACGGATGGCGAAGGGCAGCGCTTCCCGTTCACCGTCCCGAAGCCCGGCGATCCCAATAACAAGAATCTAAGTTTTAATGTGTACGAGCCAATGTCGTTTTTCCCAGGATACGACATCCATAACCGGCTGCCTTACGCCGAACACTTCAATCTCTCCATTCAACGCCAACTGAGCAGTTCGACCGTGCTCACGCTGGCTTATGTGGGGACGGAGGGCCACCGGCTGATCGAGCAAGAAGATGTCAATCCGGGCAATGCCGCTCTTTGTTTTCAGCTGAACGCTCTGGGAGCGGCGGATGCGACCAACCCCTCTGCTGGCGGCTGCGCGCCGCAGGGCGAGCAAGACACTTATACCCTTCCTTTAGGCGCGGCCTTAGGGGTGGGATGCGACAGCGGTCTTTTGCCACCCACAACAAGCTCCCCCGCCACGCAGAACTGCGTTTATGGAACCAGAAACTTTCTTCTCAAAAACAACTACTGTCCGGGGGCACAAACGTTGTGTTTTGGTAACGCCAATACCCTTACCCACCTGGCAGCCAATTCGGCCTATCACTCCGGCCAAATCACCATAGAGCGTAAAGCTGGGGACCTAACCCTGCTTGCGTCCTACACTCTTGCCAAGGCCATCGACAATTCGTCTGCATTCAATGACCTGGTCAATTTCTCGAACCCAAGGTTGAGCCGTGGCCTGTCGGATACCGACGTGCACCACAACTTTGTGATGAGCTATATATGGGCGATCCCATTCGACAGAGCTTTTCGTGGATTGCCCAAGCGGCTGACACAAGGCTGGCAGTTTCAAGGCATAACCCGCTTCTCGACTGGGTTCCCGATCCAGATGCAGCAGAGTGGCGAAGATATCTCTCTGACGGGAAGCTCCTCTACGGATATGCCAAATGTGATAGGCAAGGTTCACACTCTGAATCCGCGCGACTTTAATCCCAACTGCCCGGCGAACGATGGCACGCTGGGGGCTACGGGATGTTACTTCCTGCCACCCACGCCGGCGTCTGCCGGAAATACAAACCCTTGTGTTCCATCTGTGGGGGCGTTTGTACAAAACTGTGCTCTCGGAACATTCGGAACGGCCAACCGAAGATTTTTCCATGGTCCTGGCATTAACAACTTTGACATGGGCCTGAGCAAGCGCGTTCAGATCACGGAGAAGAAAGCTCTCGAGTTTCGTGGGGAATTCTTCAACATCTTTAACCACGCTCAATTCTTAAATCCGAGTGGAGACATCGACGGTAACATGGGAGTTGTCACCAGCGCGCGCGACCCGCGCATCGGACAACTCAGCGCGAAATTCGTTTGGTAATCTGATCATTGCGGGCGAGGTTACCTCGCCCGCTTTTGTCTTCTTGCTTCTCGGCCTCTCTTTATGTCTCACCTCGCGTGCTAGGCTGTCGTTATGGTCGTTGTCCTTGTTCTCTTATTAATGCTCGCGGCGCCCAGCATCGCCCAAACGGCGGCGAGTTATAGCAAAACCGCTACCAAGTTCGCACGGCAAAAATCTTGGGATCAGGCCATCGCGGATTACCGAAAGGCCCTGGAACTTGAACCCAACGACCCGCTCACCCACTACAACCTGGGTCTAGCACTCAAATATAAGGATGAGGCAAGGGATGCAGCCGCCGAGTTCCAGGCAGCTCTGCGGTTGAAGCCAAAATGGGCAGATGCGCACTACGCCTTGGGCGCGACGTATTACGATTTGCACGATCAAGCCGCGGCGATTAAAGAATTACGGGCTGCAGTGGCCTTAGCTCCCGCGAAGGTCGCAGCGCGACGCATGCTGGCTCGGATTTATGAGGATCAAAACGATCTTGCTTCCGCAAAAACAGAGCTGCAACGAACGGTGGCGTCAGCCCCGTCGGCCGAGCTCTACACGGATCTGGGAGTCATAGAAGGACAGCTTGGAAACCTTTCCGCTGCAGGGTCCGATTTTCGCCACGCTCTCAAGCTGGATCCTAAACTTAGCAGCGCATACACACTGCTAGGCGTGACGTTGCGCCGCCAGGATGATCACGCCGGCGCGCTCGCGCAGTTTCGTAAAGCGCTCTCTATTAGTCCGAGCGATCCCCAGGCCCAATTCAACCTTGGCAAGGAACTCAAATCGAGTGGCGATATCGAGGGTGCGATTGCCGCGTTTCAGCATGCCATTGACGCCAAACCCGATTTCGAGGAGGCCCATTACAATTTGGGACTCGCCTTGCGTGCCAAGGGCAAAAAAGAAGCCGCTGAAAAAGAATTGAAAGAGATAGCTGGCTTACGGCAGTTTCGCGCGCGTCTGGCTGAAGCAAAGATGTTGACCCTTCAGGGCGTATCCGCCTTGAAAGAGCAAAAGCTCGATGATGCGCTCGACTTGTTTCAAAAAGCTATTGAGAAGGGACCCGAATTGCCGACCGGCTACTACTATTTGGGTGTTACTTGGGCACGCAAGGGCGATGCGGCTCAGGCCACGACGGCATTTCAGAAGGCGCTTGAGCTGAAGCCGGATTACGCTCAGCCTCACTTGGGCTTGGGGCTGCTGCACTGGCGCCAAGATGACCGCGAGCACGGGCTCGAAGAATTCCGCCAGGCGGTCATGTGCGATCCTGACTTGGCCGAGGCCCACTACAACCTGGGCCTTGCTCTAGCACAATCGAACCAGCCGGATGAAGCTGTCCACGAATTCAAGGAAGCTATCAGCCTTAATCCGAAGTACACGGATGCGCAAATACAACTGGGATTGTTGCTGAACCAAATCAACGATACAAATGGCGCTGCCAATGTCTTCCGAGAGCTCATCCGTCGCGATCCGAGTTTTGCCGAGGGTCACAACAATCTCGGCTTGGTGCAGTTGCAGGCAGGGGACCTGCGCTCGGCCGAAGCGGAGTTCAATCAGGCGATACGCCTGAAGCCCACTTATGCCGAAGCCCACTATAATCTCGCTTTAGCATTGCATCAGGATGGAAGAGAAGCTGACTCCGGAGCGGAGTTTGAAAAAGCTTTTGCCATCTCACCTGCGTTGAAAAACCTTCCGCGGCCATGGTGAATGATGATCTCCGATCATTGACAAATCAATCCTGGGCTGCGCGCCATCAACCCCTGATTAGTTCCAAAGAGCGGTCGGAATGCCCTCTCCCTGCCCGCAGTCGGCTGCTTTGGCGCAATAGCCTATCCTGCGTTGCCGCAACATTTTTCGGGCAGGCACTTAAGGACCGGTGTAAAAGAACTTGAGCCCTGGCACCTCACTAGCCTCCGAAATGACAGTCTCGCCGTCATCCGCAAGCATTTGATGAAGTGTGCCCTGATCATTTTCCCCTACGAAAAACGCGTTCGCCTCAGTCTTGTTAGAAACCACGCTGGTACCGATTGCATCGCCCTCGATCATCGAAGCTTCGCCGTAGTCCGCTAGGTTATCCGGGACCGCTTTTCCGTTCACCGCGTTCGACGTGCGCTCTAGAATCCAATCCGCACGCGTAGAGGGCACCCCGGGCAGCGGAGGCTCGATCGCGTTGCCGTTGAAGTCCGTGGTTGGGATCGGGACCAGAATCGGCGCTGTCGCTAAACCCGTGGAGTAATTCAAAAACGTAATCAATCCCTGGTTGCCACCGGGCAACTCCTCGACATTTCCGACGAACACCGCCACTGCCTGGCCCGGCGACACCGGGAAGTTCTTCACCGCGATTGAGGGCTGCGGAAACCACTCGAACCAGGCATAGTAGATGGCACCGCCCAAACGCGAGCAGTCCTGTTCGGTTCCCGCTTGAAAGAGCGACCTCGATGTATCGTCAAGGCCTACCCACATGGAACTTCGAGCCCTCCCCACGCCGTGTGGGACAGAGATCGAGGGCACCGTCCAAGTTCCCCAAACCGAGATGTAGGGAGCGTTATTCGTTATGCTAAGGCCACTCCAGATCCGGCTCGTATCCGAGACGTCGTGCAATGTCACTCCACTCCCGTGAATCAGCTCGGGTTGTTTCTCGAGGGTAGGGACAATGAATGTCTTGATCCTTCGCATCGACCGCAGCCAAAATCGTGTGGCCTTCGGAAACCTGCGAGGGTCTGGCCGATGAGGAAGGCCATAGCGCCGCAACTCCCCGTCGGTTGCCCGTGTGGGTTGGAACCCATCAGGCGGCAATTCAAAGTGAAAGTGGTCTGCGAGGTTGGTCGGGTGCAATTTGAATCGGCTGTCAGGCATTTAGGACAATCCTCCTCTCACGGCGACAGGATTCGGGCAGCCTAACACAACACCCAGCTGCAAAGAACTGCCATCACTCCCGCAACCGCTCTCAAGGAGTGATGGGTCGACTTTTCGCTATGCGAGATGAAGGACTATATTCCTAGGCGGTACATCTATGAAGGCTTCCCTTACTCGGCGTTCTTTGTTTAAGAACAGTGCGTCATTGATTGCTCTTTCGGCGCTCCCGAATGCTGTTCTTCAAGCAGGCTCAAGAGAGACAAAGCGCATACGCCTGGGCGGTCCTATTTTTCTGGATTCTGATGATCCTGGCGCGCTTGCCCGCGAACATCGCCGCCTCGGTTATCGAGCCGCCTACGTCCCGAAGGTCGAACTCAGTGACAAAGATCGGATCAAGGCGATCGTCAACGAATTCTCCAGCCAGGATGTCGTCATCGCCGAAGTTGGAGCCTGGGTTAACATGCTCGATCTCGATCCCGGGAAGCGTCGTAAGAACCTCGACTATGTGGAACAGCGTCTCGCGCTTGCCGAGGAAGTCGGCGCGCTCTGTTGTGTCGATATTGCCGGATCCTATGATCCCAGCATCTGGTATGCCCCGAACCCGAAGAACTTCAGCCAGGAGTTCATGGATTCGACCATTGAAAACTGCCGACGAGTAATCGATGGGGTGAAGCCGAAACGAACCAAGTTCTCCATCGAGATGATGCCCTACTCTTTTCCAAGTGGCCCGGACGAATATCTGAAGCTTCTGCAGGCCGTGGATCGAAAGGCATTCGGCGTCCACCTCGACGTCTGCAACGTGATCAACAGCCCCCAGCGTATGTACA
>Ga0070714_100002299_pt1 | contig 14057 bp, 10 predicted proteins | sample LARL83metaG_FD_65450 | JGI IMG/M metagenome (GOLD analysis project Ga0070714, IMG submission 65450) | Corn, switchgrass and miscanthus rhizosphere microbial communities from Kellogg Biological Station, Michigan, USA - LAR L8-3 metaG | ecosystem: Host-associated > Plants > Roots > Rhizosphere ...
CGAATATTGTCGCCTACTGAGTCGAAAAGTTCCGTTGGAAACGGTCCCTCGCCGACCCGAGTGCAGTAGGCTTTGGTTACGCCGATCACCGATTCGATCGCGTTTGGCGCGACTCCGGTGCCGATGACCGCGCCACCTGAGATCGCGCTGGAAGAGGTCACAAAGGGATAAGTTCCGTGATCGATATCAAGCATCGTACCTTGCGCGCCCTCGAACATGACGGAACGCCCTTCAGCAATGGCGCGGTTCAGCAGTACGGCTGTATCGCAAACGAACGGCGCCAGTTGGCGCGAAGCCTCCGCGTATTCTGAGTACATTTTGTCGGCATCGAGCGGCTCGGAGTTGAAGAGCGCATGCGCGATCATGTTCTTTTCGCGGCATGCGTTTTCGACATGCTTCCGGAGCAAGTCAAGATCAAGCAGATCGATCACGCGCAATCCGCGGCGGCCGGCTTTGTCTTCATAGGCAGGACCGATTCCGCGAGAAGTCGTACCAATTTTCACCCGGCCCGGCGCGTTCTCAGACGCCAGTTCGATCATCCGGTGATAAGGAAGGATCACCTGCGCGCGGTTGCTGACGAAGAGGTTGCCATCGACTTTAACTCCGGCATCTCTGAGAGCAGAAACTTCTTTCAGGAATGCGATAGGGTCAAGTACAACGCCGTTGCCGATTACACTCCGGCAATCCTCGCGCAGTACGCCGCAAGGTACCAGTTGCAACACGAACCGTTTGCCTTTAATGATGACAGTGTGACCAGCATTGTGCCCACCGGCGTAGCGTGCTACGACGGAGAACCTTTCCGAGAGCACGTCTACAATCTTGCCTTTGCCCTCGTCTCCCCACTGGGCGCCGACCACGACCGCCGTCTTGCCTTGCTTCAAATTTCACTCCTTAATTTCGTCTAACGACCACAGCCCGAGGTCTACACACACATCCCTGCAGCACCGCAGAACATTTAAGATCAGGGATTTGCGGAAGCAGAGGTGTACTAGGAATCATAACCTGCAGAGCGACTCGGGACCAAGCGGATTTCGTGACCCAGCGCAATGGCACTTTAGTAGGGTTTTTCAGCCGGCGGCATCACCGCGAGCGGAATTATTGACGCTTTCCCCGTCACAATGCTATAAAGGCTAGTTTTGTGCGAGTCTGCCGAGGGAGGTTTTCAGCTCCCACCTGCAGGCGGAACGCATGAAATGTCCGACGCGGCCAAGCTCAGCACTCCTTCTATTGCGGTGGAAGCGTGTTCGGAATGCGGTGGTTTCTCTGGTTTCCTAGATTGAAGAAGGCGGAGAAATTACCGCGGAGAATAGGCCTGAACGCGTAGTCATCATGTACAACAAATCGGAGGAATTCCATGCGCACCGCCCTGCATAGGATTGCGTCTACATCTCACCGCATAAGTAAAATAGCAGCCGCTGCCTTCTTCTTTCTTACCATTGGCGCCTCGGCGGCATTGGCGCAGCCGGAACAGGTAAGTGGTGAAGCCAATCTCAAATTGCCCGACCTTTCCAGCGTCCAATTTCTGGGTATGAACGGTCATGACCTGCTGATGATCGGGATACTGTTCTGTATTTTTGGTCTGGGTTTCGGTTTGGTCATCTATTCGCGGCTAAAAAACTTGCCGGTCCATCGCTCCATGCGCGAAATTTCCGAGCTGATTTATGAAACCTGCAAGACTTACCTGGTGACGCAGGGCAAGTTTCTCCTGCTGCTTTGGGCGTTCATTGCCGTCATCATTGTGCTCTACTTCGGCGTACTGGCGCCGGTCCCCAATAAACCAGTTTCCACAACACTTCCCATGATTCTGCTTTTCAGCGTCATTGGGATGGCGGGCAGCTATGGCGTGGCCTGGTTTGGAATCCGGGTGAACACCTTCGCAAATTCCAGGACTGCGTTTGCCAGCCTCGCCGGCAAGCCATATCCGCTTTACCGCATCCCGCTTTCGGCAGGGATGAGCATTGGCATGATGCTGATCAGCGTCGAGCTGATCCTGATGCTTTTCATTCTTCTGTTTATCCCGCCCGATTACGCGGGTCCGTGCTTCATTGGCTTCGCTATTGGCGAATCGCTGGGAGCGGCGGCGTTGCGTATCGCCGGCGGAATCTTCACCAAGATTGCGGATATCGGCTCCGATTTGATGAAGATCGTTTTCAAGATCAAAGAAGATGATGCCCGCAACCCCGGCGTAATTGCTGATTGCACCGGCGACAATGCGGGGGATTCGGTCGGTCCATCGGCAGACGGTTTTGAAACCTACGGCGTGACTGGTGTCGCGCTGATTACGTTTATTTTGCTGGGAGTCAAAAGTCCGACGGTTCAGGTCAAGCTGCTGGTCTGGATCTTTGTGATGCGCATCATGATGCTGGTTGCAAGTGCAGTCGCTTATTTCCTGAACGGCGCGATTGCTAAGGCGCGCTACGACGGTAAGAACGAGATGAATTTTGAGTCGCCGCTCACTTCGCTGGTTTGGATCACGTCGCTGGTTTCAATCGGCCTTACCTACTTAATCTCGTATTTGATTATTCCTCAAATTGGCGATGACACCTCACAGTGGTGGAAGCTAGCTTCGATCATCTCCTGCGGAACCCTGGCGGGCGCGATTATCCCGGAACTGGTTAAAGTTTTTACTTCGGTCGACTCCCGCCATACTAGAGAAGTGGTCACCTCAGCGCAGGAAGGCGGCGCTTCGCTGGGAATTCTGTCGGGCTTCGTCGCCGGAAATTTCTCCGGCTATTATCTTGGCTTGTCCATGGTCATCCTGATGGGAATTGGCTATTACGTAAGCACTTTTGGACTTGGCGAAGCGGCGACTATGATCGCGCCAGCAGTGTTTGCCTTCGGGTTGGTAGCATTCGGATTTCTCGGCATGGGGCCGGTTACGATCGCGGTCGATTCCTACGGACCGGTCACCGACAACGCGCAATCGGTATATGAGCTTTCGTTGATCGAGAATGTGCCTACGGCGGAACTGAAGAGGGAGTTCAACCTCGACGTTAACTTCGAGCGCGCCAAGCACCTGCTTGAGGCGAACGATGGGGCCGGGAATACGTTCAAGGCGACGGCTAAGCCGGTATTGATTGGGACCGCAGTGGTCGGCGCGACCACCATGATTTTTTCCATCATCATGGCCCTGACTAACGGGCTGACTTCCGACGTTGAAAAACTCTCGCTTCTGCACGCGCCGTTCGTGTTGGGACTGATCACAGGCGGGGCCATGATTTATTGGTTCACCGGAGCATCTACGCAGGCGGTCACTACCGGCGCGTACCGCGCTGTCGAATTCATCAAAGCCAACATCCGGCTGGACGGCGTCGAAAAAGCTTCGGTCTCTGACAGCAAGAAGGTAGTGCAAATCTGCACCCAGTATGCGCAAAAAGGCATGCTCAATATCTTTCTTGCCGTGTTCTTTGCGACGTTAGCATTCGCCTTCGTGGAACCGTTTTATTTCATTGGATACCTGATCTCGATCGCCGTATTCGGCCTATATCAGGCAATTTTCATGGCGAACGCCGGGGGTGCCTGGGACAATGCCAAGAAAATTGTCGAAGTTGATCTCAAACAGAAGGGAACACCGCTGCACGATGCGACCGTGATCGGAGATACGGTGGGCGATCCATTTAAAGACACTTCATCAGTGGCGATGAATCCAGTGATCAAGTTCACCACATTATTTGGACTTCTGGCGGTTGAACTGGCGGTGTCGCTGGCGTCGAAGCATGCGAACTTGACCCGAGTGCTGGCGCTGATCTTCTTTCTGGTCTCATTCTCCTTCGTCTATCGGTCGTTCTACGGAATGCGAATCGGATCGGAAATGCGCGCAAAAGAAGTGCGCGCCGCCGCAGATTAGAAGGCTCCTGAGAGTCTGAATTGCGGCACGAATCCCGTTAGTCGATCGTTGTGTTTCCAACAGGTGGCCCTGGCGCGCCCTTCAGAGTCTTGATGTAGGTCACAATTGCCCAGCGTTGCGGTTCGGGAAGTTTCGACCACACCGGCATGCCACGGCGAACAACTCCGTTAGTAAGTACCCAGAAAAGCGCCCCAGGCGTCGCCTTTTGCACTTCGTCTGCTCGCAGGCTAGGGGCTTTTTCTCCACCTTCTGCGGCAAGGCCATGGCACTCGGCGCAGTGTTGAGCGAAGAGCTTTCTACCGACAAGTACAGCTTCGGCATTGCCTTCCTGGGGATTCTTGCGCGCACGAGCTTTCGCCGGAGTCTTCGCAAGTTCCCCGTAAGCGAAGTGATCAGTTGCGGCAGTACGTGGAATTATGTCCTGCGCTCTGGAGAGAGGAATCATGAAGACACACGTAGCTACAAACAACAGGAGGACAGTTACACGAATGCACACAAGACTGTTCGCCACTAGCGCCTCTCCCAAAGCCGGCTGACCCGTTCACCGAATTGTGTGAATTCATACGACAATCCCCAACGCATAATGAGGCTATGGCTGTCGTTATTCAATCCGAAACCGGGTGAAAGGCGGACCGTCCACCCCGACGGCAGGTTCCATGCCACGCCCGGAGCGAGGTAATGGGAAGTTTCGTGCAAACCGAAACTTTGGATATCGCCCAACCCTCCGTAGAGTTCTACTCCAGCGATAAAATTCTCGCGGCAGAAATTGCAGGAATTGGCAGAGGCATTCAGTGCCAGTGGCCGGCTGGCTCCCATCGCATAACCAAACTCCCAAGGATTGCTGGGTGAAAAATTCTTTGTGGCCAGCGGATTAACCGCAAAGTTCCATCCATTAAATGTCTTCGACAGTAGCAACTTCAATTCCAGCTCGTGATTCAGCGTTCGATGTGCGAGGGCATTGGTCTCAGTGTTATCGGACTCCACGTCATGGCCTTCGACTTCTTTAATAACCTTGTCCGCCCCGCTGATCTGCTCGTACTCGACGTAGAACACGGGGTTCACGAAGTGCTCACGTTGCAACAGGCGGAATCGGTTCTCCCAGCGGAAGCCAGTAAACACCGTACTTTCGCCAAACGTACTTTGCCCATCTAAATAGAGCTCGGTCGTCCACCAGGCTTTTGCGCCATACTCAAACTCGACCCAATAGCCATGAAACGCGTCGCCTTCGCGCTGTGTTCCCAAGGTGGAAAAATACTCAACTTCGAGATTTCCGGGCTCTTCTAGATAGTGATCATAGGTCACGATGTACGGACTCTCTTGGGCCGGGGAAGCTCGAGCTCCCCAAAACAAAAACAGAACCGCAGTAAAGGTAAAGAATTTCATTTTTAATTGTTGCAACTGAGTTGCATATCGCAAGGACGATCCTACGTTACGTAATTACACAGGTCAATACATCAGAGCAGATTTTGTTTCAGGCAAACTGCAATCAGATGCAACCGATCAGTTGAAGAAGGATCAATTGGAGGAGCGGCACCCGGCACAGTACCCACCAATTTCCAGCCGGCTGACGAGAATATGGAACTGGCACTCGCGCTGGATCTGCCCCTTGAGGCGTTCGAAGAGGTCGCTTTCAAATTCGGCAATTTTACCGCAGCGTAGACAAGCCATATGAATGTGATCGCGCTGGGGCCGCCGCTCATAAAAATGCTTCTCGCCTTGCATATGCATCAGGTCAAGTTCGTCGACCAGTCCATATCGCTTCAGCAGCTTAAGAGTGCGATAAACCGTGACTCGGTCGATGCCCGGATCCAGTTTGCGGGCATGGCGGAGAATCTGCGCCGCATCGAGGTGCTGCTTGGCGGTTTCTACTATGCTCAGAATGGTCCGACGCTGATGGGTCAGCCGAAGGCCGCGGGATGTCAGAGCTGCCTGCAGATGACCCGGTGCTTCGGTTTGAGGTAATGGCATTAGTCCTCCTTGCTAATGAAACTTAGTTGCAACAGTCTAAAAGAGGAGTTCCAGTAAATCAAACGTCGTCGGGACAAATAACATGTACCTAGTTGTTGCCGCGCATTCTTGTCTTCACGTTGTGCGCCAGCTTCTCGATTTCTTCTGCTTTCCTGATTACGTCGACAGAGAGGACGTTCGAGTTGCTTTTATCAACATATTCCTTCAGCTCGGTTGAGAGCCTGAGCAATTTCTCGGTATCACGTTTCAGCTCCGCCTGGCGGTCTTCGTTTGCTCTTTTCTCCATGTCTTTCTGAATTCGAGACGGAACTGCAGGGCCGGATTCATCCGGCTGCGGCGCACCCAACGGCGGGGGCACGGGCGGTTGCTGTGGTTGTGAAGAAAGCTGCTGCGGCGCACAGAACGCCAGGAGCAAACAAATGGAACCGATAATTTTACGCACGGTGGACCTCAGTAGATATTACAGTGCCTAAATTATAAGGGTATGGGGGCGAACCCGGCAGTCTGCATTGCTATAATCGCCGCTGAAATGACGCTGCTAGACATGCTGCAAAAGCCTGTTTTTTCCAACGCTACTAACTTTCCAGTTTTGCTCCGCGATTGGCGAGAAGACACGATGAACTTCTTGCGCCATGATGCGCCCAAGATCGTCCTGGTTTTAATCGCGAGCTATGTGCTGACCCGCCTGCTGCGAAGCATTGCACGCAAGAGCGCCGAGATACACGTTCGCAAGCTGCCGCCCGGTGTGAGTGTCCAGCAGTTCAGGACTGTCACCAGCGTGATTACGAGCGTCGGCGTCTTTGTCATCTCGTTTGTTGCGGCGCTGGAGATTCTTTCATTGCTGGGTTTGAATTTGGGTCCGATGCTCGCCAGCGCGGGAATAGCTGGACTGGCGATCGGCTTCGGTGCGCAAACCCTGGTACATGATTTCATCAATGGTTTTTTCATTCTATTGGAGAACCAATACGACATTGGGGACACGGTGCGCATCGCCGGAGTGAAGGGGACGGTGGAAAGAATGAGCCTGAGGATGACCGTGCTTCGCGACGAGGACGGCACTGTCCATCTGGTTCCCAACAGCGCCGTGCAGATCGTGTCGAATACTACGCGCGATTGGGCGCAACTCGCTCTGCGAGTGACCGTAGCCTATAACGAGCCGAGCGACAAAATTATCAAGCTGCTGCAGGAAATTGGCGAAACAGTCCGGCACGATCCTGCTTTCGAGGAGGACATTGTCGGCGATGTTCAAGTCCCGGGAATCGATCGCGTCGGGAATGGGGAAGCCGAGTATCTCATGTTGGTCAAGACGCGCCCCAACAAGCAGTATGCGGTGAGCCGCGAGCTTCGTCGGCGAATTAAAGAATGTTTCGAGAAGAATAAAATTCAGGCAGCAGCGCCGGGGCGCATCTATGTGATTGACCAAGGAACAGGGAAGGCGTCTTAGTGCCTAACTTTGGCAATTGAGGCAGTAGTGGCTGCTGCGTCCCGCGATTACGATCCGCTTAATTGGAGTTTTGCAGACAAGGCAGAGCTTGCCTTCCCGTCCATAGACTCTGTGCTTGAGCTGAAAAAACCCTTCTTCGCCATTGGAGTCCACGTAGTTGGAAATACTCGAGCCGCCGAGGCGGATCGCCTCTCGTAGAACTCTTTTGAGCGCCGAATGCAACCTCTTCAATTCGTCGCGGGTGAGAGAAGCAGCCCGCCTGCGCGGTCGGATTCCGGCCCGGAACAATGCTTCGTCGGCATAAATGTTACCGACTCCGCTTAGCAGCTTCTGGTTCAGCAGCGCGCTCTTGATGGGAGTTTTTCGGATGCGAAATAGCCTGGCAAAATCTGCGAAAGGAATTTGCAGCGGTTCGGCGCCGGGAGCTTCAAACTTTTCAATTACGCTTAGGCGTCCGAAGCGGCGAGGGTCAACGAACCGTAACTCGCGTCCGGACGCAAGCCTCAAAATCGCGTGCGTGTGCTTTTCAACCTGCGCGTCTTGTGGGCAGACTCGCAGGCTTCCGGTCATTCCGAGGTGTACGATCCATTGGGATTGGCTCTTCGCAGCAAGCCGCTTTCCATTGGTGCCTGACGCTAAATCGAAGACGATGTGCTTGCCCGCGCGCCGCACGCCGGAAATCGTCTTGGATTGCAAGGCAGCGTCGATTTCCGCAGCCGGTGATTTGAGCGGCTCAGGTTTTGATCCCAGCCAGACAGACTCAATTACATCCCCAGCGATCACTTTGTTCAGGCCGCGGGCGATAGTTTCGACTTCGGGAAGCTCGGGCATGGAGGGTCTATTTCATTCCCAACTGCCAAAACAAAAACGAATAAATGTCGGTCAGGTCTTCAACCTGCTTGGCAATCGGTTTGCCGGCGCCGTGTCCGGCTTTGGTATCGATTCGCAAGAGAATTGGACGCTCCCGGCTGCGACCGTTGGCGGCTTCCGATTGCATCAATGCAGCCATCTTCTTCGCGTGCATGGGATCAACACGGGTGTCGGTGTCGGCCGTCATAAAGAGAATCGCAGGATACTCCTGGCCTGGCTTCACGTGGTGGTACGGAGAATAAGCGTAGAGCCATTCGAACTGCTTAGGATCGTCAGACGATCCATACTCGGGGACCCATAGCTTAGCAATCTGGAAATTTTGATAACGCAACATGTCGAGCAAAGGGACCTGGCATACGACGGCGCGAAACAGGTCAGGCCTTTGGGTCAAGGCGGCTCCCATAAGCAATCCGCCGTTCGAGCCGCCGCGGATCGCAAGATGGTCCTTATCCGTATATTTTTGCGCGATTAAATATTCGGCAGCTGCGATGAAATCGTCGAAGACGTTTTGTTTCTTGTCGAGCATTCCAGCGCGATGCCAGTCTTCTCCGAATTCGGCGCCGCCCCGCAAGTTCGCTACCGCAAACACGCCACCGTGCTCCAACCACAAGTAGCGGTCTCCAACAAAATTAGGCGTAAGGCTGACGTTGAATCCGCCGTAAGCAGTTAGAAGAGTCGGGTTCTTGCCGTCAAGCTCTAGGCCCTTCTTGTGAAAGACGAACATGGGCACGCGGGTGCCATCTTTGGAGTTGAACCAGACCTGCTTGACTTCATACCGGGCAGGATCGATACCGGGTGCATCCACCTTGTTCCACAGCGAAGTGCCTCTCCCCTTTAGATCGATCTGGTAAATAGAATCTGGAATGGTGAAGGAGTGAAATGCGAAGAAGACTTCTTTGCGGTTCCATTTGCCGCCAAGTCCGAAGACGCTTCCGATTGCAGGCAGCTGAATGTCGTCGAGCGCCTTGCCATCAGTGCTAAATAATTTCAATTGTGAACTGGCGTTTTGCTCATATTGCGCGAGCAGAAGCCCATTGACGACCGCGGCCCCCTGGAGAATAGCTTCGCTTTGCGGGATTATTTCCTTCCAATTTGCTCGACCGGGTGAGTTGGTATCGGCAACGAAGGCGCGATAACGAGGCGCATCTTCATTTGTCGTGATATAGATTTTCCCGCCGACAATTTCGCCGGCATAGAGGAACTCTTTTCCCTCGGTGATCCGAACCGGCGGCGTGCCGGCCGTCAAGTCCTGTAGATAGAGTTCTGATTTCGTCCAGCCCTCTTCGACCGTAATCAGAAGCCAGCGGCCGTCGTTTGAAATGTCAACGTCGGGCCAGTCCTGCGGATCGCGACCTTCTCCGAAAATTGAAGGATCTTTTGCCGCATCAGAGCCAAGGGCGTGATAGAAGGCATGTCGGTTATACGCTTCCTGCCCCTCTGCAACCTCGCCTTTCTTCGGATAGCGCGTGTAGTAAAAGCCGGAGTCATCGAGCTTCCAGGCGATGCTGGCGGCACGAGTCCTCTCGATAGAGTCAGGCAGCAGTTTGCCGGTTTCGGTTTCAATCACTCGCAGCGTGCTGATTTCAGAACCGCTGGGCGAAGTGCCATACGCTACATACTTTCCATCTTCCGAAGGAGCCCACCAATCAAGAGCGATAGTGCCATCCGGGGCGAGCGCATTCACGTCAACCAGTGCGCGGTCCTTACCCTGGACGCCCTCCCGTACCAGAAGCACCGGCTGATTCTGCGTACCTTCACGCTTGGTATAAAAGTAGTATTTGCCGCCGATCTGAGGTGCGGAGATCGTGCCGATCGAGAGCAGCTCACCTAAGCGCTTGTGCAGCTCACTCCTTCCGGGCAACGGATCCAAAACACTGCGCGTATAACTGAGTTCCTCGCCTATCCATTTCTGCGTCTCTGGGCTCTTCGCGTCTTCGAGCCAGCGATAGGGATCGGTGATTTTGTGGCCGTAAAGAACTTCCTCCACCGGCTTTTTGTCAGCCGGAGGAGGTCCAGTGACTGGTGAAGGAGCTGTTGAAGCGTCGTCTGCGAAAACCGCGAACATGAATACGAAAAAGAAGAGACCCAGCAGAAGCAAGCGGCTGCCTCCTGACATAATCACCTCGTAAATTGCTGAGCGAAGCCTCAGGGTAGCAAAAACCAAGCCGGCCTGCAGGAGATACGCTATCGGTACTTCGATCGAACCGAAAAGTTCAACACAGACAAGGTCGTGGCCTGACCTGCCTAAGATACACTTCACCAATAATTTGATCAGCAATCCAAGACCCAGAAACTCCGCATAGAGAGCATTAAGTGGCGTATAATCATCGGCTAAGAAGTTCGTTAGCTCCCGAAAAGAGGTCCCCGATGGTCCCGCGTTTTGCTGCATTCGTTGCAATAATCTGCTTATTTTTGACGTTTCCCGTAGCCGGTCAGACTCAAAGCACTCCTAAGCCAAAGCCGCACGTAGTGGTGATCGGGGTCAATGGGATGGAACTTGATGTTATCCGGCCGCTGATCCTAAAAGGCCAGATGCCGAACCTGGCGAAGGTCATTAAGAAGGGTGCGTATGGCAAGCTGCGAACAGTAAGCTCTCCCAATTGCCCGCGGGTCTATTCGACGATATTTACCAGCACTAAACCCGAAGAACACGGGGTGACCGGCTTTTTGGTAGGCGGCATAACCGCCAACACGAACATGCTGAAAGAGGAGCCCATTTGGTCCATGCTTTCCAAGCACGACGTGACCGTGGGTATGGCGAATGTGCCAGCGACTTTTCCCGTCATGCCAGTCAACGGTTACATGATCAGCGGGATGCTGACTCGCGGAAAAAACTGCGAAGACGGCATACTGTGCGCGCCCAAGCTTTCAGAAGTCGAAGGCGGAGCAGCGGTTTATCCGGAGAGCATGAAAGCGGAACTGCTCAAAAATGTCGGCGATTTTTACATCGATTGTGAGCGGATGCCGTCGGCTGAGCAACTGAGAGGACACGAAGCGGAAGTCATCGACAGCTGGCTGAAGCGAGTGGACGTGATCCGCGAGCAGCAGACTAAGCTATTCGACTATCTCCTGAAGAACCATCCCACTGATTTCACTTGGATGGTGCAGTCCTGCGAAGACCGCACTGGGCACTGGCTTTACCCGATTGCTCCTTATAACGTCGGTTACAATCCGAAGATTAACGGCGTCCGCCCGGATGCTTTTCCCAATCAGTACATCGGCTTTGACAAAGTACTGGGAACAATCCTGAACGATATCGACGAGAACACGTATGTATTCATCGTGTCCGATCATGGAATCAAACCCTTACGCGAGTTTGAAGAAACCGATCCGCACGCCCACATGGACCACGAGAAGACCACGCCGGTAATTGCTAAACACGACTTTGCTGACGGCGACGACGTGCCTGGATCTTTTTTTGCTATGGGACCGGGAATCAAGCACGATCTTCGGCTGATGGGATTCGAAGCCTCGGTTTACGATGTTGCACCGACAATTCTTCACATCTACGGCATCGACCAACCGGAGCAGATGCGCGGGCACGTGCTGACACAGATCTTTGAGAGCGGGGACAACAAGGTCGCAAAGAAATAGGCTTTATTGGTTGTCGGCGCGCCTGGCGAAAAGCAGATTTACTTATGTGGGTTTCCGCGGAGGAGCTTTGCGCGATCTTCGGCGTGGTCGGCATCCTGGGTTCTTCCAAGGCTCCGGTAGGCTTCGGCTAGGAGCTCGAAGATTTGCGCATCTTTTGGATGCGAGGACGATAGTGATTTTAGTTGATCGAGAGCGGCTGCCGGATTTCCTTCCGCAATTTCGCATTGCGTTATTCCGATCTGAGCTTCCAGGTTCTCAGAATCCAGCAGCGTAGCGGCTTCGAACTGGTCTTCGGCAGCTTTTGGGTCCTTCAATTCGAGATAGACCCGGCCCAGCAGCAAACGGGCCGGCAATTGTCCTGGAATTAGCTTCAGGCTGCTTTCGAGCGCCTCTCGTGCGGCCGCAATTTTTCCGAGTTTTTCCTGGGCCTGGCCCTCATCAAAAGCCGCGGCTGCATCGTCCGGGCGAATTTCCCGCACAGTTCGGAGGTGCTCGGCGGCGTTAGCGTAATCGCCCGCCTTGAATTCCAATTCGCCTAGCTGGCGCAGCGCAGTCGGAGATCTTGGATCAAACTCGAGAACTTTTTCCAATGCGACGCGCGCGTCGGATGAACGATTGTCTTCCCCTGCCATCATTGCGGTGTGCAGCAGATTCGCTTCCTCAATTCTGTCCTTGGAATCAGGCAGAAGCGAAGGTTCAGGGACATTGGTTGAACTTCCAACGTCCGCTTTTCCCAGATAACCCAATGCCTTTAATTCATTAACCGTGCCTTGAGGTACGGTAGCGGGTGAGGGCGCCGGAGGTGGCATCTTTGCCCTTAACTCCGTCAACAAAACGCGCGATTTCTGCACTGTCTGGTCCCATGGAGCGTAATTGTTATGTATCTCACCTGGATCCTGAGTCAGGTCGTAGAGCTCCGGACGCGGCGCCTCGATGAACTTGAATCCTTGCTCCCGTACTGAACGTAAGGGCGCCCAACCAAAACGCAAAGGATAATCCGTCTCGCCGAACGCAACTCGGGCATCTGGTCTGGCCTCGCCGAAAAATGGGTTGAGCGATTCGCCGTCGAATTTGATGGAAGCTGGAATGCCGATTAAATCAAGAACGGTAGGTAGAATATCCGTGGTTCGAACTTGCGCACTAATGACTTTTCCGGAATTTGTGTTGCCGGCTAATTTCAGAACCAACGGAACATGAGTAGTAGAGTCGTAGAGAAAAATTCCATGTGTGTTCTCGCCGTGCTCGCCCAAGCCTTCGCCATGATCTCCGACAACAATCACGATTGAGTTTTCATACCATCCTCGTTTCTTTATATATTCGAGGAAATTCCCGAGCGCCGAATCGGCATAAGCGATCTCTCCGTCGTAGAGATGGCTTCTATAAGTTTGCGAATAAGGCGGCGGCGGTTCGTAGGGATCATGAGGATCGTACAGGTGGATCCAGACGAAATGAGATCCGCCGGGGTGAGCAGTCAGCCACTTCTCCGCACGCACAGCCACATCCAGGCCGCGCCGTTCCACGCGTCCCCAATGGATACGTAAGGGCAACTTTTCAGGAAAGTCATCGTAAAAATCGAATCCGCGATCAAGTCCGGGTGCGAGCGAATGACTATCGAGGATGACCGCTCCGATAAAGGCGGCGGTGTGATAGCCGCGCTTTTTAAGCAGTTCGGCCCACGTCGTATGCGAGGGCGCCAGCGACACGGCAAAATCTGTGACCCCATGCGAGCTGGGCAAAAGTCCAGTAAGGATGCTGGTATGCGAAGTATTTGTTATGGGGCTGGGGGTAAAGGCCTGCGCAAATCGAATGCCGTCTCTGGCCAGGCTATCGAGCGCCGGAGTTTGAATCTGGCTGTAGCCATAACAATGCACATGGTCGGCGCGAAGCGTGTCGATGGTGATCAGAAATACATTCGGCTGAGACACCTTCGAAGCTGGCTGCGCATTCAAAACGAGACTTGTGGATACCAGACAAAAGACGAGAAGCCTGCAACCCGCTTTCATTTCAGTTGAGACTAGCACAGTGCCGCCAACTGAGCCGAGGCCAGAGCTGGGATATAATTTTGGGAGCGCGATGCCTTTCTTTCGCTGTCTTGCCAGCCTGCTGCTTTCTCTTTTGGTTTCTGCTGCTCTCGCTGCACCTGGGCCCGCTCCCAAGGCGTTTAACGTTATCGTAATAACCATTGACACGCTGCGCCCGGACCACCTTGGGTGCTATGGCTACAAGCGGATTCACACTCCAAACATCGACGCGCTGGCTTCCGACGGAGTTCGTTTTGAGCGGGCATACACCGCTGTGCCTGTCACCCTTCCTTCACATACGGTGATTTTCACC
>Ga0070714_100002300_pt1 | contig 14053 bp, 15 predicted proteins | sample LARL83metaG_FD_65450 | JGI IMG/M metagenome (GOLD analysis project Ga0070714, IMG submission 65450) | Corn, switchgrass and miscanthus rhizosphere microbial communities from Kellogg Biological Station, Michigan, USA - LAR L8-3 metaG | ecosystem: Host-associated > Plants > Roots > Rhizosphere ...
GCATGGCACCCGTGGGCGTCGCGCCGCTCAGCGTGTCTGTGACGAGGCGCGCGCTCAGATAGCTGTCGTCGCCGAGGTCGCGCTTGATGATGGCGGCGGGCTCGGTGGCCTTGACCCGGTCCACCTCGGAGTAGAACAGCACGCCGGTGTCGATACTCCAGTCGCCGCTGTCCGCCATGGCCGGCGTGGACCCCAGCAAGGCACACGTGGAGGCCAGAAGGGTACGGCGCAAGCGGCGCCGTTGTCTGCGCGTCAGTTGCATCCGCAGCCTCCGCCGGCGAAGCCGCGGCCGCCACTGATGGCTTCCTTGGAGAAGTAGATGTGATCATCGAAGGCCAGCGTCACCGGATCGCAGTTCAAGGCCATCTCGGACTTGGCCAGCACGCCGCGCTGCCAGGGTTTCACGCCCAGGCTGCTGCAACCGGTGGACGCCGCCGCCGCCAGGAGCAGTGTCAGGAACATCAGGATGCGCATCGTTTCACTCCTCAGTTCTTGCCCAAGAGCTGCCGCAACTCGGCCTCGTATTTCACCGGCGAATCGTCGAAGAAGCCCTGGTGCTTGAGCAGCACCTGGCCGTCGCGGCCGATCATGAAGGAACTCGGCATGCCGATGATGGCGTACTGCTGCGCGAGTTTTCCCTCGGGGTCGTAGATGATGGTGAATTCGGCCGGTACCTGCTGCAGGAACTTGGCGGCATCTGACTGCTGTTCGTCGAGGTCGACAGCCACCACCACCAGGCCATCAGCGCCATATTTCTTCTCCATGGCGTTCATCCAGGGGAACGAATGACGGCAGGGTTTGCACCAGGAAGCCCAGAAATCCAGGTACACGACCTTGCCCCGGTACTGGGACAGGTCCAGCGACGGATCGGCTGACGCATTGGAAGCGGACAATAGGAATACGCACGCTGCGAGCAACGTGTTCGTGAAGCGGCCCATCATGTGAATCTCCCTCGGAAGATGTCCGAGCGCATTGAGTGTCTACTAAAATTCTAGTGTTAATAGGTCGTTTAACTTATCCATTTTTCTGGAATATATTTCCAGTCGTTTCGTGCCCAAATTTAAGCCCGTACTTCTCCCCTGAACTGCCAGTGTTATAAGGGTATTTGACAATAAATCGCCCTCAAAGACTGCAAAAATCATGGGAGTTTCACTGTCCGCAGAAACGTGAGGTGCGTCACTGTATAAGCGTCCGGCTTACAGCCTGCGGTCGGGGTGACGGATTTCGGGGTCGCAATTGGCACCGAGCAGCCGACACTTGGCTGCCCCGGTATATTGGGCCAGCTCGCTCCGGTTCGACATGGCTCGAAGGTCCGGCTCGAAAGGCTTCTGCGATGGGTCGAGGTCATGCCAAGCCAAGGCCGCATAGTTCTTGCGGCAGCCACATTGCTCACAACGGCCGCCGCGCTCGATCACCAGCGCCAGCTTGCGGCGCAGTCCTCGCGCCTGCTGGTTCACATAGTCCTGATTACGTTTGTTGCTGTCATTGTTCTTGGAGTTGCGGCCGCAATACTTTTGCTGACGTCCCTTGAGTGTCTTGCCGCACGTCGCGCAACCGTCTGTAGTCTTGACCATATATGAAGGCTACAATTGGTCGTCATGGGCCTATAGCTCAATGGTTAGAGCAGGGGCGAGCCGGAAGCCTCACGCGAAGCATCGCTTCGCACCCGGCGAGCGCGAGGCAGGGAAGCCGAGCTGGTCACGCCACCAGGGACGGTTCGTTAGACGGATATCAATGGGCCTATAGCTCAATGGTTAGAGCAGGGGACTCATAATCCCTTGGTTCCAGGTTCGAGTCCTGGTGGGCCCACCAAATTCCTAACTTCTCCTCGATACCAGTAGTCCCATCCCTGGCAACCTCCGGCCGTGCTCCCGGCGCGGCGTCCGCGGCAATGCCGCGGACCCTGGTGGGCCCACCAATATTGACGATTATCGAAGGACTCGAACCCAAAGGTTCCCCTTCACGCTACGCTCCTGCTGCGCGTAGCCCGCGATTGCCACTCGTGGCAACCCGCGTGAAGATCCATTGCTCACCAACTACACCAACTACTCGATATTGCGACTGACACCAGTCGCCCTCTGGTGATGACTATCCACGTTTCCGACTCGCATCACGCGCTTCGCGGTCGAATCTCCAAAGGACCGAAACTTTGACGTGTCGCGGCAGCATGAGTAGCGTCGCATGGTATCTGCAAGCCATGCGAGGAGATCCCAAGATGCCATCAGTCCAGGTCCGTTACATCGTCGATGACATCGACGCCGCGATAGCGTTCTATACCAAGCTGCTGCACTTCAAGCTCGACATGCATCCCCCCACACCGTTCGCCATGCTGTCACGGGGCGAACTGCGGCTGGTGCTGAGCGAGCCCAACCCTGGTCCGGGCGGCGGCCAACCCATGCCGGATGGCACCAAGCCGGAGCCTGGCGGCTGGAACCGTTTTGCAGTGGTGGTGCCGGACCTTGCGGACACCGTCGCTGAGCTGCGCAAAGCCGGCGCGCACTTTCGCAATGATATCGTCACGGGTGTCGGCGGCAAGCAGATCCTGCTGGAGGACCCCTCCGGCAATCCCATCGAACTGTTCCAGCCGACCTCACCCGAGGCCCGGCTCAATTAGCTCTCGATCGGGTTCTCAAATCGTAGATCGCTATCTTGTCTTGGCATCGCGCGTTATGCGCCATAGCCCCTCGCCATGAGCACCGCAAATAATGGTGCCAGCGTAAACAGCAGGATCTCAATGGTGACGCACCCACGGACGTGGCGTAGGGCGTGGATGGGCGGAGCATATCCCAGCTGGGTACGCTCAGCCTTCGCCCAGCGAATGTAAGAGATAGTGGGCACGATGGAGCCGACTCCAATGAGGAGAAACGTGATCCAGAGGGCGTGAAACCAGACGTTGTGCCAATAGTAGAGCGCTGGTTTGGAACCGAAAAAGACCCGGGCCAGACCGGTGGCGAGAACCGCGCCAGCACCGATGAAATAGCCGACGTCCAGACGACTCAAAACGCGCCAGCGGCCTGGTTGGAAAGGTAATCGTAACAGGGCAAGCTCGGCGACCAACAGAGCATAGGTGGCGAATAGAGAAAAGAAGTGCAAGTAGGCGATCACGAAGTCGCGCATGACAACCCTCCTCATTGATCATGACTAGATGAAAGTCGAGCGCCCGTAGCTGTACTCCTGATCACGGTTTCAACTTCACCAGCGTACTCACGAGTTTGCCGGGGAGGTCTTCCCGCAGCATCACTCGTGGGAACGCCGCGCTGGCATAGACCGTGTAGACCTCCGTGCCGGTGGACTTGTAGACGGTATAAGTGAAGCGCAGGGCCCGGATACGGCCACCGGGCGCGTCCAGCATGCCGGCGTCTGAGACCTCGCAGTGCACACGGCTCAAGCCGGTGCTGGCGTCATACACCTTGAACTCGAAACTCTCCCCTGGCTGCTTGTCGCTGGCCATCACCGTGGCCCAGTCGATACGCTGGTCCACGGTGTCCGGAGTGATGTCGCCCACCACCGCCCGGTCGGAACCCGGTAGCCGCTCGTCCGCCGAGCGGCTGGTCACCGCATCGCCGCTGACCCTGAGGGCCGCATATCGCAAGGTCATCACGTAGTGGCGCCCTCGAGTCCGCATCCGCAGTTCAGTCGAGACGGGGCTCATGCTGGGCGTGGCGACGGTGTTCCAGCTCTGATCGAAAGCCGGAAAATCGCAGCTGAAGCGGTAGTCCTCGCCGTCTTTTGCGACGGTGCAGCTCGACAGGCTGCCCGGCTTACCGTCCAGGCTGTCCTGATAGGTAAAGATGCCGGCCCTGAGACGCGTGGCATCGAAAGTGGGGCCTGGCGCATCCGCCGCGGTACTCGCCTGAGCGACGAAGCAAAAGAAGCCTGCCAGTGCGCGACTTGGGAATTTCACCGGTCGTTATCCTGTCGGACCCTTCGCCAGCCAAGGTATCCAGAGGCCGAGCCAGGGCGAGCCTCGATACGACTCCACCACCAACCAGCCGGCGGCGGTCAGGGTCCAGGATGCAGTGAATTCGTTCCACTGGAAGGGCGTGATGGTCCCCGCCAGCATCAGCGGCGGCCATACCAGGAAGGTGAAACCGGCGATCTGCAGCGCTGCCAGCAGGGTGGCCAAGCGCGGGAACACGCCGAACAGGATCCCGACGGCGGCGGCGAGATAGCTGATCCCGGTGAAATACGCCCAGCCCAGGTGCCAGGGCAGCCAGTCCGGCACCAGGCTGTAGGTGTTCTTGAGAAAGGCGAAATGGGAGAAGCCGAAGCCGATCATGGCGAGGCCGTAGAGCAATCGCGCGATGCGCACGCCCCGCTCGCCCACGGCGAACGCGAGCTGCCGGCGGTCCCAATCCCCCGCGAGCCCGGCGTAGAAGACCCAGGCTCCCGCCACGTACACCGCGGTCACGCCGTTGGTCTGATAGGAGATCTCATTCAGAGGCGCCGTGAAGATGAAACGCAGCTTGATGAGCAGCATCCACGCCAGCAGGGAACCGAGCAGTACCCGCGCTGCGGCCGTGGCGGTGCGCTGCCAGAAAAGCCCGAGACCGCAGCCCAGGGACACCAGCGCCGTGACATAGGCCAAGGGTTCGCGCACGGCCCAGGCCTTGGGTACTCCATCCCAGACGGCAACCAGATCGCCCTTGATCAGACTCAGGATGCCGAGCCCGATGAAGGTGAGGGCGAAGACCGCGTGACCGGGACTCGCGACGTGCATCTTCATGGACTGCTGTCCTCCCATCAACGTTTGCCTACGGCGCGCCAGGGCATGCCGCGATAGGAATCCGCCACCACCCAGGCACCCGCGGTCAGGGCGCAGGAGAGCACGAACTCGCTCCACTCGCCTGCATTGGGTCCTCTGACGATGCTGGGACCCCAGACCAGCAGTGTGAAACCGGCGATCTGCACGACGGCGAGGGTAGCCGCCAACCGTGCCCACACACCGGCGAGCACAGCAGCGCCGGCGGCGAGGTAGGCTGTGCCGGTGATGTAGACCCAGGCTGTGTGCCCCGGGATCCAAGCAGGCACCAATCCCGCGGTGTCGGTCGGATAGGCGATATGCGACAGGCCGAAACCGATCAAGGCTAGGGCATAGATGAGACGCGCGATACGCACCCCGCTGTCACCGGTGGCAAATGCAAGATGCCGCCGGTCCCAATCCGTGGCGAACCACGCATACAGCACCCAGGCGGCCGCCACCAGCACCGCGGTCTCACCCCAGCTCTCGTACACCACCTCTACCATCGGCTGCAGGACGATGGGACGCCCCTTGACCAGCAGCATCCAGAGCAGCAGCCAGGCGAGCAGCAGGCGAGCCGAGACCGTGCCACTTCGCCGCCAGAAGAGGCCAAGACCGCAGGCAAGACAGATGAAGGTTGATATCCACGCGACAGCCTCCCGTCCTGGCAAGGCCTTGGGCACTCCATCCCATATGGGTGCGAAACCGCCTTGTACGAGACCTATGATGCCGACGCCGATCAAGATCATGGCGAAGACCGCATGACCGATACTCGCGATGCGCATGCCCTGCTCCCCGGCGAAGATACTTGTATATTTGGGACAACAGCAGGGCACCATAAGTTTCGGACCGGACGGCGCATCGGGAGCGTATATGCAGGCACTCGCGGACTGGGACAGCTTCTACGTGATCGTCGGCTCCTCCGCCGGAGCGCTCATCGGCCTGCAGTTCGTGGTCATGACGCTCGTGGCCGCGAACCCGCCCAAGGGCGTCTCGGAAGGCAGCGCGGCCTTCAGCACCCCCACAGTGGTGCATTTCAGCGCCGTGTTGCTGCTCTCGGCCCTGCTGCGCATCCCCTGGGAGACGATCGGGTCCGCCGCCGTGGCTTGGGGGGTGCTCGGCCTATGTGGGCTGATCTATGCAGTGGCGATCGCGCGCCGCATGCGCACTCAGACCGCCTATAAGCCGGTATTCGAGGACTGGCTGTTCCACGCACTCTTGCCCATCTCGGCCTATGCTGTGCTGGGCATCTCGGCGCTCGCGGCCATATCATCCACGCGAGACGCCCTGTTCGGCATCGGTGCTGCGGCGCTGCTGCTGCTCTTCACGGGGATACACAACGCCTGGGATGCGGTGGCCTATCACGTGATCGTGAACCTGGGGGGCAACAAGCCCAAGGCAGATCAGCCGCCGAAACGCTCGAAGCGGTAAGCCAGTTCCGGGCCGCCTCTGCCTTCATAGGCTAGCTGCGCCACCAGCAAGGTGAACGGTTCGGCGTAGCGGGCGATCTTCAAAGGACCTGCGTCCACAGGCTCGAACCCCAAATCGCGGATGAGTCCGGCGGCCAGGTGCTTGGCGTGCTTGTCGTCGCCATAGTAGATGAGGCTCGGCCGGGTCTTCCGGCGCCGCGCGGCGTAGACATCGAACAGCACTTCGCTCGGCACCGTGCCGAACGCTCCCACCACCTTCGCCTGGGGGATCTTCTTCGCCAGCGCCTCGGCACCCGAGCAACTGTGGGCCACCACCAGCTTGGTGTCGTCACCGTTCATGGGCAGGGAGCAGCTGAGCACCAGCTTGCCGGCGAGGCTTCCGGTTTGCCTGAGCACGTCGGGCATACGGGACCAGTGCACCGCCAGCAGCACCGCCTCGGCATCCCGCGCCGCTTCGGCAGGCGTACCCCATCGCGCCTTGCCACCGGCCTTGCGGGCAAGAGTCTTGAGCTTAGTTTCGCTGCGTGAATAGCTGAACACCACTTCGTGGCCGGCCCGGGCGAAGAGCGTGCCGAGCTTGGCGCCCATGAGACCCGATCCCAGGATACCGATGCGCATCAGCGCCCCACGGTCTGTTGCAGCTTCTCCGGATAGCGCGCGCCCTGCACCGCGATCCTGGCGGCGGCGCTGTCGATCTCATCCAAGTCCGCCGCGCTCAACTCGATGCTGGCTGACCTTAAGTTCTCCTCCAGACGCGTGAGCTTGGTGGTGCCCGGGATGGGCACGATCCAGGGTTTCTGGGCCAGGAGCCAGGCGAGCGCGATCTGCGCTGGCGTCGCCTGTTTCTTCGCCGCCATGCGTGCGAGGAGATCCACCAGGGCCTGGTTGGCCTTGAGCGCCGCGGGGGTGAAGCGCGGCAGGCCGCTGCGGAAGTCCTTGGCGTCGAAGATGGTGCCGGCATCCATCTTGCCCGTGAGGAAACCACGCCCGAGCGGGCTGAAGGGCACGAAGCCGATGCCCAGCGCTTCCAATGCCGGCAAGACTTCCTTCTCAGGCTCACGCCACCACAGGGAGTACTCGCTCTGCAGCGCCGTCACCGGCTGCACCGCATGGGCGCGGCGGATGGTGGCGACGCCCGCTTCCGACATGCCGAAGTGCCGTACCTTGCCCTCGCGGATCAGGTCTTTCACGGTGCCGGCCACGTCCTCGATGGGCACCTTCGGGTCCACACGATGCTGATAGAGGAGATCGATCACGTCGGTCTTGAGGCGCTTCAGCGCCGCCTCGGTGACGTTGCGGATGTTCTCGGGGCGGCTGTCCAGGCCTTCGTTGGCACGGCCAGCAGGGAAGCCGAATTTGGTGGCGATCACCACCTGCTTGCGCACCGGGCTTAAGGCCTCGCCCAGCAGTTCCTCGTTCGCGAAGGGACCGTAGGCCTCGGCGGTGTCGAAGAAGGTCACGCCCCGCTCCACCGCCTGATGCAGGAGCTTCACCATCTCCCGTTTGTCCGGCGCGGCAGCGCCGTAGGCGTAGCTCATGCCCATGCAGCCGAGCCCCAGGGCCGAGACTTCCAAGCCACTGTTACCGAGTTTGCGCTTCTGCATCGTCCTCTCCTTATGACAAGCGCCGGCTGTGCCGACGCCTTACCTGCAAGCAATCTAGCAGCGGCGCGCTCATCTGATTAGCAGGTAAAATGCGCAAGGATTAATGAATGAGGCTCATCAATGGCCCGCACCGACCTAAGCGACTTGCAGGCCTTGCTCGCCGTGGCGCGAGACAGGAGTTTCACCAAAGCAGCAGGAAAACTTGGGGTCTCCCAGTCCGCCCTGAGCCACACCATCCGCGCGCTTGAGACCCGGCTCGGCATCCGCTTGCTGACCCGCACCACCCGCAGCGTCTCCCCCACCGAGGCCGGTGAACGGCTGCTCCTGAACGTCGGGCCGCATTTCGAAGAGATCACCGCCCAGTTGGCCGCCCTGGGAGAACTCCGGGAGAAACCCGCCGGCACCATCCGCATCACCAGCGCCGGCCACGCGGCGGACACGATCCTCTGGCCCAAGCTCTCGAAATTCCTGCCCAGGTATCCCGACATCAAGGTGCAGATCATCGTGGACTACGGTCTCACTGACATCGTCGCCCAGCGCTACGATGCCGGCGTGCGCCTCGGGGAGCAGGTGGCGAAAGGAATGATCGCGGTGCGTATCGGCCCGGACTTCGGCATGGCCGTGGTGGGCACGCCGGCTTATTTCGCCAAGCGACCGGCGCCGAAGAAGCCGCAGGATCTGACGGGGCACAACTGCATCAACCTCTGGCTACCCACCTATGGCGCGCCTCTCGCCTGGGAATTCGAGAAGGGCAAGCGGGAACTGAAGGTGCGCGTGGAAGGCCAGCTGATGTTCAACGACGGCACCCGGATCCTCGATGCCGCCCTGGCAGGATTCGGCCTGGGGTACGTGCCGGAGGATGCGGCGCAGGCGCACATTGCGAAAGGAAGACTCAAGCGGGTGCTGGAAGACTGGTGCCCGCCGTTCCCGGGCTATCACCTCTATTATCCGAATCGCCGCCAGTCCTCACGCGCCTTCGCGCTACTGGTCGAAGCGCTGCGGTATCGGGCTTAGTCCCTAAGCCTGGACAGGCACACGCCCGGCGGCGCTGTCGGCGGAGAAGAACCGCTGGGCTTTGGCGTAGGTGAGTGGATCGGGCGGCGAATCTTCCATGCTGGCGCGCATGTGCTCGAACTCCTGCATGAAAGGCGCCAACAGCTCTTCGATGCATTCCCGCATCACGCTCTCAGGTATCGGCGGTGTGAGCAGCGCTGCATGGCGTACGCCTTGGAACAGTTCGAGGGCCGAAGACGCCTGCAGGTGGTGCAGGGCCCATTGCAGGAGGCCGCCACGGAGGCCATCCAGGCAGTCGCCATAGGCCCTGTGCAGGTTGTTCGTCATCTTGGGCTTGGCCACCGGGGTGGCGAAGCCCACAGCCATGAGGACCGCGGTCTTGTCGATATTGATGCGCTCCCGGAGCAGCGCCCCGAGGATCGTCTGGCCGCGCTGCAGCACGGCCTTGAACTCACCCTTCTGCTTCGGCACGCCGCGGGGCTGGAGAAGCTCCAGTCCGTCGTTCTGGCAGGCCTTGAAGGCCAGCTCGCGGATGCCGGCGTACAGCCGGTCAGCGATATCCCAGCGGATGGTCAAGGCAGCCGCGTCGTCGGCGTGCGGTTGCAGCTGGCGGCGAAGGTTGCCGTTGGCCTGCAGGTGGCGGCCCTTGAGATGCTCCAAGATCATGTGCCTGGATTCCGGCATCAGCGAGGCCCAGCATTTCTTCAAGCCCAGGAAGGACTTGATGTAGCTCTCCTCGAACACCTCGCGGGAATGACATTCCGCCGACACGTTGGCGAGGGTGGTATGGGCGGGGAGCGAATCGATCACCTCGGTGCTGACGAACTCCGCGAGCAACGAGGTGCGGAACGGTTCCTCTCGGTCATGAAGCACGGCCTTCCACACGCCTTCCACGAAGGCGATCCGGCGTGCTTTGTCTTCCAGGGACATACGCTCCTGTCAGGCCGGCTCAGGCGAAGACCGGCTGTGCGCCGGCGGCCTGGAACTCCGCTCTCGGTGGCCTCAGCGCGGGGGCATGCACCAGATGCACCTTATGACCGGGCTTGCCGGCCGCCACACCGCTCGCCCTGATCGCCTGATAGAGCAAGCTGGTGCCGTCCTGGCTGTCGCGCCCTACCACGCAGCCGATGCTGGCGCTCACCGACAGCATCTCGTCTTCCCAGAGCAGACTGAAGTTCGATATGGCGGTGGCCACGTCGCGGGCATAGAGCCCGGCTTGCTGCGCATCAACATCGCGCAGGAACACGGCGAATTCCGCTTCGCCGAGGTAAGCCACCTCGCCACCCTGCATGCCAGCCCGCAGTGCGTTGCCCACCAGGTTCAGTATCCGCAGGCTCACGCAACCGGTGCCGCTGAAACTCTGCACGGCGATGTGCAACACCGCATAGCCTGCGCCAATGGACGCGCCCCGTCCGAGGATCCGGTCCAGGCTCGCCTCGAAGCGGCGGCGGTTCGGCAGTACCGTGATCCGGGATTCCCTCCGCAGGATCTGGACGGTCTGTGTGGCGATGCTTTCTGACATGTCCCGCTCCCTGTGTGATTGCTCATGGCTCCATCTGGCTCCATCAGACCACGGTCCGGATGCCGGCCGTATCCGGAGCCCCCTTGGGCTGCTCTCGGGGATTCCCTGAAATCCAGCCCAGGGATCGGCGTTGGACCGCGTCAGGCGCGGCTTGCCGATAATCCGGCTTCACTTTGCGCGCCAGGTACGCCATTTAGTGCGGCGGTTCGCAGCCCTCGGGTCCTCACCCCCTCTAGCATCAGGTGACAGACCTTCTTCCCCTAAGGACGCACGAACATGCGGATCTGCGGCGCCAAATCCGGTATCGGCCATGCCTTCGCCCAAGCCGGGACGATACATGGCGGCTGAGAGGATCCCACCCCCCGGCGAATACGACCCGGCACGAATGCCGGACTACAAGCCGCTCTCGGCTTACGGCCTCATCGGCGACACCCGGTCCGCGGCGCTCGTGGGTGACGACGGTTCCATGGACTGGCTGTGCCTCCCGGACTTCGACAGCGCCGCGGTATTCGCGGCGCTGTTGGATCCTGCCGCAGGCCGGTTCGCGGTGCATCCCACCCAGCCGTTCCGCGCCAAGCAGCACTACGAGCCCGGCACCAACGTGCTCTGCACCGAGTTCTACTGCCCGCGGGGGCGGGTATGCCTGCGCGATTCCATGCCCATGGTCCATGAGCGGCGCCTTCCGGAGACGGAGATCCACCGCAAGATCGAATGCGTGTACGGCGAGGTGGAGCTGGAGCTGCGCTTCGAGCCGCGACTGGATTTCGCCCGCCGTGCCACCGAGGTGAAGATCACCCGCTACGGCGCGGCGGCGCATCCGCGGGGCGGCGAGCATCCGCGGCTGGTGTTGACCACCGCCATCCCGCTGCAGCTTTCCGACGGCGGCGCCCGCGGCCGCCTCACCCTCAAGGGCGGTGAAGCCAGCTGGGTGGTGCTGAGCTGGGAGGGCAAGGCGCAGCATCCCATCGGCGCCTACCGTTGCGAACAGCGCCTGTGGCGCACGCGCCAATACTGGCACCGCTGGCTGGCGAAACTGCAATACCACGGCGATTATCCGGACATGGTGCAGCGCAGCCTGCTCACCCTGAAGCTCCTGACCTACTCCAACACCGGCGCCATGGTGGCGGCACCCACCGCCAGCCTGCCGGAATGGATCGGCGGCCGGCGCAACTGGGACTATCGCTACGCCTGGGTGCGGGATTCCTCGTTCATGCTGCGCGCCTTATTCGCCGCAGGGTACGTGGACGAGGGCACCGCGTATCTCGATTGGCTGCTGCGCCGCTGCGCCGAACACAAAGCGGAACTGCGTCCCTTGTACAGCGTGCATGCCCACGTGGACCTTACCGAGTCCGAGCTGGCCTTGCGCGGCTGGCGCGACTCCAAACCGGTGCGCATCGGCAATGCTGCGGCCGATCAGTTCCAGCTGGACATCTACGGCAGCCTCATCGATGCGGCCTTGCACTACCAGTATTCGGGCGGCGCCCTGACCATGGCCGAAGCGGAGACCCTGGTGCAACTGGTGGAACGGGTGCGCGAACGCTGGCGCGAGCCCGACCACGGCATCTGGGAGACCCGTGGCGAGCGCAAGCACTACACCTACTCGAAGACCTGGGCCTGGGTGGCGCTGGCCCGCGGCGCAGAACTCGCCCAGAAGCTGGGTCTTGAGGTGGACCACGGACGATGGAGGAAAGACGCCGAGGAATTACAGGCTGAGGTGCTTGAAAAGGCCTGGAACCCGAAGCTCAAGGCCTTCACCCAGTCCTACGGGAGTGAGGTGCTGGATGCCGCGGTGCTGGTGATGCCCATCACCGGCATTGTGAAAGCCGATGATCCGCGCTTCGTCTCCACCCGCGAAGCGGTACTGAAGAAACTCACCGCCGGCCGCTATCCGCTGCTGTACCGCTACGACCACCGTCAGGGCGACGACGGAGTCGGCGGACGCGAAGGCGCGTTCCTGCTGCCCTCGTTCTGGCTGGTGGAGGGGCTGATCATGGCCGGGCGCCACGCGGAGGCGCGGGCCGCGTTCGCCCAGCTGCTGGACTACGCCTCACCGCTGGGGCTGTTGAGCGAGCAGATGGATCCGGAGCACGGTACCTTGCTCGGCAACCTGCCGCAGGGCTTCAGCCATCTCGGTCTCATCAACGCCGCGCTGCGCCTGGAAGCCTGCCAGGACGAACTACGCCCCACCGACGTGGGCCGCGCCTCGGCGCCCAAGAGCAGCGAGGCGCCGATCGCGCATTGAAAGCGCTGGCGGCTGGTGTAGAGTCGTCGCTCGCGCCATGGATACCGCCAAGCCCAGGACTTCACCTCCCGCCCCGCTGCTTCCGCCGGACAGCCTCAGCAAGCAGCTGCTGCCCTGGCTGGTGGCGGTGGCGTTCTTCATGGAGTCGCTCGACACCACCATCCTCAACACCGCCGCGCCCGCCATCGCCACGGCGCTCGGCGTGGTGCCGCTCAGCATGAAGGCGGTGCTCTCGAGCTATACCTTGAGCCTCGCGGTGTTCATACCGATCAGCGGCTGGATGGCGGACCGGTTTGGCACCCGGCGTGTATTTGCTTCCGCCATCGGCATCTTCACCTTGGGCTCGTTCCTGTGCGGCCTGTGTACCGGCATCCATGCGCTGGTGGCCTGCCGCATCCTGCAAGGCTGCGGCGGCGCCATGATGATCCCGGTGGGACGCATCGCCGTGGTGCGCAGCTTCGCGCGCTCGGAGCTGATTCGCACCATGAGCTTCATCGCCATCCCGGGGCTGGTGGGCCCGATGCTCGGCCCCATCGCCGGCGGCTTGATCGTCGCCTACCTGCACTGGCGCGTGATCTTCTTCGTCAACATCCCGGTGGGCCTCACCGGCCTGTACCTGGTCTACAAGCACCTCCCCGACTATCGCGAGGCCAAGCGCACGCCGCTGGATCTCGTCGGCCTGATCCTGTTCGGCTCCGGCATCGCGCTGCTCTCCTATGTGCTGGAAGTCTTCGGCGAGACCACCTTGAGCGGACGCGAGATGCTGGGGCTGATAGTGATCGCGTTGACGTTGCTGGCGGGCTACGGCCTGCACGCGCTGCGCTTCGCCCATCCGCTGCTGCGCCTGCCCCTGCTGCGCATCCGCACCTTCCGCACCGCGGTGAGCGGCGGTTTCGTCACGCGCCTTGGCATCGGCGGCATCCCTTTCCTGTTCCCGCTGCTCTATCAGGTAGGCTTGGGTTTCACCCCGGTGCAGTCCGGTCTCATGCTCATGCCCCAGGCCTTCGCCGCCATGAGTTTGAAGCTCACCATGCCGCGCATCCTGGCGCGCTTCGGCTATCGGCGGGTACTGGTGTCCAACACCGTGCTGATCGGCGCCATGATCGTGCTGTTCGCCAGCATCGGCAGCGAGACGCCGGTGTGGCTCGTGGTGGTCGAGGTGTTCGCCTACGGTTTCTTCGCCTCGCTGCAGTACACCAGCATGAACACACTCGCTTTCGCCGACGTGAGCGCGCGCCAGACCAGCGCGGCCTCCACCATCGCCAGCACCCTGCAGCAACTCTCCATCAGCTTCGGCGTGGCCGCCGCCTCGCTGGTGACGGCCGCGTTCATCCCGGACCGGTTCCACTCGACGCCGGCCGAGATGATCCACGGCATCCACCAGGGTTTCCTGGTGCTGGGAGTGTTGACGGTGGCTTCCACCGTGATGTTCGCAAGCCTGCGCAAAGGGGACGGCGACGCGGTCAGCCGGCCCAAGGCCCTGCTGCAGGGCGGTCCGTA
>Ga0070714_100002301_pt1 | contig 14052 bp, 12 predicted proteins | sample LARL83metaG_FD_65450 | JGI IMG/M metagenome (GOLD analysis project Ga0070714, IMG submission 65450) | Corn, switchgrass and miscanthus rhizosphere microbial communities from Kellogg Biological Station, Michigan, USA - LAR L8-3 metaG | ecosystem: Host-associated > Plants > Roots > Rhizosphere ...
GGCCTGGTGGGCGCGCCGTTCTTCGGGCACGCCAACGACATCAGCGACACCACGCTGGCGCCGCCGTCTGGCGCGCACTGGCTGGGCACCACGGAGACCGGACAGGACGTGTTCGCCCAGTTGATCGTGGCCACCCGCGGCTCGTTGCTGGTCGGGGTGATCGTGGGCCTGCTGGCCACCGTGCTGTCGATCGTGGTCGGCGTGTTCGGCGGCTACCTGGGCGGCCGGGTGGACGAGACGCTGTCGATGCTGTCCAACGTCGTCCTGGTGATCCCCGGCCTGCCGCTGGTCATCCTGGTCACGGACTACATCCGGGACCGTGGGGTGCTGGTCGTGGCGCTGACCATCACGATCACGAGCTGGGCGGCGTCGGCCCGGGTGTTGCGGGTGCAGACCAGATCGCTGCGCGAGCGGGACTACGTCCGGGCCGCGCGGGCGTCCGGCGAGCGGATGTGGCGGATCATCCTGGTGGAGATCCTGCCCAACCTACTGCCCGTGATCGCGTCGCAGTTCGTGTTCGCGATCATCTTCGGCGTCCTGTCCGAGGCCGGCCTGTCCTTCCTCGGCCTGGGCGGCCTCGACCACCTGACGTGGGGCACGATGCTCTACTTCGCGTGGAACGCACAGGCGCTCAACCTCGGCGCGTGGTGGTGGTTCGTGCCGCCCGGCCTGGCCATCGCGCTGTTCGGCTGCGGGCTGTCGCTGATCAACTTCGGCTTCGACGGGATCATCAACCCGCGACTGCGGCGGGTGGGCCGACGATGACCAGACCGGCCCCGCGACCGACCGTCCCGCCGCACACCGTGCTGTCACCGGAGATCCTGCGGATCAGTGGCCTGTCCGTGGACTACGCGGGCGACCGGCGCGTGCACGCGGTGTCCGATGTGGACATCGTGCTGCGCCGGGGCGAGATCCTCGGCCTGGCCGGTGAGAGCGGCTGCGGCAAGTCGACGCTGGCCTACGCGGTGAACCGGCTGCTGCGGCCGCCGGCGGAGGTGGTGTCCGGTTCGGTGGTCTTCCGTGAGCCGGACGGCACCGAGATCGACGTGTTCGCACTGGACGGGGAGCCGTTGCGGCGGTTCCGGTGGCGCAAGATCGCCATGGTGTTCCAGAGCGCGATGAACTCGCTCAACCCGGTGCTCACCATCCGCAGCCAACTGCACGACGTGCTGATCGCGCACGCCCCGGAGATGTCCCGGACCGACCGTGCGGCACGCTGCACGGAACTGCTGGAACTGGTCGGCGTGGATCCGGCCCGGCAGGCCGGCTACCCGCACGAACTGTCCGGCGGCATGCGGCAGCGCGTGATGATCGCGATGGCGCTGGCGCTGGAACCCGAGATCATGTTCCTGGACGAGCCGACGACCGCACTGGACGTGGTGGTGCAGCGGGACATCCTGCTGGAGATCGACGCGCTGCGCGAGCGGTTGGGCTTCGCCATCGTGTTCATCACGCACGACCTGTCGCTGCTGCTGGAGATCAGCGACCGGATCGTGATCATGTACGCCGGCCGGATCGTCGAACAGGCCGACACCGCCCGCCTGCTCGACCGCCCACGCCACCCGTACACGATCGGCCTGCTCGAATCGTTCCCCGGCCTGACCGGGCCGCGACGCACCGACCTGCACGGCATCCCCGGCCACCCGCCGGACCTGGCCCAGCCGATCCACGGCTGTTCCTATGCGCCACGCTGTCCGTTCCAGCGGCCCTGCTGCACCGAACGCCGGCCCGTCCTGTCGTCACCGGACGGCGCGGCGGATCTCGTGGCCTGTCACGCCCACGACACGACGACCGGCTGGGAGGTGGGCTAGTGGCGACGTTGGAGGCACGGGACCTGACGAAGGACTTCCGGCTCGGTCACCGGCAGGTCCTGCGCGCGGTGGACGGGCTGTCGTTGGACCTGGTGCCGGGCCGGACCGTGGCGCTGGTGGGGGAGAGCGGCAGCGGCAAGTCCACCGTGGCCGGGATGCTGGCCCAACTGCTCCGGCCGACGTCGGGCACTATCCGGCTCGACGGCGACCCGGCCGGCCGGCACGGCGGCGCGCTGCGCCGGTACCGGCAACAGGTGCAGATCGTCTTCCAGGACCCGTTTGCCGCGCTCAACCCGTACCACAGCGTGGACCACCATCTCCGCCGGCCGCTGCGGTTGCACCGTCGGGACGTCGGCAGAGCCGACGAGGACGAGCGGATCGAGCAGTTGCTGGAGCGGGTGAGCCTGGTCCCGGCCCGGCGGGTGGCCGGCATGCGGCCGCACGAGTTGTCCGGCGGGCAGCGGCAGCGCGTGGCCATCGCGCGTGCGCTGGCGGCCCGGCCGGGCGTGCTGCTGGCCGATGAGCCGGTGTCCATGTTGGACGTGTCGATCCGGTTGGAGATCCTGAACCTGATCGACCGGTGCCGGCACGAGGACGATCTCGCGGTCCTGTACATCACGCACGATCTGGCCACCGCTCGGCATTTCGCCGGCCAGGTCATGGTGATGTATCGCGGCGAGGTGGTGGAGAGCGGTCCGTCCGACGATGTGATCCTGACACCCCGGCATCCGTACACGCAGCTGTTGGCCGCCGCCGCGCCCGATCCCCGGCGCCCCCGGTCGCGGACCGCGCCGGGCCGGCGGCCCATGGCCGGGCAGCCGGTCGGCACCGGCTGTCGTTTCCGGGACCGCTGCCCGTTCGCCATGGCCAGTTGTGAGCGGCGCCCGCCGATGGCGTCGGTCGGCACGGACCACCAAGCCCGGTGTTGGCTACATGCGGAGGATGGTCGATGAGCACTTTGACGCGCAGGACGGCACTGACCGCGGGCTGGACGGTGCGCGCGGTGGGCGGTTCCCGGTTCGAGTCGGCGCCGGTGAACGTCGCCGGACGGCCGCTGCCGGCCACCGTGCCCGGCTGCGTGCACACCGATCTGTTGGCCGCCAACGTGATCCCGGACCCGTACCTGGACGACAACGAGGCACAACTCGGCTGGATCGGCCGAACCGACTGGCGCTACGAGACCACGTTCGACCGCCCCGAGACCGACGCCCACACCAAGGTCGAGTTGGTCTGCGCCGGCCTGGACACGGTTGCCCGGATCGAGGTCAACGGCACGGACCTGGCCAGCACCAGAAACATGCATCGCGGTTACCGTTTCGACGTCACGGACCGGCTGCGTCCGGGCGATAACACGGTGGCGATCACGTTCACCAGCGCCCTCGATCACGCCGAAGCGGTCCGCGACCAACTCGGTGCCCGGCCGCACGTCAACACCCACCCGTTCAACATGATCCGCAAGATGGCGGCGAACTTCGGCTGGGACTGGGGTCCGGCGCTGGTCACCGCCGGTATCTGGCGGCCGATCGGACTGCACGAGTGGCACACCGCCCGCCTGGGCGACGTACGACCGCTGGTCACGCTGACCGGCACGGCCGGTCGGGTGGACACGCACGTCGGCATCGCCCGCGACACGGACGAACCGCTCGCGATCACCGTCGAGGTCGGTGACCACCGATCCCGCACCACGACCGTGGCCGACGAGGCCATCGTCACGGTCGACGTGCCGACACCGGACCTGTGGTGGCCACGCGGCCATGGCGCCCAGCCGCTCTACCCGATCCGGGTCGAACTGTCCACACAGGATGGCCGGCTCCTGGACCGCTGGACCGGCCGCATCGGTTTCCGCACAGTGGAACTGAACACCGCGCCGGACGAAAGCGGTACCCAGTTCCAGTTCATCGTCAACGGCGTGCCGGTGCTGGCCAAGGGCGCGAACTGGATTCCCGACGACTGCTTTCCTCATCGCGTGGACCGGGACCGCTACGCCACCCGGTTCGGCGCGGCGATCGACGCGGGTGTGAACCTGCTGCGGGTCTGGGGCGGCGGAATCTATGAGTCGGACGACTTCTACGACCTGGCCGACGAGCTGGGTCTGCTGGTCTGGCAGGACTTCCTGTTCGCGTGCGCGGCGTATCCGGAGGAGGAACCGCTGCGCGGCGAGGTGATCGCGGAGGCACGGGAGGCGGTGACCCGCCTGGCGCCGCACCCCAGCCTCGCGCTGTGGAACGGATGCAACGAGAACATCTGGGGCTACCACGACTGGGACTGGCAGGAGGCGTTGGGCGAGCGGACCTGGGGCATCGGCTACTACACGGACGTGCTGCCCAAGATCGTCGCCGAATTGGACCCGACCCGGCCGTACTGCCCCGGCAGCCCATGGTCGTTCGCCACCGACATCCACCCCAACGACCCCGACCACGGTTGCACCCACGTCTGGGACGTATGGAACCAACTGGACTACACGGAATATCGAAACACGGCCCCACGATTCGTGGCCGAGTTCGGCTGGTGCGGCCCGCCCACCATGTCCACCCTGCACCGGGCCATCCACCACGAGCCGCCGGCGGCGGATTCACCAGCCATGCTGGCACATCTCAAAGCGGACGACGGCCAGGAAAAGCTGACCAGAGGAATCAACGCCCACTTCCCGCCCCAACAAGAATTCGCCGACTGGCACTGGGCGGCCCAACTGACCCAGGCACGAGCGGTCGCCACCGGCATCCAACATTACCGCTCGCACACGCCACACTGTGCCGGCACGATCATCTGGCAACTCAACGACTGCTGGCCGGTGACATCCTGGGCGATGATCGACGGTGACGGCAGGAGAAAGCCCGCCTGGTACGCCCTGCGCGACAGCTACGCCGATCGGCTGTTGACCATCCAGCCGCGCGACCACGGCCTGGCACTGATAGCCGTCAACGACACGGCGACCACATGGTGGCAGCACTACGAAATCCTGAGAGTCGATTTCGACGGCACGATGCGGGTGAGCGTACGAGGCACGGTCGAGGCGACGGCACGCGGAGCGGCCACCCTGCCGCTGCCGTCGGTCCTGAGCACGCCCCAGAACGCGGGCACCGAGCTGCTGATCGTCCTGACCGGAGCCAACACGACCACGGCCCCACCGGTGTGGTTCTTCGCCGACGACCGTGACCAGCGGCTACCACCTCCGGAACTGACCACCCACGTCACCGCGATGGATGACGGCTATCACGTACTCGTCTGGGCAGGCACCCTGCTGCGCGACCTGACGCTGCTCACCGACCAGGTAGCCGAGGACGCGGTCGTGGACCGGGCCTTGGTGACGGTCCTGCCCGGCACGTCCACGACGTTCCACGTACGGACGAGGACGCGTCTGGATCCGGCCCTGTTGACCGCCCCCACGGTGTTACGCTGCGCGAACCAGCTCACCGCCACCGACTGGAGTTCCACGGCTTGAAGCGACTGACCATGGCAGACATCGCCAAGGCAGCCGGCGTGTCGAAGGGCGCGGTGTCGTATGCGCTGAACGGACGTCCTGGCGTTTCCGAATTGACCAGACAGCGGGTCATGCGGATAGCCGAGGAACTCGGCTGGGTCCCGAACACGGCAGCGCGGGCGCTGTCCGCGGCACGAGCGGACGCGGTGGGCTTCGTACTGGCCAGGCCGGCCCGCATACTGGGACTGGAACCGTTCTTCATGCAGTTGATATCGGGGATAGAAGGCGAACTGGCGGGGCGATCCCTGGCCCTGGTCCTCCAGGTGGTCCCCGACGTACGAACGGAATGTGAAGTATATCGCCGTTGGTGGGCCGAACGCCGGATCGACGGCGTCATCGTGGTGGACCTACGAGTGGAAGACCCACGCGTGCACATGCTGGCCGAACTGGGCCTGCCGGCCGTGATAGCCGGGGGCCAGACGGACGAGCTGGTCGGAATATGGCCCAACGAGCGCCCGGCGATGCGGTCACTGGTGCAGTACCTGGCAGCACTGGGCCACACCCGGATAGCCAGAGTGGCGGGCCTGCCGGAATTGAGGCACACGGCCACCAGAACCGAAGAATTCCAGCGGGTCACCACGGAACTGAATCTGAGCACCACCACGCTCTACGGCGACTACTCCGGCGAACAAGGCACCCAACTGACTAGAAGACTCTTGTCCGCCCGCCCCCGCCCCACCGCGATCCTGTACGACAACGACGTCATGGCGGTGGCCGGTTTGTCGGTAGCCACCGAAATGGGCATCGCGGTTCCCCAGGATCTGTCCATTGTAGCCTGGGACGATTCCCCGCTGTGCCAACTGGTCAGCCCACCCCTGACGGCGCTGACCCGCGACGTGGCCGCGTTCGGCGCCCGCGCGGTACAAGCCCTGGCCGAAGTTCTGGCCGGCGCGAACCCACCGTCGACGGAAACCGAATCCCCGACCCTGGTGGTACGCGGCAGCACGGCAGCGGTCCCACGTACCAGATAACACGACCCGTGCCTCGGACCATTCCAGCGAACGCATCGCCGAGGCGAGACGGCTCGCCGTCTTCTCGTAGACGACCGCGAACTCCTGGTCCGGTAGGGCCAGATCGCAGGCGATACCGAGATCACTGTCGCAGAGGTCAGCCATCAGGCTGGTTGCGAACCCAGCGCTGCGTAGCACGAATTCTCGCCGGATCCGCCATCCGGTCGAACCCAGCGCCATGTCATGGTGGTTCCCGACGGGCCGAGGTCGTGATCCGACGTCGGCGTGGTTGCCTCTGGACAACTCGTACTTTGAGCTGATCCATCCGGCGATGCGCGATCGTACGATGACCCGGTGCTTCGGGTGCTCAACTCTTTCTGGAACGAGCCACGTCCGGCCAACCCGCCTCCACGGACGTGGCGGGACTGGACGCTCGTCGGTGTCGTGATCGTGGCTGCCGTGGCCGAAGGAGTGCTGCGGACGGACCTGACCTGGCGGGCCGTGGCGACAGTGCTGGCCGTCGGGCTGGCTCCCACGCTGCTGTGGCGGCGGACCCGGCCCGCGTTGATGGTCGCGATCGCGATCGGGATCTCCGGTCTCGCCCCGTTCCTGACACACGGCCAGCCGTCGAACATGTACACGCAGGTGTATGTGCTGATGATCCCGTACTCGCTGCTGAGGTGGGGTTCCGGGCGGGCCATCGTGCTCGGCACGGCCGTGCTGGCCGGTCATCTCTGCCTGTGGCTGCTGGCCGGTTTCGCCAGCGCGGGCAGTGCGGGCGGCCAGGCGGCCGTGCTGATCACGACCGCCGCGCTGGGCGCGGCCTTCCGCGCCAGGGCCAAGGGGCGGGACCGGGAGCTGGACCGGGCCAGGCTGCTCGAACGCGAACATCTGGCCCGTGACCTGCACGACACCGTCGCCCACCACGTGTCGGCGATGGCGATCCGCGCCCAGGCCGGTCTCGCGGTCGGACAGCCGGAGGCGGCGCTCGACGCGCTGCGGCTGATCGAGGCCGAGGCGTCGCGGGCGCTGGCCGAGATGCGTGCGATGGTCCGGGTGCTGCGCCGGGACGAGCCGGCCGAACTGGCGCCCAGCCCTCGCGTCGCCGACCTCCTGACGTTGGCCAACCGCGCCCAGGCGCCCGTCGTGGACGTCGAGATCCTCGGCGACGTCGACGACCTGCCGGTCTCGGTCGGCACCACGATCTTCCGGCTCGCCCAGGAGTCCGTGACCAACGCCCGCCGGCACGCCCGGCACGCGACCCGCATCGAGGTGCGCGTGGCCGCCGACAACACGTCCGTGCGGCTGCGGGTCAGCGACGACGGCGACGCCCGGCCGCCGGCCGCGGGGCAGCCCGGTTACGGGATCGTCGGCATGGCCGAACGCGCGGGACTGCTCGGCGGCACATGCGAAGCCGGCCCGAATCCCGACCGCGGCTGGACCGTGACCGCCGCGCTGCCACGCACCGGATCGATCGCATGACCATCCGTGTGCTGGTCGCGGACGACCAGGAGATCGTCCGAACAGGACTGACGATGCTGCTCGACACCCAGCCGAACATCGAGGTGGTCGGCGAGGCGGCGGACGGCCGCCGGGCCGTCGAGCTCGCCCTGCGGCTGCGGCCGGACGTGTGCCTGTTCGACATCCGGATGCCGGTCATGGACGGCATCGAGGCCACGCGACGCCTGGCCGGGCCGGCCGTCGATGATCCACTCGCCATCGTGCTGATCACCACGTTCGACCTGGACGAGTACGTCTACGCGGCGCTCCGCGCGGGCGCGAAAGGCTTCCTGCTCAAGGACGCCGGTCCGGCGATGCTGGCGCAGGCCGTACACGCGGCGGCCAGCGGTGAGGCGCTCATCGCGCCCCGTGTCACCGCGCGGCTGCTCGCGGCGTTCGCCGACCACGGCCCGACGACACGGCCGGTGCAGCCGATCGAGCCGCTCACGGCCCGCGAGGAACAGGTACTGGCCGGCGTGGCCGCCGGCCGCACGAACACGGAGATCGCCGACGAGCTGTACATCGCGTTGAGCACCGTCAAGACGCACATCGCGAGCCTGCTCAACAAGCTCAACGCCCGAAACCGGGTCGAGATCGTGATCTGGGCGTACGAGACCGGACGAGTGCCGCACGCGTAACAGCCGAAAGGATGACTTCCTCGCCCGCCGCGAGGACTAGCCGGTTCCGGCCCGTGCTCCGATGAGCCGGACCCCGTGTCCCGGCCACGATTCCAGTCATGACTTCGCCCACCAGACGCCCGTGGCTGCTGCCCTCCGCCCTCATCCTCCTGTCCCTGGTGCCGGTGCTGGCCGGCGGCCTGCGGATCGGCGAACTCGCCAGCGGCGCGCAGGTCACCGCCGAGAACGCCAGGTTCTTCGCCGATCCGATACCGGTCGTGGCGCACATCATCGGCGCCTCGACGTTCTGCTGGCTCGGCGCTTTCCAGTTCTCGCCCTACTTTCGGCGGCGGTGGCCGCGCTGGCACCGGGTGGCCGGCCGGATCGTGGCGCCGTGCGGCGTGATGGCCGCGTTGGCCGGCATGTACATGGCGGTCTTCTACCAGGAGCCGGCCGACGTCGGCGCGTTGCTCACCGGTTTCCGGTTGGTGTTCGGGTCCGCCATGGCGGTGTCGCTCGTGCTCGGCGTCGTCGCGATCCTGCGCCGGGACGTCGCCACGCACCGGGCGTGGATGATCCGCGGCTACGCGATCGGCATCGGCGCGGGTACGCAGGTGTTCACCCTGGGGTCGTGGGAGCTGCTGGTCGGTCCGGTCGACAAGCTGAGCAACGCGTTGCTGATGCTGGCCGGCTGGCTGATCAACATCGCAGTAGCGGAATGGGTGATCCGACGGCCGGCGATCCGGCGAGCACGGATCGCCCGGGCACACCGGGTCGCCGTGACGTCCTGACGCGCTAAATGGTCATCGCGCCCGCCCGGAGTCGCCGCCCCGGTGTCCGTGCCGGCGTAACCGTGCCACTGCGCCGCCGCCGTACGCCGCGGCCAGGGCGGGAATGATCAGGACGAACAGGGTGGCCGCGCCGGCCGCGCCACCCGGTTTCGGCTGCGCCGCCGCCGGGTCGACCACAGCGGTGATCAACCGGGACACCGCCAGCGCCGATCCGAGCGACAGTCCCGACAGCCACGCCCGGCGTGGTGCGGCGAAGCCCAGCACCGCCCCGCCGATCAGCAACACCAGCAACGACACCTGTGCCGAATCGTCCGACGTCCCCACCCGGTCGACGACGACCAGCACCGAGACGGCGCAGGCGACACCGGCCGCGTACAACACGACACGCCGGGAACTCTCTCGCATCACGAACCACATCCCTCCGATCAGCCACGCCCGCCGTGCCCGGCCGGGTGGGATCATCGACATCTCGACCAGCAGTGCTCGTCCAATTCCCGGCGCTGTGGTGGCAGCAATCGAACAGCGGCCGCGAGCAATCGTTCGCCGTTCATGTCCCCTCCACCGCAGGTCGCGGCCGGGTACGTGGCCTGGACGGGGCCTGGGCGCGAAGCTCGACGGCGCGGGCCACGCCCTGGCCGGTGAGCCGGTACAGGTGGCGGCGCGGGCGGCCCTCCGGCGGGTCGTCTTCCCAGCGGGTTTCCAGGAAACCCCGGTCGGTCAGGCGACCCAGGATGGGGTACAGCGTGCCGGAGGCCAGGCCGGTTTCCCGGGCTATGTCGTAGCCGTACCGCCAGGTCGCCGGGTGATCGCGCAGCGCTGCGAGAACAGAGCGGGTCTGCGGCGATGAGTCGGGTCGAGCGGGCATGGCCATACACTACATATGTAGATGTTCGAGGTACAGCCCGGATGCTTGCCCGTATGGGAAGGACCGGACGGGGCCGTTCGGGTGACCATGTGCCATGGCACTACCGTCGCGTGAGTTCGTCATCGCCGAGGTCGATCGGGAATTCCTGCTGCAGCACCCGGAAGCCCCGCGGCGGCTGGACGAGCACGATCCCCGGCAGGCGCATCTGGTGCAGGAGTGGAACGCGATGTTCCACGAGTTCCTCAACCGCACCGTGGACAGCCACTTCTACCGATTCTTCCCGCACGTCACACGCCTCGACCCGAACAACCCGGCCGACGCCACGCTGATCGACTGCTGGAACGACATCCACGATGTGATCGGCGAGAACAAACCACCGCGCTACAACTGGGACGAGCGCGCACTCCGCACGGCCGACGAGCAAACGGCGGCACCGCGGCAGGAGCATGCCGGCCAACCCGGCCAGAAGCCGGACGTCGCCGTGCACATGGACGAGAGCCAGTTCAAGGAGTACGTCCACCAGGCGCTGGAGGGAACCCACTACGTGGCCGACTCGGCCGAGGTGCTGGGCTACCTGGCCGAAGGTTTCGGCGCGGGCGAGGAGTCCGCGATCGTCGTGTTCGGCGAGGCCCTCGGGCCGATCGGCGTGGTCGCCTCGGGGATCATCGTGCTGTGGGCCACTGTCCACGCGTTCGGCACCGGACGGCGCCTGCAGGAGCAGGAGGGCTTCTGCTACGGCGTGCTCTGGGAGGTCGCCGGCCTGCCCAACGGCGACAAGCACTTCGTCGAGTGGTTCGACGATTCGGCGGAGGAACTGCACGATTCGTTCTACGAGGGTGTCGCCGCGGGCCGGGAGAAGGGCGCATGGCCGTCGGTGCACAACCGGGTCGTGCTGGCCACCGCCTACTACCAGGCCGGCGGTCATGATTTGGAGGCGGCCCGCAGCCTTGTGCTCAACGACATGTGGCACCACATCCGCGAAACCGATCTCAGCCGCGACTATCTGAGCTGGCCCACCCCGACCGGAATGCAGGCGTACTGAATTCGTACCGAGCGGCGTGCGTGTCATCGCTATCCTGCACCAGTGCGTCCACCGTGGGCGGCAGCGGAGGAGGTACCACATGAACACGTCCGCGTATGTGAGCGCTGTTGTCGAACAGACGAGCACATTCGCCGAGTGGGTGCACGGCAAGGATGCGGCGGCCTCCGTACCGACATGTCCGAAGTGGACGCTGGCCGATCTCGTCGACCATGTCGGCGCGACACAGCGCATGGTGGCGGTGCTCGTCGGTGAGCGAATGATCGAGCCGGGCAAGGCGTTCGCCGGCTACGTTCCGGCCCCGACCGACTCGGCGCAGTGGCGCGCCTGGTTGACCGACGCCGCGGCCGAGGTCAAGCGGGCGTTCGACTCGGCCACCGATGACACGCCGGTGTGGGATCCGTCCGGCGCCGCCGCCGGCGTGCCGTTCTGGTCACGCCGCCTGTTCGGCGAGGCGTGCGTGCATCGGGCGGACGCGGCCGCTGCGCTGGGCATGCGGTACGAACTGGCGCCGGAGCTTGCCGTCGCGGCCATCGAGGACTGGCTGGACACGATGACGTCCCGCGGCTACTGGGAGAACCGGCGGGACTTCGCCGACGCGATGCGCGGTAGCGGCCAGACCCTGCATTTCCACGCAACCGACGCGCCGGGGGAGTGGCTGGTACGCCGGGAACCGGACAGGGTTGTCCTGGAACGCACACACATCAAAGCGGACGTCGCGGTACGCGGCCCAGCCGCCGAACTACTGCTGGTGATCAGCCGGCGTCGCCCGCTGGACGTGGCTTCCACGCTGGAAATGCACGGGGATCGGGCACTGCTCGACCACTGGATCGAACACATGGAATGGGTCAACAGCGGCTGACTCGCGCCTGGACGCAACCTCGCGCCCAGCGATCCATGATGCGTCCGCCAGTCCGCGTTCGCGCTTCGCTATCTGTTCCTCATCGCGACACTGTTCGTCGCCGCCACCATGGCCATGTCGGAGTTGGGAACGTGCGCATCACGTACGGACGAAAGGCACTTCGCCATGCCCAAGACGGACTGCCGCGACGGCGCACCGGCATGACCACCACGCTGGTCTACCACCCGTTCACACCCGGCCACGACGCCGATCCCTATCCACACCTGGCCCAGTTGCGTGCCGAGGCGCCGGTGCATCAGCACCCGATGGGCTTCTGGCTGGTGACCAGGCACGCGGACGTGTCCGCGTGCCTGCGTTCCAACATCTCCGTCGACATGCGCAACCTCAGCGACGACCGGCTCATGCAGCGGCGGGCCGAGGCGCTGGGCGAACGGCCGCAGTGGCGCGGCGACGAACAGTCCATGCTGCACCGCGACCCGCCCGAGCACACCCGGCTGCGTCGCGTGGTCGCGAAGGCGTTCACGCGTCGGGCGGTGGCCGCGATCGAGGCGCGGATGGTCGAGCGGGTGGACGCGGCGCTCGACCGGATCGCCGAGGAAGGCGTGGCCGACCTCGTCGCCGCGTTGGCGTTTCCGTTGCCGTTCACGGTGATCTCCGACCTGCTCGGCATGCCGCCGGTGGACGACGCGCGCGTGCGGCAGTTGACCGACACCATGAGCCGCTCGCTCGAGCCGACCGGTGACCCCGAGGTGATGCGGGCGTCGGTCGAGGCGAATGCCGAGCTGTGTGTTCTGCTGGCCGACGCGGTCGCGGTCAAGCGCCGGCATCCGGGCGAGGATCTGCTGACGGTGTTGATCGAGGCGCTGGACGGCGGGGAGTTGCGCAGCGAGGCGGAAGTGCTCTCGCAACTGGTGTTGCTGTATCTGGCCGGTCACGAGAACTCGGTCAATCTGATCGCCAAGGGCGTGCTGGCGCTGCTGCGCAATCCCGACCAACTGGCCCTGTTGCGGTCTCGGCCGGACTTGTTGGAGGACGCGGTCGAGGAGCTGTTGCGCTTCGATGCTCCGGTTCAGCTCAACCGGCGTATCACGGCGGTGCCGTATCCGGTGGGGGAGCAGGAGATCCCGGCCGGCTCGTTCGTCCTGCTGCATCTGGCGTCGGCCAATCGCGATGAGGCTGTGTTCGGTCCGGATGCCGATCGGCTCCGGTTGGATCGTCCGGATGCGCGGTTGCATCTGGCGTTCGGTGCGGGTGTGCACCATTGCCTCGGGGCGGTGCTGGCTCGGATGGAGGGTCGGGTCGCTATCGGCCGCCTGGTTCGCCGTTTCCCGGCGCTGCGGTTGGCCGGTGAGCCGGTGTGGAACGGCCGGATCAACCTGCGCGGCCTGACCCGACTGCCCATCGCGACATGACACCAAATCCCTAAGCCCTCCTTAGGCTCCACGCTCTGGAATCCGGTGCGACGCCGCGCACGTATGCGCAGAACAGAAATACAGAGATGGCGGTCGGCCGTGGTCAGGGGTGCTGTCGTGACACTGGCCGCCATCGTGCGCCAGTCGCGGGACAAGTTGATCGCCGGTGACATTCTGGTCAGCAACTTCAACAATGCGCCGACCGCGGCCGCGTCCGGCGGTGAACAGGGCACCGGCCGGCCCGCGACCACCACGAACGGCACCGTCGTGCGGCTGGCGTTGGACCTGGATGGTCGGGTGCCGCGGCTCGTATCGTCCACGGTGATCGCCGACGGCCTGTCCGTGCACACCGATCCGGCCGCGCTGATCGTCGGCCCGACCGGGCTCGCGCTGGACCACGACGGCGACCTGTTCGTCGCGGACACGGTCAACTCGCGGATCGCGGTCATCCCGGACGCGCCGTTCCGCCGGACGCCGATCAACGCGGGCGCGGACCGTGCCACGGTGTCACACGATCCCGCGTTGAACGGCCCGTTGGGCCTGGCGATCGCTCCGGACGGCCACCTGCTGGCGGTCAACGGCGCTGACAACAACGTCGTCGAGCTGTCCCGATCGGGAACGGCGGTCACGGTACGCGACCTCGACCCGGTCGACCCGCCCGGCGGGTGGTGCTGCCCGCCGGCCGCTGGTCGGTCTGCGGAGCGGTTGTTTGAGTTGTGGCAAG
>Ga0070714_100002302_pt1 | contig 14050 bp, 14 predicted proteins | sample LARL83metaG_FD_65450 | JGI IMG/M metagenome (GOLD analysis project Ga0070714, IMG submission 65450) | Corn, switchgrass and miscanthus rhizosphere microbial communities from Kellogg Biological Station, Michigan, USA - LAR L8-3 metaG | ecosystem: Host-associated > Plants > Roots > Rhizosphere ...
CTGCGCGGGTCATCCGTGAACGTGTCCAGCACCAGCGCGTGCCGGACGAAAAATTCGTCCTCGAATTCCTTCACAATGGGTTTGCCCGTCTTGGCCCAGCTTCGCCAGTGGATGTGACGGTAGGGATCGCCCCGCCGGTATTCCCGCAACGAAACAAACTCCTCGCTCCGCCCGATGTTCGAGGCCATCGCGACGCCGCCTTCCTGATATTTCATGGCGCCGGGCAGCGCGATGGGCGGCAGGGGATAGCGCCGGGGCAGGATCAGCGTCGTTTGCGCGAGCGGCACTTTGACGAATCCGCGAAACAGGCCGAAGGGATCCGGCCGCGCCAACGTTATCCCGCCAAACCGCAGCACACCGCGCCGGCGCGGTTCGAGTTCCACCCGCACTTCCACCTCGCCCCTTGGCGGCATCGGGGGCACCTCCGCCTCTTTTACCGTCGCCAGCCGGTGCGGTGAACCTCGGCGCGGACTCACGCTGAAGGGGCGAATTTTTTTGTTGTCCGCCAGCGCCGCCGCTTTCCATTCGCGGTACGACGGGCGGGGGTCGGACAGGTTTTCGAGAAAGGTCAGGTCGCTTTGGGTTTTGGCCGTCAAGTTTTTCACCATCACGCGATAATAAAATGGCTGGCCGACGGTTCCGAAGCGCGGCAGCAAGCGTGTCGCGGAAAAACGCGCTCGAAAAAACCCGCTGAACACCGCCGCGGTCAGGAGCATGAACAACAGAATCGGCAGGGCCTGGTAAATGACCGTGTTTTCGGTATCCGACCCCATCATGACACAGCCCAGCAGGCCAATCGCCACCATCCAACCCGCCTGCGTCAGCCGCCGCTGCGCCCGGTAACGCGCGCCGGAAATGAGACGGTAAAAGAGATAGAGGACGCGATACAACGGGTTTCCCAAGGCGATTTTCCGTTGGGGCGTACTTTCTGCCGGACCTCCCAGAAACGCTTCCAACCGTTGGACCTCTTTGTAGAGGCGCGACGGTGGTATTTGGAAATGAACCAACGGCGGCAGGCAGTAATATTCGCAGGTGACCATTTTCCCCACGAGCTGGATGGAAACGTCCTGCTTAACCCAACGTTCGCTCGGGCTGAAAATGCTGCCCAGAAGAGTGCCGCGGGAGAAGCGAAGGCCGCGCGGTTCCACCACCAGGTTTTTGAGCAGCCCGGCTTGGTAAAACGCCAAAATCTGTTCGATGGGTTGGCGACAGGCCGGAGGGACGGGAAACTCATAGATCTCGCGATACCGTCCAAAGGAAAACCGCGTTTGTTTAACGACCTTTACCATTGAGCGGTCGCGCCGTTCAAGCCGGCACTTTCAGCTTCTTCAGCACGTCTTCCACCACGCCGCGCGCCGTCAGACCGGAAAACCGCGCCTGCGGCTCCATGACCAGGCGGTGCGCAATCACCGGCACGGCCAGCTCCTGGATTTGTTCCGGCGCCACAAAATCCATTCCGTCAAACAAAGCCAGAGCCTGCGCGCCTTTCATGAGCGCAATGGAGGCCCGCGGGCTCGCGCCCAATTGCACGCCGTTGGCGGTGCGCGTGCCGCCAACCAGCGCCACGGCGTAATGTTTCAGCTCATCGCTAATGCGCACACTCTCAATCGCGCGCTTGAGTTCGAGCACATCGGCCAGCGTGGCGCAGGGCTCGAGCCGTTCCAGCGGATGATTGTGCTGCTGCGCGGTCAGGATCGCCACTTCGTCCTCCGGTTGCACATAGCCGAGCGTGAATTGCATCGCAAACCGATCCATCTGCGCCTCGGGCAAGGGATACGTCCCGCGGAATTCCACCGGGTTTTGCGTGGCGATGACGAAAAACAGTTCCGATAAATTGCGCCGCTCGCCGTCCACGCTCACCTGCGCTTCACCCATGGCTTCCAGCAACGCCGACTGCGTGCGCGGCGACGCGCGATTGATTTCGTCCGCCAGCAGGATGTTCGTGAAGATGGGGCCTTCGTGAAAGTGAAACTGCTGGTCGCGCTGGCTGAAGACCGAGACGCCCAGGATATCCGACGGCAGCAAATCCGGCGTGAATTGCACCCGTTTGAATTGGGCGTCGAGCGACCGCGCCAACGCCTTGGCCAGCGTGGTTTTGCCCGTGCCCGGGAAATCCTCCAGCAGCACGTGGCCGCCACTGGCCAGCGCCGCCAGCAATTTGCGCGTCGGCTCCGCCTGCCCCTGGATGATTTTTGCAATGTTAGCCGCGATTTTTTGATAAACCTTGCGGGCGGCTTCGTGGTGCGCGTTGCTCATTGGCCTGCTGATTAAACCGGCGGAAGCGGCGGAAGTTTCGGCGAAGGCGGGATTTAAGTTTTCCCTCATGGCCACATTTTAATTAACATCGCGGCGTTCTGCGAATAATTTCTGTCAATTGGACAGGTATGCCCGGTAAGCAGCACGGAAAAAGGACAGAATATGGAAGTCATCATTCAGCCGGATGAACAAGCCGCCGCGTCATTGGTGGCGCGGATTGTCGCCGCCGACCTGCGCCGGAACCCCCGGTTGGTGCTCGGTCTGGCCACTGGCCGGACGATGGATCTCGTATACCGCCAACTCGCCCAGTTGCACCGGGATGAAGCGCTGGATTTCTCGCAATGCCGGACGTTTAATTTGGACGAATACGTCGGGCTGCCCCCGGAAAATCCCAACTCCTACCATTATTACATGCAGGAGCACCTGTTCCGCCATTTGAACATCCGGCCCGATTCGGTCCATTTGCCGAACGGCCTGGCGGGTGATCTGGATGCCGAATGCCGCCATTACGAAGGATTGATCAAAAAGGCCGGCGGCATCGACCTGCAACTGCTCGGCATCGGCCGGGCGGGGCACATTGCCTTCAACGAACCGCTGTCATCGCTGCAATCGCGGACGCGCATCAAAGCGCTTTCGCCGCCGACGCTGGAGCAAAATGGAAAATTTTTCGGCGGCGCGGACAAAGTGCCGCCGCGCGCCATCACGATGGGGGTGGGAACGATTCTCGAAAGCCGCCGTTGCCTGCTGCTCGCGCTCGGAGAGGACAAAGCCGATGTGGTCGCCAAGGCGGTGGAGGGCCCGATTACCAGCATGATCACCGCCACCGCCCTGCAAACGCATCCCCGTTGCGCCGTGGTGCTGGATGAAGCCGCAGCGAGTCGATTGACGCAGAAGGATTATTACCGCTGGATTTTCGCCCACGAACCCGAATGGCAGGAGTTTCAGTAAAATCTTCGCGCTTAATGTGCTGACGGCGTCCTGCCGGAAGATCCAATTTAATCTGCCGGCAAGATGCCGGCAGCACGTTACCTTAGCGCACGCGGTTTCGGTTTCTTATGAATTCTGATCACGCTGCGGCCGGGGCCGGCGGCGTGTGCTTGACCAGCAGCGGAATGCTCGCCTGCGCCTTGCTGTCGAGCGACACATCAATCGAGTAGAGGCCCGGCAGGTCGAATTTCAATTGCTGAAAGGTCACGATAAAATTGCGCGTGCCGAAATGCGAATCGCCCGGCAACACCACTTCCGCCGGCAAATCAATTCCCGGCATGATGAACCGCCCATCGGCGTCCACGAAGTTCAGCCGTATCTTGTGCGAACCCTCGTCCTCATGCCCAAACGTCACGCGCAACGCGATGGAGCACTGCGGGTGCGTGGCGGGAATTTGCTGGGCGATGATGGTATCGAACGCCCCCAAGAGATTCAGCTTTCCGTTCTCCTCCGTCGCGGCGTCGCACAAAACAGCTACTTGAATATTCATCCTGCGGGAGATTAGACAGGAAGCCCGCCAATTGGCACGAATTTCTTTGTCCGTAAAACAGCCCATGCAACTGACGCGGGATGCCGCACTCCAAGGGATCGCGAGGGTCAGATGAAGAAAGACGATCGGCTACGGGTTCGTTTGTTCAGCTTGACTGGCTGATCGCGCTTCCAAAAACGCCTTCAATTCCCCCGCCGCTTTCCCGCCGAATCCGGGCACTTCCGCGATTTGCTCCACCGTGGCCAGACGCATGCGTTGCACGGAGCCGAACTTTTTCAGCAGTGCCGCTTTGCGCCGTTCGCCGATATTGGGAAATTCGTCCAGGATGCTTTCGGAAATGCGTTTCAACCGCAATTGCGCGTTGTAGGTGTTCGCGAACCGATGCGACTCGTCGCGGACGCGTTGCAGCAGCTTGAGTGCACCGGTCTCATGCGGCAGCCGGAGCGGTTCGCTCTGTCCGGGCCGATAAATCTCCTCAAATTCCTTGGCCAGCCCGATGACCGGGATGCTCTCAAGGCCAAGCTTCTTCAATTCCGCCACTGCCATCCCCAGCTGCCCTTTGCCGCCATCGATGAGAATCAAATCCGGAAGGTTGCCCGGCGGTTTACGCGAAATTTCCCCTTGAGCCCTGGACGCCACCTCACCCCGGCCCTCTCCCCCACTTCGCGGCGGAGAGGGGGGCGAGTCCGCTTCGGTCGAGTCGGGGAGTTCAGCTTGTTCGGCTTCCGGCTGGTCCGAAGATTCGGCGCGCAGATATTCCGCCGGATGATCTCCGGGGGCGCGATGATGGCGCACGTCCTCGGCCGAAGCGTCGGAGTTTGCTTTTAGGCGCCCCCGGCGCTTCGCCGCCGCGCTCACGTCATCGACCAACTCCTGCAAGGCCGCCGGGATCGCCTCGCCGCCATCCTCTTTGGACTGGGGACTTTGGACTTTGGACTCGTTGAGCAAGCGCGTATAACGTCGCCGCACCACTTCCGCCATGCTCGCAAAATCATCCTGACCGACCACCGTTTTAATTTTAAACCGCCGATAATTCGCGCGGTCCGGACGTCCATTCTTGAAACGCACCATCGAGGCCACGGCAAAGGTGCCGCTGATGTTCGAAATATCGAATCCTTCAATCCGCTGCGGTGGCGCGGCCAAACCCAGCGCCTCCGCCAACTCCGCCAAATCACGCGCCGGGTCGATGGCCAGCGGCAGGCTGTAGGGAATGCGCTCGAACTTCTCCGTCTTGCGCGTCGTGCGCTTCAGGTCGGTGAGCATATCGCGCAACTCCGCCGCGCGTTCGTATTCCTGGTTGACCGCCGCCTTCTTCATTTCCGCTTCCAGCGACTCCTTCATTTCCTCGCATTGCCCGGCGAGGAATTCGCACGCGGCGTTCACCTGTTCGAGATATTGCTCGCGGGTCACGTTGTTGATGCAGGGCGCGGTGCAATATTTCAAGTGCGCGTAGAGGCAATGGCGGTAATCGCGCTCGGTGGGGGTGAGCGGACGGCAGCCGCGCAAGTGAAATTGCCGCCGCACCAGCGCCAGCGTGCTGCGCAACGCGCCGGAATTGGGAAACGGCCCGAAATATTTCGCGCTGTCATCCTGTTTCAGCCGCGTGAGCGTGAAGCGCGGAATCGGGTCGTTCAGGTTCACCTTGAGCATCAGGTAGCGTTTATCGTCGCGAAAACTGACGTTGTAACGCGGGTGAAATTCCTTGATCAACTTGCTCTCCAGCAGCAGCGCTTCCGGCTCGCTGCGGACGATGTGATAGTCGAAATCGCAAATCCCCTCGACCAGCGCGCGGAATTTCAGGTCCCACCCCATCCGGCGCGAAGGCTGGAAATAATGGCTCACCCGCTTGCGCAAATCACGGGCTTTCCCGACGTAAATGACCGTTCCGAAACGGTCTTTCATCAGGTAAATGCCCGGCTTATGCGGCAGGGAACTGACTTTCTTGCGAATGGCATCCGACACTGGCACGGGGGAATTTCAACGCAAAGACCCCCGGGCGCAAAGGGAATTTTTCGCGATCAAAGCGGTTATCGCGCACAAACACCGTCGCTCAATCTCACCGGCGATAGCAGCTTAGTTAAACGCATTGCCGAACCACTGCTGGAACATCGGCCCGACGAGCGGCACGGGCTTCAGCTCGCCTTTGATGGCGGAAATCAATCCCATTACCCACAGCGCAAACAGCCCGACCCAAAGCGCCAAGAGGGCAAGCCAGCCGAGGATGGGAATGAAAAGCAGCACGAATCCGCACACACCCAAGACGACGGACGTCAGAAAAATACCGAGGACCTGGCGCAGATGAAACGCTCCAAGTTTCGTTTTTTTGCTGCTGTGCATCACAATCGCCACAATGAAGCCAATCAAAGTGATATAACTCAGAATGGCCACGGTTTTATCTTCGGTTGACGAAGTAGCGGTCGGCATAGCGGAGCCGGCGCTGGTGGCAGGAGGAGGCGTGCTGGTATCCATAGAGTGCTCTCTTTCTTGTTTAAGGTTGATCGCACGAAACTGGCTTTTGTGGGAAACGGGTGAAGCCAGTCAGAGAAGCGTACGCCCGGCAGCCCACCCGTCAAGCGAACAATTCCGCCGAAAACTGAAGTCCCTCCGCTCCATCCAGTTCGGTAAAAACGTTTTTTGCGCGTCCGTTGCCGACCCTTGTTACGTTCCAGTGAAATGCCGGTATTTCGCCGTCATTTTCTCCGTTTCCGCTTGTCACGTACGCGCACTGGTACTAAAGTGAATTCGTTCAGACAAAAATGACATGATTGAATTGGTTCAGTTTCCTTGGAGTCCGTTCTGCATCGCTCAGCGTCGCATTCTGGAATATTCGGGAACGCCGTTCAAAATTGTCAACGTCCCCCCGCAAGATCGCTCCCTCGTCTGGAAACTCACCCGCCAGCGCTATTACGGCGTGCCCATCCTTATGGATGGCAAAACCGATGTCTTCGAGGTGAGCGAGGATTCGCAGGTCATTGCCAAATACCTCGATTCGAAACTCGGCCTCGGTTTGTTCCCCGCCGAACTCGAGGGCCTGCAGAGCATTCTTTGGCGATACATCGAAAACGAAGTCGAAGGGCCGGCGTTCCGGCTGAATGACATTTATTACCAGGAGAACGTGCGGAAAGCCGATCTATTGCAATATCTCCGGTTCAAGGAACGCAAATTCGGCCGCGGTTGCATCGATCAATGGCGCGCGCAACGGCGTGATTGGCTGAGAAAGCTCGATGACAGCCTTTTGCCCTTTGAGGAAATGCTCATGCACCATTCCTTCCTGCTCGGCGCCACACCTCGCTTTGTTGATTTTGATCTTTTCGGAATGCTGGGGAATTTTCTCTACTCCGGCCATTACAAACTGCCGGCGCGTCACAAAGAAATCCGAAAATGGCACGCCCGGATGACCACCTTGAAATTGAATATCGCTCGTGAAAAACTACATTCTCGACACCAACGTTCTTCTCCATGACCCCAATTCATTGCTCAGTTTCGAGGAAAACTCGGTCCTGATTCCCATCGAAGTCATCGAGGAAATCGACCGCTTCAAACGCGAGTCCACCGAACTCGGGCAGAATGCCCGCGCCGTGTCCCGCATGCTCGACTCCTTCCGCGGCCAGGGCCGGCTGAGCGAAGGCGTGAAACTGCCCACGGGCGGGAAACTGAAAATCGTTTTCCAGAAGAACGGCCATTCCAACGGCGAGGTGGGCGTCTTTAATCCGCACACGGTGGACAATCGCATTCTCACCATGGCCGCGGGCATTCAGAAAGCCCAGCCGCGCAACGACACCATCCTCGTCAGCAAGGACATTAACTTGCGCATCAAGGCCGACGCGCTCGGGCTCCAGGCGGAGGATTACGAAACCGACCGCGTTTTCATCAAGGATCTTTACACGGGCATGCTCGAGCTCACCATGCCCGCGCAGGATATCGCTTCCTTCCGCGCCAACGGCGAGCTCGAAATCAACGGCGGCAAAAAATATTTCCCGAACGAATACTGCGCGTTGATCGACGAAACAAACCCCAAAAAAGCCGCGCTGGCCAAGGTGGATGCGTCCGGCAAAAAACTCGTGCCGATCATCGACTGCCGCGAGGGCGTCTGGGGCATCAAGCCGCGCAACCGCGAACAGCATTTCGCGCTCGATGCATTGCTCGATGATCGCATCAAGCTGGTCACGCTGATGGGCAAGGCGGGCACGGGCAAAACCCTGCTGGCCATGGCCGCCGGCCTCAAGCGCACCGTGCACGACCGCGAATTCCGCCGGCTCGTCGTCGCCCGCCCCACAATTTCCATGGGCAAGGAACTCGGCTTTCTGCCCGGCTCGCTCGAGGAAAAACTGGCGCCCTGGATGCAGCCCATCCATGACGCGCTGGAAATGCTCAGCGATTTGAACATGGGCCAGGAGCACCGCCGCAGCGGCGATTTGATGCGCTCCGGCAGCATCGTCGTCGAAGCGCTGAGCTACATCCGCGGACGCAGCATCGCCAATCAATTCATGATCATCGACGAGGCGCAAAACCTGACGCCGCTCGAGGTGAAAACCATCATCACACGTGTCGGCCACGGCACCAAAATCATCTTCACCGGCGACCCATACCAAATCGACAACCCGTACGTGGATTCTTCCTCCAACGGATTCAACTATATTGTCAGCCGCTTCCGCACCGAGGCGGTCGCCGCGCACATCGAACTGCAAAAAGGCGAGCGCTCGGAATTGGCGGAATTGGCGGCGAACATTCTCTGAACGCATTCAGGCAACGACGGCCACTGAGCACGCCCGCGTTTAGAAGCTTGGCAGGTTCCCGCAGTTTCCCTACCTTTGCGGCGTGATTGGCTTCTTACGATTCATCGGAGTCATGAATGCCGCAGTATGGCTGGGGTCGGCGATTTTCTTCACGTTTGGAGCCGAGCCCGCCAGCTTTTCCGCGGATATGAGGATCGCCTTGGGAGTCCCGAACGCCTCCTATTTCCCCGGCGCCATTGCCAGCGTCCTCATGTCACGCTATTACGCGCTGACGATCGCCTGCGGCGTGGTGGCATTGCTGCACCTTCTCGCGGAATGGTTTTATATGGGCCGGCCCGGCCGGAAATTCTCCCTGGGATTGCTCGTGGCGCTGTTTCTACTGACGCTCATCGGCAGCAACGCCATTCAACCCGGCTTGGTCCGTCTCAACCGAAAGCATTACACCGCAGCCCAAACCGCAGACCGTGATTCCGCCGGGAAATCCTTTCGCCTCCTCCATGCGACCGGCCGTGTATTAAATATTCTCATCATCGGCGGTCTGATCCTCTACACCTGGCGTGTCGGCACGCCCTCGGACCGACTACGGTTTGTCAGCCCCGTACAATTCCGAAGTTGACAAAAACCGTTTATCATCAAAAATTATAGGTAATAGACGCCTCGGGGCGTCAGCGGGAAACCAGTATGATCTCAAACGACCGACCATCACCTTACGGGCACCATCACCACAATCCACGCTCCTTTGGACAGCCAAGACCTCCCGTCAATGAGGACACTCTCAAGACGGATAAAGTCCAAATCGAACGCAAGACCTTTGTGTTCACCTTGAAAGAAAACGTTCGCGGCCGCTTTCTCCGAATCACCGAAGATGTCGGCGGACGCCGTGATACGATTATCATTCCGGCGCCGGGCCTGGAAGATTTCAAGAAGCTCCTGGATGAAATGGTGAAGACTGCGGCGGAAACGCCTCCTCCGGCGGAAAAGCCCGAATAACGGCAGCGAAGCCCTTTCGCTCCGGTTGGCCTTTAGGCCAGCACTCTCAATTGCCTTTTCGGCTCGCTTTCTTTGGCTTCACTTGCGGCGCATCGCCCCACAAGGTTTCCAAATCGTAGCGTTCGCGCACGTCCTTTCTCATGACGTGAACGATGACGTCGAAAAAATCCAGCACCACCCACGCGGTGTGCAGCGTCCCGTCCACCGCCCGCGGCCGTATATCGTATTCGTCACGGAGCTTGTCGGTGATTTCATCCACAATCGCCCGCAGATGCGGTTCGCTCGTGCCCGAGGCGATGACAAAGAAATCCGTCACGGACGACAATTCGCGCACGTCGAGCACGACGATGTCTTCCGCTTTCCGGTTGTCCGCAAATTCGCGGCAGAGCAGGGCCAGTTTTTTTGAATCCATATTGCCTGGCAAATATAAACACGAATCGATGCGATTAGACACGCATTATTTATCGGCCGCCGTGGATTCCACGTTCGACGAAATGACAAATGACAAATATCGAATGACCATTCGTCATTCGTCATTCGTCATTTTGCCGTACAACCCCATCCCCCGGATCGCCTCCGCCACCTCTGGCGCCAACAAATGGTCCACCGACTGCCCCGCCCGTATCCGTTCGCGAACTTCCGACGAGGAAACGCCCAGCGGAAATCCTTTCAAGGTTCGGCCGCGAAAGAGCTGGGGAAACGGCCGCTCCACTTCGCCCGGACGGGGGACCACCACAAACTCGGCCAGCCGGGCCAATTCCTCCGCGTCGCGCCACGATGGCAATTTCGCCACGTGATCGCCGCCGATGAGATAAGAAATCTGTGCCTCAGGAAACCGCCGCGCGTAATCGCGCACGGTGTCAATCGTGTAAGACACGCCCCCGCGATGCAGCTCCTGCTCGTCGATTTCGCACCACGGTTTCCCGGCCAGCGCCAGGCGCAGCAGGCGCAGGCGCGCCGGCATGGGCGCCAGCGGGTGGTCCGGTTTAAACGGCGATTGCGCCGCCGGAATGAAAAACAGCCGGTCCAGCCCCAACTCCTCGCGCGCCGCTTGCGCGACCAGCAGATGGCCGAGATGCACCGGGTCAAACGAACCGCCGAATAAGCCAATTTTCATGCCGGATTAGCAACACCGCTTCACACCGTTAAACCGTTGCTCGGTCGTTTGCACGTACATTTGCGCCTCGGTGCGCGTTTCGTGGACGCAGGCATTTTCCCGGGCGCGGTGCAACTCCGCTTCGCCGGAAAGTTCCTTCACCAGCGCAAACGCCAGCGCCAAGAGCGCCACGCCGCTCAAGGGTTTGGCTTGCGCCAGCGCATAATCCGGCAGCCAGGTCGGCGGCGTCTCGCGCAAATCGACCGCTTTCTTTCGCGCGATCAGGAGAATCCATTCGCGCAGGCTCATGAGAAAAATGGCGCTTACCAGAACCAAAAATGTGCCGGCCACCATGGCGTCGATGATATTATTCGCGTAAAGTCGAATGGCAATTTTCAAGTCCTTGGCTGCCTTGGCGTGAGCCATTTCATCGGCGGTATTCGTCGCGTTCTTCGCCGCGATGATATTGCGCTCTTGAACCCGCGCCTGCGCCAAAAACCCGATCTTCGGATCCGGATGCCAGATTTTTTGCACGCCCGCCGTCATCGTCACCGCCAGCAGCCACACCAACGGCAACAACGCAATCAACGCCAGCGCGGGCTTCCCCGCTCTGGAATTTGGAACTGGGGACGGGGAACTCTCACCCGCGGCGAGTTGCATCTTTAAAATAATCGTCACCGCAAGGCAAAGGGCGATGGCCGCGAGCATCTGGTTCGCGATGCCGAACAGCGGCCACAGCGAATTGATTCCGCCCAGCGGGTCGCGCACGCCTTGAATCAGAAAAAACCCCCACGCCGCAACCATTAAAATGCTCGCAAAAAAATTCGCGCCCATTCTTTTCGTGTCGCCCAGCGGTTTCCACAGGTGCCCCAGGAAATCCTGGAGCAGATAACGCCCCACCCGCGTCCCGGCGTCGAGCGTGGTCAGGATGAACAACGCCTCGAACATGATGGCAAAATGGTACCAAAGCCCCAGGCCCGCGCCGTTGAACACTTTTGAAAAGATATTGGCCATGCCCACCGCGAGCGTCGGCGCGCCGCCCACCCGGCCAAACAACGTTTTCTCGCCGATTTGATTCGCGAGTTGCGTCATGTGCTCGATGGAAACCGGAAACCCCAGCGCCGTCACTTTGGCGACCGTCGCCGCCGCGTCGCCTTTGACGTTCATGCTTAGGTAAACGCCCGGTTCCAGGGTGCAGGCGGCAATCAGCGCCATGATCGCCACAAATGATTCCAGGCACATGGCGCCGTAACCGATCGTGCGCGCGTGCTGTTCGCGTCCGATGATTTTCGGCGTCGTCCCGCTGGCGATGAGCGAATGAAAGCCGGAAATTGCCCCGCAGGCGATGGTGATGAAACAAAACGGAAACAGTTTCCCCGCGAACACCGGCCCGTCGCCCGAAGTTGCGAACGACGTCAGCGCGTGCATTTGCAATTGCGGCAGTAGCAGCAGAATTCCCAATGCCAGCAGGGTAATCGTGCCGAGCTTCATGAACGTGCTCAGGTAATCGCGCGGCGCGAGCAACAACCAGATCGGCAGCACGCTGGCGGCCAGACCGTAGATGATAATCGTCCATGCGATCGGCTCCGCGCGAAACGTGAATCGCTGCGCCCATTCCGCATGGCTATGAACAAATTGCCCGCCCCACACTGCGAACAGGAGCAGAATGATTCCCAGGATCGACGCCTCCAGGATTTTTCCCACGCGCCAAAAGCGCATGTAGCCGCCCATGAACATCGCAATCGGAATCGTGGCGCCCACCGTGAAAACGCCCCACGGGCTCTCCGCCAATGCGTTCACCACCACCAACGCCAGCACGGCCAGCAGGATAATCATGATGGCGAGAATTGCGACCAGCGCGATATAGCCAGCCGGCGTGTTTAACTCCTCCTTCACCATTTGCCCCAGTGATTTTCCACTCCGCCGGATCGACGCGAACAAAATGATAAAATCCTGCACCGCGCCGCCGAGGACGACTCCAATCAGAATCCAAAGCGTTCCGGGCAGATAACCAAACTGCGCCGCCAATACCGGACCGACCAGGGGACCAGGCCCGGAAATCGCCGCAAAATGATGCCCGAAGACAATCCATTTGTTCGTTCGGCAAAAATCCTTGCCGTCGTCGTGGACTTCGCAGGGCGTCGCCCGGCGGTCGTTGAGCATCAGCACGCGCGCGGCAATCCATTTGGAATAGAACCGGTAACCGATGGCGTAGGTGCAAATCGCAGCGATGAGGATATACGCGGAATTCAGCGATTCACCGCGATGAAACGACAGCGTGACATAGGCCCATCCGCCCGCGAGCGCGAGCAGCAACCAGAAGACTTTGGCGGCAAGGTCTTTCACGTATGGGTAGCGGGTAAAATTAACAGCCGCATTTGGCCGGCGACGAACCGAGATGTTTTTGCACCAGGCAAAGATCCCCGCGCTTTTCCCAACCGTTGGCGCGCCAAAAGCGCTCGCCATGGCGATTGTGGGTGTAGAGAAAAATATTACATTTAAGCACGCGCAGCCGTTTCAGCTCCGCGAGGCAGCGGTTGACGAGTTTCGTTCCCAGGCCTTTTCGGCGATACTTGGGAAGCACGGCCAGATGATGGAGATACCCGCGCCGGCCGTCGTGCCCGCAGAGAACGGCTCCAATCAGCTCCCGGCCATGGCGCGCCACGAAACTCATTCCGCGGTTGCGCTTGAGATAACTCGCAATGGCGGTTCGCGTATCGGATTCGTTCAGGCCGACGCCCTCGGCGTTCTGCCAGAGGCGCAGGACCTCGTCGTAATCACCCAGCGTCATCGGTTTGATTATGCAGCGCATCGGCGGTTGTATTGTTTTATCCTATGAAGGAAGCGGCAGGAATCAATTCTTTCCCTTTATCAAAAGCGGAGTAATTTCGGAATGTGGACGAACCCATCCAACTGCCGATCGATGGCGTGCTGGACCTGCACACGTTCAAGCCCGCCGAGGTTAAAGACCTGGTATGGGACTATTTGGCGGAGTGCCAGGAGCGTGGGATTTTCCAGGTGCGGATCATCCACGGCAAGGGCATTGGAAATTTGCGCCGCACCGTCCATTCCCTCCTGGAAAAGCATCCGGAAGTGATTTCCTTCGCGCTCGATCACCCGCAATTCGGCGGCTGGGGCGCCACGATTGTCTTCCTGCGCAAGCCGGCGGCATAGGTTTTCGGCGCAGGCGTGCGACCGCAACAGGGATTCACCGAACCACGCGGCAGCCGTAGCCATCGCTCACAGCCGCGTGATAAACTTCTGCTCGTCGCCCGGGCGCGGAAAAATCAGCCGCTTTTTCCCATCCGACGTGGAAGCGAGGCCCACGGGCGTATTGGGAAACAAGCCCAGCAGTTCATCATCCGTCAAGGCGTGCACCTGCGAAACCGGCGAGGATTTTGAATTGGCCACCGCCAATTGACTCCCTGGCCGCCGGGATGTTTCCTTTCTCAAGGCCAACCCTGCCGCGACTGCGATCAGCGCCAGAACGGCCGC
>Ga0070714_100002303_pt1 | contig 14048 bp, 16 predicted proteins | sample LARL83metaG_FD_65450 | JGI IMG/M metagenome (GOLD analysis project Ga0070714, IMG submission 65450) | Corn, switchgrass and miscanthus rhizosphere microbial communities from Kellogg Biological Station, Michigan, USA - LAR L8-3 metaG | ecosystem: Host-associated > Plants > Roots > Rhizosphere ...
CGCCGACCGGTGCTCCCTCACCGACGCCGACCCCGGGCGGCGCTCCGTCGGGATATGGGCCTGCTGACTTGCAGGCAGCATATGGATTGCCGTCGACCACCGCGGGCTCCGGCCAAACCGTTGCCATCGTCGATGCTTACGACGATCCGACGGCCGAGAACGACCTGGGCGTGTATCGCGCGCAGTACGGCTTGCCGGCATGTACCACCGCGAACGGATGCTTCAAGAAGGTAAACGAGAACGGCGGAAGCACGCTGCCGGCGGCCAACGCGAGCTGGTCGCAAGAGATCTCGCTCGACCTCGACATGGTCTCTGCTGCTTGCCCCAACTGTCACATTCTGCTCGTGGAAGCCAATAGCGCGAGCTTGGACGACCTGGGGACGGGCGCGACCACTGCGGCGAACTTGGGCGCGAACGCGATCAGCAACAGCTACGGCACTGCCGAGTTCTCCACGCAGAACACGTACGATCATTACTACAATCTGCCGGGTCACGCCGTTACGGTGAGCACCGGCGACAGCGGCTACGGCGTGCAATGGCCTGCGTCATCGCCGTATGTTACTGCCGTCGGCGGCACGTCTCTCAAACGCGCCGCCAACTCTCGCGGCTGGACCGAGAGCGCATGGAGCGGCGCGGGCGCCGGCTGCAGCGCGTATGAGGCCAAGCCGTCATGGCAGACCGACAGCTGCGCCAAACGCACCGTTGCGGACGTTTCCGCCGTTGCGGATCCGAACACCGGCGTCGCCGTATACGACAGCACGTCGTACCGCGGCGCATCCGGCTGGCTCGTTTTCGGCGGCACGAGCGCGTCTTCGCCGCTTATCGCGTCGGTGTACGCACTTGCCGGAAACGGCACGAGCATGAGCAACGGATCGTATCCGTATAGCCACGTCGGCTCGCTGTTCGACGTCACCAGTGGAAGCGACGGCAGCTGCGGCGGTTCGTACCTGTGCACCGCCGGCACCGGTTACGATGGCCCAACCGGCCTCGGCACCCCCAACGGAACGAGCGCGTTCTAGGCATCCACATCGTCGACATCGACGAAAGAGGCGCGCCGCAAGGCGCGCCTCTTGCTTATTAGGACGAAAGACCCTGCACGCTTCCCTGCTTCTAAGGTTTGCAATCGCGCCGCAGAGGAATGCTGTATGCCCGAGGTGGGCTAGATGGGTACCGATATTCTCGAGATTCGCGCGCACGTTTGCGAGATGATCGCCGCCGAACGCGCGATTCTTGCGCCCGTGGCGGTGCAGTTGCGATCGATAGAAGGCGAGGATCTTCCCCAAGCGCGCTGGCTGCTCGAGCGCTTGGCGCACACGCTGAACGCGCACATCGACGAGCTGACGGAGCACTTGGGTCGATTGGGCGGCGAGGCCCCATCGAGAAAATATGCGCCCGAAACGCTCGCCGGCGAGCTGATGAATACCGCAGCGCGATCTTTGAATGCGCATACGCTCGCGCGCTCGCTGCGAAACTATTACACCGCGCTCAGTTTGGCGCACGCGGCGGAGCTGATGCTCGAAACGGATGCGCGCGCCCATGGATACTCGTCGACCGCGGCAATGGCAACGCGGCATCGCGAAGAGATCGCTACGCTTCTGTCCGGAATTCGCGAGCTTCTCCCGCAGGCTATCAAGGAAGAGATAGGCCAGGTCGAGATCGCGACGTAGCTTGATTCGCATCGGCACCAGCGGGTGGGTTTACGGCGATTGGCGCGGACGCTTCTATCCTACTGGTCTGGGCCAGTCGCGCTGGCTCGATTATTACGCGCAGCATTTCGATACGGTGGAACTCAATGCCACCACCTACCGGCTGCCCAAACCTGCGCAGGTAGCGCGCTGGTGCGAAGCTGTGCCGCCGGGATTCGTTTACACGGTCAAGCTGAGCAGGCTTATCACGCACCGTAAGACTCTGCCCGCACGCGTCGACGAGTTCATCGAAAACTACATGCATCGCGCGGACTGTTTCGAAGCGGGAAAAGTCGCGCAGATATTGGTGCAATTCCCGCCGTTCTTGCAGCGCGACGACGCTCACTTGCGATTGTTTCTGGACAAGCTGCCCATGCATTACCGGTACGTCGTCGAATTTCGCAACCCGTCATGGCTCGCGCCTCAGGTTGAAAACATTCTGCGCGAGCGAAACATGGCGTTTTGCGTTCACGACTATCCGGGCTTTCGTACGCCGGATATCGTAACGAGCTCCGATTTTGCGTACGTTCGCCTGCACGGCTACACAGGGCTCTACACCGGCAACTACCCGCGCCGCTCGCTGCAGTATTGGGCTCGCAGAATACGCGGATTGGCGAGCCGCGCGCGCGACGTCTACATCTATTTCAATAACGACACGCTGGCAGCCGCCCCGCACGATGCGCGGTTGCTACGTGATATGGTAAGCGCATAAGAGTAATAGTTCGCGCCCGGACTATCCGGAGTTAGCTTTCGTTGAAGGTGGGAACGAGAGCCTCAACATGGCAGTCGCCAAACATCCCTGGTACTTCGAGACGGATTGCGCGCGAGACGCCCTGGCGGGGCGCCAGCTGCTCGAGCGCTACCTTTTCGATCACACCGAGGAAGGGAGCGATCTCTTTCCGGCGTCGCTTGTGTACGGCGAGCTGGTCTCCAACGTGGTCAAGCACGCACCATCCGGCGGCGTGCGTGTCTGGCTGGAGCCGCACCGCGACAAGTTTGCGCTCTGCATCAACGATTCGGGACGCGGTTTTTCCGAGCGCGACGTCAGCCGCACTCCGGACGAACGATCGGAATCGGGACGCGGATTGTTTATCGTGCGCCAAGTCTGCGAAGAAGTTTCGTACGGCCCGGTCGAGCGCGACGGCTTCGTCGTGCGGGCCGTGCTGCCGCTCAGCCGCCGCTAGGTCGTCAGGAATCGACGCCGCAGTCACGCCGCATTGAATCGCGAGCTGCCCTTGCGGTTCCGGCGCCGCAGTTCTTCATCGTTTCTTCCGGCGCCCAGCGTAGGATCCGGGCATGCTCATAACCGTCGATAACCAGACCGCGATACGGCTCTTGCGCATTTACGGCATCAATCCGCCGGTGGCGGACGAGCGCTTCCTGGCCCATCACGATGTCGATACGGGTATTCCGGTGACGATCGACGGCGTCGCCGATCCCGAGTTCGGCCCGTCGATGCGCTTGAAGATCTCCGGACGCCGTTCCGCGCGCATGTGCCCGGTTACCGAATTCGAAGCCGAGACGCTTGTCGCCGAATTCCACGCCGAGAACCTTTTGGCCGTCGACGCCAAAGTCGACCGCACGCTCGTGCACTTGCTGATGAAGTGCTCGAAGCTGTATCAAGACAGCGGCATCAGCGAACTGCACCTGGTCCTGTACGTAACGCCGCAAGGCTATCGCACGCACGCCGTCTACATGCTTCGCACGCGCAACGTTTCGATTCGCAAACGGCTTGCGCCCAACGCGCACGATACGGGCGCGGTCTTCGCGTGGCGCCGGACGGCGCGGCCGCCGACGGACCGCAAACCGACGTAAGAGGAGATCCGCAGCGGGTGCGTGCTCGGCAGATCGACTTCGATCTCGCAACGCCGATTGGCGCGGCGTTCGCAGCGCGTTTACGCCGGCAGACCCGCTTGGACTTGGCGCCAGCGCTGCTCCGCACTGTGCGCTATTTCACGCAGCAGCCGCGCCAAGGTAATATACGCGATGCGCCGCCCGACGAGCGCGTCGAACATGTTCCCGGCGATGCCGAAAGGCGGCTCGTACGAACCTTGAATCCGCAGCCATGCACCGCGGCCCTTCGGGCGTACGGTCAGCGCTCCGCGGAAGTCCGGAAACAGCGGCGAGTAGGGGCGCCATGCGAGCAGCAGCGCGTCGTGCCTGCGCACCGGGTCGGAGACGTCGTCGGAAATCTGCGCCGTGACGTGCACGAGCTCGCCAAACGCGGGAGCGGCGGAGACGATGATGTTCTGGCGCCGCCGCAGCACTTCTTCGGCATAATCAATGACGGCGGAAAACGGACATTCGACAAAACGTGTCGCGCGTACGGTCGTCATGTGTTGATGTTTCACGCTTCGAGCGTATCGCGGCAGGGCGAAACGCATAGGAACGTGCGCCCTTGCGTTCTTCCTGGAGCCTTCCCAAAACGCGTGCAAGCGCATCGCATACTTGGGTCATGCTCAAGACGGACCGCCAACTGCATGAGGACGTCCTGAACGAGCTCGCATTCGAGCCTCGAGTAGATCATCGCGACATCGCTATTGCGGTGCGCGACGGTATCGTGACGTTGCGTGGAACCGTGCCATCGCTCGCGCACAAGTGGGCGGCCGAAGAAGCGGTCAAGCGCGTCGACGGCGTACGCGGCATCGCTCAGGAGCTGCAGCTCGGCGGCCCGGCACTCGCGCCGTCAGATTCCGAGATCGCGGCCGCTATCGGCAACATCCTGCTGTGGGATTCCTACATGCCGGACACGATCTGTCTATTCGTGGAGAACGGCCGCGTGAAGCTGACCGGTGAAGCGGATTGGAACTTTCAGGTCGAGGACGCGGTACGCGCGATCGCGCGCGTGCGCGGCGTACGCGAGGTGCAAAACGAATTGCGGCTGCGTCCGCGCGTTCCGGCCGCAGACGTTCGCGGGGAGATCGAGCGCGAGTTCGTTCGCTGCGCACAGGTCGATTCCACGGGCATCGAGGTGGTCAGCAATGGCGGGCACGTCGTGCTGCAAGGTCGTGCGCGTTCGTGGAACGAGCGCGAGGAGGCCGAACGCGCCGCGTGGCGCGTTCCGGGTGTCACCGCGGTTGAAAACAAGATCCTCGTCGGCGTCTAGCCGGCGAGGTAGCCGCCTCTGCGCCTTCCTCCACGGGCGCGGCCGCGGCGGCACGAATTGCCGGCGCGCGCTGTTTCCCCACCAGTCACGCCGGCGTCCGTGCCTTTAGCGCTGCAAGCGATTCGCTCTTGAATCGCCGAAACGGAGATGCTTATCCTACGGCTTGATGCTTGGCGGTCTCTTCGGAGCGATAGCGTTCTTCCATGACGCGGGCGATCTGCCGTAAGAGTTCTTTCGCAGTCGCCGAGGCGATCTTCGCGCCGAGCACCATGTCGAACGCACGCCCAACGGGGCCGAAGGGCGGCACGTAATCGCCCTGCAGCTCGAGTACGGCCCCGCGGTAGCTCTCATCGGCGTGCACCGTCAGTTCGCCGGCGAAATCGGGATACGGGCCGCCGCCTTCCGGCGTCCAATAGACGTTCCAGGGCTCGTCGAAATGCAGCGGATCCTGGGCGCGCTCGTAGCGCACGAGCACGTTCTTTTCGAGCGTGGCGGGCAGGAACGCAAGCGGGGCAGTCAAGGGAAGCGATTCAACGGTCTTTCCGTCAGCCGTGGTCTGGAGCGAGTCGCGAAGGTATTCGCGCGCGCGGACGTACGGGCACTTCAGGAAGATCCGCTCATAGATATGCGTCACGATGGGGCAAGTGTGCCGCAAATAGGGGAAAGTGCGGTGAAACGGAGCCCTTCAATTGAGAAGAAGCTGAGAATGTAACGGTTCACGGCCTTTTCCAAGACCGTTGTTACCATTCCCAACATGCAGTTGGAAAAACCAAAGCCTGAGAAGACGGTTCAAGCCGGCATTCATCGGGCGGATGAGCCGCTGCCGGGCACGCTGACGTTCGTACTGGCGCTGGGAGTGAAAGCGAGTCCGTGGTGTCGGCACGTGGATCTGGATCGCGACGCCGGCCGTTGCCGCATACATCGTGTGGTACGCGCCTGGCCACAACCCGGGATTTCTCGTCTCGTGTATGAGAACTTGGTAGCAAAAGCATGAGCGTAATGACACAAACAGAATCTACCAACGCTGTGAAGCGTATCCTCATCGTCGACGACGAACCGCAAATCGGCGAGGTCCTCAGCGCCTACCTGCGCCAGGAGTCGTTCGACCCGGTGGTGCGCGGCACGGTCGGATCGGCCCTGGCTGAAATCGAGCAGCATCGGCCCGACATGATGATCCTCGACATCACCCTGCCGGACGGCAGCGGCCTGGACATCCTGCGCCGCAGTGCCGAAGGGGCTCGCATTCCGACAATCATGCTCACCGCGCGAAGCGAAGAGGTCGACCGCATCGTCGGCCTCGAGCTCGGCGCCGACGATTACATCGTCAAGCCGTTCTCGCCTCGCGAAGTCGTGGCTCGCGTGCGCGCGGTCTTCCGGCGTGTCAGTGAAGCCAACGGGCAGGGCGATGAGAATCTCAACGTGGTGCGCATTCGCGATCTGGAGATCGACGAAGGCGCGCACGAGGTGCGGATGAACGGCGGACTGGTCTCCGTGACGCCGGCCGAATTTCGCATCCTCAGCGTTCTGGTGCAAAATGCGGGCCAGGTCCTTACGCGCTCGCAACTGCTCGACCTCGTTCACGACGACGGCAGTATCTTCGAACGCACGCTCGATCGGCACATCAACAATCTACGCCGCAAAATCGAACCGAAGCCTGAAGATCCGTCGTACATCGTTACGGTATACGGCGTTGGATATAAGCTCCGGAAGGACTGACGTGAGAGAACGCGTGCTGCATGCCCTGGATTTGGGCATGCTTGGCGATTGGGACGGCGCGAAGCGCAGTCTTGAGAACTTGGACGATCCGATCGTTCCAAGACTCACGGCGCTGCTTACCGATCAGCAGCGCCGCGAACGCGAACGCGCGGAAGTGCAGGCGGTTGCGCGCCACGAGCTCGGCAACGCGATTTCCATCGCGCAAGCCAACATGGAGGCGCTCGTCGACGGCGTGCTCGATCCGACGCCGGAGCGGCTGGCCGGCATTCGCGATGCCATGATCAGCTGCGGCGTGCTCCTTGAGGATTTAAAGAAACAGAGCCGGGCGGTGCGCGACAACCACGTTCGCATCGAGATCTTCGACATCTGCGAGCTTATCTCGTCACAAGTGGATCTGGTGACGGGCATTGCAGAAACGAAGAATGTGCGCGTGCACTACGAGCCGTGCGGTATGCACTTGGCTACATGCAGCGAATATCGCGGCGATCCCGATCGGGTCGCGCTCATCGTGCGGGACGTATTGCTTGCAGCGGTGCGCTATACGCCGCCGGGCGGCGAAATCGAGATTAGCTGCGTCCGTCCCAACGGCGAGGTCGAGCTTTCCGTCGCGACCGGCGCGTCCAAGGACGGTGAAGCGATCGGGTTTTCACTGGCCTCAAAACTTCTCGAGGCCATCGGCGGCAAAGCGAGCATCCTAACCGAGCACCCCGCCAGCACTACCTTCATCCTGCGCTTACCGGCGATCCCAATCGTAAAATAGGCTCGATACCTCACGATGGGGTGGGGCGCTAGCGTACCGAAAAATTGAGGGCCCGAAAGCGACGCAACGCGTTACTTCGTAAGAACGTTCTCTCTCAAAACGGCTGGAACGTACGCGCACGTCGGTTCGCTTGCGAACACATCGCCCGTCATGGTGTATGCGCGCGAACGCGATCCGCCGCAAAGCTGACGAAACTCGCAGACGCCGCACTTTCCGCCGAACGTTTCCGGCGCGCGCAAGCGCTGCATGATCGGATGTTCCTGATACGTTTGTAGCAGATCGTCCGCGCGCACGTTGCCGACGACGTACGGCAGAAAACCGCTCGGACAAATCTCGCCCGTATGCGAGATGAAGGCGAAGCCCTTGCCGTCGCCGATCGCCGGAAACGCCATCCACGGCATACCCGCGTTTCGGGGGCGCTCGCGCGGCGGAGCCTGCGCTTCTTTTTGCGCGACGAAGCGGCGATAATGCGGCGCCTCGGTCGTCTTTATCGGAAACGGGAGTGTTTGCGAGATCCTGTAGAGGCGGCGGAAAACTTCTTCGGTCTCTTGCGCGGTCAGCACGTCTTCGGTTTGCGCGCGGCCGACCGGAACGATGAAGAAGAGGCTCCAGAGCGAGACGTCGAGTTGCTCGAGCGTGGGGACCAAGTCCCAGATCGTCTCGTGATTAAAACGCGAGATCGTCGTGTTGATCTGCAGCTGCAGTCCGGCTTCGATCGCCGCGTGCGCGCCGTCGATAGTGCGCTTGAACGAGCCCTTTACGCCGCGGAAACGGTCGTGCTCTTCCTCGGTGGCCGCGTCGATGCTCAGCGAGATGCGCTTGCAGCCTGCGCGCGAGAGTGCCAGGGCTTGCGGGCGCAGCCGTCCGGTCGCGCTGGGCGATACCGCCACCCGCAGACCGTTGTTCGTTGCATATTCGACGACCTTATAGATGTCGTCGCGCATCAGCGGATCGCCGCCGGTAAGCACGAAAATCGGATCGTGGCATCTGGCGACTTGATCGACGAGCGCGAACGCTTCGCTTGTCGAGAGCTCGCCGGGATTGCGGTGCGGAATGGCTTCGGCACGGCAGTGCCGGCATGCCAGCGCGCACGCGCGCGTCATTTCCCAAATGACGATACGCGGCGCGTCATTATAGAGCGTTTGCGGGGGTGTCGGCATAGTTGCCATAGTAACAGCATCGTTGAACGAATCTGAGAATAAGTTGTGAACGCACCCAAAACCGTTCCGCCGCCCTCGATCGCGCTTTCGTTCTTTGCGAGTGCGCTCGCAACGCTCGGCGCTGCGTTGACTTGGGTTGTTGCGGGGCATCCATCACCGCTCGCACTGCTGCACGTTTTGGTCGTCGGTGTCTTCGCAATGGTTGCGATGGGTGCGCTCTATCAATTCGTTCCCGTGGTGGGTATGGCGCCGCTGCGATCGACGCGTCTGCCATTTCTTCATCTATGTATCGCGCTCTGCGGCACGGCGCTGCTCGTTTATGGCTTTCAGACCGCACTTTTGTCGTGCGTCGTTGCGGGCGGGGCGCTGCATATCACTGGAGCGATTCTCGAGAGCGGCGTGCTGGTGGCGACGCTGTGGAAGCGTCCGAATGCGGGCATGCCGGCGCGCCTTGCGACAATTGCGTTCGCGTGGTTTACGGCGACGGCAGCGGCAGGCATCGCGGCCACCCACGGCGCGCTTGCACCCGGCACGCATGCGACGATCGGTTTGGCCGGCTTTTACGGCACATTGATCAGCGCCGTCACGTTTCGTCTGCTGCGGATGTTCGAGCGCATCAACGTCGAGCCGCGCGCGCCGCTGCGCGTGCTGACGGTGAGTATCGCGGCGATCGTTGCCGCCATCGCCCCGCACGCGGGCGCAATCCTTCTCACGGCCGTCGCCGGGCTGCTGCTGGCGGATCTTTTCGATATTGCGCGCCGGCGAAATCCCGCGTATCAGCGCGAGACGCTGCTCTACGCGCTCGTTTCGATGGCCGGCGGGCTGCTTGCCGCGGTGGCGGCGATCTACGGCATGTGGCTGCAGGCCATCGAACTAGCGGTGTGGTTCTTTATCGGCGGGGCCGTCGCCGGACACATACAGCGCATCGTGCCCTTCATCTGGTGGATCAGGAGATCGCGGATCGAAGGCGCGCGCAACATTCCGAATCTGGCGCAGATCAACGATTCGAGGCTCGGCTTCCTTATTCTCGCGCTGTGGAGCGCGGCCGGCGTATGGTGGGTGCTAGAACCCTTTAGCTCGGGTCCCGCGGCGATCGCACTGCTGGCGTGGATGGCGCTCCTGATGCAGCTCTCGCGTCCCTTTTTGCAGCGCGCGAAGTAGACGGGCGCTTCCCGCGTTACTATTTGGACTCTTCGGCAAAACGCTTGCGGTGAGCGTTTCCGTGGAATTACTGCGCGATAACGTAGAACCTGAAGATATTGCGCTCTTCAGTTCTTTTACGTTGTGCGCGACGTTCTGGCTGCTGTTCAGCACGCTAATCGGCGTGCTCATCAGCTTTAAATTTCCGTACCCCGATTTTCTGGCCGGCCCGTATTTCTCGTTCGGGCGATTGCGCGCGATTCACACGAACGACGCGTTTTACGGTTGGGCCTCCGTGGCGCTGGTCGGGGCGGCACTGTACGTCGCCGCGCGTACGTCCGGCGTAGCGGTTCAGAACAAGCGCTTCGCCTGGGCGGGGCTGCTGTTTTTCAACCTGGCCGCCATCTGCGGGACCGTCACGCTGGACCTGGGCATCAACCACGGCGATCAGGAGTATCGCGAATGGGTCTGGTGGGTGATCCTCATTTTCGCGGCGGCGCTCGTGTCTTCGCTGATTGCGCTGGTCAGCACCGTCGCGCGCCGCGTCGAGCGCGAGTTGTATATTTCGAACTGGTATACGATAGGCGGGTTCGTCTTTACGATTCTTCTCGCTACGACCGCGTACGTTCCGGTCTATCAGTACGGCATGGGGCAAGTCGCCGTTCAAGGTTTTTTCATGCACAATGCGGTCGGCATGTGGTTCACGTTCCTGGCGCTGGGCGTGACCTACTACGCGTTGCCCAAGCTGCTGAATCGCCCCATCTATTCCTACAGCCTCGGCGTGCTGGGATTTTGGACCAACCTCTTTTTCTATCCGATGATCGGCGCGCATCATTACGAGTTCACGCCGCTGCCATGGTGGTTCCAGACGCTGGCCATCGTGTTCAGCGTCGGCATGCTCGTGCCGGTGTGGGCCGGCAGCGGCAACTTTTTTCTCACGATGCGCTATTCGTGGGAAACGGTGCGCCGGTCGTACGCGCTGCCGTTCATCGTCGTCGGCGTAGCGTACTACTTGGTGGGATCGACGCAAGGGACGGTGGAGGCGTTTCGCGGCCTGCAGGCGATCTGGCATCTCACCAGCTACACCGTCGGACACTCGCACGCCACCATGTACGGATTCATCACGTTCATCGCGTGGGGCGCGATCTATGCGCTGCTTCCGCGCGCAACGGGAAAACGGCCTTCGCTTATCGTGACGGGCCTGCATTTTTGGCTAGCGACGGTGGGCGTTACGGCGTACGTCGTCTTTCTTTCGGTGGGCGGCACGGAGCAAGGCATCGCGTGGGCGTCCGGCAATCCGTTCATAGCATCCGTTGATGCTGCCGCTCCGTATTGGGCCGGCCGCGCCGTTGCGGGCGTTGCCATGTTCGTATCGCATCTGCTTTTCGCGTACAACGTGTTTCTCATGACGCTTGCGCCGCACGGCGAAACGATGAAGTACGAACGGGCTCCCGTGGTGTCCGCATGAACCGCGGCATGAATAACGTCTGGACGCTGATCGCGGCCGCCGCGCTCATTTACGCCGGCTATTGCATCGCCATGGGCGTCGTCCCGGGAATGGCGATGTCACATCTGCAGCCGCTGCCGGGCGTGAAGCCGCTCGACGCACAGCAAGCGCGCGGGCGCGCGATCTACGTGAGCGAAGGCTGCTCGTATTGCCACACGCAGAACATCCGGCCGCTCGCGCAGGACAAAGTGTTTGGACGCCCGTCGGTCGGCGGCGATTACGTATACAGCACGCCGCAGCTGCTCGGCACCGAACGCACCGGTCCCGATTTGACGAACATCGGTCTGCGCCAGCCGAGCGACTTGTGGCAGTACATTCACTTATGGGATCCGCGCGCCGTGGTGCACGACTCGATCATGCCGCGCTATACGTGGCTATTCGAAGTGAAGAAGAGTGCGGCAGCCGGCGAGGTCACCGTGCCCGTGCCGCCCGACTATGCGCCGGCGGGCGGCGGAGTCGTCGTTCCCACGCAGCAGGCTCTGGATTTGGTAGCCTACCTGAAATCGCTCAAACAGGCGCCGCTGCCGAAGGCAGGCGCCAAATGATCGGCTGGATTATCGTCGCCGTCGGAACGGTCGCAACGCTTTGGACGATCTGCGCCTCGATCTATTGGACGATTTGGCCCGGTGAGACCGAGCCCGATCATCCCAAGAACATCATCTTGAGGTCCGATCGATGATGGACGACGCCGTTTCGGTACGGATCTACGTCGACGATGCTACGGAGCCGATCGCCACGTACCGCCCGCCCGCCCGCGTGCATTTGGATACGCGCACGCTGGACGACGGCGATCACGTGCTGCGCATCGAAGCGGTCGACTCGGTCGGCAACGTCGGGGTGCGGCGCATTCCGTTCATCGTCGCGAACGGACCCGGCATCACCGTCACCGGTTTGCGCGCGGGCACCCGCGTGCGCGGCGCGATCGACGTCGACGTCAATGCGTTCAGCGCCGAAGAACCGTTCGATCCCGCGCGTGCAGAATCGCCCGGCCCGATACCGGTGTGGACCTGGGTGCTGATCGTCGTAATCGGCGTGTGGGCGATGTGGTACGGGCTGGAATACTTTCCGACGCCCGCTGCCTTCGCGCAGACGCCGACGTATGCGCCCAATCCGGCGATCGCCGCGGCGCTGGGTGCGCCCGCCGAAGGACAAACCGGCACGGCCGCGCCCGTTGCCGCGAATGCCGCTGCGGGAAGCAAGAACGTCGCGGCCTTCGATTATTCATCGCTGGGCGCGCAGGTGTATTCGGCGAATTGCGCGTCGTGCCACGGTGAGAGCGGAACCGGAACGCCCGGCGTCTTTCCGCCGCTCGTAAATGATCCAATCGTCAACGGCAAGGATGCCGACGCGCACGTGAAGATCGTGCTCCACGGCCTTTCCGGAAAAGCGATCGGCGGGAAGAATTACGCGGCGCAAATGCCCGCGTTCGGCCCGCAGCTCAGCGATGCGCAAATCGCCGCAGTCGTCGATCACGAACGCACCTCTTGGGGAAACAACGGCCCAACCGTAACCCCCGCCCAAGTAACGAAGGACCGTTAGGCGCACCTAATCGCGATTGAGAAGGGCGCGAGAACGCTCGCTCCTATCTCCGAAATCTTTCAGCCGTAGCATACAACGTAGTGCTACGGCTTCGCTCGATTGCGGCGAAGTGGTTGGAAGAAAAGGACAATCTGCAATGAATGCAGCTCATCTTCACCTGGTGCTGAACCATACGCCCCTGTTCGGCTTGATCGCGGGAATACTGCTCCTTATCTGGGGCTTGCTGCGTCGCTCTTACGAAATGCGTCTCGCCTCCTATGCGGCGTTCGTCGTATCGGGAGTGGCGGCAATTGCCGTGTACTTCAGCGGCGGCGCCGCGGAGTCGCTGGTCGAAGATTTGCCGGGCGTTGCCGAGCGTCTGATCGAGCGGCACGAAGATCTTGCGAAAATAGCCATGCTGGGCATTGGCGCCAGCGGTGTGCTTGCCGCAATTGCATTCTTTGTCGATCGCAGCGGGCTTGCACTTCGGAGATCGGTTGTGGCCGCTCTGCTCGTGGTCGCATTCCTCTCCGTCGGCCTCGTCGGCTTCACGGCGAATTCGGGCGGGCAAATCCGTCATCCCGAGATCTCTTCGCAAAAATGAACCCCGGCAACGTTGCCGCAACTAGTGTTCGCGCCGATATCGCCGTTCTGCGTCTGATTTTATGAGCTTTCGCGAACGTCGTAGATCGGCATGAAGGCGTCAAGCAGCGTATCGCTCCGGCGAGGGTGCTGCGTGAAACAAGCGGCCTCGTCTCGCGTACAATTAACAAAATAGTTGACAGCCCGGCGAGTTCGGGCTATAGTCCTACTAAATAATTAGTTTATAGAAAGGCCGAGGCACGCCAATGACCCGGGCTCGTTTCGTATTGTCCCTTGCAGCCGCCCTGATGCTGCTGCCGTTCTCCGCGGTCCGCGCCGACGAAGTCGGCCTCGTTCAAAGTTCGCACACCGTGGATCACACCACAGTTGTGAGCGCGGTCAAAGCGACTACGCCGCCGCCGCTCGACGCTGCGTCCCTTGCCGGCGGATGGCAATCGGCACTAAAAGCGGATACGTTCGAGAACTTCACCACGCGGCAGCCCGCGAAGTATCAGACTGACGCCTACTTCTTGTACGATGATAAGAATCTCTACGTCGCGTTTCACGCCGTGCAGACCGGCACGCCGATCGTCGCGACGCAGAACGTCGACAACGCGGGCGTGGCGACCGACGACCACGTGACGTTCGAACTCGACACGTCGGGCAACGGCAGCCGCGTCTACACCTTCCGTGCGACGCCAAAGGGCGTGCACGACGAGAGCTCGAGCGAGAACGCGCGCTACGCGCCCGACTGGACGAGCCTCGCGACGATCGCTCCGAACGGCGACTACAACGTCGTCATGGTGATTCCGCTGGCCGACATTCGCGCGCAGAGCGCGCCGGTTCAGCGCTGGAAGATGAACTTCGCCCGCTT
>Ga0070714_100002304_pt1 | contig 14042 bp, 11 predicted proteins | sample LARL83metaG_FD_65450 | JGI IMG/M metagenome (GOLD analysis project Ga0070714, IMG submission 65450) | Corn, switchgrass and miscanthus rhizosphere microbial communities from Kellogg Biological Station, Michigan, USA - LAR L8-3 metaG | ecosystem: Host-associated > Plants > Roots > Rhizosphere ...
GTCAGTTCGTCGACGGCATCGCCCCGAACGAGGGTCGCGTTCCAGTCCAGCGGCTCGGTCAGCGTGTTCGACGCCACGAGCTTCGGCATCGCGTTGAGGCGGTCGGCGTAGGGGCCGGACGCCTTCGGCCATGCCTGGGAGAACATCTCGTAGGTACGGCGGCCGCAGAGAAAGTAGTCGCTGGCCAACAGGCGTTCCAGCGATTTCTGGGCCGCTTCGGCGCCGAAGTACCGCCCGGCCCAGCCGCCGTGCTCGAATCCGGCCATGCCGGCCGGATCCTCGATGACGCCGTCGAGCGACACGAGCGTCGACACGATGAGGTTGCGCACCAAAGCACGATATCGAAGAGCTCCGACAGGGCGGGGGGGCTCGAAGCGGCCGGGCCTACGCCGACGGAAGTCGCAGGGACCGCCCAACCCAGCCCACTGCGCGACTGCCGCCCAGCAACGCGCGGGGGCTCAAATCAGCCTGACCGACCAGGGAACCGGGCCGGTGGAAGCCGAGCCGGGGACCGAGTCCGAGGGCGGCTGAGAGACTGGGCCGGAAGAAACCGAGCCGGGACTGGCCAGGGGATGCGGTAGAGGGCTGGTAGTTCAGTCCTTCCCGCTATTCCCTGATCCTGGCTGCTTGTGCGGTTGATGGTTCCGGGTCCAGGCTGCCCGAAGGGCACCGCGCAGCGGCGCGAAGCGGCCTTGACGCGGAATCATCAACCGTCGCAACAATGAAAGGTCAGGGAATAACGGGTTGCTAATGCTCGGGACTGGCTAGTCCCGGTTCTCGGCCTCCTGCTTCGCTCCGATCTCCTCATTGTCGTAACGGGAGCTTCGGATCGGAGCAGGAAAGACTGAACGACCCATCTCCGCCGGTCCTCGGCTCGTCCCGCTTTTGTTTACCGGCCCAGTTTGTGGTGGGTTCTCGTTCTTTGAGCCCCTCGCTCTGCGGGGCGGCCGCTGGGTGGTGGGTTTCGTCAGCGGTCCCTTCGGGTTCGCAGTCTCAGTTCGACGATTGATCCGGTGTGTGCGGCGACCATGTCCAGCTTGACCGGTGACAGGCCAGCGCTTTCGAAGAAACGGATGCCATCGCCCAGCAGTACCGGAACGACGTGCAGCACGATCTCGTCAACCAAGCCGGCTTCGACGCATTGGCGGGGGACGCTGCGGCCGGTGACGACGAGGTTCTTCCCATCGGCGGCCTTTAGGCCGGTCTCAACCGCGGCCTTGATATCACCAGAAAGAAACGTGATGGACGGATCCGGCGACGTGGCCGGATCCCGGTGGGTCAGCACGAAGATCGGTCCGGTCCACGCGCCACCATACGGTTTGCCTCGGCCGCTGCCGTCGTAGTGCTTGAGCATGCGGCCGCCCACCATGAAGGCGCCGGTCGTGCGGACTACCTCGTCGGCCATCTCGGAGAACGACGTGGCACCGCCGACGCTCCAGTCCAACTCGTCGTTCGGGCCCGCGATGAAGCCGTCCAAGGACATCGTTACGTGCCACAGTACTTTTCCGCTCACTCGACCAGGCTGCACCCCACCGGCATCCATCAGTCCAATGCCAGTATTCGCTCGAAACCATCGATACTCTTGATGGATGCTCGACATCGTTCGGCTTCGGGTCCTCGCGGCGGTCGCCGCTCATGGCTCGGTTACGGCGGCGGCCAAAGCCTTGCACTACTCGCAGCCGTCGGTCAGCCATCACATCGCCCGACTCGAAGCGGAGACGGGTGCTCGGTTGATCCGGCACGTCGGCCGGGGCATTCGCCTCACGCAGGAGGGGGAACTGCTCGCGCGTCGGGCCGTAGAGATCATCGGCCGGATTGACGCGGCCGATGCCGAGCTCGCCGATCTTGTGGGCCTGCGCACCGGGCGGGTGCGCCTCGCCGCGTTCAGCTCCGCGCTCAGCGTCCTCATTCCGCCTGCCGTCCGCGCGCTGCACGAGCGGCATCCCGGGATCGACCTCCAGTTCACCGACGCGCACCCCACCACGGCACAACGCCAGCTGCGCGTCGGCACGATCGACGTCGCGATCGTCTTTCACTACGGCGATGCCTCGCCGGACAAGGACATCCGCTACGAGCACCTGCTCGACGACCCGGTGTTCCTGCTCAGCCAACGCGCCGACGACACTCTCGACGCCCACGCGGACTCGGCGTGGATCGCCGGCTGTGAGCACTGCCAGGGCGACCTCATCCAGATCTGCCGAACGGCCGGCTTCACGCCGCGCATCGCCTACACCAGTGACGACGTCATCGTGCGGCAGTCGTTCGTCGCGGCCGGGCTGGGCGTGACCACGATGCCCGCCCTCACGCTGCGCTCGCACCACGCCGACGGCATCACGGCCAGCGAGATCGGCGTCCGCCGCCGCATCTCCGTCGCCACGATCGGCGATCCACCGGACCCGCCGGCCACGGCCGCGCTCATCGCAGCGCTGCGCGGCACGCTGAGTGGATTGTAACCGCTCAGCACGGCACACTACGGTGTCGATCGGACGAAAAGGGGATGCCGGCCTGTAGGTGACAAATATGCACAGGGGGGACACATGTCGCTGAAAATTATCTTTGCCGAAGCGGATCTCGCGCGCGTGACGGTCGCGACCGGACCGGATCCGATGTGGGAGGTCCTACTCAGCTTGCATGCCGTGCAGGACGACACCGCCGGCGGTCCGTTCGCCCGGTGGCGGGACCGGATCGACCGGTCGGCCGTGCCCGGCGAGCTGCGCCGGCTCGCGCCCGCGCGCGGCTACTCCCCGGACTTCCTCACGCCCGACCACGGTCCGGCCGACCTGGACGACGGTATCGACGCGATCCGGCGCACCCCGCGGCAGCGGCTGCACCGGGAACTGCGCCGGCTCGCCGGGCCACGGACCCTGCCCGGCGGCCTACGAGCCCTGGCCACCGGCGACAACGCCAGCCTCCGCGACCTGACCAAAACGCTGTGCGGCTACCACCGCGGCGCGCTGCGGCCGTACTGGCCGGAGATCGAGCACGACGTGCGGGAGGACCGAGCACAGCGGGCCCGCGTCCTGCTGGCCGGCGGCGTGGCGGAGCTGTTGGCCACGCTGCACCCGATGCTCACGTGGCACGACGGCACGCTGGAACTGCACGGCGAGCACGTGTCCGGCGAACTGCGGCTGGCCGGCCGTGGACTCCGGCTGATCCCGTCGTTCTTCTGCCACGGCGCGCCCACCGTGCTGGCCGACCCGGAGCTGCGGCCGGTGCTCGTGTATCCGATCAAGCACGACCCGGACTGGTTGTCCCGCGCCGGCCGCGACCGCGACGAGCGGGCCGCGCTGGCCGCGCTGCTCGGCCCGACCCGCGCCCAGGTGCTCGATGCCGCGGCGACGGGGTGCACCACCACCGAACTGAGCCGGCGAGTGGGTATCTCGGCGGCCGCGGCCAGCTACCACACGTCGATCATGCGCGACGCCGGCCTGATCACCACGCGACGCGAGGGCAGCTCGGTACGGCACACCCTGACCGCGCTCGGGCGCGAACTGCTGGCGCAGTGACTATTCAAGCGTGTTCGAAAGCGTTGCCGCGGGTGACGGGCGCACGTACGGTCCGTGCGCCAACCCGCGAGCAACCAGGGGGAACACAATGCAGGGTGAGTTACGAATCGGGCGCCGCGTTCTCGTGCTCGCCGGCACGGTCGCGGCGCTGACGGCGACCACCGTGGCCGCGGCGCACGCCGCCCCCGGCGCCACCCGCGGCGTCGACTATCTCGGCCACCACTTCCAGGTGCCCGGTTCGTGGGACGTGGTGAACCTGGCCGACCATCCGTCGACGTGCGTGCGGTTCGACCGGCACGTGGTGTATCTCGGCACGCCGGGTGCCGACCAGAACTGCCCGGACCACGTCGTCGGCCGGACCGAGGCGCTGCTGGTCCAGCCATCCAGTTCCGCGCCGGCCGATTGGGGGACGGTGCGGAACGCCATCGAGAACCAGTTCGTGGCGCGGGCCAACGGGATCCAGGTGACCGGCACGTATCACGCCGACCCGAAGCTGATCCAGTCGATCCTGGCCGCGGCCGCGTTGCCGACCGGCGGACCGCAGCGGCCGGCCGCGACGCCGAAGGTGGCCGCGCCACTGGTCGACACCGGCTCGACGTCCTTCACCGGCCAGGGATTCGACGCGTGTGCCGCGCCCAGTTCGGGTGCGATGGGCGCGTGGCGGGCCAACTCGCCGTACGCGGCCGTCGGCATCTACGTCGGTGGCGGGGAACGCGCCTGTGCCCAGCCGAACCTGACCGCGGGCTGGGTGCAGCAGCAGGCGTCCGCCGGCTGGCACTTCCTGCCGATCTACGTCGGCCCGCAGGCGAGTGAGACCGGCTCGGCCAACGGCACCGCCGCCGCGGACGACGCGGTCAACCAGGCCACGAGCCTCGGCTTCGGCCCGGGAACGCCGGTGTACTACGACATGGAGGCCTACGACTCCAGCGTCTACAAAGGATCGGTGCTGAACTTCCTCGCCGCGTGGACGCGGGAACTGCACGCCAGGGGCTTCGACTCGGGCGTGTACAGCAGCGCCCTGTCGGGCATCACCGACCTGGTGAGCCAGGCCGGTACCGGCTACCCCGAGCCGGACGTGCTGTACAACGCGCGGTACAACGGCGTCGCGAGCACCGACGACCCGGCGATCCCGGCCGGCGACTGGTTCTTCCACCAGCGCGTGCACCAGTTCAACGGTGGCCACAACGAGACCTACGGCGGCGTCACGATCAACATCGACAACGACTACCTCGACGTGGCCAGTGGTTCGCCGACCCCGGCCGCGTGGCCGCTGTACAACGAGTTCCGGGACGGGACCGGGAACTGGTCGGGATTCCAGCCGTTGCAGGGATTCGACGGCGCGACGACGTTCGCGGCGTCCCGCGTGGCGACGGCCGGATTCACGGACGGCTCGACGCAGGTGATCGCGATCGGCGACGACGGGAACCTGTACCACGACATCCGGTTCGGCACGCCGGGGAATCCGTGGCAGGGCTGGGGCCCGACGCAGGGCGTGGGCGACTCGACCTTCTTCAACGCCCGCTCGGTCGCGGTCGCGGCGATCAACACCACCGACACGCACAACGGTGAGTTGCACGTGTCGGCCATCGGGAACGACGGGAACCTGTACTACGACATCAGGTTCACCAACGGCGACTGGCAGGGCTGGGATCCGATGCCGGGCGCCGAGGGCGCGCCGTCGTTCGGCGCGAGCGACGTGGCGATGACCGGCATGCCGGACGGGTCGGTCCAGGTGATCGCCATCGGGAACGACAGCGACATCTGGCACAACATCCGGCACCCGGACGGCTCGTGGCAGGGATGGAACCCGGTCACGGGGTTCCAGGGCGGGCCGACGTCCACGTTCTCCGCGCGCGGACTGGCGATCGCGGGATTCACCGACGGATCGGCGCAACTGGTCGCGATCGGCGACGACGGCAACCTGTACCACGACATCCGGTTCGCCGACGGCTCATGGCAGGGCTGGGGTCAGATGCAGGGCAACGCGGGTTCGGCCACGTTCAACGGTTCCGCGGTCACGATCGCGGCGGTCAACGACAAGGGCGACCCGACCGACGGACAGTTGCAGGTCGCGGCGATCGGGCTCGACGGCCGGGTGTATCACGACATCCGGTTCGCCGACGGGAATTGGCAGGGCTGGGCCGGGGTGCTCGGTCCGAACGGATCGGACCACATCTCCGGCACCGCGATCGCCCTGACCGGCATGCCGGGCACGCCGACCACCGAGATCATCGCCAACGACGACGGCCAATAGACACCATCGTGGCGCGTCCCGCTCCGGCTCCCGTCGAGCCGGAGCGGGACGCGCTGTCAGATCGCGCCGAGGGTCGCGATGGTCGCCGGGTCGAGCGGGACGTCCCCGGCCTCGATGTTATCGGCGAGATGTGCCAGGTTGCCGGTGCCCGCGATCAACAGCGTGTGCGTATACGTTGCCAGCAGCCACGCCAGTCCGACCTGTGCGGGTGTCGCGCCGAGGGACGCGGCCGCCGCGATCACCGCCGGATGCTCGGTGACCTTGGGAATGTGCGGCAGGCCCGAACCGAGCGGGAAGTACGGCACCCACGCGATGTCCTGCTCCCGGCACACGTCCAACACCGGTTGGCTCGCGCGGTCCAGCAGGCTGTACGCGTTCTGCACGCAGACGATCCCGGCCGGCAGCGCGGCACGCAGTTGTTCCGCGCTGACACTGCTCAGGCCGATGCCGCCGATCTTGCCCTCGTCCCGCAGCGCGACGAGTTCGGCGAGTTGGCTGTCGAGATCGACGACCTGATCGTCCTGCGCCAGGATGCCCGGCGGGGCGTCCAGGCGGCGCAGGTTCACCACGTCGATCCGCTCCACGCCCAGCGTGGCCAGGTTCGCCAGGACACCGGCGCGCAGTTGCTCCGGTCGTTGGGCCGCGACGAGTCGGCCGGCGCGCTCGTCGTGTTCGGCACCGACCTTGCTCACCAGCACCAGATCGTCCGGAAACGGTGCCAGGGCTTCGCGAATCAGTTCGTTGCAGCGGCCGGCGCCGTAGAACTGCGCGGTGTCGATGTGGTTCACGCCCGCGTCGACGGCCGCCCGCAACACGGCGACGGCCACGTCGGGCGCCGGCCCGGGACGGTTCTGTATGCCGGCCAGTTGCAGGGCCCCGAACCCGATCCGGGCCACCCGCCGCCCGGCCAGTGTGGCGCTGCCGCCCGGTGCGGTTCCTGTTGTCGTCATGAACGCAGCATAACCGGAGCCTCCTCCGATTAGCCATGACGATCTTGGCGTAGGCTGCGCGCGTGACCGTCGAAGTGACCGCGCGCACCGTCGAACCGACGCCGACGGCGGTGGTCGTCGCGACCACGAACTGGGCGAAGTTCCCGTCGATGTGGGGACCGATGCTGGATCAGGTGTGGAGCTTTCTGCGCGGCGGCGGCGCGCCGGACGGGCTGTACAAGCAAGGCCACAACGTCATGTTCTACAAGGACGACGTGCCCACCGTGGAGGTCGGCGTTCAGGTCAACGGCGCCTTCGACCCCGTCGGCCGGGTCGTCGCGTCGACGCTGCCGGGCGGACTCGTCGCGACCGCGACGCACACCGGTCCGATCGGCGAGATCGGCGACACCCATCGCGCGGTGCGCGAGTGGAGCGAGGCCAACGGATACACGATTACCGGTCCCCGCTGGGAGATCTACGGCGATCCCGATCGAACCGGCCACTTCGACGTCGACGTGTTCTGGCCGGTCGTCGCGCGGTAGTCCGATAGAGTGGCGACATGACCGGTATGCCGCTTTCCGCCCTGGAACTGGCGCTTGTGGAGTCCGGGCGGTCCGCCGCCGACGCGCTCGGCCAGGTCGCCGAGGTGGCCCGGCGCCTGGAAGACCTGGGATGCCAACGGATCTGGATCGCCGAGCACCACGGTTCACCGGCCATCGCGACCGCGTCACCGCCGGTGCTGGCCGCGCACCTGGCCGCGCTGACGTCGACCATCCGCATCGGATCCGGTGGCGTGATGGCGCCCAACCACGCGCCGTACGCGGTGGCCGAGCAGTTCGCCACGCTCGCCGCACTCCATCCCGGGCGGATCGACATCGGGATCGGACGCGGACCGGGCACGCTGGACCAGGCGATCGTCCGGGCACTACGCCGGGGCGCCGAACCCGCGACCGACGCGGACTACCGTGCCGACGTCACCGAACTGCTCGGTCTCATCACGTCGGGGCGAGTGCTGCCGGGGGACGTACCCATGCCCGAGCCGTGGCTGTTGTGTTCCAGTGCCGCGGGCGCCGCGCTCGCGGCCGAACTCGGCCTGCCGATCGGTGTGGCGCACCACCTGCGCCCGCAGAACACCACCGAGGTGCTCGAGCGCTACCGCGCGGATTTCCGGCCGTCGCGGTGGCGCGACCGGCCGTACGTGATTCTCTCCGTCGAAACCGTCTGCGCCGACACGGACGCCGAAGCGGCGGTGCTCGCCCGGCCGAGCTACGTGCTCCGGGCACGCATCCTGGCCACTGACAGCCATGGCGAGCCCGAACTCCTCCCGCCCGCCGAGGCCGCCGACTACGTTGTCCCGCCCGAGATCGCCGAACAACTCGACCGGCGTAGCGCCCAACAGGCCTACGGCGGACCGGACCGGGTGATTCGCGCGCTCACCGATCTCGCCGCCGGCACCGACGCCGACGAACTGATGCTCGTCACGCCGGTGTACGACGCCGCCGCCCGGGCACGGTCGTACGAGCTCGTCGCCAAGGGGCTCGCCGGTGCCGATGCCGGGCGGCATGAGGTCGTCAGCTGATCGCGTCGATGCTGTCGGTCTGCCACACGAACCCGTCCGGGTCGGTGAAGGGCTCGGCCTCGCTGCCGATGACGATCCGGTGCGAACCGGTTCCCTCGGGTGCGAGACCCGCGTCCTTGGCGAGGGCGCGGCGCGGGTAGAGCGCCAGCTTGATCTGGTTCGGCGCGGACTCGAACTGAACGTACTTCCCGCCGAAGCTCTTCGCCACGGTCAGGCCGTTCTCGACGTAGAACCGCTTGCTCGCCTTGACGTCCGCGACGCCGAGCAGCAGGACGATGTCGTCGATCTTCCTGGTCGCCGGGCCGGTGTCCTTTTTGGACGAGCACGAGACCTTCCAGATCGCGCCGTCCGGGGCGCGGACGCTGCCACCATAGCCCCAGAAGCTCTTCTCGGTCGGCTTCAGTGTCGTGGCGCCACCGTCGAGTGCGGTGCCGATGAGACTGTCGACGGTGCTCGGCTGGGACACCACGAGGGACATCGTGAAGGCGCGGAAACCGGTCGTCTCCGCATCCGAGGCACGGACATCGACGTCCACACCGAACGCGGCGGTGTAGAAGGCCTTGGCGGCCAACGGGTCGGACACTTCCAGGGTGACGGACTTGACGAAGGTCATGACTGTTCCTTTCAGTTCTGGTCTTGCAGGATGCCGAGGACATTGCCGTCGGTGTCGGTGACAGTGGCGACGAGGCGTCCACCACCCACGTCCCGCACCGGTTCGTTCACCGTCGCGCCGGCCGCGGTCAGCTCGGCGAACTTCGCCTCGATGTCCGACACGTGCCAGTAGCACACCGGCGTGGACATGTGCTGCGGTCCGCCGTCCGGCACCAGCCCGATGTGCTGGCCGTCGACGTCGAAACCGACGTAGTAGGGGGTGTCGGTCCCCGGCTCGACGCCCAGCAGCGCGGCGTACACGGCCTTCGCCGCCGGGAGGTCGGAAACGGGGCACAAGACGGTCTTGATTCCCTGGTTGGTCATCGCGGGTTGCTCCTGGTCGGAAGGGGTTTCTGTCATGTGCACAGCATCGCCGTCACGCACCAGACACCACATCCGTGGCGACCACGGAGCCGACCACGGAACGCCGGGTGAGTGGCAGTACGGCCGCGACCGCGACGCCGAGCGCGATCGTGAGCAGCGCGGAGAGCAGCAGGGTCGGCCGGCCGCCGATAGCGGTGACCACCGGGCCGCCGAGCAGTGTGCCCAGTGCGGTAGCGGGTGTGGTCAGCGCGGCACGGGCGGCGAGCACGCCGGACAGCGCCTCCGGTGGCGTGCCGCGCTGGAACAACGCCGTGCTGACGGCGCTGAACGGGCCGTAGATCAGCCCGCCGGCCGCGAATCCGACCAGGCCGGGCGCGACGGCGTCGGTCGCGCCGAGCGGCAGCAGCGCGGCGCCCCAACCGACGATGATGCCCACGACCACCCATCGGGGCGGCCGGTGCCGTAGCAGCGGTGCGCCGATGGCGCCGACGGTCGCCCCGACGCCGAATACGGTCCAGTACAGGCCGAGCAGGCCCGGCGAGCCGTGCGACTCGTGCGCGACGTGGACCGGGAGGGCCACCTCGACCGGGCCGTAGAGGAAGAAGAACGCGCACGTGACCGCGATCAGCCTGAGCAGTCGCGGCCGGCCGGCGATGGTGCGCCACGCCCCGGTCGACGGGCCGGCGGCCACGGTGGCGTGCTGCCGGCGCGCGACCGCCCAGCCGGCTATCGCCAGGATCGCGAAGCTCGCCGCGTCCGCCCCGATCACCGGGCCCGGACCGATCAGCGCGGTCAGGCCGCCGGCGATGGCCGGGCCGACCACGATCGCCGCCTGGCCGAACGTGGACAGCACGGCGTTGCCGGTCACCCGGTCCTCGTCCGGCAGCAGCTCCGCGACCAGCGTGTACGTGCCGGCGCTGCCCCACGCGTGCAACAGCGACGAGATCGCCAACAGCGCCACGTAGCCGACCGGATTCAGCACGCCCGCGACCGCCAGGATCGCGACCGCACCCAGCGCCACCGCGCGCACCGACGCGTCCGCGGCCACGAGTTGTCCGGCCCGCAGTCGCCGCATCGGCCGGGCGAGCAACGCGGCGCCGATCGGCGCGGGCAACGCGTACGCGGCGACCGCCAGCCCGGTCCAGACACCGGCCCGGTCGACCGGCGCGATCTGAACCGCGAGCCACGCCACCGCGACCATGCTCATGCCGTCGCCGAGCGCGGACACCAGCATCGCTGGCAGTACCCGCCGCAACACCGGCTGTCCACATACTCGGCCGACGGACGCTCTCCAGGACCTCAGTTGTGTCATGGGACCAGCGTCGGCAGTGCCGCCGCGACCGGCATCGGTGCCGGCCACGGAAACCACCACTGATTGGCTCCGGTTCGCGTCGAGGAAGAATGAGCAGGTGGAGGAGATCTCAGCGCGGGAAGCCGACGTGCTGGCGCTGGTCGGCGAGCACCTCAGCAACGCCGAGATCGCGGCGCGGCTGTTCATCTCGGTGCGCACCGTCGAGAGCCACGTGTCGTCGATGCTGCGCAAGCTCGGGGCACCGGACCGGCGGGCGCTCGCCCAGCGCGCGTCCGAGCTGGCCCGCGTGGACCGTGCCGATCCGGCGCCGGTCCTGCCGACGCCGCTGACCTCGTTCGTCGGCCGGGCACGGGAACGGGCCGAACTGGCCGAGATGATCACGACCCACCGGCAGGTGACCGCGGCCGGTCCCGGTGGGGTCGGCAAGACCCGGCTCGCGCTGACGGTGGCCGCCGAGGTGGCCGGCGCGTTCCCCGACGGGGTCTGGTTCGTCGACCTGGTCCCGACCACCGATCCGGGCATGGTCGCGGCTGCGGTCGCCGGCGCGCTCGGCCTCGGCGAGCAGCCCGGCCACGGCGTGGACGAGTCGGTGATCGCCGCACTCGCCGACCGGCATGCCTTGCTGGTGTTGGACAACTGCGAGCAGGTACGGGACGGGGTGGCGCCGCTCGTGGAGCGGCTGCTGGCGGCGTGTCCGCGACTGACCGTGCTGGCGACCAGCCGCGCCCGGCTGGTGGTGCCGTTCGAGCGGGTGTATCCGGTGCCGCCGCTGTCGCTGGCCGGCGGTGGCGATTCGGACGCGGTCGCGCTGTTCGCGGACCGGGTGGTCGCCGCGGTCGGCAGTCCGCCCGAACCGGAGCTGCGCGATCGGATCGCCGAGCTCTGCGCACGGCTGGACGGCATGGCGTTGGCGATCGAGCTGGCCGCCGCCCGGTGGCCGACGCTCGGGCTGGACGGCCTGACCGCCGGCCTGACCGATCCGCTGCGGATGCTGGCCGGCAGCTCGCGCGCCGACGAGCGGCACCGCTCGGTGCGGGCGATGCTGGACTGGAGTCACGCGCTGCTGGAGCCGGCCGATCGCGCGCTGCTGCGCCGGATGTCGGTGTTCGCGTCGTCGTTCACGATCGGCGCGGCAGCGGAGATGACCGGGTCCGAGATCGGCGTCGTCGCCGACGGACTGGCCCGGCTCGCCGAACACAGCCTGCTGGTCGTGACGGCGGCCGCGGGCCGGACCGAGTACCGCGCGCTGGAGACCGTTCGCCAGTACGGCACGCAACAGCTCGTCAAGCTCGGCGAGTTGGACGACGTGCGAACCCGGCATCTGGACTGGTGCCTGGCCACCGCCGCCGAACTGTCCACAGTGGACGACGGCTGGCGAGCCCGGTTCGACCCGGTGGCCGACGACCTCCGTGCCGCCATCGCGTGGGCGGCGGACCGGCCGGACCACCGCGCGGACGCGTGCCGCCTCGCCGGGTACCTCGCGGAACTGACCTTCACCCGCAACCTGATCGGCGAGTCCCAGCAGCGGTACGAGCAGGCGGCCGCCCTCGCGGACGACCCGGCCACCGCCGCTTCGATGCTCCGGCAGGCCGCCGCCGTGGCCGGATGCCGGTTGCGCGGCGACGACATGTACCGCCTGCACCGAGAAGCCGCCGACGCGGCCCGCCGGGCCGGGGACGACGCCGCCACCGCGACGGACCTCGCGACCGCCGCCACCGTCGGGTACCGCTTCTCCCCCAGGTTCGCCCGGCTGCCGACCAGACAGGATGCGCTGGCGCTGATCACCGAGGCGGCGGCGCTGGCCGGCGATGATCCGGCCGCGCAGGCCGCGGTCGCGTTGGCCGAGGCCGGGGTGCTCACCGACGCGTTCGGCTCGGCGCAGGGCCCGCCGGACAACGACGTGCCGCAGACGATCGCGCGGTCCGAACGAGCGGTGGAGCTGGCTGTTCGCACCGGCGACCCGCTCGCCGAGTCCGCCGCGCTCGACGCGCTCATCGGTGCCCAGTGCTGGGCCGGCGACACGTTCGCCACCGCGGCCACGGCGCAACGCCGGATCACGCTGCTCGCGTCGACACCGGTCACCCCGGCCAGCACGCACGAGCTGATCGACGCGCTCGGCATCGCGGCCGAGGCCAACCTCGGCGCCGGAGACCTCCCGAACGCCCGACGCTGGGCGGGACGACTGGCCGATCACCCGTTGTTGGCCGAGGTCGGCTACCGCGCCATGAGCTGGCGGCTGATGACCGAATCCGTCGCCGGCAACGTCGACGACGTGCTCACCGGCAGCGTCCGGTTCCTCGACGCGTGGCGGCAGGCCGGCGGCCCGGCCCGACCGGCGCTCGGTCCGGCCGTTGCCGGTGTCACGATGATCCACGAGCTACGCGACGACCACGACGCGGCCCGTGAATGGCGGGCGATCATGGACCAGCTCGGCGCCCCACCCGAGCACACGTACGGCTACGGGGCCGTCTTCGACGCGATCGGCCTGCTCCACCACGGGCGGACTCGGGACGCGCTGACGCGGATGGCGCCGGAACCGGACGCGGTGTGGAAATGGGTCACGTGGATCTGGCTGCACTGGTACGTGGCATTGCGGGCCGAGGCGGCCGTGCTCGCTGGCAGTCCCGACGCGAGCCGGCTCGTGGCCGACGCGCACAAGATCGTGGCCGGCAATCCGGTCGCCGGTGCGATCGTCGAGCGAGCCGACGCCTTACTCGGCGACGACCGGCAGCGCCTGCTCGCCACGGCGGCGGCCTTCGACACCGCGGGTTGCCGTTACCAGTGGGCGCGAACCCTGATCCTCGCCGGTGACGAGCGCGGTGCCGCCGCACTCGCCGAACTCGGCGTCGCACCCATGATTCGTGCAACCTAATCCGGACCCGCGTGGGTGTGGGTGGTTGTGAGCGTCGCGTCGCGAGTTGATGAGGAGTCCTTCCGGCGGTTCGTCGTCGATGTACGGCGTCCGTTGGGCCGGTTGGCCTACCTGCTTTGCGGTGATCATGCCCTCGCCGATGACCTGGTGCAGAACTGCCTGATCAGGATGTTCGGGGCATGGCGTCGGATCGAGCATCCGCAGGGGATGGATGCCTACGTCCGGCGGGTGTTGGTGCGATGTTGGCTGTCCGAACGCCGAAGAACCTGGCGACGACTGGAAAGCCGGCGGGATTCCGTTCCGGAGCACGCGGACGACGGGGCCGACCCGGCTCAGGGGGTCGAGTCGGCCCACTTCCTGGGCAACATCGGCGACATCCACATCCGGCTCGGCGATCCGACGGCGGCCGTCGACCCGATCGCCGAAGCCCTGGACATCAGCGGCAGCACCGGCGATCGCGACATCCACGCGCACGCACTGGTGTCCCTGGCCGAGATCGCCCGTGACGCCGGCCGCCACGCCGAAGCACGCCGGCACGCCGAGGCGGCCCTGGAGATCGCGACCACCGACGGTGAACCGGAAGTCGAGATACTCGCGCGCATGGCCATCGCCGAC